>Ga0256839_1003955_pt1 | contig 14841 bp, 16 predicted proteins | sample 354166metaG_FD_185968 | JGI IMG/M metagenome (GOLD analysis project Ga0256839, IMG submission 185968) | Hydrothermal vent microbial communities from Mid Atlantic Ridge, Atlantic Ocean - 354-166 | ecosystem: Environmental > Aquatic > Marine > Hydrothermal vents | place: Atlantic Ocean: Mid... | reverse complement strand
CCATCATTGAGTGTACTTAACATTTGCGCCATATAATTAAATAGATCATCATCAGAAGTATTGGCATCAATCAACGCATCATAAAAGACATATTGCTCATGCCAATCTACATTTACTATAGGAAAAAGGGCGCACCAGTCTTCATAGGTTTGCCAAAAAATATCAAAATTAATTTGAGGATCATTAGTAGCGGGCGTTATACCAGGCAGGTTGTCGATAGAGTTGAATGTAACGAGAGTGCCACCATTAAGCGTTAAAATAAGTTGGTCATTTTCTATCGCCATAAGGCCCATTAAATCCGCTCCAATACCCAGTTCATTATTATTAATATCGAAAGTCTCATCAAATATATTACTGATCTGAGTAACCTGATAAAGATCGGCAGAAGAGCCCGAAATATTTAGAATATGACCGTAGCCTTCTGATTCCCAAATGCCATCAAAACTTTGGGCGAAAATATTGCCTGACAAGCAAAATATAAGAAGGAGATTGAATGTTTTCTGAAAATTATTGTAGTTCATAATGATTGTTATACTTAAACTTTATTATTCAAAAGAAGACAAAGGCACATTTCGCTTAAAAGCACAGCCTAAATCTATCATTGATTCGGATTTAACGACCCCAGGGATGGTATCTATTTTTTCAAACAAGAGCTTTCTCATATCCTCTCTGTCTTTGGCTACTATTCGAATAAGCAAGGCATATTCTCCAGAAACAAAATAGCATTCCAGTACTTCAGGAATCGCTTTTAATTGTTTGATAACATCCTCTGTCTTAGAATCTTCCTGGAGCACAACACCAGAAAAAGCCGCCCAGTCAAAACCAACTTTCGATTCATCCAAAATAATAGTACTTCCTTTGATGATGTTTAACGCCTTGAGCCGAGTAACTCTTTGGCCAACCATTGTATGAGAAATATCTAATTCCGAAGCGATAGTAGAAAAAGGCTTTTTGGCATCTTTTTCTAATTCCATGAGAATCTTTTTATCGTATTGATCTAGTAGAGCATCTTGAGGCATCTAGGTTGTTGTTTGTTTAAAAAAGAATTATTATTACTTGTAATAAATTCAAAAGTAATATATTTTTATCATTTAAAGTTAAAAATGAACTTATTTTATTGATCAATATCCTGAAAAAAAAACCAAATTTACCATTTTGTTTGATCTACCTTGATTACAACCCCTGCATTCAACTAATCAATCATTTTAAAGAATTTGCCCCCATTAACATCTCATCTAATTCAAGCTTTTAAATTTTATTAATTTTCTGCGCCCCTTTTCTTACCTTTGTCCACGTTTTTCTGATATTACTAAATACACAGGATGCAGTTCGTATACCCGACATTTTTATGGGCGTTATTGGCCTTGGCCATTCCCATCATCATACACTTATTCTACTTTCGTCGCTTCAAGAAGGTACTTTTTACTAATGTAAAATTCCTGCGCGAAGTGAAAGAAGAAACCAGTATGCGTTCTCGTCTGAGAAACCTACTGGTTTTAGCTACTCGTTTACTGGCGTTGGCTTTCTTGGTTTTTGCTTTTGCACAACCGTTTATTCCTCAAAACACCGCGGTAAAAACAGGAACAAAAGCCATTAGTGTTTTCGTAGACAACTCATTTAGTATGAGTTCTCTGAGCCAGGATGTTCCTTTGTTGGAAAAGGCAAAGCAACGTGCTCGTGAGGTCATTCGTGCCTATGGAGTAGAAGATCGTTTTCAGGTATTAACCAATAATTTTGAAGGCCGCCACCAGCGTTTGGTTGGCCAGGATGAGGCGATGGGCTTGATTGATGAAATTACCATTGGCCCCGCTGTTCGCTCTCTTACAAACGTGACTAAACGTCAGGAACAGGCATTAGCAATGGGCAAGGCAGAGCATGAATCGCTTTATCTTATTTCTGATTTCCAGCAAAATATAACCGACCTTGAGGAATGGCAGGATACGAGTAAAGAATTAACACTTATTCCGCTACAGGCCGTACATGAACGAAATGTAGCACTGGATTCAGCCTGGTTTGAATCACCTGTACCATTATTGAGTCAGAATAATCGATTATTGGTTCGCATTCATAATTATAGCAATGAAGATGTCGATAATATTCGCTTAAGCGTCAGCTATAATGGAGAGGAAAAGCCTGAAGGAATATTGAGTATTCCTGCGCAGGGAACAATTATAGATTCCGTTAATATTAATGTCGATCAAGTAGGCTGGCAGGATATACAACTGACGATTACCGATTATCCAATACAGTTTGACGACCATTATCGTTTGAGTTTTGAATTAAAAGAAAAGATCAAGGTTTTAGTCATTGCAGCAGGGGCAAACAATCGCTTTTTGAGTGCTGTATTGAAAGGATTAGGTGTGTTTTCGACAGATTTTTTGTCTAGCCAGGGGTTAGATTATAGTTCTTTGCCTAACTACCAAATGATTGTAATCGAAAATTTGCCCAATATATCCAGTGGATTAGCGGCAGAATTACAGCAATATGTACAAGGCGGTGGCAATTTACTCGTCTTTCCTGCCCGCAATGCCGATATTGATAATTATAGTAATTTCCTGACTCCTTTTCCTGCAAATACCTTGCAGGCATTTGATGCATCTGTCCGAAGTGTTGGCAATATCAATACAGAAGAATTTGTCTTTGATAATGTATTCGAGAATCGTTTTTCTAACCTAAAACTACCCGAAACACAGGGTAATTTTCCACTGACTCGCTACGGTGGCCGCAAAGAAGAAAGTTTAATGACCTATCGTGATGGCTCAACTTATCTGGCAAAATACCGATTAGATTTAGGTCATCTTTATTTATGCGCCGCTCCTGTGGATGAAAGTATCAACAGCTTGGTTCAAAATGCGGAGGTTTTTGTCCCAATGCTATATAAAATGGCTATTTCTGCGGGAACAGCCAAGCCTTTGGCCTATACTATTGGTGAAATAGAAACAGTAGAAACACGGCATCAATTGAATTCTGGCGATATTGTTTATAAAATGCGTTCTAATGAGAAAGAATTTATTCCTGAGCAACGTATTGTTGGTTCTAGGGTGTACCTGGGCGTTAGTAACCAATTGAGTACGGCAGGTTTTTATGAATTATTTCTCAATGAAGAGCAAAGTCTGGATCACTATGCCTTTAACTACAGTCGTAAAGAATCTCAACTAGATTATTTTTCACCTGAAGATTTAAAAACCATTGTTGGCGATAAGGTTGGTATTATTGATACCTCAAATGATGATGCGATCACAACAGCTATTGCTGAACAGAGTCAAGGATTTGTTTTATGGCGCTGGTGTATTATTTTAGTGCTTATCTTTCTAGGATTAGAGGTCTTGTTCTTGCGTTTTTGGAAAGTGGGGGGATAGGGTGGTGCTTGGTACTACCTACTGCCTACTACCTACTGCCTATTACCTACTACCTACTGCCTACTACCTACTGCCTACTACCTACTGCCTATTACCTACTGCCTATTACCTACTACCTACTACCTACTACCTACTACCTATTACCTACTACCTACTACCTACTACCTATTACCTACTACCTACTACCTACTACCTACTACCTACTACCTACTACCTACTACCTACTGCCTATTACCTACTACCTACTACCTACTACCTACTACCTACTGCCTACTGCCTACTACCTACTACCTACTACCTACTACCTACTACCTACTGCCTACTACCTACTGCCTACTACCTACTGCCTATTACCTACTACCTACTACCTACTACCTACTACCTACTACCTACTACCTACTACCTACTACCTAAAAGTTCACTTCAATCAACATTTAAAAAATGCCACAAGAAGATCGTTTACAAAAATGGCGGCTCATCCTGGGAGGGAAATCCGATCCAGAAGGAACAGTGGATATGGGCGGTGATTTAGTAGCCATAAGCAATACATTAGATGCACTTTACGACAGTGAACGTAAAGGCGGATTGGGGGCTTCTGCTCCAAATGTCAATCGTTGGCTGGGGGATATTCGACGTTATTTTCCTTCTTCAGTGGTTCAAATCATGCAAAGGGATGCCTTACGCAATTTAGGTTTGGATCGAATGTTACTAGAACCCGAGCTATTAGATTCCGTAGAACCTGATGTGCAATTGGTGGGTACCTTAATCAGTCTTAGCAAAATATTGCCCGATCGCAGTAAAGAATCTGCACGGCAATTAGTCCGACAACTCGTGAAAAAGCTTGAAAAACGCCTAAAGCAGCCTTTAATTCAGGCTATTCGAGGTAGTTTATACCGCGCCAGTCGCACCAACCGTCCACGCCCTTCTGATATTGACTGGAACAAGACCATACGGCGCAATTTAAAACATTACCAGCCTCAATACAAGACCATTATCCCCGATCAGTTAGTTGGTTATGCTCGTCGAAGAAACCAGTTGCGCCACCTTGTTTTAATGATTGACCAAAGCGGCTCAATGGCTGACTCTGTGGTTTATGCCGGGGTGCTTAGCTGTATTTTGGCCAGTCTTAGTAGTCTTAAAACGCAGGTAGTCGCCTTTGATACACAAGTGGTTGATTTGAGTGAACATTTGAAAGATCCTGTCGATTTGTTGTTTGCGGTACAACTGGGTGGCGGTACAGATATCAGCCGTGCGTTAGCTTATAGCGAGCAACTAGTCAGCCAGCCGAAGGACACCATCATGATATTGCTCACCGATCTTTTCGAAGGAGGAAATCGCTATGAAATGTTCCAGCAAATAGCTCGTTTTCAAGCTAGTGGCGTTCAATTCATCTGCCTTTTAGCACTGAATGACGAAGGCAATGGCATTTACGACCATAATAATGCTGCGCAACTAGGAGATATGGGTATTCCTACTTTTGCTTGTACACCCGACCAATTTCCGTCACTGATGGCGGTAGCTATTGCACGTGAAGATATCAGTTCCTGGATGTCTAGTGGCTGAAGAACTAAGTTATTCCTATATTAAACGCCGTCTATTTTTTGTCTAATCGAGTCAATAAATGGGGAGTTTATCGAGATAAGTGACCCATTTATTGGCGAAGAGTAGGCGAAAAAGAGCAAGTTTAATATGTGTGTTATTTAGTTCTTCAGCCACTAGAGAAAGGGTGATTCGGAAGTGAAGCATTCCATATATCTTTTTAAAAAACAATAGGTAAAACAACGCGCCCAATTTTCCATAGGAACGCTGAATAAATAATACACCCCCATACACAAATGGCTAAAAATAAACTTAAAAAACGAAAAGGTGCTAGTGGCAACGACAAAATCTATGATATTTCATGTGGTAAATGTGGGCAAAAGTCATTCACTTATCTCAAATTGGGCAAAGGAATGATCTTGCGCTGCTATCTTAGCCGCATTCTTGAACCAAGCAGTTTTGCAAAACTCCTAGAGGATTCCACCATCAGAAAAGCCAGTGATTTGCCTAATATTCAATGTGGCAACTGCCAAGAAGTACTAGGCGTACCCATCAAACGCCAAGACGGTAGGTATGCTTATAGAATGCGTCAGGGTTATTTTCATAAGAAGCTGCAAAAGTGATTTCTCAAAAAAATAAACTTGTTCGTAAAACAAAAAGTGGAAGCTGAAAAACAAGCTCGTTATCAACTGATAAAAAACTGGCCAACACTGGGATGAGTAAAAATATTCATCAGTAAATATTGATGAAGACTAGCTCTTTGCCGAGTAGAGCCTTTTCCTGAAGTATTACCCCGCCACTAATAAGAAAATTTTTCAAAAAAAATATCCTAACCCCTAAACCTCTAAACCCCAATTTTTCCTTTCTTTCTAGCTCGTTTTTCCAAACAAAAAGCTTGTCTTTAAGCTTAAGAAACGACCTGGGCAATTATAACGACCAAAACTTCTTTAAAAAAAAGTACACTCTTTTGATTTTCAAGAAATAAAGAGTACCTTTGCATTCGCTTTTTGGAGAGCTAGGCCTCTGGCAGGAATGTTTTGAATAAAAAGTGACCATTTTGGTAAAAAGAATAAGTGTATGCCTACTATAAATCAATTAGTCCGTAAAGGGCGGAAAAAAATTGTGGCAGCGAGCAAATCGCGTGCTTTGGACTCTTGTCCACAAAAACGTGGCGTTTGTACGCGTGTTTATACAACTACTCCTAAGAAGCCGAACTCGGCTTTGAGAAAAGTAGCTAAGGTTCGTTTGACGAACGGAATTGAGGTGATTGCCTACATTCCAGGAGAAGGACACAATCTACAGGAACACTCTATCGTGTTGATTCGCGGTGGTCGTGTGAAAGACTTACCTGGTGTTCGTTATACTATCGTAAGAGGTGCATTAGACACAGCTGGTGTTGCTGATCGTAGACAGAGTAGATCTAAATACGGAAGTAAACGACCTAAGAAATAATTTATTTTATTATGTATCAGCCTTTAATTTAGGACTGAAACCGCTAAGACAATGAGGAAAAGAAAACCAAAAGTAAGAGTTATTGCACCTGATCCACGTTATGGAGACGAAATGGTTACCCAGTTTGTCAATATGATGATGATGCAAGGTAAAAAAAGCATTGCATTCAAAGTCTTTTATGACGCAATGGATATTATTAAAGAACGCACAGAGTCTGACGAACACGCGGTCTTGAAAAAAGCCATTAACAATGCAATGCCTCAAGTAGAAGTTCGCTCACGCCGTATCGGTGGTGCAACTTTTCAAATTCCTACCGAAATTCGTGCAAAACGTAAATTATCCATTGGTATGAAATGGTTGATTAAGTTTTCTCGTGCCCGTTCTGGTAAAGGTATGGCACAAAAACTCGCTGCTGAGTTGATCGCAGCAAGTAAAGGTGAAGGTGCTTCCGTGAAAAGGAAAGAGGATACCCATAAAATGGCTGAATCTAACCGTGCCTTTGCTCACTTTAGAGTATAATAATTTAAAACTTTCTTGGGTCTATTAAAAACGTAAGGCGTTAGCTTTATTTTGCAAGTATTGCAACTTGTTAACGATTGCAAGCACTGCAGCCTGCAACGTTTGTAGTACCCTTTTTTGAATATATCATTCATTTTAACACCCGTTAGGGAAATATCATGGCTACTGATCTCAGATATACGAGAAACATTGGCATTGCCGCACATATTGACGCTGGTAAAACTACTTTTACAGAGCGCGTTCTTTTCTACACTGGTATTAGCCATAAAATTGGCGAGGTACACCACGGTGCAGCTACTATGGACTGGATGGAGCAAGAGCAGGAACGTGGGATTACCATTACTTCTGCGGCTACCAAAACTTCATGGGACTGGAAAAATAAGAACTATGCTGTAAACATTATTGATACACCAGGACACGTTGACTTCACAGTGGAAGTAAACCGTTCTCTTCGTGTATTAGATGGCTTGGTGTTTTTATTTTGCGCGGTATCTGGAGTAGAGCCACAATCAGAAACAAATTGGCGTTTAGCTGATAACTATAGCGTACCTCGTATTGGTTATGTCAATAAAATGGATCGCTCTGGTGCAGATTTCTTAAACGTTGTTAAAGATGTAGAAGAGAAATTAGGCTCTAAAGCAATCCCGTTGCAAATTCCAATCGGTGCGGAAGAAACCTTTAGAGGAGTAGTTGATTTAATCACCAACGAAGCCATTGTTTGGAATGAAGATGATTTCGGAATGACTTTCGAGGTGATCGATATGCCAGAGGATTTAGTAGATACAGTAGCTGAGTGGCGTGAAAAATTGCTGGAAGCAGTAGCTGAATACGATGAGTCTTTGATGGAGAAATTCTTTGAAGATCCTGATTCTATCACTGAAGAGGAGATGCGTAAAGCAGTTCGTGAAGCAGTAATGGACATGGCTTTTGTTCCAATGATGTGTGGGTCTGCCTTTAAAAATAAAGGAGCTCAGGCAGTATTGGATGCTGTTTGTGCCTATCTGCCTTCTCCTGTTGATATTGACGGAGTGGAGGGAATTGATCCTAAAACAGATCAACCTGTAATTCGTAAACCATCAGTGGATGAGCCTTTCGCTGCCTTGGCATTTAAAATTGCAACGGATCCATTCGTAGGGCGTTTGGCCTTTATGCGTGTATATTCTGGTGCATTAGATGCAGGTAGTTATATTTATAATACGCGTTCAGGTTCTAAGCAACGTATTTCTCGTATCTATCAAATGCACGCGAATAAGCAAAATGCTATTCCGCGTGTTGAAGCGGGGGATATTGCTGCAGTTGTAGGGTTTAAAGATATCCGTACAGGCGATACATTATGTGATCTGGATCATCATATTATACTGGAAAGCATGGTGTTCCCTGATCCTGTAATCGGTATTGCTGTAGAGCCTAAATCTCAAAAAGATTTAGATAAGTTGGGTATGTCTTTAGCTAAATTAGCAGAGGAAGATCCTACTTTTAAAGTACGTTATGACGAAGATACCAACCAAACTATTATTAGTGGTATGGGAGAGCTTCACCTGGAAATCATTATCGATCGACTAAGACGTGAGTTTAATGTTGATTGTAATGTTGGTGAACCGCAGGTTACTTATAAAGAAGCATTGCAAAAAACTGTTACACACCGTGAGCGTTTGAAAAAACAATCAGGTGGTTCTGGTTTATTCGCAGACATGGAATTTGAACTTGGCCCTGCTGATGAAGAATTCTTGGAAAGCGATGATTTCAAATCTGGTAAAGTTAAATTACAGTTTGATTGGGCAATTGTAGGTGGTGCAATCGATAAAAATTATCAAAAACCAATCAAAGACGGCTTTACAGCAATGATGAACAATGGTGTTTTGGCTGGTTATGGTATTGATAGTATGAAAGTTAGGGTTTTTGATGGTAGTATGCACTCTGTTGACTCTAAACCTATTGCTTTTGAATTGTGTGCTAAAGAAGGTTTCCGTGCTGCGGCAAAACAGACAGACCCTGTTTTGTTAGAGCCAATCATGAAACTGGAAATTATTACACCTGAAGAATATGTTGGTAATGTTATCGGTGACTTAAACCGCCGTCGTGGCTTACCTAAAGGACAGGAAGCTCGTGCAGGAGGAGCCGTTTCTATTTCTGCAGATGTTCCGCTTTCTGGAATGTTTGGTTATGTAACGGATTTACGTACTATTACATCAGGACGTGCCAACTCCTCGATGGAGTTTTCACACTACGCTGCTGCCCCTAAAGGCATTGCAAAAGAAATTATTGACGAAGCAAATGGTGGAAACTAATATTATTGCATAGTTTTTGAAAATTATTCAAAGCTAATGCTCTAATTTAAAGAGAAAAATGTACCTTTGCAGCCCGTAATACCGAAAGCGGTGTTATTTTAATAAAAAAGAATACTAAATAAGTAAAGAGAAGCTTCTTAAGAAGAAAATTCTCTTTGCTTAGTTTCATTTAATATTGACAATTTAAGAAGCTGGCATGAATCAGAAAATTCGAATCAAGCTCCGTTCCTACGATCATAACTTAGTAGATAAATCTACAGAGAAAATTGTTAAAACGGTTAAAAACAGTGGTGCCATTGTAACTGGCCCGATTCCGCTGCCCACCGAGAAAAAAATCTTTACCGTGCTCCGTTCACCGCACGTCAACAAGAAATCCCGGGAGCAGTTTCAGTTGCGTACGCACAAACGTCTCATTGAGATTTATACCCCCACCCAGAAAACAGTCGATGCACTGTCAAAACTAGAACTGCCTAGTGGCGTGGATATTCAGGTTAAGTTGACGTAAGCGGGATTATTTCCCCTCTTTACAATTTATTTCCCTTCAATCAAAGGCCTAGCCTTTTCTGATTGAAAAATCGAATACAGTACCTCAACTATTGTTGAGTTGCTTTTAATCAGAACTGTCACACTAGTTCTTTGGGCTTCGGTTCAGTGCAACGGTGTTACAAATAAAATTCGATAAACAATGGACGGAATTATCGGAAGAAAAGTTGGAATGACAAGCGTCTTTAATGACGATGGCCTAAATATTGCTTGTACAGTGGTAGAAGCTGGCCCTTGTGTTGTTACACAGGTTAAAAATGAGGACTCCGACAACTACTCAGCTATCCAACTGGGCTTTGAAGATATCAAAGAAAAAAATACCTCACAACCACTTCAGGGACACTTTAAAAAAGCAGGCACTTCGCCGAAGCGCCGCTTGGTAGAGTTCCGTGATGCAACAATGGAAAAGAAAGCTGGCGAAACAGTAACTGTAGATGAAATCTTCACAGAAGGGGATATCATCAATGCAATAGGTGTTTCGAAAGGTAAAGGTTTCCAAGGTGTTGTTAAGCGTTACAACTTTAAAGGTGTAAATGACGCAACTCACGGACAACACAATCGCCAACGTGCACCAGGTTCTATCGGTGCAGCATCTTACCCAGCACGTGTATTTAAAGGTATGCGAATGGGTGGTCGCGATGGTGGCAGACGAGTGAAAATAAAGAACCTTACTGTTGTTAAGATTTTTCCAGAAAAGAATTTGATTCTTGTTTCTGGAGCGATCCCTGGCCATAAAGGTGCCTTTATTATCTTGGAAAAATAAATTGCATTTTACAATTTTAATATTGTAAAAACATAGATAAATTTGAAGCGATGAAAATCGATGTTTTAAATATCAAAGGCGAGCAAACAGGACGTTCAATTGAGCTTTCTGAAGCAGTTTTCGGCCAAGAGCCTAATGAACACGCAGTATATTTAGCTGTTAAGCAGTATTTGGCACACCAACGCCAAGGTACGCATAAAGCTAAAGAACGTGGTGAAATCAGAGGTTCTCGTAAGAAACTTCATCGCCAAAAAGGTACGGGTGGCTCTCGTAAGGGAGATATCAAAAATCCTTTATTCCGTGGTGGTGGTCGTGTTTTCGGTCCTCGTCCTCGTAATTATGTTGTTCGCCTTAATAAAAAGGTGAAGCAATTGGCTAAAATTTCAGCTTTGTCTTCTAAAGCAGAAGCAGGTTCTATCGTTGTATTGGAAGATTTTTCTTTCGACGCTCCAAAAACGAAAGAATTCAACGCTATATTAGGTAACTTGAAATTACAGGATCAAAAATCATTATTCGTAACAGCGAGTCTTGAACGTGAATTGATCTTGTCTAGTCGCAACTTAAAAAAGTCCGCAGTAGAACGTGCTGAGGACTTGAATGTTTATCAAATTCTGAATTCAGGTACTTTGGTCTTTTCCGAAAGTGCAGTGGCTAAAATTCAAGAATCTTTTGCTTAAGGAACAGCACGAAAATAAATTACGATTTTGTTTTTCATAATAGTTAACTAAACGGTTCATTTTAAGTGTGTTGACTATTTGAAAAACCAAGAAAAATGGTAATTTATTTTCTGCGCAATACTAAGTGCAAATTATTAACGGACCATCATGGCAAAGAATATATTAATCAAGCCTCTTATCACAGAAAAAGCAGAAACGCTTTCTGAAGGCCTTAACAAGTATACTTTTGTTGTACTAAAAACAGCGAACAAAGTCGAAATCCGTAAAGCGGTTGAAACAATGTACGGTGTTGCAGTAGCAGGTGTAAATACAATGTTAATGCCAGGTAAGACTAAGAATAGATCGACCAAATCGGGGATGCTCAAAGGCCGTGTGTCTGCTTTCAAAAAAGCAATCATCACACTAGCTGAAGGAGAGGAAATCGATTTCTTCGGAGACATTTAATTAATCATACAGGTGTGGAGCCTTTTAGATAGCCGTCTGGTCGAGGACTATGCTAAACTCCGAAATCTGTAGAAATTTTTAACAATATGCCTGTTAAAAAGTATCGTCCCATAACCCCTGGTTTGCGTACCCGCGTTGGTAATGCATTCACAGAGTTAACTGGAGACAAACCGGAAAAAACGCTTTTAGCACCATTGAAAAAATCTGGTGGGCGTAACCATACTGGTAAAATGACTATGCGTCAACGTGGTGGTGGACATAAACGCCGCTATCGTATGATCGACTTCAAACGTAATCGTGATGGAGTTACTGCAGTTGTTAAAACCATTGAGTATGATCCAAATCGTACCGCTTTTATCGCATTGGTAGAATATACTGATGGCGAAAAACGATATATCATTGCACCTAAAGGTTTAACAGTAGGGGCAGAGATTAACTCTGGTTTGGGCGTAGCTCCTAATGTAGGAAACACAATGTTATTGAGTGAAATTCCGCTAGGTTCTTCTATTCATGCCATTGAGTTACAACCAGGTAAAGGAGCAGCACTAGCTCGTTCAGCAGGTACGAATGGTACGTTGATGGGGCGTGAAGGCCGCTATGCTTCTGTGAAATTACCTTCAGGTGAAGTTCGTAGAATCCTTTTGACTTGCCGTGCTACTATCGGTGCTACATCTAACCCTGATCACCAACTTGAAGTTGGCGGTAAAGCTGGGCGTAGTCGTTGGAAAGGTCGTCGTCCTCGTGTTCGTGGTGTTGCTATGAACCCTGTAGATCACCCAATGGGTGGTGGTGAAGGCCGCGCTTCAGGTGGGCATCCAAGATCACGTACAGGCATCATGGCCAAAGGTCAGAAAACCCGTAACAAGAAAAAGTATTCAACTAAGTTGATCATCACTAAGCGTAAAAGCAATTCTAAAAGATAATAAGTAATGGCTAGATCCGTACGTAAAGGGCCTTATGTATTCCACAGACTACTTGCAAAAGTAGCAAAGGCTAAAGAATCAGGTAGAAAAAAAGTGATTAAGACCTGGTCACGTTCTTCGATGATCATTCCTGATATGGTAGGAGAGACTATCGCAGTTCATAATGGCAAAATTCATGTTCCTGTATATATTACAGAAAATATGGTAGGCCATAAATTAGGAGAATTCGCTCCAACGAGAACCTTCAAAGGTCACTCAGGTAACAGAAAGTAATTTTGTAAGTTCGTACAAGTACTAAGTGCCTAGTGCCTAGTATCATGTACCATAATATAATAACATGGAAGCAGTAGCTAAAATCAAAAGCGTTCCAATGTCAGCGCGCAAAATGCGTTTGGTCGTTGACAATATTCGCGGAAAGCAGGTTGACGAAGCCCTTGATATTCTGCGTTTTAGCAAGCAAGAAGCTGCCGTATGGCTAGAAAAAGCTTTATTGTCTGCGATCGCAAACTGGGAATATAAGCTCGGTGGTGCGGAAAGTGCAGATGACTATGATCTTTTTGTCAAGACAGCTTTTTCTAATGAAGCGGGAATGTTGCGTCGTTTTCGTCCAGCACCTCATGGCCGGGCACATAGAATCCGTAAGCGTAGCAATCATGTTACTTTAGTTGTAGAAAATCGTTCACCACTTGCTTCCGAGGAGGAAGAATAGGTGAGTATTTAATAAAAATTAACGAGTCCAGGAATTATGGGTCAAAAGACTAATCCAATTGGCAATCGTTTAGGCATTATTCGTGGTTGGGAATCCAACTGGTTTGCTGATAAAGCTTATGCGGACAATGTGATAGAGGATGATAAAATCAGAACCTATCTCAAAGCACGTATCTTCAAAGGAGGTATTGCTCGTATCATTATTGAGCGGACACTTAAGCGTATCACTGTAACTATCCACACTTCTCGTCCGGGGATTATTATCGGAAAAGGAGGTCAGGAGGTTGACCGTATTCGCGAAGAGCTAAAAAAACTGACTTCAAAAGATGTGCAAATTAACATCATTGAAATCCGTAAACCAGAGCTTGATGCTAATATTGTTGCTGAATCTATTGCTAAGCAATTAGAAGCAAGAATCAATTATCGTCGTGCGATTAAAATGGCTATCCAGTCAACCATGCGTGCAAATGCAGAAGGAATCAAAGTAAGGATTTCTGGTCGTTTGAATGGAGCAGAGATGAGTCGTAGCGAAGAGTACAAAGAAGGTCGTACACCTTTGCATACTTTCCGTGCCGATATTGACTATGCGCTATATGAAGCACAAACCGTTTATGGTAAATTGGGTGTGAAAGTATGGATCTGTAAAGGTGAAGTACTTGGAAAACGCGATTTAAATCCTAATGCTGGTTTGGCTACTAAAGGCGGCGGTGGCGGCCGAGGTGGCAACAGAGGCGGTGGCCGTGGCGGTAATCGCCGAGGTGGTGGCAACAATCGTGGTGGTAACCGCGGAGGTGGCCGTCGATAGAATAATAGAAGAACCAGTCTTCCTTTTTTATCTTTCCAGTCTTTTATTTTGAAAGATTGCAACTTGATAATGGAAAACTAGTGGCTGAAGAACTAAGTTATTCCTATATTAAACGCCGTCTATTTTTTGTCTAATCGAGCTAATAAATGGGGAGTTTATCGAGATAAATGACCCATTTATTGGTGAAGAGTAGGCGAAAAAGAGCAAGTTTAATATGTGTGTTATTTAGTTCTTAAGCCACTAGGAACAATTTTATTCTATTGAGATTATGATTATCAAAAAATAGCTGTACCTTTGCCAAGCTTTTCAAAAAAGCGCATTGTTATAGCCTGTTTCCCCTTGTAGGGAACTTAAATTTTAAACTAATGTTACAGCCGAAAAGGACGAAATATCGTAAACAGCAGAAAGGGCGTAATCGTGGTATTGCTCATCGTGGTAGCCGTGTTGCCTTTGGTTCTTTTGGTCTTAAGACCTTAGAATCTGGCTGGATCACTAACCGCCAAATTGAAGCTGCTCGTATTGCGATGACTCGTTATATGAAACGTGAAGGAAAAGTATGGATTCGCATATTTCCTGACAAACCGATCACCGCTAAACCTTTAGAGGTAAGGATGGGTAAAGGTAAAGGTAATTTGGATCACTATGTTTGTCCTGTAAGACCAGGTCGTATAATGTTTGAATTAGACGGAGTACCCGAGGAAGTAGCTGTAGAAGCACTTCGTTTAGCAGCGCAAAAACTGCCTGTTAAAACAAGAACGGTAACACGTCCTGACTACGTTGGTTAGTCAGCAATATTTGGAGGAATAATAAATTAATATTTA
>Ga0256839_1003954_pt1 | contig 14846 bp, 14 predicted proteins | sample 354166metaG_FD_185968 | JGI IMG/M metagenome (GOLD analysis project Ga0256839, IMG submission 185968) | Hydrothermal vent microbial communities from Mid Atlantic Ridge, Atlantic Ocean - 354-166 | ecosystem: Environmental > Aquatic > Marine > Hydrothermal vents | place: Atlantic Ocean: Mid... | reverse complement strand
TAGCTTGGTTTGCCTTTGAGCAGGTGGCTTATCAGTTGGTTAGTGATATTGAACCAGAGCTTGTTTAGCTTTGGTTTTATTATTTATAAATATGTAAACCGCGAGTTTACATATTTGACTAAAATTAGCTCCAGCCCGACTCAGGAAGCCAGTTTTTATTATAATCACCTTCGTTTACTGTAGATTCAACAATAGGCTGAATAAAGGTTCTAATTTGGTTTGTAACTTCTTCAAAACTCACAGGAATAGCATCGCTGTTAATGTTGTTTCTAAAAGCTTTCCATTGCACATCTTTTGCTTTGATAAAACCTTTAGTAAACGCTTCTATTTCAGACGGGAGTTCAGTTCCTCTTTGGGAAAATGTACCTGAAATGGCTTTCTGTAAATCATGCCCATTAAATTGAAACTGTCTTGATAACAGCCAAATATCATAAAAGTCCTTCATGCGGCTATTCAGTTCGCCTAGCTTAACCATCGCTTCTAGTTTTTCTGCAATAGTTGTTTCCTTGCTATAGCTCAATAGTTTTGGTGCGGGTAAATCTAATAAGGTTGGATAGGTGTTTATTTCAGGTTTAGGGTAGACGGAATCACCAAATCCAATATCAATCTGCATCGTTACTTTTGCAGTATCAAGATAAGATAAAAAGCGTACACGAACGCCTTGGTAGTCAGCATCTTCTTTTATTTTTATGCCTGTAATTGTTTTTATATCAAAGGTTAAGCCATCATTAGGTTCTACATCCTGTTCACATATTTCTGAAATGACTTGGGTGATAACTTCAACGTCGTTATTAAATTCTCCCAGCAAATCAATATCTTTTGTGGGTCTTACTGTTGGAGCATTCCATGCGAGTAGGGCGAGTGCACCTTTTAGAATAAACTTGTCTTTGTATTTTGATTGAGAAAGGCGATATAGAAAGCGTTCCATTGCAAAATATTGAAGTAATTCAGCAAAGGGTCTTTGATCTTTACGAGCTTTATTGAGTAACTTTTGACGTGTTGAAACTGCAATATTCTTGATGTTTTTCTGGCTCATAGAGATGCTTCAAGATAAGGGCTTATTACTTTTGATACGCGACAAATTTTTGCATACTTCATGATCGCTTGTACATCAATGGCTTGTCTCTCCCTATAGAGCTTAAGGGCTTCCAGTACTACTTCCATCCCGATTTTATTACGAAATTTAAAGCAATCTACAAGTGTTTTTTCTGAGTTATATACGCGTATTGATACGCCATCAATTTGATGGGGTTCAATACCAGCTTCAAAACTTTCTTTGTTGAATCGATATGCTGAAATGGGTGGATAGTCTAGCTTAGGTGTTTTTATCCCTGTAGGAAGCGCAATACTTACCCTGTGTGGAATCTGTGTTGTAAGGTCATGGTAAGACAGGGCTGAAATTAGGCAGATGACAGCTTTAGGTATTCGAGAAGCTACAATGGCAAGATCAGGCTCCGTCATTGCGGGTGTATTGGATGCTCGATAAACTCCACGAGATAGGCGTTCAATCTCACCTTTCTCAAGCATGGAATAAAGTGTATAACGGTTAATACCAGCATCGAGTGCTTCTGACATATGGATTGTGCCACCATTATTCTTTATGATCTTTAGTATTTGAGGAGCAGACATAGTTACATTGATTATTGTTAAGTATTGTATGTTTGTCTGATTATAATCTGTTTGGCTATAACTATCAATGTGAGTTTCTCACCTCTTGCTTACTCACTTGATAATACAATTATGCATCCACTTGAAAATCAGATAATTTTAAAAATCGAGAGTCAGTGTAGTGACGGGGTGTTCTCTGGAAATGACTTTTTAGATATTGGAACAATCGAACTAACTAATGAGGCATTACATCAACTCAACAAAGCAGGGACTCTAAAACACATATTTGATGGCATATACTATAAGCCTAAGTTTAGTAAACTACTTGATAAAGAACTCTCGCCTAACTTGGAAGAGCTAGTATTAGCTATTGCTAGAAAGAATGAATGGGTTATTTCTCCAACAGGAGACTTCGCTTTGAATACTCTAGGTTTATCTGCGCAAGTTCCTGCAAGGATAGTTTATTTATCAAGCGGTTCTAGCTGTAGTTATGAATATGGCAGACAAGTAATAATATTTATTCAGGCTCCTTTAAAAGAAATTAACTTCGAGCACTATGAAAGTAAGTTACTTGTGCAAGCTTTACTTATGCTAGGAGAGAGCTATCGGATGGAGAATGATTGTCTTAAGCTCTTAGGGAAGAATTTTTCATCAGTACAAAAAGAGCTTATTTTAGAAGACACAGTGGATACTTATAAATGGATTCGTGAAACTATTATTAAAGTATGTAAAAATCAATAGTTAAGCGGTTTTTTAAATATCGATGGATATTAGAGAAAGTAGTAGTTAAATTTAAAATTATTTAATCTTTTTTTTAGAACTACTTTTGGATAGGTTCGACTCCAAGTTAAGGGTGAAAAGCACACTTTTATACAGGGGTAAAAACTGGGGTAAAAATACTGCTTAAAATATATAATAGCTATATATATCAAAAAGATATGAGATTAAAGCGTTTCGGCCCTGGGCACCATTATTCAATCCATGCAAATGCAATATAGTGCATAATCTCTGTAATAATAGAGACTTACTGTACATATTCGTGCATTCTCATGTGTTTACATCCAAGCGTAAATGCGGTATTAAGTAGGGGTATATTTACTCTCTTTATTTTTGTACCCAATATGGCACTTACCAATACTTATATGCGCATCCATAGGCATAGGTTTGGTATGTGCTGCCTACATTATTGTTCTATATCTTGATATATTGTTGTTACTTTGTAAAAGCTAAAACCTCTAAATTTGATGGTTTAATCGTTTTTAACTCTGTTTAAGGGTATAATTCATTTATTCTCAGTAGTTCAAAGATTAAGGTATTAATTATGACAGTCGAAACAGCAAGCGCAGCACCCGTATTAAATTTCACTGATGCAGCAGCTGACAAAGTAAAGTCTCTTATTGTAGAAGAGAAAAACGATAATTTAAAACTTCGTGTTTTTGTTTCTGGAGGAGGTTGTTCTGGTTTTCAATATGGCTTCACCTTTGATGAAGTGATTAACGATGGCGACACTGAAGTTGATAAGAAGGGTGTTAAACTTTTGATAGACCCAATGAGCTTCCAATATCTTGTCGGTGCTGATATTGATTATACAGAAGGCTTAGAAGGTGCCCAGTTTGTTATCCGTAACCCTAATGCTAAAACAACTTGTGGTTGTGGATCTTCGTTTAGTCCTGAATAAGTAGTCACTTATAGCAGACACAAAAAAAGGGTGCATTAGCACCCTTTTTTTGTGTCTGCTTAATTATTGTAATCAAATTATAAATTTAGTAGGTTGATATCTCAACACCAACGCTTAACATGTTGATGTCTGTCTTTTCATCAGTAGATACTTCAATGCTAGGAAACTGTTGCCATTCTGCGCGTATGTTTGTGGATGCATTAATATGCATTTTTGCTCCTAGACCATAGGTAACACCAAAGCCTTTTTCGTTATCGCTGTTCCAACGTGATAGCCCACCTTCGGCAAAAATATCAAACTGCTCGGTGAGAGGCAGTGTGCCAACGGCAGTAACAGTAAATGCTGTGCTGTCTGAAATATTTTGGGGTGAGGTCTTATGCATATCCCCCAAGCTTGAATATGCAAGTTCAGCTGCCAGCTTATCGTTGACTTTAAAGCCTGTTAATAGCTTCCATGCCGTATCTTCATTTTCACAGTCACTGACACCTGAGCAATACCCGGAGCCTTGAGAAGCACCAATGGTCCCACCGAAGTAATAAGGGTTAGATACATTGCCAAACTCAAAGAAACTTTTGCCACGCTGACCAGTAGAGCGTTTTTTACTTGTATTATCAACATAGGTTGTCGAAGCCTTTGAATAATCAAATGCTTTTGGTAAGTCAGCTTGCGCTATACTAGAGGTAAAAGTGCAGATGCTTATAGCACCAAACACAAGTGTTGGTTTGCTTATAAAATTCATTATGATTCCCAGTTTATTTGTTTTTAGTTCTTCAGCCTTGGGCGATTTTAAGCTAGATGGGCTAAGTGGTCAATAATGAATCAATTTAGAGAGGAAGATTTGAGATTTGTGTAGGCGCTAAAAAGTCGTTGACCTTGTTGAATAGTACCTTTGGCTGTTAGGTGTGTTGCATCATATTTTTCTAAACCCATCATAGATACAAAGCTCATGGAGTTGTTTTCACTGGCTAAGCGAATTTGAGCATCAACAACTTGAGGGTTCTGTTGTACTCTTGGATGTTGTTCATCGACACTTAAAATAACAGGCAGTTGTGGTTTGTGTAGTACATTATTCCGTAAGTGCGTAAGCATACGTTTTAGATGCCAGTAATATTCTGTTGCTAATTTCTTATTGTCAGCATCACTTTCACCTTGTATCCAGACAATAGCGCGGGGTGTGACTTTATGGCCTTGTGCTTTTAATTCTTTAATGGCTTTTTTAAGATTAGAAACCATATCATCGTAGAGTCCACCTTTGCCTGCTACTTTCCAGTCATTTTTTAAGCTAGTGCCACCTGAACTGTATTTAAAAATAGCGGGTCTTAAATGTTTCTTTTTAAGTAAAGCACGAGAAAAGGTAATTTCAGGGCCAAAATGACCTTTACGAAAGTGTCCTTTCTGGGGTCTTAAAGTCTCCCATTTTTTGTGGGTTGAGTCATAGTTTAATGCTTTAAAATAAAAGGGGATACGTTTATCAAGGTGGTTTTTATCGACAGGGTAGGATGCGGCATCACTGCGCCAGCCTTGCATATTCGATTGTCCAGCCATAATAAATAGATCAATATTATCGGCAAAGATGTTTGTGTGTATTAAGGGCAGTATGAAAAGCCAGATAACTAGGGTCGTTGTTTTTATCATATTGGTTTTTTTTAAGCATTAGCATTAAGCTGGCATGTTGCAATGTTAAGGTGTAATTTTCAAGTGGTTTATAGAATCATTAACCTTTTTATACAGACTAAAGGTTTAATTTCTCTTGGAATTGCTAACAGTCATTGTTTCAGTTTAAAGAATCACTGATAATATCAAGAGAACTTGTGCAAGGAGCTAGGAAAGGAGTATTTTTAGCTTAATTTTCTTTTCAGCGACTAGAACAATGCTCTTTATAAAATAGTTATGGTTTATTAAATGCGTTTATTCAAATTTTTACTGCCAGTGTTAGTTATCGTTGTTACGGTATTTTTGGCCAAATATTTATTGGCTACTGGTCCACAAGCTAAAAAAAAGCCCTTTGTTAAAAAACTTTCTGTGGTTGAGACGGTAGTTTTAAAAGATCAAAGCTACTCTATAAAAATTAAAGCATCAGGCATTGTTAAGGCAGGTATACAAACCAGTCTAGTTAGCGAGGTATCAGGTCGGGTTGTTTCAGTTTCAGATAATTTTTTAGAAGGTAGTTATTTTGCTGATCAGCAAACACTATTAACCATTGATTCTGCTAATTATGACAATGCATTGGCGATTACTAAAAGTGATGTGGCTGCCAGTCAAGCTTCATTAGTTCAACTTAATGAAGAAGAAAAGACATTAAGGCGCTCGCTTTCACTTTCAGGAAAGAATTTAAAAATAGGGTTTAAAGAGTTAACAAGAACGCGTTCCCTTTGGACTAAAAAGTTAATTGCCCGCAGCTTGCTGGATAAAGAACAACAAAGTTATAATCAATTACAACAAAAAGTAGAAGATTTACAAGGGCGTTTGAATGGATTTAATAGCCGAAAACGTGCGACTCAAGCAAAGATTAAAGCATCGTTAACACGGGTAGCACAAGAACGTTTGAATTTATCTAAAACAGTTATAAAAGCGCCCTATAGCGGACGCGTTCTTAGCAAGCAAGTGGATATTGGACAGTTTGTTAATAAAGGCTCAATACTCGGTAAGATTTATGCCACTGATTTTGTAACCGTTGATTTACCTCTTTCATTAGCGAAGTATCAATTGTTAAATATACCTGAAGCTTTTCAGGATCAAAAGATAAAAGGAAAACTCCCTAGTGTCACTTTTAAGGACGCATCACTCAAAAATATTTGGCAGGGGGAGGTCGTAAGAACAAGTGCGGCGTTAGATGCAGATACGCGACAAATAAAAGTTATTGCAAAAATAGAATCACCCTTCAAAGCAAGTAGTCAGGTGACTGCACCGATCAAGATTGGTCAATATATCAATGCTGAAATTCAGGGTAAAACCTTTGATCATGTTTTTGTACTTCCTCCGGGTGTAGTACGGCAAAACAAAGAAATATTATTATTTAAAGAAGGCAAGGTGCATATCACTGCTGTTGAAGTGTTATGGAATTCAGCGACTGAAACGGTGGTGCACTCAAAAGAGAGTATAAGAGGGGAGTACATTATCACTACGGCTTTATCGCAAGCCGTGGAAGGTATGCCTGTTATTACACTCAAACAACAGCAACAAAAAGAGCGTAACAAAGAACATGAAAAAATAGAATTAGAAAACAATAATAAGTCCAGTCAGTCAAATAAGACCGATGGTGCGGATTAAATGAACGGTACTATAGCGTGGTTTGTTAAAAATCCGGTTGCGGCTAATATTTTAATGCTGAGCATTATTTTTTCTGGCTACTATGCGGTGCAAAAGAAGATTCCGCTAGAAACGTTCCCTGCCTTTGAGCAAGACGTTGTTAATATTACTGCTAATTATGCAGGGGCAACTCCCATTGAGGTTGAACAAGGGGTGACACTACGGCTTGAGGATGCGATTGCAGATTTACCAGGTGTTGAGCGTATTTATAGTTATTCATCTGAAGGGCGTTCATTGGTGCGTGCTGAAGTACGTAAAAGCTTTAATACAACGACGGTACTGAATGAGATTAAATCGCGTATCGATAGTGTCAGTTCACTTCCGGATGATGCTGATCGCCCCAAGGTTGAGCAATTAATTCGAGTACGCGATGTAATTACTGTTGTTATTGAGCAAGATCGTGAAGATGCGGTTGTCTTGAAAGAAAATACAGAAAAAATCCGAGACGAAATTCGTGCTTTAGAGAATGTAACTCAGGTGTCTATGGGTGGAGTACGTTCTTGGGAGATGAGTATTAGCATCCCCCAACATGCTTTGAGTCAATACGGCCTTACACTGGGTGATATTGCGAAAGTCATTCGTAATGCATCGCGTGATATTCCGGGGGGGAGCATTAAAACTGAAACGGGTGAAATTCTGGTGCGTGCAATCGGGCAGGCGTATCGTAAAAATGACTTTGCCAATATCAGCATTATCAGTCGTAAAAATGGTTCTTTAGTTCGTTTAGGAGATATAGCAACCATTGTTGATGGTTTAAATGAAGATCCGCTTTATAGCCGATTTGATAAGAAATATGCCTCATTTATTAATGTGGGACGCGTGGGTGGTCAAAGTGCTATTCAAGTATCAGATACTGTGATTGAGTATATCGAGGCACGTAAAAAAACATTACCCACCGGCTTATCATTAAACTATTGGCGTGATAGCTCAAAAATTGTAAAAGCGCGTATTAATACTTTAACGAAAAGCCTGATTCAAGGTATTGGCTTAGTTTTATTGCTATTAGCTTTATTTTTGCGGCCCGACCTCGCTTTTTGGGTAAGTATTGGCGTACCAATCAGTTTTTTAGGTGCGCTCGCGATGATGCCGTACTTTGGTGTCACCTTAAATTTGGTTAGTATGTTTGGCTTTATTTTGGTGTTAGGTATCGTGGTTGATGATGCCATTGTGACCGGTGAAAATGTTTATACCCATTTGCAACGTCATGGTGATGGTGTTAGAGCAGCAATTGAAGGTACTAAAGAAATTGCCGTGCCAGTAACATTTGGAGTGCTTACTACCGTTGCAGCGTTTACTCCGTTATTGATGATTGAGGGGGTGCGGGGAAAAATATTTGCACAAATCCCCTTGGTGGTGATTCCTGTTTTATTATTTTCATTAATTGAATCTAAGTTTGTTTTACCTTCACATCTACAACATATGAAGATTCGTGATGCGTCAAAAACAAATTGGCTGATTAAAATACAACAAAAAATTTCGAGAGGACTAGAGCATTTTATTCATAAAGTGTATCGGCCATTTTTAAACTTTGCATTAAACTGGCGTTATTTAACGTTGGTTGTCTTTATATCCTTGCTAATTTTGATTGTCGCTATTGTGATGAGTGGTCGTTATAAGTACACGTTTTTCCCACGGATTCAAAGTGAGGTTATTTCTGCCGTACTAGAAATGCCGGAAGGCACGGCGATTGAAGTAACGGAGAAATATCTAAACCGCATGTTGGCAACCGCTGAGCAACTTCAAGAAAAACACATTGAGATTGATACACAAGAGCCTCTCATCCAACATATTTTACAAACCGTGGGTAGCTCAGGCTTTCGGCCCCGTGCAGGCGCTAAAGGGTTGTCACATTTGGGAATGGTTTCTTTTGAAATATTGCCCCCAGAATCTAGAACTTCAACCATTAGTTCACGTGAGTTGGTCGCAGAATGGCGCAAATTAATCGGGGCAATTCCTGGTGCTAAAGAGCTGAGTTTTAGGGCCGAACTGGGTCGTGGTGGTAGCCCCGTTGATGTACAGCTTAAAGGGCATGATTTTAAAGAATTAAATGCACTCGCTGCAAAAGTCAAAGATAAGCTCGGCGAATACCAAGGCCTTTATGATATTCAAAATAGTTTTGAAGGTGGTAAAGATGAAGTTCAGATGCGTATTTTGCCACAGGCGGAACAACTGGGGTTGACGCTAAGTACCATTGGTAGTCAGGTTCGCTATGCTTTATACGGCAATGAAGTGCAGCGTATCCAACGTAACCAATCAGAAGTTAAAGTCATGTTACGTCTACCTAAAGCAGAGCGTGTTTCGTTTTCTGATTTACAGAACTTATTGATTCGTATCCCTAAGGGTGCAGAGATACCCTTAAGCGAACTCGTAGAGATAAAATTAGGTAAAGGGACTAGCACCATTGTTCATGTTGATCGACAGCGTATAATTAATATATCTGCTGATTTGAATAAAGATAAAATCAGTGCTAATACTGTGGTGGCTGATTTAAAAGAATGGATGCCGAGTATTTTAAAGGATCATCCCGGTGTAACGTTTGATTTAGAAGGTGAGCAGCGTGAGCAAAAAAAGTTTGGCAAGAGCCTAGCATTTGGTTTTGGTATTGCTTTATTAGCAATTTATATTTTGCTAGCGATTCCTTTTGGGTCATACACGCAGCCATTAATGGTAATGAGTGTTATTCCTTTTAGTGTTATTGGTGCAATACTTGGGCATGCGATTATGGGAATTAGTTTGAGTATTAGTAGTGCAATGGGTGTGCTGGCATTGATTGGTGTGGTAGTTAATGATTCATTGGTGTTAGTGGATTATACCAACAAGCAGATTAAAGCAGGAGTCCCTGTAGCTGACGCCATTCGACTGGCAGGTGGTGCACGTTTTCGACCCATACTACTAACCTCATTAACAACCTTTGCGGGGCTAACGCCACTCATTATGGAGAAGAGTACACAGGCTCAATTTTTGATACCTATGGCGGTGTCTCTAGGATTTGGAATACTGTTTGCAACCTTGCTAACGCTAGTATTAATACCAACGTTTTATTTAATTGTTGAGGATATTAAGTCTTTGTTTTCACGCGGCAAGGATCAGTATTCAAAAACACCATAAGGCTTGAGCTTCATTAATAACGTTGCAAGGCAGCTGCATAGCTTCTTTTGTAGCACGAAAACAATTGATTCAGGTTTTTTTTCTGAACGGAAATGACTCTGATACATGGTTCTACCTCTCTTATATTTATTACTATAGGTTGTTACTATAGATATAGCCGTAAAGATATAAATAACAAAGTAAATAGAGTTATAAGGTTTTATCAGGTTGATAAATGGCTTGCTTTTAATTCAATACTTTAAGTGGTCATTAAACTTAATGAGTGATATAAAAAAAGAATCTTTAACAATAGAGGCAGGAGCCTTAGGTTTATCACCAAAACTATTATCGGTATAATTTCCAGGTATTAATACAAAAATCAATGGCGAGAGAGGTATCAGTGATAAAGCCGCATACCAGTGGCTAGCACCAAAGTCATGACAACGATGAATGGTTAGACGTACAACCATAGCAATGATAGAGATTGTAACGAGTGCTAAAATCCAATTAATAAATAAACTCGTAATTATATCTGATTGCGTTAATTGAGTTGATATTTTAGCTAACATCCAAAAAGATAAAAAAGGTAAAATAATTGCAAATACAAAGTAAAGTCTTCTACCAATTCTGCCATTAGAGTTTTCCAAGCTGAAATAATCTAAAGTGTTTTTTTGGATCTCATTAGGTTGAGAAGAGGGTGTATTACTGCTTGTCAGTGTCTGATCCATAGATTTATCCAAGTAATTTTTATTATTAGTTCTTTATATAAACCGATATTAACAATACTTCGGTATAACTGTATCTTGTCACAGTGAGTTTGGGTGGTCTATTTAATCAGATAAACGGTTAACATATTCAACAAGTTATCGAGAATTTTTCTTTTTTTCTAAGCACAAAAAAGCCACTAGCAAGCTAGTGGCTTTTAACAAAGTTAGTTTTTAACTCTATTTATTTTGCTGCTGGAGCTGTAGCAGGTGCAGCTTGTTGTGACTTTTGGTAAGCCGCTGCCATTGCTTTTTGTTGCTCAGCAATCTGCTTCGCGTAAGCTTCGTACTGCTTGCGTTGTGCTTCCATCTGCGCTTGCATCTGTTGAAAGCTAGGCGCTTGCATTGAGTAACCAGGTGCCATCATACGTGCCTGAGGAGCCTGTGCTTGAGCCTGTGGTGCTTGCATTTGTGGCATACGAGCTTGCGGCATTTGCATCTGTGGCATACGCATTTGAGGCGCATTACCGCCTGCATTGTTGCCCCAAGGCATACTTGATCCATTTGCGTTGTTGCTGTTAGCGCCTTGACCGTTACCTGCTACATTGCCAGCAGTGTTACCGTTGCCTGCTGCGTTAGCTGCAGTATTGCCTGCTGCATTACCAGTACCTTGACCGTTACCACTTAGGTTGCCAGCAGTATCCATATTAGTCTTACCTTTACCTTTAAAGTTAATGCTAAAATCTACTTCACCGTCTGCGTCGCCTTTACCTGTTCCCCAGCCTTGTCCAGTTCCTTGTGCATTACCAGCGCCATTACCTGCACCGTTTCCAGCACCTTGTCCGTTACCTTGTGCGTTACCGTAACCTTGACCAGAACCATTACCATTGTTCCATCCATCCCACCAGTTTGCTGATGCTGTACCAGATAGAGTTAATAAGGCTGCTGTTGCTGCTAATGTTGCTATGTGTAATTTCATTGTAAATCTCCTAACGATTTATGGGTTAATTAAGGTAGTGCTAAGCATCTAACTTAAGCAAATACTAATATACTAATATTTGCTTTGCAAACAAAGATTCAAAATTAATCCAATAATATCTCTTAGTGGGTATGTTTGATATGTAGTTTGGGGTGATTGGTGAGTATTTGTTGTTCAATTCATACTCAGTATAATAAGTAATTAGTATGACGCTAATTTATATTAATAATAATATGATTTTGATTAGGTGCTGTGCTTTAAGAAAATTTGATCTAATCCTATTATTTTTTAATTTTATTGAAGCAAAATTTGTCTCTATTTTTCACGAAGTGAGTAATAAGAGTTACTCTGCATTCGCTTTTCAGTCATTTGCAAGCAAAGCACCAATATTGCGCTGATTTGTGTGGATAATACCGGTAAATTTGGCAAGCTAAAAATAATTGGACTTAATCAGCTTCTCCATAAAGTGGTATTTATCTGGGTAAAGCTTTAACTTTAAGGCATTATTAATAATCAGACTTTATTAATCAGTTATTAGAGGAACTATGGGTATTTCACCATTAATGTTAGATATTGAAGGTATTGAACTGTCTTCAGAAGAAAAAGAATTACTCCAGCACCCGCTAACAGGTGGGGTTATCTTTTTTACTAGAAACTTTGAATCAACTGAACAACTAAGTGTTTTAATCGCTGATATTCGATCCGCTACCAAGAAGAAGCCAGTACTTATTTCTGTCGATCATGAAGGCGGCAGAGTGCAGCGTTTTAGATCAGAGTTTACGATATTACCACCGCTTGCGAGCTTAAGTGAGAGTGAGCAGGCGGAGACTAAATCTTATGCGCATGGTTGGTTAATGGCAGCTGAAGTTCGTGCGATGGATATCGATTTTAGCTTTGCTCCTGTTCTAGATGTAAATTATGCGGTCAGTGAAGTGATTGGTGATCGTTCTTTTAATAAAGACCCACAGGTTATTTCATTGTTAGCCAGTGAATATATTAAAGGTATGCGTGAAGCTGGGATGGCATCAACGGGAAAACACTTCCCTGGGCATGGTGCGGTAGTTGAGGATTCGCATCTTGCAATACCCATTGATAAACGATTCAAAGAAGAGATTTGGAAAAACGATATTATTCCTTTTGCGAATTTGATTAAAGTGGGTTTGGATGCTGTTATGCCAGCCCATGTTATTTATTCTGAACTCGACGATAAACCCGCTGGCTTTTCACCGTATTGGTTACAACAGGTGTTACGCGGTGAACTGGGTTTTGAAGGTGTAATATTCAGTGATGATCTAACTATGGAAGGTGCATCGGTTATGGGTGGCTACCCTGAGCGTGCAGAAGCTGCAATGGCCGCTGGCTGCGATATGGTTTTAGTGTGTAATAACCGCTATGGTGCCATTCAGGTGCTTGATCAAGCACACATTAATCAAACTGAGAAATCAGCACAACGTTTACTGCGCATGCAAGGTAAACCTTTTATGAATCGTTCTGCCTTGCTAGACACCAAAAAGTGGGCAGAAACTGTTGATGAAATAACGGCATTGGTTTGATGGGGTTTTGTCGAATTGAAATTTATGAATCCAGCCCAATAATTTAATTATGCTCAATCTTGCGCTCATCCCACTTATTCTTATTATTAGTACCATCATTATTTTAATCGGTGGTTATATTGTGTATAGAAAAGTAAGGCGAGGTATTGCGTTTACCATAGAAAAAAGCGCTGAGTTTGCCTCAGAACAACAACAAAAATGGGATGTGAAAGAAAAACAAAAAAAACATCCAGAGATACTACAAAAAGGATTAAAAACCTATTCTAATCTCACCGAGAATATAAATCACTTGCCTGAAAACTGGCAGAATGCACTTGAACCGCTAAGCCAAATTGCTAGAAACATACTGGATGAAGTTGAGGATGAGGCGGCTTTAGAAGCATCTGCAAGCGCAGGAATACAAACCTCCAAAAAACTAAATGCAGTTCGTGCTTTTTTTAACCATAGTTTAAAAGCATTACAGCAATTGACACAAAAAATAAGAACAGACTATAAAGCGATGGATGCAGAAGACACTGAAAAAGCGCGTCAAAGTATTACTGTAATAAAAGCCGATTTACTGCGCCATCAACGTACCTTACACAAAGGTAGAAAAATGGACTTTGATGTGGCAATGGATGTTATTAAAGCGAGATTAAAAAAATAAGTTGAGAACTTTGCACGAATCGGTGGCGAATAAAAAATCGGATGATATTTCATTGATTGAGGCGGAAAGTGGCGCTATACGAGTTGTTAGCAAGTTATCAATGAAAACAGTGGAATTTTAGCCATTTTAGCAAGCTTACTGTTTTGTTGTGTTGTTTAAAACGGATCACTTGATTATCAGAGCTTCAGCCGTTATTCGTCATCCGAGCTGTGCAAAGGTCCCAACTTATTTTTTATTATCCAAATAAATCCGATATTGGTAAAGTAAACCTAGTAATCCAGCACTAATAATAAATGCCTTTGCCCAGCCAACAATCGCGTTGCTTAAAAATTTCTGTTTTGTGTACATACCCTTTAGTACATCTGTTTCTGGAAGATCAACCATGCCGTTAAATACACCGATAAAAATGGGAACGATCATTAAAATGATAAACGAAATTTTTTTAAGGTAACTTGGCGCTTTCCATCTTTTGGTTAAGGTTTGCTTTGCCGCGTTGTTTTTCTTTTTTGCGTACCATGCCCATAACCAGAAAGTTAGCAGCGTCATGCCTAAAAGTGTACTACCATGTTGCAAGACTCGATAAGGCATGATGTCGTACCCATCAAGTGTAAGTAAGGGTGTTTTAAAAGAAGAAATATATTGAGGAACGCCATAGAGGTGTGTGAAAAAATCCCAGCCAATGTGTGTTAATGCACCTAGCACTAAAGAGAAAATAAGGGTATAGGCAGGGATATTGGGTAAGCGGCCAATAAATAAATCAGGGTGTAAGTGTTGCTGTAGCGCTTTGGGTAAAAGTGAAACAATCACAGGTGCCATTAATAAATGGTAGAGGAAGTAAATTGTTAAACCCATAGGAATAGCAAATAAATAAACCCCGAGTAATGAATGGCTCTCAAAACGTTGATGCACAAGGTAAGGAGTAAAGTAGGAAAAATCGGGTGTCATGCTGCCTATGATCAACGCAGAAAGCGCACCAAATTTACCTAAGTATTTAAGTAGTGGAATAACAGCAACAGTATGAGCGACGGTAAAAGGCATTTTTTATTATTTATATATTATTTTTAAGGATTAAAACTAGAATATGTTGTCAAAAAAACAATCTTCGCGCATAATCCCGCGCACTGCAAGATTTGTCTGATAAACTCGCTGACTTATTTTGTACGTTTCTTCATTAGGGTGATCTGCATTGGTTCCCTCGCGACGATAAACTGCAAACCCCGCCAGGCCCGGAAGGGAGCAACGGTAGCAGTGGGTTCGGGTGCCGAGGTGTAGCTGGTGTGGG
>Ga0256839_1003953_pt1 | contig 14849 bp, 13 predicted proteins | sample 354166metaG_FD_185968 | JGI IMG/M metagenome (GOLD analysis project Ga0256839, IMG submission 185968) | Hydrothermal vent microbial communities from Mid Atlantic Ridge, Atlantic Ocean - 354-166 | ecosystem: Environmental > Aquatic > Marine > Hydrothermal vents | place: Atlantic Ocean: Mid... | reverse complement strand
GCCCGCACCTGGGCCTCGGGCGACATGCCGTACCCCACCACCCGGGCCGAGGTCCAGCGGGCCATCTGGGCCACCCAGGGGTCGTCCATGTTCAGCACGGCCACCCCTTCCTCGGGCAGGGCCTGCACCAGCTCCGCCTTCCCCTGAACGATGGCCTCCAGCGAACCCGCCCGCTCGGCATGGACCCGGTCGATGGCCGTGACCACCCCGATATGGGGCCGGGCGATGTCGCACAACAGCGCGATGTCCCCCGGCACGTAGAAGCCCATTTCCAACACCGCAAAACGATGGTACGACCGGGCCCGCACCAGGCTCAGGGGCAGGCCGATTTCGCTGTTGTAATTCCCCGGGCTCTTGAGGGTCGGCTGGTGGGCGGAAAGCACCTGGGCGATGACCTCCTTGGTCGTGGTCTTGCCGATGCTTCCGGTAATGCCCACCACCTGTAAGGCCTCATGGCGGCGGCGCCAGTAACGGGCCAGGTTCTGCAGGCCCGTCAGGGCGTCCTCCACCCGGAGGAGGACGGGCCTTTTCCACGCCTCGGGCCACGCGGCAGGCGGCTGCCGCATGTCCAGGGTGAGGGCCTGGACCGGGACCTCACGATGCACCAGAGCCGCCCGCGCCCCCCGTCGAAAGGCCGCGGCCACGAAGTCGTGGCCGTCCAGTTGGGACCCCGGCAGGGCGACAAAGACCCCGCCCACGCCTATGGTGCGAGAATCCATGCCGAAATCCCGCACCACCGGGGTAGGTCCCGGCGGCCGCGCGCCGCTCAACGCTTCGATGACGTCGCCCAAGGTCCACCAATCCACCGTCGTCATGGCCCTGCTCCTACCGCCTGGGCCGCCTGCTCACCCACCGGGCGGTCGGGCGGCACACCCAACATAATCACCAAGCGCTGGACCACTTCCCGAAACACCGGCGCCGCGGTGAGCGACGCCCAGCCGTCCTGCTCCTTGGGGTCCTCCAACCACACCAGGACCAGGAACTGGGGGTCTCTCACCGGCCCCCAGCCGACCATGGTGGCATCCAGCAGGTCCTCGGGGTCCCCGGGGTTGAGGGCCGTGCCCGTTTTACCCGCCAGAGTATACCCGGGAACCACCGCGTTCTTGTAGGAGTCGGCCTTCAGCGCCTGGGCGAGGAAGCGGTTGACCAGGCGGGCCGTCTCCTCCGAAATCACCTGGCGCATGATTTCCGGCCGTCCAACCGGGACCCATTCCCCATCTTCAAAGCGATACGCCACCAGATAAGGGCGCATGTACCGGCCGCCGTTGGCCAGGGCGGCCATGGCCGCGGCCAGCTGCAAGGGGGTGACGGAAATCGCGTGGCCGAAGCCCACCCGGGAGTGGTCCACGCAGGTGTTCACCGAAATCAGGCCGTTCACCTCGGCGTCCACGTCCACGCCCGTCAGGTTCCCGAAGCCGTAAGCCTCCAGGTAGTGGAGGAGGGTGGACCGGGGAATGCGCCGGGCGATGTTGGCGAAGCAGGTGTTCAGGGAGAGGGCGAGGCAGCCTACCAGGTCCTGAGTGCCATGGGCGGACCAGTCCCAGTTGCGCACCGGAGCGATGCCGCCGCACGGCTGCTCCAGCCCGGTGTCCTCGTAGACGAAATCGGGTTCGATGGTGCCCGTTTCCAGGGCAATGGAGAGGATGAGGGGCTTGAGCACGGAACCGGGCTCGTAAGCGTGGCTCACCGCCCAGTTCCATCCCTCGCCCTCGAACTCCCGCAGGAAGCGCAGGACGTCGTCGTAGTCGGAAAGGTTGGGTCGCGGGGCCATGGCCATGGCCAGGATTTCGCCCGTCTTGGGGCGCAGGACCAGGATGACCCCTCGCCGCGCCCGGTACGTCTCCAGGGCCTGTTCCAGAATGTCCTCGGTCATGGCCTGAATGGCCGCGTCCAGGGTCAGCACCAGGGCCGGCGCGTCTTCCGGGAGACGCACGCTCTCCGGGGGCGCGCTGAAGGGGTCGTACGCGACCACTTCCCGCACCGGTGGCTGGTACAGCCACGACTGGTAATACCCTTCCAGGCCGAAGTTGCCCACCTCGGGAATCATGTATCCCCCCACGACCTCCACATCGTCCCGCTGGGAGACGAAGCCCAACACGTTCGAGGCCAGGTTGCCGTAGGGATAGACCCGTTCCAGCTTGGGCGTCAGGCGGAAGATGTCCCAGTTCTTGACGTCAATGGGCGCTTCCTCTTCGTCTTGCTTGTACCACTCGCTGAGGACTTTGAAGAGATTCTCACGCTGCTCCTTGGTCAGGCGGGGGGCCACCATGACCACCTGGGCCTCCAGGGTAAGCACCCGAAGCAGGTAACGCTCGTCCATGCCCAGAACCTCGGCCAGCTTCTCCGCCACCTTCTTGGGGTCTCGAATGCCTGCGGGCACCACGTCCAGCTGATACACGAAGCGGTTCCCCGCGAGCAGCGTGCCGTTGCGGTCCACAATGACCCCCCGGGGCACGGTGTAGTAACGCCACTGGCGGGCCACGGTCCGGTCCAGGTCCCGACGGGCCAGCTCCCAGTTGGGCCCGATTTGGAACCACAACAACCGAATGGCGATGCCCAGACCCATCAGGCTCAACAGGGCGCCCACCAGCCAGAGGCTGGTCAGGGGAACCTGGAGCGCCGTTCCGCCTGGAGACCAGGGAGAACGGGATTGCATCCGCTCCGGGGTCCAGGGCTGAAAGTCGGGCCTCATGGCCTCCCCTCCTGCCGGGTGGATGCCCGCTCCTGCCACCAGGTCCGGAGGAGATCCCAGAGGGACTGGGTGTAGGTCTCGGGCAGCATCACGACCTCGCGCGCGGACGCCATGGGCGGCAATCCCCAGCCCGTTACGTCCCAACTCGTGGAGGTCGCAGCGGTTGCCTGCACGTACACCACCTCATCGGGCTGCGGCCACATCCAGGTCGTGTTCTCCAGGTATGCTTCCAGGGCCCGGCGCTCCTGTTCGGCCTTCTGGGCGGTCAGGGACTGGATGTCCCACCAGAGGGTCCAGCTCTCGGCCCGTTTGGCCTGAATCTCGGCCCACAGCACCACGGCCCGGTTGGCCAGGTACAGGTGGGAGAGCAGGGTTACCAGCAGCAAACCCACAGGCCAGAGGACCTGGCGTCCCACCCGCTTCCAGGCCTGCCATTCCCGCCGAAACCGGCGGAGCAGCCAATAAGAACGGGGAGAGGGCGTCCCTTCAGTCATCGGCCAATCGCTCCACCACCCGCAAGCGGGCACTCCGGGCCCGGGGATTGCGTTCCTTTTCCTCTTCCGTGGGGAACATGGGAAAAGGTTTCACAATCCGCAACCGGGCCTTGTGGCCACACTGGCACACGGGCACCTGAGGCGGGCAAAGGCAATCCCGGCTCTCCTGCTGGAAGAAGCGTTTGACCACCCGGTCTTCCAGGGAGTGGAAGGCCAGGACCGCCAGGCGCCCGCCCGGCGCCAGGGCCTCCAGGGCCAGGGGAAGGAAGCGCTCCAGGTTGTCCAGCTCCCGGTTCACCGCGATGCGCAGGGCCTGGAACACCCGGGTGGCAGGATGAAAGCCCGGACGCTCGAAGGGCACCACCTTGGCCACCAGGTCGGCCAATTCCTTGGTGGTGCGCAGGGGCCGTGCCCGCACGATGGCCCGGGCAATACGCCGTGCGTGGCGCTCCTCCCCGTACTTCCAGAACAACTCGGCCAACGCTTCCTCCGTGAGGGTGTTGACCAGCTGCGCGGCCGTGGGTCCCCCGCCCAGGGGGTCGAAGCGCATATCCAGGGGCCCCTCGTGGCGGAAGGAGAACCCCCGCTCCGGCCGTTCCAGCTGGTAGGAGGAAACCCCCAAGTCCATCAGAATGCCGTCCACCCGGTCCCAACCCACCCGCGCCAACTGGGTGGGCAGGGTGGTGTACGAGGCCCGCAACAGGGTCACCCGGTCGCCGTAGGGGGCCAGGCGCTCCCGGGCAATCTCCAGGGCCCCCGGGTCCACGTCCAGGCCCAACAGGTGAACGTCCTCCGCCGCGGACAGCAGGGCCAACGCGTGCCCCCCGGTGCCCACGGTCACGTCCACGTAGCGTCCACCAGGACGCACCCGTAAGGCCTCCACCACCTCCTTCACCATCACCGGCTGGTGAAGGGCCCGGGCCGGAACCTGGGCCATGTTCATCCTCCTGGCTCCTCTTGACCCCCCATCGCCTGGGGAGACGCCCCTGCGTCCCCCGCGTCCGGCCTGTCCGCCGCCTCCCCGGAGGACGCCTGTCCTCCGTCCTCGCTCAAGGCCAGGTGGAACACAGCGAAGCGCTGGGCATTGGCCTCGGCATCCTCCAACAAGCGCAACTGTTCCTTCCAGGCATCGGGCGTCCACAGTTCGAAATAATCCCCCACTCCCACGATGACCACGTCCTTCTCCAAACCGGCTCGCTCCCGCAACTCCACCGGAATGCGAATGCGTCCCGCCCGGTCCACCTTGGTCTGGGCGGCCGACGCGAACATGAGACGCCGCAACTGACGGGCCTTGGGGTCCGTCAGACTCAACCGCTGCAACTGCCGGTACAGGACGTGGAACCGTTGCGGCGGCAACACCATGAGATTTTCGTCCAAACCGTGTACAATGAAAACATCCTCCGGGAGCAAGGCCCGGTACGCCGCCGGCAACGTGAGGCGTCCATATTCGTCTAAGGAGTGGTGGAACTCGCCCAAGAAGAACATATGTTCACTCGCCCTATAAACGGCGAAACGCCGGTCGCCCGGCGTCCCAAAATCTCCCAAAATGACCCAGATTCTCCCGGTGTCTCTCAGTATAACGGAAAAGGCCGGGTTTGGGTAGGGATAACCAGCGATTTTCACCCGTTTTTCAGCCATTTATCATCGGCTTTTAACGCAATAAGGAGGGCGGTCCACCATGTTGCCTCCCGAGGTGAAAACGGGCATCGCCCTGATTAACCAGGGCGCCTATTTCGAAGCCCACGAGGTGCTGGAAGAGGCCTGGCGGGCCACTTCCGCGCCCATTCGGGATTTGTACCAGGGGCTGCTGCAGGCCGCGGTGGTGGCCTACCACATCCAACGCCAGAACTGGCGGGGAGCCTTCAAGGTCTACCTCCGGGCCATGCGGCATCTGGAGCCATGGCCCCCGACAGTTCAGGGCATCCCGGTGGAGCAGGTGCGGGACCAATTGCGGGCCCTGGCCCGGCGTCTCCAGCGTATCCTCCAGGGAGAAGCACCGGACCCCTGGCCCCAGCCCCTGCTCCACATCCCCCTGTCCGACGCAGCCGAAACGTCCCCCTGACCCACACCGCATGGAGCCCTATCTCCAGGGGTTCAGCCGGCCCGATTTTTGGTAGAATGCCAAGGCGATGTATCGAGGAAGAAGCATGTTCCGTTCCATAACCTATGCCCCCGCCCGCCCGCGGGGCTTTCCCTTGCTCCGCTGGGCGTCCCTGTTCCTGTTGCTGGTGGGCATGGTGCTCCTGGTCACCGAAATCTCCCGGTACAGCCGCTTCCGTCGGAGCCTGCCCCCCAACACGGTCATCGGCGGCGTGCCGGTGGGCGGCCTGACGCCGGAAGAAGCCGTCCAGCGCCTGTTGGAGGTGTACAACCGGCCGGTGGAACTGCGCTACGGCGAGGCCCGCATCTGGCTGGACCCGGCGACCATCGGGTTTACCCTGGACACCAAGGCCATGCTCGCGGCCGTGGCCCGGGTCCAGGAACGGCGCTCCTTCTGGAGCGGGTTCTGGGACTTCCTGTGGGGCCGGCGTCCCGAAGGCGTCTCGGTGCCCCTGGTCGCGGAGTACTCCAAAACCCGCCTGCGGGAGTACCTGGAGCGGGAAATCGTGGCCCGGTACGACCGGCCGCCCCGACCTCCCCAGCCCATTGTGGGCACCACCCGAATGCAGCCCGGGGAGCCGGGAACCGCGTTGCAAATCGAAGAGGCCATCAGCCGCATCGAGCGGGCCCTCTTCTCCCCCTCGCGACGGGTGGTGATTCTTCCGGTCCGCCAAATCGAACCCCAAGGCCCGCCCTTCGCCAACCTGCAGGTTCTGCTGGAACAAACGGTGCAGCTCGCGGACTTTGAGGGCGTGGTGGGGGTGTACTTCATGGACCTGGACACCGGGCGGGAGATTCACTTCGCCTACCAGGGACAGGACCCCGTTCCCCTGCCGCCCGACATCGCCTTCACCGGCGCCAGCATCATCAAAATCCCCATCATGGTGTCCGTGATGAAGCGCATCGACCTGGAACGGGCGGACCCGGAGGTCCTCCGCCAGATGGAAAACATGATTGCCGAGTCGGGCAACGAGGCCGCGGACTGGCTCATGGAGAACGTGCTGGACCCCAACCTGGGGCCCCTCCTGGTCACGGAAGACATGCGGCTCCTGGGTCTGGAGAACACCTTTCTCGCCGGCTTCTTCCGGCCCGGAGCGCCCCTGCTCAAGCGCTACGAAACCCCCGCCAGCCAGCGCACCGACGTGTTCACCGACCCGGACCCCTACAACCAAACCACCCCCTCCGACATGGGGGCGCTGCTGGCCGACCTGTACCAATGCGCCAACCACGGGGGCGGCGCGTTACAGGCCGCCTTCCCCAACGAAATCACCCGGGAAGAATGCCGGTACATGCTGGACCTACTCAGCACCAACCGAATTGCCGTGCTCTTCGAAGCGGGCATCCCGGACGGCACCCGCATCGACCACAAGCACGGTTGGGTGACCAACTTCCAGGGCTACATCACCACCATGGGGGACGCGGGCATCATTTACACCCCCAAGGGGGATTTCGTGCTGGTGGCCTTCATCTGGCATCCCGTCCAGGTCATCTGGGACCAGGGCGCCGCGCTGCTCGCGGACCTGGCCGAGGCCGTGTACAACTTCTACAACCCGCCTCCCACCACCACCTCCTCCTCCTCCCGGTGAGCCGCCCCGGCACGTACCCATTTCTTGCGGGGCCAATTTTTTTTGCACATTGCGCATCGTTCTGACCAGGCACGGGGCCGAAAAAGGGAAGCAAAATTGATGAGACGGCGGCTTCGCCGCCGTCTCATCAATTTATTCGCCTCTTGCGGTCCTGCATCCGGTCAGAACCATCCACTATCTGTGAGAAGAGAGCTGTTGGAGAGTCCCCAAACCACACCTCATGTCGAAAATGCGGATACGCCCAAGGTAAGCCGTCAGGGTGAAAAGATTTGTCCACTGGGAGCGGGTCACTCGCCGGAGACCACCTGCCCCACGAAGATTTCCAGGCCCTTCTCGGGCGCATCGGCCGGGCGACCCAGGGGCATGTCCTTACGCACCACCAGACGGTCGTACAGGGTGGATTGCTCCCAGTTCCCGCCCGCGGTGGTGGTGTCCTTGCTCATGATGTGCTCGTAGTTGTCCAGGCTCAATTGCCCCAGAGCGGCCTCAGGGTCGCCAAAGTGGCACTGGGTGCAGGCCGGGGAGCCGTCGTACCAGATGCCCGCCTGGGAGAAGACGAACTGCACATCCTCAAAGGTGACCTGGCAGGTGTTCCCGTCCAGGTCGGTCAGGGTAAAGGGCTCCGCGTCCGGCCCGGGAAGCCCGGCCTCGAACCAGGCCTGGAGCAGGTCCACGGGGGTGGTGCGGCACGGCGCGGCCGCGCCCGCTTCCCCTTCCTCCCCGGCCGAGGCCTGGAGGGCCTCCTCCACCGGGGGCAGGGTGGCCGGCGGCAACGTGGGGATGGGGGTGTGTTCCACTTTGGCGAAGTTCGGGGCGCCCTGAATGCCGCAGGCCGCGAGACCGGCGATCAAAAAGAGGGCCCCGAGCATCACGAGCAACTTGCCTTTGCGCATGGTTCGTCTTCCTCCTGCCGTCGTCCGTGATGGAAGGGATGCGGACCGATTACGGCAGCTTCCCCTGCAACTGCCGCAGGTAGTTCACGATGTCCCAACGCTCCCGGACCGTCAGGTCCCGGAAGTTGGGCATGTTCGCCGAGCCGTAGGTGATGGTGGCGAACAGGCTGGCATCGTCCTTGTCCGCGACGTTGGCCGCGGTCAAATCGGGAATGGGCACCTTGTAGAAGGCCTTCATCACACCGTCGCCCTTCCCTTGCAGGCCGTGGCAGACCGAGCAATAGGTTTCGTACAGCATCTGACCCCGGGCCAGGGAGACCTCGTCGGCCGGCACCGGGTTAGGCCACGGCACTCCCGGCACGTAAGCCGGCCCTTCCACCGGCACCGAGTTGGGCGGGAGGGGCAGCGGGTCCTCCATGGGCCGGTAGGAAGGCTGGTTCTCCATGAAGCTAATCCAGTCCACTTTGATGATTTCGTAGGTGAACAGCAGCCCCACGATGGGCGGGGTCAACAGCGCACCCAGGACGATGAGAATACGTAGCCCTTTCATACGAACGACCCCTCCACAGGTTCAATTTCCGAGGCACCCACTTGCTGCAGCGCCTCTTTGACCCGGTCCAGCAGAATCGCGGGAACCTGGAAAAACACCGCGATGGCACCGTCGCTCACCTCGGGATGGTAGACCCGTTTCCCCACCACCGGCGGAAGGAGGGACTCGAAGAGGACCCCCAGGAAGGAGGCCACAATCAGCCCCAACATGGTGAGCTCGAAGATGAGCACGAACGCCGGGGGCATCGCGAACAGGGGGAGCCCGCCCACCCGGAGGGGATACAGGGCGGGCGTGCCGAAGTACAACGCGATGCTGGTGAGGAAGCCCACCCCGGCGCCCACCAGGCCGTACTTGGGCACCGCGCTGGCCTTGATGGGCCGGCCCAGGACTTCCGGCTTCCAGGGCACCCCCGACTGAATCTGAATCAGGCGGTCCTCAATGCCGATTTCCCGCAAGACCTCCACGGCCCGAGCGGCCGGTTCGGGGTCATCAAAGAGCGCCACATAGATTTTCGGCTCGTAACGACCTTGATAGCCACCGTACATAACGCGCTCCCTCCTGGGTTACTCCAAATCGGCCACCGAGGGCACCACCGTCTTGCCCACCTTCCGCAGGGAATGGGCGTGGTGACCCTCTTCGACCTCCCACACGGGGATGAGGGGAATCAGGCGGGAGGCCATGCCGTACATGAAGAGAAACAGGGTGAAGGTACCGAAGGCGATGGAAATCTCCACCAGGCTGGGCTGATACCATCCCCAATCGAAGGGGATGCGGTTGCGGCTCAGTGCGCCGGTGACGATGACGTACCGCTCAGCGTACATGCCCACGTTCACAATCAAGCCCATGAGGAACATGACCCAGGGCTTCCGGCGCCAGTTGCGGTTCCACAGCACCGCCCAGGGGATGAAGATGTTGCAGATGACCATGAGCCACCACACGGGCGCGATGTCCCCCCGGGTGTAGAACCGGATGATTTCCTTGACCGTGTGCTCACCGCCGTACCATTCCAGGATGAACTCGTTGAAGAAGAAGTAGGTCCAGCCCATGGAAATGATGAGCAACAGCTTGCCCAAGGTGTCAAAGTGTTCGGGCCGGATGAAGTACGTCATGTTCTTCATGGTGGTACGCACCAAGTAGAGCACCGACCCCACCGCGGCGATGCCCGACAGAATGGCGCCGGTGATGAAGTAAGGCCCGAAAATGGTGGAGTGCCAGCCCAATTTCATGGCCACGGCGAAGTCCCAGGACACGATGGTGTGCACCGAGAACATCACCGGGATGATGGCCCAGGCGAAAATCTGGATGGCCTTGGTCAGGTGACGCCATTCCTCTTCCGTGCCCCGCCAGCCCAGGGACAGGATGGTGTAGAGCTTCTTGCGCCATCCCGTGCTCTTGTCCCGGGCCATGGCCAGGTCCGGAATCAAGGGCAGATACAGGTAGAGGGTGCTGCCAATCAGGTAGGTGTTGATGGCGAAGAAGTCCCACACCAGGGGCGAGCGGAAATTGGGCCACAACCAGCGCTGGTTGGGATAAGGCACCATCCAGTAGAACCGCCAGGTGCGGCCCAGGTGAATCAGGGGATAGAGCCCCGCGCCCATGAGGGCGAAGGTGGTCATGAGCTCCGCGGCCCGGGTGAAGGGGCGGCGAAACTCGGCCTTGAAGACCCGGAGGATGGCTGAGACGAAGGTGCCTGCGTGGCTGATGCCAATCCAGAACACGAAACTCACGATGAAGAGACCCCAGAAAATCGGCCGGCGGATGCCCGCCAGACCCATGCCGGTGGACATCAGATACGCCCAGGCGCCGAACAGGGTCACCACGGTGACCAGGCCCAGGAAGGCCATGGCCCACTTCCACTCCCGGCTGGTGTCCTCCATGGCCTCCAGGACCATGCGGTTCATCTCTTCCCGGGGCCGCACATCAATGAGCAAGTGTTCCTTGCGCAATTCTTCCACTTGGCCGTGCAATTCCGCGGGCAAGGTGGTTTTTGAGTGCATGGGTGCCTCCTCCTCGTGCAGCGCTCAACTCGCGGCGGCTAAAATTCGCCGCGCGGGCTGCTCAGGTAAATCACCTTGGGCTCGGTGCCCAGTTCCTCCAGCACCTTGAATCCCCGCTGGCTCTGGGCCAGCTTCCGCACTTCGCTCTCGGGGTCCTGCCAGTTGCCGAAGACGATGGCGTCGGTGGGACAGGCCTGGGCACACGCGGGCTGCACCTCGCCGTCCCGCACCGGACGGCCCTCCAGGCGGGCTTCCTCTTGCGCCCGACGAATGCGCTGGATGCAGAAGGTACACTTCTCCATGATGCCCCGGCGTCGCACCGTGACGTCGGGGTTCAAGTAGTAGTGCATGGGCTCCGGCCATTCGTAGTCGAACCAGTTGAAGGTCCGGGCGATGTACGGACAGTTGTTCGCGCAGTACCGAGTGCCGATACAGCGGTTGTACACCTGGATGTTGAGCTCTTCCGCCTCGCTGTGCAGGGTGGCGAACACCGGGCACACGGGTTCGCAAGGCGCGTTGCTGCACTGCTGACACATCATGGGCATGGCGCGCATCTGCACCTCGGGATACTCCCCTTCCCAGTAGCGCACCAGGCGAATCCAGTGCATGCCCCGGCCGTACGCGTTCTCCTTCTCCCCGGTGAAGGCCACGTTGTTCTCCATGGCGCACGCGGTAACGCACGCGTTGCACCCGGTACAGCGGTCCAGGTCGATGACCATCACCCATTTGGTGTGCTCGTGTTGTCCGTTCCCACCGGCCATGAGTCCTACTCCTGCTTCGAGGTTGCCGTCTCGGGCTTCTTCTCCACCGGCTGATACCGGCCGTCCCCGTACACGCCGACGGTGTTCTCCTTACGGGCCAGAGGCCGGCGCTCTCCGGTCTTGCGCACGACCACCCGCACGCTCCCGAAGGCCGCATCCCCCGCGCCGTTGGTCCCGGAGCCCAACAGCTCCAGCGGATTGGCTCCCCGGTCCTTGGCCCAACGGCCCAGGGCCTTGTGTCCCTGACCCATGGGAATCGCCAGGGTGTCCGGACGGATGCCCGGGTACACGTACACCGCGGCGGAAATCGCGCCGTAAGGGGACTGCACCTGCACCACATCGTCGTGCTGGACGCCCAGTTTGGCCGCAGTCTCGGGATGCATCTCCACCCACGTGTTCCACATCACCGTGGTCGTGGGGTCGGGCGTCTCCTGCAACCAGGGGTTGTTGGCCGATGCACCGTCGGCGAGGATGGGATGGGGGAAGACGACCAAATGGAACTCGCCCCGACCGAAGGAGGCCTCGGCCACCTGCAAAGCCGGGACCTGAGCCTGGGCCGGGGCCGCGGTGGCTTCCTGGGTCCACCAACCGCCGTGTTGCAGGAACAGGGCCCAGAAGACCTTGGGATGGGTGGCCTGATAGACGCCGTCGTTGCGTTTCTGGAATTCGGCCACCTGCTTTTGGATGAACTCCACTTCGTTCTTGTAGGGCACCTGTTCCGCCAAGGCCCCGCCCACCTTCTGCACCGCGGCCAGCAGCACGTCCGCGGTGGCGCGGGTGTCGAAGACGGGCACCACCACCGGCTGGAAGCCGGAGAGCACCTCTCGGTCCGCACCCACCTGGACCCGCTGATAACCCCAGGACTCCAGGAACGTGTGGTCCGGCAGATGGTAGTGGGCGTAGGGCACGGTTTCATCGTCGAAGGAGGCGAAGGAAATCACCAGGGGGACCTTGAGCAGGGCCTCTTCGATGCCCAGGGCCTTGGGGAACTCGTATACGGGATTGACGCCGTGGATGAACAGGGCCTTGACCTGGCCGGCCTTCATGCGGTCCACCAGGGCCTGAATTTCCTCGTACGTGGCCGGGGCCAGGGGCGCCCGTCCGCCCGCGGGGGGCGTGAAGTAGATCAGGGAGGGCTTGCCCAGGCGCTCCAGCAGGCCGTTGAGGGCCAGGATGGCCTTGGCCACCTCCGCGCCGTTCTCGTAACCCAGGACCACCCCGCCGGGCAGGGCCACCACCCGCTCCACGTCCTGCACCGCGTAGCGGGCCACCTTCTCCAGCTTCTCCAGGGGCACCTCGGCCGTCTGGGCTGCCTGGGCCGGGTCCACCTGGGCGAAGGCCTCCGGCGGCTCCACGCCCGCCGCCTCGGCCATGAGGCGACCCAGGGCCAGGGCCACCAGGCCCTCCGTGCCCGGCTTGGCCGGCAGCCAGAGGTCCGCGTTGGCCCCGGTCATGGACATGCGGGGCTCCACCTGAACCAGAATGCCCCGCCGTCCCGGATGGCCCTGGCGCATGGCGCCGTAGGCCTTGGCATAGGCCACCGGGCTGAGCCAGGTCTCCAAGAAGTTGGCCCCGAAGGAAATCACCAACTCGGCCTTGGCGATGTCAAAGGTGGGCACGGCCTTCTGGCCGAAGACCGCCTCCGCGGCCGCGGCCAGGGTCTGCCGGGCCTCCACCATGGCCAGGGCGCCGAACCGGATGGGCGCGGGCGCGCCCAGGGCCTGGGTCAGCTCATAGACCAGCTCAGCCAGATGGTCCGGCGCCAGCCCCAGGAGGAAGACGATGCCTTCGGGAGGCGTGTCCTGCAAGGCCCGGGCCACCGCGTCGATGCCCTCTTCCCAGGTGATGGCCTTGCCGCCCCGGGCCTTGGGCCCACGGGCCCGGTCGGGGTTGTACAGGCCCTGGAGGGCCGCCTGGGCCCGGGCGCAGGTCCCGCCCCGGTTGAGGGGATGGTTGGGGTTCCCTTCCACCTTGATGGCCCGACCCTCCACGGTGCGCACCACCAGACCGCACCCGGCCGGGCACTCGCGACAGGTGGTGGCGAAGTACACGCTCTTGCCGGGCAGCGCGTACTCGGGCTGCTCCACATACGGCCGTCGGCGCACGTATTTCGCCATGGGGCCGCAACCCGACAGCACGGCAGCCACCGCGCCGCCCACACCAGCCAGTTTCAGCACATCACGGCGTGTCAGTCTTTCCTGGTTCATGATGGCTCCTTCCCCGTGGAGGTTACTTGTGACAGGTTTCACACGACTGTAGTTTTGTCAGACGTTCGGGGGTCAAATTAGGCAAATTCGTATGGCAACTGAGACACCATCCCATATTCTGCTGTCGGATGGGCTGGGCAACGGTCTGCTGACCAACTTCACCATGACATACCTGACAGGAAATTCCCTGCTGCACATGGGGTGCATGACTGAAGTAAACAAAGTCCGGTTGGATGGAGACCGGCACCCAGGGAATGGTTTCGCCATTCTCCGCATACTTCTGCAGGGCTCGGGTCGCCGGCGATTTGGGTTCCAGTTGGTTGTGGCAGGCGATACAGCGGTTCACCTGAGGCAGACCGGCACTCTGACCTCGTGGGGCATTGCTGTGACAGTACAGACAGGAAAGCCCCAATTGCTGGACATGCACGTAGTGGTTGAACTCCAGAGGTTGCGGCGGCACCCGTTGGGACGCGTACAGCCAAGTCGCCCCCAGCACCAATGCTCCCAGTACGGCGAAGGCGACCACGTTCACAACAGCCTTACGGAGTTGAGACGGTGCCGTGCTCATGGACATTCTCCAGCATGTGGATTTGAGAGGAATATTCAGCGAATTCCGTACACGGGGCGGATTATACCCCAAACAAGCCCAAATCCTCAAGGGCAAAGACCTCACAATTTGTCTCAAAAACGTCTCGATGGTTGCACAACGCCTTTCCCCTATGTGCTCCAAACTCCTGGCCCCAAACGGCATCGACGCGGCCTCAACGGGATGGTTCTCGGCCGCGCCTTCTGACCACATGTTCGAACATCGCCCCGAAACCCCGGGAAGATGCGATACAATTGGGACACAGGAGAGCACGAGCATGGCACCACGAAAACGCAAGGGCAAGGGGCGGCGAAAGGCCAAGGGCCCCTCCAAACCGGCCCAAATGCTGGACGCCTGGCGACGGTGGCGGGCGGAGACCTGGTCCCGCTGGGACGCCCGGGTCCAAACCCTGCAACTCGCCGTGCTGCGCCGCTGGCGGTTCTGGCTGGGCATCCTGGGCCTGACCGCGGTGGCGGCCGCGGCGGCGGGCCTGGGGGTTCCCTATCTCCGGTTCTGGAGCGCCCTGTGGTACCGAGGGTTTGGTTGGATGGCCCCCCTGGTAGGCCTGGGCCTGGGCTGGATGAGCCTCCGGGGTCTGCTGCCCTCCCGTATCCCCTGGCACCCGGTGCGCGCCCTGGGGGTGGCCAGCCTCTTGGCGGGCATGGGTCCCCTGCTGCACGGCCTGTTCCCCCACCGGGCCGGGTGGTGGGGCGCGTTCGTGTACGAGATGCTGCTGCGGGCCCTGGGGTTCTGGGGAACCCTGCTGACCCTGGCCGCCTGGTGGCTGGTCGCGCTGCTCTGGATTTGGAACCGCCCCCTCTGGGACGTGGCCCAGCAGGTCCATCAACGGTACGGCGTACCCGCACGGGCCCAGCTGCGCCGCTGGTGGGCCCGTGCCTTCGTCAGAGGAACCCCAACGCCTCCCACCGCCCTGCGACAGGAACCGGTTCCAACGGGTCCTTCCCCCGCGGCGGCCCCCTCGA
>Ga0256839_1003952_pt1 | contig 14852 bp, 8 predicted proteins | sample 354166metaG_FD_185968 | JGI IMG/M metagenome (GOLD analysis project Ga0256839, IMG submission 185968) | Hydrothermal vent microbial communities from Mid Atlantic Ridge, Atlantic Ocean - 354-166 | ecosystem: Environmental > Aquatic > Marine > Hydrothermal vents | place: Atlantic Ocean: Mid... | reverse complement strand
TAGCTCTGCAGGGGATAGCGGCTCCATAAGTCCCTAAGCCACTCCCGGCCATACTGCTCCAGATACCACCCGACGCTGCTGGGCTCCCAATCGTAGGGTGACTCCACCAATCCGTGCTTGACCGGGTTGTAGTGGATGTAGTTGAGGGTGGTGTAGTAGTGTCTCTCCGAACGAATGGCCCGATCGGTGTACCGGTACCAGACTTTGCGCCCTGGTGAACCGTCTGCCCCGTTCCAATTTCGAGATGTACGACCGTGAACCAAGCGTGTAATCACTCCCACTTGCTCGAAATCATCCACCCGAATGAGGAGATGATAGTGATTTGGCAACACCACCCAAGCAGCGATCTCCAGGCCACGATGACGGCCTTCCTCGGTCCACTGGGCCAGAAGTTGATAACGGCGATCCGCGGTCGTCATGTGCTCTCGATGCTCATAACACGCCGCTGTGATGAGATAGTGCTGCGCGCCTCTCACGGGGTGCGGGGGCGCATGGGCGGGATAGCCTCTGCGAATACGTTCTTCGGCTCGTCGCTTGCGTTCCTCGGGTGGCAGTCTGCGAGATTCGTACATGATTTTCTCCGTGTACGCACTGAAGTGCGCACTACAAACACCTGTTCGTAGTGAGTGCTTCAGCACTCAAACACGTCCATAAGTCTCTCCATCCCCGCAAGATGCGCACTGAAGTGCGCACTACCAACCCCTGTTCGTAGTGAGCGCTTCAGCACTCAAACACGTCCATAAGTCTCTCCATCCCCGCAAGATGCGCACTGAAGTGCGCACTACCAACCCCTGTTCGTAGTGAGCGCTTCAGCGCTCAAACACGCCCACAAGCATCTCCATCCCCGCAAGATACGCACTGAAGTGCGCACTACCAACCCCTGTTCGTAGTGAGCGCTTCAGCGCTCAAACACGTCCACAAGTCTCTCCATCCCACGCAAGATGCGCACTGAAGTGCGCACTACCAACCCCTGTTCGTAGTGAGCGCTTCAGCACTCAAACACGTCCATAAGTCTCTCCATCCCCCACAGGATGCGCACTGAAGTGCGCACTACCAACCCCTGTTCGTAGAGCGCTTCAGCACTCAAACACGTCCATAAGTCTCTCCATCCCCCACAAGATGCGCACTGAAGTGCGCACTACGAACGGGCACTACGAACGGAACGGACTCTACGAACGTCGTCCCAGGAGATCCGCCCAGCGGGCTGCGACGCCGATCCGTTCCATGATCCGGTAGTCCGTGGAACGCAGTTCGGCCATGAGCTCTCGGAGTTCGTCTTTCTTCGTGCGCTCTGCCATTCGGGCCAGGGTGTAGACCGCCCGCCAGGTCCACGGCCCCCACAGGACCTGGGGCTCCCCCTCCCGAGTCACGTCGCCGTGGGAGCGACGCCACGCTTCCCGAGCCTCCACGTACTGGCCGTAAAGCTCCACCAGCCGCCGCAACAGGGCCTTGGGCGCGGCCTTCCCCCCCTTCCCCGGGCCGTTCCTTGCCCCGTTCGGCTGGGTCAAGCCGTGCAGAAAGTGCATGAGCCCATGGACGGTCTGCAGATTGGCGTCGCAGCTCGTCCCCAGGCCGAACCGCTCCCAGGGGAGGGGCTCGCCCAGGAAGCAGAAGGCGTCCTTGGTGCGGGGGACGTCCTTGGTGTGGGAGGCGCCGTTCGTCCCCTGCCAGCGCAAGGACTTAGCCTGGTGCTCAGCCTCGCCGGCGTCCTGGGCCGCCTGGTAGAGGGGATATTTGCCGCCGATGAGGACCAGTCCGCCGCTGGCGTGGACGCCGGGATGGCCCCCGGTGTACCGGCCCAGATCGGCCCGGATGCGGATGGCCAGCTCCGCCACCGCATCCCAGGAGCCCACGAAGAAGAGGTCGTCCCCGCCGGAGTAGATGGCGTAGAGCCGGTTGCCCCGGTCGGCCTCCATGGCCTCGGCCAGGGCCCCCACCCAGCCTTCGAAGTAGAGGCTCACCGCGAAGCTCAGACCAGCCACCCGAGAGAGGGAGGCCCTGGGCCCCAGGCCCTCCTGGAAGAGCTTGCCCAGGTTGTCCACGTCCATGCGCAGGACGCCCAGCCGCCTGATGCCCTGGGCCTGGTGGGCAAGGACGCTGAAGGGCTTGACTCTGCCCGCTTGGGGCAGATCGTCCCTGTCGGCATCCGGGAAGCTGGCATCGTCCAGCAGGCGCCCACGCTCGCCCTCTGTCAAGATGGGCGTCACGTTGACCAGGAGCCGCCGGCCCACAGTCTGGTCTGACCCTGGCCGGATCTCCGCCATGCCTTCGTCGTCCAGGGCCAGGAGCACTCGGCGGGTCTCCGACGGCGTCTCCTTGATATCCGACAGCTCCTCTGCCACCTGGGCCTGAAGGCCCAGGGCGCTCAACACATCCTTCCAGGTTCCATAGGGTTTCCCCAGATCCAGCGTTACAGCCTGGGGTGTCACCAGGTCCAGGGCCAGGAAGCGGGCGTTGCGCAGGTCATCGCCCAGGTCCTCAAAGGCCAGACAGGCCGGACACTTGCGCACCGGCTCAGCATCCGCCTGTGCATCCTCAACGACGCCAACATGCTCCTGGCCGCAGACCTGACACTGCCTGTCCTCGTTGCCCCCGTGTCCCTGGGGCTGGAAGAGCTGGACCAGATCTTCTTTTGGCAGCTCCGCGAAGCGACGCTGCTTGACCTCCTGCAAGGCCTCGTGCAGATGGCCCCAGGCCTGGCTGATACGCCCCTGGAAGAAATCCCGACCGGAGAGGGACACTTCGGCCAGGGCCACGTAGAGGCTGCCCCGGTGATGCTGGAGCAGGGCCCGGCTGATGGTCTGGCGGATCTCGGGCAATCGTTCTCGGTCCTGAGGGCGAGCCAGGAGGTAGAAGTTGCCCCCGCCGGCGTAGATCAGGTTGGTGATGGGCAGGCCCAGCTCCCGCAGGACGAAGCGGGCCACTGCCTCGGTCAGGAGCTGCAGGTAGAAGGAGCGGCCCCGCAGTCCCGGCGTCGCGCCCCGGGCGGTGATGGTGTAGATGAACTCCTGCACCCCGCTGATGTCCCCGCCCACCAGCAGGGCCATCTCCTCCTCCACCGCCTCAGGGTTGGCCAACCACTGGTCCAGCCGAGCCTCGTCCACCCCTGGCCGGTCCAACACCCCGGCCAGGGCCGCGGTCGTGCGACTGTGATCGTACAGGCTGATGTCCGGCACACTGCCGTAGTAGGCGGAAGGGACACACCAAGTCGTGCCCTGAAGGGCCAGGAGGAGTCCTTCCAGGTAGCTTTCCAGGTCGCCGTCTTCGGCGTGGGCCTGATACAGGGCCTGGGCCATCTGCTCGAGCTGTTCCCAGAGCATCCGGTAGCGCTGCCACACCTCCCCATCCGACGAGAGAGGTTCCCCCGGAAAGAGCACATCCTGGTCCACCTTGAGAGGGGCCAGGGGCAGATAGGCCTTCATTGGGGTCGGATGCCCCTTTCCCCCAACCCGTATCCGGGTGAAGATGGAGCGGAGCTGACGCGGATGGACCTTCCTGGGCTCTTCCTCCTCCATGGAATCGGCCCGTTCCCCCGCCGAAAGCCGATCCGCGAGCTGTACAAGCCGATCGGCCCGGGATCGAGGCCGATGGTGGTTGCCCACGGGCCCGGTGATCTGGCCGCGCCATCTCTCCGGGACATACTTGTCCACGAAGGAGGCACTGAGCATGGCATGCTTGTAGCCGAAATCCCGGCGTGCCAGCCCATCCCAGGTACGATTACCGGCCACCCCAGCCCGCACCATCACTTTCCCGATGTCGTGGAGCAGCCCTGCCAAAGCGCTCAGAAGAGGGGAATTCGGAGCCATCGATGCGCCTCCTGGATGTGTGCAGGTCTCACCGGTGTCCGTCGGGTTCTCCCGGCCATCACAGCCTACCGCAATGGAGAAGGAGCGACATCACCGGCGATGGGGAAAGATCTCACAGCCTTCGAGGATGTCCACGGCGCGGACTGTGCTAAGCTAAGTCTGCCCTCCGGGCGAAGAAGAGCTCGAACTGGTCCCGGAGGAACCGGTAGTCCAGCCGGGTGGATTCGTCCAGCTCCCAGGCGTTGCGACACTCGGACAGGATGACGGTCTTGTGGCTGTTCACCGTGTGCAGGCTGATATGGAGCCGCTCCGCGACCTCCTGGGGAGACAGCCCCTGGGCAAAGGCCTGGAGGACCGCCCGACGCCTAGGGGACAGGGCCTCGAAGACCGCACGACAGCGGGCCTCGTCCAGCTTGGAGAGGCGGCGGAGGTGCCGCTCCACAGCTCCCTCGTCGATCAGGGCCAGAGAGCGCAGGCCCGGGAAGTACTCGCTCCAGGGGATCAGGGGCACCTGCACCAGACGGACACCGGCCTCGGGCGGCACGTGCATGATCGCACCCTCCGCGGCTCGCTCTCGGATGGGATCCGGGGTGTAGAGGTGCCACACCCGATCCCGGTGATCCGAGAGGAGCGCGGCCGCGACCACGGCCAACAGCGCAATCATGCGGCGGCCCCCGGCCACACACAGGTGAACCGTACAGTCCTGGCGTTTCAGGTCGGCCAACAGGTCCTGGACGCTCCGCAGGACCACGCGAGCGTCCCCCTGGCTGCGGATGTCGTCCAGCACGTGGCCATCCACCCCCAGGGGGATCCGCTCCACCCGGCAGAGATGATCTCGAGCCCGGTAGCGGCCGTCCTCCCACTCTGCCAGGAGCTTGCGCAGCGACGCAGCCACCCGAGGAGTGCGAGGGGACAGGTGGAGAAGGTAGACGATCTCCACCGGCACCCCCTGATCCAACAGGGCATCCAGGGCGAAGGTCACCACCTGGGGTTGCCCGCCTACCGTAGCCACCACAACCGTTCTCGTCATCCGCGACACCCCCTACGCCTATGACCTACGATACCTATGATATGATGAGGGCCCACAGAGCCCCACGGAGGTCAGACAATGGCACACTTTCCAGCCATCCTGGTGGGAGGCCCGCCCCACAGCGGGAAGTCCGTCCTGGTCTACCGACTGACCCAGGCCCTGCGAAAGCGGAAAGTGGACCACTACGTGCTTCGGGCCTGTCCCGACGGCGAGGGCGACTGGAGCCAGGAGGCCTCCCCAGAGACGGTCCGGGTGTTGCGGGCCAAGATGCCCTTCACCCCGGAGTTCGTCCAGGCCATGTGCCTGGACCTGCAACGGCGCCACCTGCCCCTGTTGGTGGACATGGGAGGACGTCCCACCCCGGAGCAGGAGGCCATCCTGGAACACTGCACCCACGCGATCCTGCTCGGCCCAGATGCCCAGGCCCTGGCATGGTGGCGGGAACGTGCAGAGCGCTACAGCCTGGTGATCCTGGCCGAGCTCCACTCCAGCCTCACGGAACCGGAGACCCTCTGGGATCCCGGGCCCCCGCTGCGGGGCCGTATCCACGGACTGGAACGCCACCGACGAGCCCCGGGAAGTCCCCAGGAGGCTCCCGTCTTCTGGGACCTGGTGGAGCGGGTGGCCTCCCTCTTCCAGGCCGTCGCCCAGGACGCTCGAAAGCTTCACCTGCGCAGCGCGCCCGCGGAGCTGACCGTAGACCTGGATCGCCTCCTGCACACCTGGCGCCCTGGGGCAGCCTCCCGATGGCAGCCGTCGGATCTGCCGGCCTTTCAGTCGTATCTGCCCCGGGGTGAACCCCTGGCCCTCTACGGACGAGGGCCCCTCTGGCTGTTCGCGGCCGGAGCCGCCCATATCTTTCCGGCCCCCTTCTACCAGTTCGACCCGCGCCTGGGCTGGGTCGAGGCCCTGCCCCTGACGCCGGCGCCGGACCGAGACCTGGAGGCACGGACAGACCTCCTGTGGCAGGTCACCGAGGGCCCAACCTGGACCCATATGACCCTCCACCTCCCCCATAGCTATATTGACTACGCGCAATTGCGGGACGCAAAGCTCCCCCGCCTGCCAACGGGCCACGGGACTATCCTCAGCGGCAAGCTTCCCCTCTGGATCTACACGGGGCTGGTTCGGGCCTACCACGATCTGCCCTGGATCGCCGTGGCCTATCCTCCCCAAGAAGTGGCGGTGGTGGTCCATTCCCAGGACCCGGCTCATCCCGTCGGACACACCCTCCCCCTCCCGTCCCTCTCCTGAACAGCCTGCCTCTCAGGGGCTACATGGCGACAGAAGAGAGATATGCGCGTAGCCATCCACCCCGCCTGCACCGTCCAGGGGAGGGTTGGGCACGACCAAGGAGCCCGTGGGGCACACCTGGGGCCAGCGGCCGAAACGGTCTCCGCAGCCTCTAGGCCTTGGCAGCCTGGAACACAAAGAAGGGATAGCCCAGATGGCCCTGCCAGGGCCCCCAGTAGAGGTGCGCCACCGCGTCGGCAAAGCCCACTTCCCGGAGAGCGGCCAGGATATCCCAGCCGAAGTTCTGGAAGCAAAGGGAGCCTGCCGGATCCACCGGGTTCCCGTGGAGCTCCATAGGCAGATGGTGGATCACCTTCCCCGTCTTGTCCACAGAGGCCCGGATCCGTGTGGTCTCCAGTTCAGGGAAGAACGGGATGGTGAACACCAGGGATCCACCCGACGCCAGGACTCGCCACAGCTCGGCAAAGGCCTTCCGGTAGTCCGGGATATGCTCGAAGACATCCAGGGTCATGGCCAGATCGAAAGCGCGATCGGGAAAGGAAAGAGCGGTCAGGTCCTCGTGGCGGACCGAGGCGAACCCTTGCCAGGAGGACAGAAGCGTGCCGCTGGGGTAGCCCGGCCCCAGGTACTCGCTGCCGATCAACGAGGGGATCCACTGTTTCAGCTTTCTGTACAGGGGTGTGGTCTGCTCCGCGATGTAGGCACGTGAGGTCTTCTGGAGTAGACATCGGGTCTGAAGGAGATCGAGCAGAGCCCGCATCCGGCTGTTCAGTTGACAGCGGGAGCAGATGCCGGTCTCCGTCCACGCGGGATGGACCGAGCCGTCCTCGTTGCCGAGAGCCAGCACCCAACCCACCTGGATCGGCGTGACCTGTGCACACGCGACGCAGTAGGCGGGATAGGAGAAGGGGTGGCGGGAGTGGAGCAGCCGATCGTCGATCCAATCGTACACGGAGAAGGCCGCGGCCAGGGCCTGGCCCTGGGCATCGTACTCGGCCTTGGAGCGAAACTCGCCCAGCCAAATCGAGGGGAGAAACCGTGCCATGGCGAACGCCTCTGCGGAGAGGGGAATGGCCTCCACAGGCCAGGGAGGTCCGATGTCGACTCGGCCGCGTCCCCCTCTGAGGACGCCACCTGCCTGGACCGAGCACACCGACCGCATCCCCGACGTATGCGGGCCGTTGACTCGTGGAACACCGCCTTGGCATACACTATACCCGATCCCGGGCATCCCTCCCAATCGATCCCGAGCCCATGGGCCCGCGACACCCTCTGCCGGTTCCCAGGAGGAGACAGGCCCTCGCAGCTCCCAACAGGCCCACCACCGGTTCGGGGCCAACCGTCCGCTCCGAATTCTGGCGGAGCATCTGCCCAGAGGCTTCCCGGTTACAGGCCATGGACTCGCTGGAAGGTCTCGGTGGACGAGGAGATCCAGCGGGCTGGAGCCACAACGGGAGCTTCCTGGAGGGGAACGAGAGAGGATCTTCTCGGAAGAGGAGACAGGGCAGGTGCGTGGGGGGCACCTGCCCTGTGTGGACATGGGACTTCCCCGGGTGTGGGCCCAGGGAAACCCGGAGCGGTCTACGCCAGGGCCAGCGTCTCCTGGATCGGGCCTACCTCCTCCGGGGCCACCGCCTCCACCCGCACGGCACATACCTTCAGCTCCGCGGTGTGGGTGATGGGGTCGTACCCGGATCCGGTGAGGACATTGATGGGTCGGTCGCTGAACGCGAAGCTGGCGAAAACGGTGCCCCGAGGCGATCGGCGGGTGGCCTTCACCCGGATCAGGAGGGATCCTCGGCGGCTGGACACCCGAGCCCAGTCGCCGTCCTCCAGACCCCAGGCGGCCAGGTCCTCCGGGTGCACCTCCAGGAACTCCTCGGCCACCAGGTAGTCCATGCCCAGGGAGCGACCGGTCTGGGTGCGGGTGTGGTAGGTCTCCAGCCGCCGACCGGTGGTGAGCCAGACCGGATACTGGTCGTCCACCACCTCCGCGGGGTCCCGGTAGTGGGTGAAGGTGAACTTGCCCCGTCCGTTGATGAAGCCGCCCTCGTGGAGCCGGGGAGTGCCCGGGTGGCCCCGGTAGGGAATGGGCCACTGGTAGCGACCGGAGTCGGCCAGCTCCCAGTCGATGCCCTGGTAGATGGGCGACACCCGGCACAGCTCGTTGAAGACCGGCACCGGGGAATCGTAGTCGAAGCCCTCCAGGCCCATCCGCTGGGCCAACTGGCTGATGATCCACCAGTCGGGGCGGGCCTGGCCGGGAGGATCCACCACCTTGCGGATCCGCTGGATGCGCCGCTCCGTGTTGGTGAAGTGGCCGTCCACCTCGGCCCAGGCTGCGGCCGGCAGGACCACATGGGCCAGCTCCGCGGTCTCGGTGAGGAAGATGTCGATGACCACCAGGTGCTCCAGGCTCTTCAGAGCCCGGACGGTGTGTTCCTGATGCGGGTCGGAGACCACGGTGTTCTCGCCGTCAATGAGCATGGCGAAGATGGTGTCCCCGGCCATCTCCAGGGCTTGGACCTTGGTAGGACCTTTCTCCAGGTCGATCTTGCGGCCGTAGAGCTGCTCGAACTTGGCCTGGTTGGCCGGATCCGTGACAGGCTGGAAGCCCGGGTAGTTGTTGGGCAGGGCCCCGGCATCCCCCGCGCCCTGGATGTTGTTCTGGCCCCGCATGGGATTGATGCCTGTGCCCTCCCGGCCCACGTTGCCGGTAAGCAGGGCCAGGTTGGCCAGGCTCTGGACGTTCTCCACCCCGCAGATGTGTTCGGTGATGCCCAGGGTGTAGTAGATGGCCGCCCTGTCCGCGGAGCCGTACCAGATGGCCGCCCGCTCGATGTCCGCGGCCGGCACCTGGGTGATCCCCGCGGCCCATTCCGGGGTGAAGGGCTGGACGTACTCCAGGAAGGCCTCCCACCCCTCGGTGCGGGCCTCCATGAACTCCAGGTCGTAGAGCTCCTCCCGCACGATCACGTGGGCCATGGCCAGGAGCAGAGCCGTGTCCGAGCCCACCCGGATGGGGAGATAGAGGTGGGCCATCTCGGCCAGGCGGATGCGCCGGGGATCCGCGACGATGAGCCTCGCGCCCCGGGCCAGGGCCTTCTTCAGTCGGGTGGCCGCGACGGGATGGGCCTCGGTCATGTTGGTGCCGATGCAGAAGATCACGTCCGGTTTCTCCATGTCCGCCAGGGGGTTGGACATGGCGCCTCGCCCGATGACTGCCGCCAGACCGGCGACGGTGGGGGCGTGTCAGGCACGGCTGCAGTTGTCGATGTGGTTGGTGCCGAAGGCCACCCGGATGAACTTCTGCATCAGGTAGTTCGCCTCGGAGGGGGTGCGGCCGGAGGCCACGCCGTAGATGGCGTGGCGGCCGTACTTGGCCTGCACCCGCAGAAAGCCCTCCGCGGCCGCGTCCAGGGCCTCGTCCCAGCTCACCCGGTGGAAACGGCCGTCTCGGCCCCGGACCAGGGGATGGGTCAGCCGGTCCGGGTGATGGACGTAGTCGTAGGCGAACTGGCCCTTGATGCACAGGGCCCCCTGGTTGGCCGGCCCATCCCAGGCCGGATGGATGGCGACGATGCGGTTGTCCCGGGCCAACACGTCCACCGCGCAGCCCACACCGCAGTAGCCACAGATGGTACGCACCTTTCGGATGCCGTGTCGGGACAGGGGATCGGCCAAGGTCTTGGTCTGCATGGAGTGCTTCCCTCCAGAGATCTCGAACCAAACGCTCTCACCGCACAAGGGGACGCCCAGGCGTCGAATTCCTGAGGATCCACCCCGTTCTCCCCCACTCACGCCGATCGCGCGCCCTTCTCCTCCAGGGCAAAACGCAAGGCCTTGCGGTCCGCCAGGGCCCCGGTGGGGCAGGTCTGGACACACTGACCGCAGAAGGTGCACGCAGAATCCCGCAGGAAACCGTCGAACTCCACGGTGATCTGGGTCCGGAAGCCCCGATGGGCCACGGAGATGGCGTAGTCCCCCTCCTGCTCCGCGCACACCCGCACGCATCGATAGCAGGAGATGCAGAGGTCGTAGTCCCGCAGGATGAAGGGGTTCGGATCGTCCAGGCGGCTGCGGCCGGAGTGGGCGCCTGCCAGGCGCTGGTGGGGTGCCACGCGGTAGCGGGCCAACAGGTCGGCCAGCTCCTGGCTCGCGTAGCCCCGCAGGGGATCCACCTGGATCCGGGGGTTCTCCGAGGCCACCATCTCCAACAGGATACGCCGCAGGGACTCCATCTCCGCCGTGGCCGTGTGGACCACCATGCCGTCCGCGGCCTGAAAGGTGCACGAGGCCACCGGCCCGGCCATCCCCTCCACGCTGACCATGCACAGCCGACAGCCGCCGAAGGGCTCCAGCCGGGGATCGTAGCACAGGGTGGGGATCCACGCGCCGATCCGTCGGGCCACCTCGTAGATGGTCTCTCCCGGGGTGAAGGCGACGGTCTGGCCGTCGATGGTGATGGTGGGCACCGCCTCCCGGCCGTTGGGGGCCAGGCTCTCCTGTGCACTCATGCCGGATCCTCCTGCTCCGGATGGGCTCCTCCTGTCGCCGAGGCCCTGTGACCGTGGATGCGCTCGGCCACGGTCTGCTGCACCTGTTGGGGAAAGTGGCGCAACAGGCTGTCGGTGACGAAGCTGGCCGCCACCCCTAGGCCACAAGCGCTCATGGTGCGCATGACCCGGCCGATGTCCCGGACCTCCTCCTCCCATCGGGAGACCGAGCCCACGGGCGGCGGATCTTCCAGCCGCTCCAGCAGACGCTGGGTGCCGATACGACAGGGAAAGCACTTGCCGCAGGACTCATGGGCGAAGAAGGCCATGGCCTGGCGGGCCATCTCCACCATGTCCCGGCTGTCGTCGATGACGACGATGCCTCCGGCCCCCAGCATGGAGCCCGCGGACCGGACGCTCTCCTCGTCCAACGTCACCGTGTCCAGCGCGTCGCCGGCCAGGAAACCGCCGGAGAGCCCGGCCATGGTCACCGCCTGGATACGTCGGCCCGGAAGCGGCCCCCCGGCCCACTCGTAGAGCAGGGTGCGCAGGGGCAGGCCGAAGGGCACCTCGTAGTTGCCCGGCCGCTGGATGTCCCCCGAGAGGCTGATGACCTTGGTGCCGGCACGGTCGCCCAGGCCCAGACCCCGGTACCAATCGGCTCCCCGAGCCAGGATATGGGTGGCCGCAGCCAGGGTCTCCACGTTGTTCACCACGGTGGGACGGTTCTCGAAGCCGTGGGTGGTGGGATAGGGTGGGCGGTTGCGGGGGAAGGGGTGCCGGCCCTCCAGGCTGTTGAGCAGGGAGGTCTCCTCGCCGCAGATGTAGGCCCCCCCGCCCCGGCGCAGGTAGATGCGGAAGTCGAAGCCCGTGCCCAGGATATCCTCCCCCAACAGGCCGGCCTCCTCGGCCACCCGCAGGGCCGCGGCCAGCCGGTGGTAGGTCTCCGGGTACTCGTAGCGCAGGTAGATGATGCCCCGCTCTGCGCCGGTGGCGTATCCGGCCAGGGTCATCCCCTCGATGACCGCGAAGGGATCGTGGTCCAGGATGGCCCGATCCTTGAAGCAGCCTGGCTCGCCCTCGTCCGCGTTGCAGACAATGGTCTTGGGGCCCCGGGTCTCCGCGGCCACGAAGCGCCACTTGAGGCCGGTGGGAAAGCCCGCGCCGCCCCGGCCGGCCAACCCCGAGGCCTGGACGGTTTCCACCACCTGCGCCGGTGTCATCTCGGTCAGGGCCCGGATGAGCCCCTGGTAGCCTCCGGTATGTCGGTATCCCTTCAACGTGGCCCGCTCTGGCCTGCGGATGTGGGCGAAGACACACTCCTCCACACCGCCGGGGTTGGGAGGAGGCAGGGGCGAGGAGGTCCGGCGTTCCAGGCGGCCTGGGGCCTGGGCGACGAAGGTCTCATCCGCCACGAGCACGGGCACCGGTTCGTCGCAGCGGCCGGCACAGGCCATGGGGAGCGCGCCGTCCAGGTGGGCCCGGATCGCCTCCGCGCCCCGCTGGCAGCAGACCGGGCCGGTGCACACCCGAGGCCGGTCTCGGCCTCCCGGCTCCAGGGAGAGGTGATGGTAGAAGGTCACCGTGCCGTAGAGGTCGGCCAGAGGAATGCCCAGGGCCTTGCCGATGGCCCGGAGAGCATCCGGGGAGAGGTGGCCGTCCCGGGCATAGAAGGCATGGAGGATGGGCAGCAGGGGGGCCGGCTCCTGTCGATAACGGTCGATGAGGGCCTGGTCCTCAGCGGCGATCTCCAGGGGAAACGGGACGTACATGGGACCGGTTCCTCGGCGGTGAAACAGGCTCGAGGGGAGACGGAGCGAAGGGGACGTCGGCAGAGCCTCCCCCACGAAGGACGACAGCCAGAAGCGGGATCAGTGTAGCAGAGGAAGGGGGAATTGTCCAACGCGATCGGGGGAGCGGGTGTTGTCCGGGACCCTTCGCCCCTCCCTCCTCCGCGCCCGCGCGGGACGGGACGGCCCCGACGCGATGGATGGCGTGGATACCGGGTGGCTGGGTGGCCCTCCTCGCGTTCCGGGGTGGGCGGGCGGAAGACCCGGCCCACCCACCCCGACAGAGGCCAAAGTGCGCTCCAGGACCGTTCACTGGGCCGGGCGTTGGACCAGGGGCAAATAGATCCAGCGAGTCCCCAGTTCGTCCGGGTTGTCCACGATGCGGACGGTGACCGTCTGCGTGCTCACACCCCCCTGGCTGTCGGTGGCCCGCACGGTGATGCGGTGTTGCCCCACCTGGAGGCCGGTGACGGGCAGGGTGTCGCCCTTTCCCAGCTCACCAGCCCGATCCGAGCTCCAGACCACTCGGTCGCCCGAGAGAGTCCCCTCGTCCGGGTCGTAGACGAAGGCCTGGAGGACGATGGTCTGGTTGGCCAGGAAGGTCGCGCCGTTGCGGGGGGAGAGGAGGGTGATCTCGGGGGAACGGTTGGCCACCACGATGGGGCCCACCTGGGCCACGGTGGTGTGGATGCCGTCGCTCACCAGCACCCGGAAACGTCCGCTGTCGCTGGTGACCACGTTCCCGGCCGGCACATCCAGCACGTTCGCCTGGGTAGAAAGGCCCACGGACAGCCACGTCTGGCCATTGTCCGGGCTGTACTGGACCAGTGCATAGAGGGGATCACCGTCCGGATCCGAGGCAGTCCAGGCGATACGCAGGGTATCGCCGCCGAAGGAGGTATTGGGAGCCGGCTCGGTGATGGTCACCGTGGGGGCGTTGCCGCCCGCGGTGACGCTCTGCAGCACGGTGCCCCCGGGCCCCTCGATATCCACCCGGTCGGTGCCGGCCACATAGGCCACCTTCTCGGAGAAGGCCAGCCATACCGGATCACCGCCCCCATCGCCCGCGGGGGGTCCGGGCGACAGGGTGGAGGGCGTGAAGGGATGGCGGGCCAGCTCCTGCCCCTCTGCATCTCGCAGGACGATGGCGTACTCTCCAGATCCGTGGGGCGCCTCGGCCGGGGCATTGGGCACCACGAAGATGGGCTCCAGCTCCACCCGCTTGCTGTCGGGATCGATGGTGCCCACCACCAGGAGACGATCCGCGGGCTGGCCCGGTGTCCGGGCCGTGCGGGCAAAGCTCCGGAGCCGATCCAGGATGCCCTCGTAGGTGTAGTCGCTGATCCACTGGTTCTGACAGTAGCTCATCACATCGTTCCACGTGCCCCCCGGGTACACCTCGGCCCGGTAGATGTGGTAGCCGTAGATGCCGTCCCGATTGCCGTTGCCGATCTGTCCATTGGCGTAGGGGTACGCCGAGTCCGGGTTCCTCTCGCTCCCGGTGCAGCGCACATGGGCTCGGCCCAGGGCATGTGCGAGCTCATGGACGGCGTACCAGTCACCGAAGGAGCCATCCGTGTCCCAACTGCCCCATCCGTACCGGCTGGCATCGATGCCCGTGGGCCCGGAGCTGGTGCGACCCGAGCAGCAAGCTCCCCGGTAGATCACGCCCAGGCCGTCCCCGTCGCCCACACCGTCCCAGACCATCCCGTAGCGGAAGACCGGACTTCCCGGGAGGGAACGATCGCGGTCGGATGCAGCCAGCGCGCTCTCGATGGCAGAGTTCAGCCGGCCAGCGACGTTCTGGGGATTCGGTGTGGTGTTGCCGCTGGCATCGGTGACGAACTCTATGTCCCAGTTGAAGGTGCTGTCGAACAGATTCACCCGGCTCACAGGATAGCCCGCGATCAGCCAGTAATAGAGGGCCGCAAGATGGGCCCCCGGCGGTGGAGGTACCGTGCCCGAGACGCCCAGATCGTCCCGACGATGTCGGTATTGGACCCGGGCCACGTGGACGTTCAGCTGAGGAACCGTCTGGTAGGAGATGTTCCGGGAGATCGTGTTGTTGCCGTAGTCCCACTCCTGGACCTCCCGATCGGGGTTGACCGTCGCGGTCAGGGAGATGGTCCCTGTGGTGAACTCGTAGGGGAGGAAGAAGAGGAACGCGCCGTCGGGGTCGTCCCGATCCGCCAGGGCGTCCCGCTTCAGGCGGAGGCGAAGGGTCCGCTCGACCGGAGCCAGCTCGATGGCCCGATCTCCCTTGCGGACCCAAAGCCGGGCCGTGACCGGATCCGAACGGGTGGTGCTGGCACGGTCGAGCCGGGCGTAGAAGCGCACCAGAGTGAGTTTCTCGGCCACCAGGGAGACGGAGTTGTCCAGGTCCTGCACCCCCTGGGTCACCTCCAGGGCCTCGGCCACCAGGTCGTAACGGGGTGTGGGTGTGGGGGTGGGTGTCGGAGTGGGGGTAGGTGTGGGG
>Ga0256839_1003951_pt1 | contig 14855 bp, 22 predicted proteins | sample 354166metaG_FD_185968 | JGI IMG/M metagenome (GOLD analysis project Ga0256839, IMG submission 185968) | Hydrothermal vent microbial communities from Mid Atlantic Ridge, Atlantic Ocean - 354-166 | ecosystem: Environmental > Aquatic > Marine > Hydrothermal vents | place: Atlantic Ocean: Mid... | reverse complement strand
CTTTTAGGTAGTGTAAGTTTTGGTACTCTTTTGGCTCAAAGGTCATGCTCTCGTCTATGGCTACAGGTTTAAATGTTTTCACTAAACGCCGTGCCAACAGATACTCAACCATGCTTGCTCCTATGAGCAAAAACCCAACAGGTGCAATGTAGGTCAATATCTCCGAAGGTACTTGTGTTTTGTCTTGTAGTAACGACTCAAACAAGAGTGAGTAGACGACTGCACCTGCTAAGATGGACACAATGGTAACAGACTGTACAAGAGCATTGGCAGGAGCTAAGTTTTCACTGCCTGTCATCTCTTTTATAAGCCCATACTTTGCAGGTGAGTAGATGGCAGACTGGGCAGCCAACACAAACGTAAGCCCAAATGCCACCCAAAACCACCCCATAACATAAGAGATGAATATCAATGTGGTTATGGCTATAGCCGCTGCAGAAGCATACTCCACTACTTTTACCTTAGGGTACTTGTCAGAGATGAACCCAGCAGGTGAAAATAGAAAAATAAAAGGTAGTAAAATAAGTGCATTGACAATGGCTGTAAGTACGATGAGTTCAGAGCCATCATAGGCTTTAAATATCGTATTTTGTAAGATGATTTTATGCCCCAAGTCGGTCATGGCATTGAGAAAGATGATGAAGATGTAAGGAGTAAACCCTGCTATGCGAAAGAGTGCTTTCATTTGTTATCCTTTGTAATGTTGTCTTGGTGGGCTTGCACGGTGTGCATGTTAAAGATGTAGGGTTTGAGTGTGAGAACCAAATCAAAGAGAAGTTCATAGCGTGTATCATGTGAAGCAGCATCATCTTGAAGTAGTTTTGAACCTACTTCATTTTCTTTTTGTGCTAAGACTTTTGCATCACTTACATAGGCATCCAACAAGGCACAGTCTAAGCCTAGTGACTCTGCACGTTGGAGTATCTGTGCGACTTCTACTTCTTTAGTCGAAAAGCCTTTGGCACGTTCAAAGAGATAGCCCTTTCTTTGGTAAGTAGCTAATGTTGCTTCATCCATACCAAGATGAGAAAGAAAGTCCTCTTTGCTGTACCACTTACTGTCACGCCCACCAGATATGAGTTCCAAAGAACGCACCATCATTTCGAAGCTTCCATCAAAGTCAAAGTTGTTGTCTTGAAAGATAGATTTTATCTCTGCTATAGAGTACGAAAAGTTATGTTGCAGGTATTTGATAAATTTAAGTATCTGTACACAAGACGCATCATAGAGGTGTACATTTAGTTTAGGTTTTTGAGGTTCGGGGAGTATGCCCTCTTTGATGTAAAAGAGTATGGTCGATTTACTCTCATCGCTTTGAGCCATGAGTTCTTTCATTTTAAGTGCCATCACTAGTCCTTTTTATTTAACTAGTGACAGTATAGTATCTTTAACCTTAAAGTGTAAAGTGATGCTTTACACTTTTTACTATTTCTACTCTTCCATCTCTTTTTCATCAACTGCTAGTGCTTCACCAAAACCTAAGGCCTCTTTTACCTTAGCATCTATCTCCGCCATCATCTCTGGATTTTCTTTTATAGTTACTTTAGCATTTTCTTTACCTTGCCCTAGTTTGGTAGCACCATACGAGAACCAAGCACCAGACTTGTCTACGATGTCCATTTTGATACCATAATCAATCAACTCACCAATGTACGAGATACCCTCACCAAACATAATGTCAAACTCTGCTTGTCTAAATGGAGGTGCTACTTTGTTTTTCACAACCTTAGCCTTAACACGGTTACCGATACTTGACTCCCCTTGCTTAAGTGTAGCGATACGTCTTACATCTATACGCACAGAACAGTAAAACTTCAAAGCATTACCACCTGTTGTTGTCTCAGGAGAACCATAGCCCATAGTCCCTATCTTCATACGAATTTGGTTAATGAAAATAACTGTTGTATTTGTTTTATGTAAAATCGCTGTAAGTTTACGAAGGGCTTGCGACATCAGTCTTGCCTGAAGTCCAACATGCGTGTCACCCATATCACCTTCTATCTCTGTTTTAGGCGTCAATGCTGCTACAGAATCCACAATAATCAAATCTACCGCACCTGAACGAGCTAAAGTCTCCAATACATCTAGTGCTTGCTCACCAAAGTCTGGTTGAGAAACTAGTAGGTTGTCCGTGTCTACACCAAGGTTTTTGGCATACACAACATCTAGAGCATGTTCTGCATCTATAAATGCACATACCATCTCTTTTTTCTGAGCTGAGGCTATGGTCTGAAGTGCCAAAGTCGTTTTACCAGAAGACTCCGGACCATATATTTCTATTATACGTCCTTGAGGTATGCCACCTATCCCTAGTGCCATATCTAGCCCAAGAGACCCCGTAGAGATGGACTCAATAGGTTCAAACTCTTTGTCCCCTAGTCTCATCAAAGTACCCTTACCAAACGTTTTATCTATTTGTTTGATTGCCATATCTAATGCTTTTTGTTTTTGTGTGTCCATTGCCATTGTCATATCCTTAGCCTTTATATTAAAGTAATTTTATCTAAATAAAATGTTTTTATTTAGTCATGTTGGCAGTTTAATGTAATTTTGGGGAAAAAGGCAAAAACATTGCAAATTGACATATTTTTTAGATTAACTTAATAAAAGTATGGTAAAGTATGGCAAATATAAAAGGTAACTAAAATGACTAAAAAAATGACTATTACTCTAGAAGAGAACCTTATAGAAGAGTTGGCTGATTTATCTGAAGAGACAGGTAAAAAAAAGGCTCAAGTGGTGCGTGAAGCATTGCAAGATTACTTTGACGTGAATGCTGTCACGAAAACAATGCAAGAGTACAAAATGGGCATGATAGAGACAGTCTCTCACGATGATGTAAAGGCGAATCTTGGCTTGTAAAATAGAGTATGACCCTAAAGCCCTAAAGCAACTTCAAAAGCTCAACAAGCATGAGGCATCTAAAATTTTAGATGGTATTGAAGCCTATGTATCTGACCCCATCAAAACAAAAATTAAAAAACTCAAAACACCTTTTGATGGAGCATATAGATTACGCATTGGTGACTATAGAGTCATTTTTTACGAAGAAGAGGATTTGATGCTGATATCTAAAATTGCACACAGGAAGCAGGCTTATTTGTAAAGTTTGATATTCTCCTTGTAAGCCAATGTGTTTAGCGACATGAGGTTGCAGTGCCTAATGTCATATATATTTGCATTTACGAGAATCTAAATCTTCTCAATAAGCAAAGAGAAGATATAATGTTTTTAATCACATTACATCAAAGGCTTTAACATGAATAAAATATTACTAATTTTAATATTATCATATAGTATGCTCCTCACGGCAGAAGAGATAAATATTATAGATTTTGGTGAACCCGTTGAAGTTCTAATAAAAGGTAATGGAGAATATTGTATGGTAAGTATTGCAGACTATTCTAATATTTCAAAAACAGATTGTGTAAAAATCACTAATTCTCAAAAACTTAAAATACTCTGCACTAAAACAAAGAAATTATGCAAAACAGAGGAAGAAATAATTTCTTATATTGTTCAAGTAGCTGGCTCAGCAAAAGCCGATAGCTATTATGAAGAGGAAGAAGCTGATGTAATCGCACCAAAGGAAGGCATTAAAAATACTTTATCTCTCTGTATGCTTCAGTGTGATACCAAGAAAAAATGTAATCTATCTACCTATCCACTTACGCTAGGAGATATCAACCATGATGACATTAAAATAAAAAATAAGAATATAATTTCCACACTCTATGATGTTAGAGGAACTAAAGCCATTGATATAATTTTAGTAAAAGCAAATTTTGCCAATAGAAACTCTTGCTATATAGTCTCTTCCTTATATTCTTACAAGGAAGATAAATACTATAAGAGTGCTTTGTCCGTAACAAATTCTTTGATTAATCTATTTAGAAACAAATTCATTACGACACCTAGCAAAACTGAAAAAATTAAATTTGAAGATATAATTGATTAATCCCCTAAATACATATCACTTGAATTCTCTTAAAGCAAGGAGGGAATATGGCAAAATTGGTACACTAGAATAAGATTGTTGAGGCTTGCTTAGATGGAATAGAAGAGTCTTTCCTTGTATATGAAAAATGGTCAGGAGGAGAATGGCTTTGGAATTCTCCAGAGTATCTTATTCCTGTAAAAGTTGCAGAGGAAATTTCAGAAATAAGTCAAACCCAATTAGTTACATTAGAAGATAACTTAGAATATCTTTTGGATGTTGCAGGTGCAAATGAAAAAGGTTTTATCTCTTCAGAAATTAGAGCTAACGGAAGAAGTGATATAGTTTTATGGTGGGCAGATGGAACACCCAGAGCTATTATTGAAGTGAAAAATTCTGTTTATGGGATTACTAAAATAGACAAAGATATACGAAGAATAAAAAGTGTTTTAAATCAAGAAAAAAAATATTCTAAAATCCAATTTGGCATAATTGCTTTTTATACAGATGCGAAAAATAAAAGTGGAGGGGCAGAGTTAAAGCTTATTGACAGGATTAATAAAATATATAGAAGAGTAGAATCAAAGAAAAAATGTAATTTGTATTACAGAACAACGTCTGTTAATAACGATCTAGATGCTTATGGGTTTGTGTGTTTGATTTTTAAAAAATAAAGAGGCAATCAATCAGGCTTAAAACTTAATTCAAGCCAAAATATGCAATAGAAATCACCAAACTAGCAAAAGTCATTGCGCCGTGGGCATTTACAAATAATCATCGATTAACCTTACGGTTAACCTCAAATTCTTTGCAAACACCCACCGCACAAGCATTATCACTAATTTTGGCAATTCTATTGCATAATTTGGGTTCAAGTGATATAAATTTAGATTTTTAGTAGAAATAGGAACTAGTCAAAAAATAAAGTCCGTACTCAAAAGATTAAGGGAAAGGAACCAAAATAACCACACTCATTCTACTCTTTGCCCCCTTATGCTAAAATACTCCCATACTAAAACAAGGTCAAACCATGCCAAAAAACATCCAACTAGCCCACTCTCCAGATGCCGATGATATCTTTATGTATTTTGCTATCAAGTTTGGATGGGTAGATACCAAAGGGTATGACTTTTCTAACATAGGGCTAGACATCGAAACACTTAATGTGGAGGCGATGAAAGGGACGTATGATGTAAGTGCCATTAGCTTCGGGATGTATCCGCTTATAAAAGAGGAGTATGCCCTGCTACGTACGGCTGTGAGTTTTGGTGAAGGGTATGGACCTAAGCTCATTCGTCGTAAAGACAAGAAGTTAAAACGTAACTTTAAAGTGGCACTCTCAGGCAAATACACGACCAATGCCATGCTTTTTCGCATCTACTACCCTGATGCACGTCCTATCTACATGGACTTCTTAGAGATAGAAGAGGCAGTAGTAACTGGCAAAGTAGATGCAGGGGTACTCATACATGAGTCCATCCTCGACTTTGATGAGAGCTTGGAGGTAGAAAAAGAGCTCTGGGACATTTGGGTAGAACTTGCAGGAGAGAGCTTACCTCTACCTCTAGGTGGCATGGCAGTACGCAGAAGCCTCCCACTGAACCGTGCCATAGACATAGAGAACATACTTATAGATGGGGTGAAAGTGGCAAACGAGAGAAAAGAAGAACTCTGCACTAAACTTGAAAATGACAAGCTTGTACGCATCTCTTCTGATATGCTGACAAAGTACCTCGACATGTATGCTTCAGATGAATCTGTAGAACTCAGCGAACTTCAACTCAAAGCCCTTGACACACTCTATGAACTAGGCTTTAAGCATGGACTTTGGGATGCTCCTTTAAAAACTGAAGATTATTTGATCCCCAAAGAGTATGAAGCTTTACGGAATAGCTGATGTTTTTAAAAACCATAGACTTCTCTAAATACTCCAGTATCAAAGTAGGACAAGCTACAGAAGTTTTGATAATAGAAAAAGGTGATGACATACCTAGCGATAGATACCTTATAGGTGGAGCAAATAACTTACTTATCTCTCCCACTCCTCCCCCACTCATGATGTTAAGCAAAGACTTTGCCTATATAGTAGAAAAAAATGGCTTTTTGGAAATAGGTGCAGCTATGCCTACAGGTCGCATGGTTTCTTATGCTAAGAAACATAACATAGCAGGGTTTGAGTTTTGCTCTAAACTACCTGGTACGCTTGGTGGGTTACTTGCAATGAATGCGGGGGTAAAAGAGTATGAGATTTTTAATATCTTGCACAGTATACGTATAGATAATGCATGGGTACTTGCTCAAGATATAGCCTATGGGTATCGTTTTGCAAGGCTTTCGGGAGTAGCAACGGCTGCTCGTTTTGTAAAAAAAGAAGGGTTTTCTCAAGACTTACTAGATACGCTACTCAACTTACGCTCAAACCAACCACATACACCTTCTGCAGGGTCGGCATTTAAAAACCCTGAGGGTGACTATGCAGGCAGACTCATAGAGGCTGTAGGGCTAAAAGGTTTACGTAAGGGTGATATGCAATGGTCAGATCTGCATGCAAACTTTTTAGTAAATGTGGATGAGGGTACGTTTGAGGATGCGAAGTATCTTATAGACTTAGCGAAAGAAAAGATTTTAAAAGAGTGTGGCGTTACACTGATAGAGGAGATTAAAATCCTCTAACAGTCTTACTTGTCATTTGCTGTACAGCGTACACATCTGATAAAGTTTGTTTGTCTTGGTGAGCGTGCATACCTCATAGCATCTGCAGGAAAAACCACATAATATTTACCTTCAACAGTTGGCGTAGAAGACCAAAAGTCATTGTCTTTAAAGTAAGTAAACACTTGCCCCTTATGTGAATGTACTGCCGTAAGCTCATCTGATGTAGGGAGTCTCCAATCTACATAACCCGCATAATTTAAACGCGAACAATATGCTTGTGCATGCCTATAAGTACCTACTTTTTCTATAGATTTTTGTCTTTTATAGCCACCGTACTCAGCCTCTGTGTATGCTTGATCTTGCCACATAAGTTGAGTATCTTTTTCTATATAAATTTGATTTTCTTTACATGTTTTTGCAGGAATTTCTGTTACGGGTGACAAATGTGTTCCAATATTCCCTCCTGCCATAAGTAAAGGGCTTGCCAATAATAGCCCTAATGTAAGTATGCTTTTCTTCATTATTTTTCTCCTAAAAATTCTATATTATTCAATATGATAAACTAAAATACATCAATTACAGCTAAATTTAGCATATTATTCCAAAATTATGCGTGAATATCTATCTTCACACCATTTGCAACAGCTTGCCAAAGTTTGTCCATTGCAGCATTAGGTACAGCTAAACATCCCTCTGTCCAGTCACGAGAAAGTGTAAAGGCATCTCCTCTACCGTCGGCATTCCATTTGGGCTGTCCGTGTATGGTGATGTATCCACCAGGGTTTACACCTCTTTTGGCTGCTCTTGCTCTATCTGCTGCGTTAGGGTATGAAATCATTAAAGATTTGTAGAGTCTATTGTCACATTTTTTACGTACTATCTTGTAGGAACCCTCTGGTGTTCTGTAGTCCCCTACTTTGACTTTGTTACCTTTATCCCCATTTTTACCCAAAGAAAATTTAAACGTATACATAAGCTTACCATTTGCATAGGCGTACATAGTCCTTTTTTTCTTGTAGGCTACTATTTTATCTATGGGGGTACCTTTAAGTTCTGCTCCGCGAGAAAGCTCCCTGATACACTCTTTTGTTGCATACGGTGTTTTATCTACTTTTCCATAAGTGACAGGTTTCGTACACGAACTTAAAAGTAATGCTACCATAGCTCCTAAAATCAATACGTATAGTTTCATTTTCTTCCTTTTATATTGGGAGGTTAACCCCAGTCTTCATTTTGACGTTTTGCTTTATGTTTGTCTTTTTTATATGATGTACCATTTTTAAGTTTTTGCAAACGATTAAGGTTACTCATCTCTGGATCACGAATATCATCAAATACTTTATCATCAAAATCTTCATTGAGGCAGGTAACCCGATGAAGCCTAAGTATATATTGTTTTAACTGCTGATGGTATTCAGAATCTAGGTGTATCTCTACACGTTCATCAAACTTCTTTTTAAGCTGTTGAAATTTTAGCACAAAATCTTTAGAGCTTATATGTTCATCTCGTAACATACGGAAAATATTTTTCGATATCTTTTCTAACTCCGTAATATACTTCTGACGGTTAAATTTATCTATTTGTTTTTGAGTAAATGCCATCTCTTACCTTATTGTGATAGGTACGCCTTCGCGTACTGCGTACCAAAGTTCTTTCATCGCTTCATTTGTGACTGCTACACAACCTTGCGTCCAGTTTCTTGCAAGTGTGTAGCTGTCACCCTTGCCATCTGCATTCCACACAGGTTGTGCATGGATGGTGATGTCTCCCCCTGGGTTCACCCCTCTTGCCTCTGCACTCGCTTTGTCTGAAGGTTTGGGGTACGAAATGCATAAAGAGCGGTAGTACTTAGGCGAGCAAAGTTTTCTGTGGATGAAGTACTCACCTTCAGGAGTACGAAAATCTCCTTGTTCTTGCTTATGGCCTAAAGGATTTTTTCCTAAAGAAATAGGGATAGTCTGTTGCACTTTCCCTTCTTTATAAAGATACATCTTTCGATTCTTTTTGACCACAACGATACGGTCTATCCCCCCATCTTGTTCATAATCTTTAGCATCAAGTAGCTCTTCTTTACACTCTTTGAGACTATAGGTATCTTGAGGTATTTTGGGTTCACATGCAGTAAAAAACAGTGCCATAAAAAAAAGTAAAGAGCATTGTATAAAAAATTTTAAAATAGTCATGCTGTGATTGTAACAAAAAGTATGTAAAAAAGAGGGGGTATTGAACAGTAGAAATGAAGCCTCAAAACCCAAAAGGGTCTTGAAAGAAAAATTATACAGCTGCTTTTACTAAAGAAACTACGCTGTCGCTTGTTTTGCTGCTGATAGTGCTTCTTCATAGTCTGGCTCAGTTGTGATTTCAGGAACTGTTTGCTTATACGCAATTTTTCCGTCTTTTCCAACAACGAAGATAACTCTAGCAGTTACCCCAGCCAAAGGACCGTCTGCAAGAAGTACCCCATAAGCATTTGCAAAGTCTTTGTTTCTAAAGTCAGAACATACTTTTAAGTTCTCAATGCCCGCTGCTCCACACCATCTTGCTGCTGCAAATGGAAGATCCATAGATACTGTGATCACTTCAACACCATCAAGATTCGCTGCCTCTGCGTTAAATCTTCTAGTCTCTGCGTCACATACACCTGTGTCTAGAGAAGGTACAGCTACAACAAGTTGAACTTTACCTTCTCCACCTATTTGCTCGTCTTGAAGCATAGGATCACAGTTTACTACTGTTACTATTGGAGCTTTATCGCCCACATTTACTTCTGTTCCGCCTAAGTTACATACGATGTCGTTTTTAAATGTTACTGTTGCCATTTTATATCCTTAAAATAATTTGTAAAGCATTATGGCTTAAATAGGATAAATTTAGTCTTAATTACATCCCTGGAATTCTAGGAATTCGGCCTAACTTAGAATTACGTGCATACCATCCCCACATTTTTTTCATCCAATGCCCAAAAATAAACATCGGTATCATCTTTCCGCCTTTTTCATCTCTATATACAAAGGCTGCACCATCTCCTGTATCCATAACACATAAGATATTAAGATGTGCCATGTAGCTTCTTTTGGAGTCTATGCCTTGCATATGAGCGTTGATGTTGTAAGCGACATTTTTAGCCATGACCTCAGCCACGTGTCCTTGTTTTGCTCTCCACTCTGGTCCCATAAGTGAAGCAGTGTCTCCTATTGCATAGATGCCTTCAAAACCTTCTATTTCGTTATATTCATTTGTAAGGACAAAATATGCATCACTTAGTGATAAACCTGCATTGCTAAGTATGTTGTGCCCTGTCCCTGCTGGGATAAACATGGTCAAGTCAGAGTCTATTTTACTACCATCTTCAAAGACGATACCATCTTCTACAAATTCGGATATCTTAATACCGACTTGTTTTTTGATATCTAGGCTTTTAAACATCTTGTCCATCATAACAAGTGCTTTTTCTCCCATCTTTTGCCCTGGCTTTTCCATAGGTGCAAAAAAAGTAAGTTCAAAGTCTTTACGCACACCTTTTTTCTTTAAGTAATTATGCACATTAAACAATACTTCAAACGCTGGCCCACCACGAACGGCAGACGTGTCCTTAGGGTTACCCCCAAAGCCCATAGCAATTTTACCATCTCCTTTCAATATGAGTTGGTCTAATCTTTCATACAATGCCGTTGCATCTTCAGGCTTGCCACAGATGGAGAGTGTATGTTCTATGCCTTTATGCTGTATCTTATCTTGTCCTAGTGCAAGAACAACATAATCAAATGTTGAAAGTATACGTCCACTTTGAAGTGTGGTTCTTTTCTCTTTTGCATCAAAGGCAACCACAGGATCAACAATAAGTTGAAAACCATGTTTCATGGCAAGCTTATCTAGCGGGACAGAAACATCTTCTCTTGTCACTTTACCTGTGGGTATCCAAATAGACGTAGGATAGATATAAAAATAATCTCTATCACTGACTAACGTCACCTCTATCTTTTGTTTACGCAAATAAATGGCAGCTTCAACACCCGCAAAGCCACCTCCTAGTACCAATACTCTAGCCATCTTCTCTCCTAGTACTTCATTATCCCCGTTTGCTCTTTAGTCACTAAAGCATCTGAAACAGTAGAATTTGACATTATGATACCATAAATCGCTCCAATGAGTAACCCTGAAAGGACAACAATCCACACAGTTAAACGTTTTTCTGTACTCTCCTTACCTCTATAATCTTCTATATTTTCTAAACTTGGTTCTAAATTATTCATCATTTTCTCCTATTTTTTTAATTTATCTATACTTGGGTACATAAAAACAGCTTGTCTGTCTATGATGATTTTTTCTTTCTCATCTACTGCGTAGGCCTTTATCTTCACAGGGATTGGGGTGTCTTTACCTGCGTTGTTGCCTAGTACGTCACTTACTTCAAGCACTACTACTTTTTTCTTTTTCTTTCCTGCCCCTATTTTAAATGGTTCAGAAGGACGTTTGATTTTTATCTTGTCATTTCCTACTATCTCAAAGTAGTAGGTATGCTCTTTACTGTCTGTATTGGCAAACATAAATATATAATCATTTTGAACGACACCATTGTCTACTATCTTATAGAGTCTTGGAGACTTGTTGATATCTAACAACATATGCTCTTTTTTACTGCCCATCACAAACAACGCGACAAGTACGATAGTCAACACCGTAAAGTACGCGATAACCTTTCCTCTAAAGTAGTTTGTCTTTCCTTCATGTCTCAATGTCTCTTTTTCAGAAGACCACTGAACCAAACTTGGTTTGCCTAAGGCTCCCATGACTGAAGTACAGGCATCCACACATTCTAAACAGTTAATACACTCTAATTGTAAACCTTTTCGGATGTCTATATGTGTAGGACACACCGTTACACAGGACTCACAAGTTGTACACTCAGCACTTGGTTCTACACTTAAAAGTTCTTTTTGTTTTTCAAACTTTTTCTCTCTTTCATATCCATGCCCCTGATAAATATCTCCCCCACGGATAGGGTCATAGACAGCCATAATCGTATCATCGTCATACAGTACAGACTGCACACGACTATAAGGACAGATATAGATACAAAAATTTTCTTTAATCAATACCACATCTACAATAATAAACAATGCAATTCCTACTACCATACTCACAAGCGTTAAGTGTTCCATAGGGTTTGCTAAGTATCTAAAAAAGTCTTCAGGTGGCACAAAAAACCACATAAAGTTTGCTGCAGCAAGGAAGGCGAGTAAAGACCAAAGTAATACAGCGATGACTTTTTTAATCTTGTTTTCCATCTTAGACATGTCGGGGTCTTTTTGCTTGTTCTTGATGCGTTTACGTAAGCCCAACAGTTTTGTCTCTATCCCATCTCTATAGATGACCCTAAAGATGGTCTGAGGACAAGCCCATCCACACCATGCCCTACCACCCACAGCAGTCACAGCAAAGATACCTAAAAAAAGTAGCATAAGCAAAAAAGGCATAAGGTAAAGCTCTTGCATGTCAAATGCTGTACCTGCTAAATGGAGTTTCTTTTGGTCAAAACTTAGCAAAAAGAGGTGGTTCCCCCCTATGGTTATCCATGGCATAGCAAGAGCAACAATGGTTGCAGCCACATAGACCCAATATCTTTTAATGCGATACGGTACCCAGTCTTTTAAATACTCTTTTGCTTTATTTTTCTTAGCTTTGTTTGGCTCTGTTTGATTTGCATCTACTACGGCTTCTTCTGTTACGATACTTGCTTCCATTACAATACCTTCTTTCTTTGCATTTCTTCTGCTTCAAAAGGACATATCATCACGATGTTGTCCACCTCTTTTTCTCTTAAACTTTCTGCGGCACTGCCTATGCTAGCTACTAAGCTTTTTAGTCCCCTAGACTCGATGTAGTCTTTCAATGAAGAGCGACTGACTTCTAGCTCTCTTGCAATGGAAGAGACACTCTGCTTTTGAGCTAAAAGTCTCATGATTTCCCCATGAAAGATGTCAAATTTAGAACTTGATTTACTACCTTTAGGGCGTCCTATTTGCACTTCCTCTTTAGGCTTTTCTCTATACGCATCAAGCAGAGGAAACACCTCTGTCATTTTGCTATGTTTATTGATGAGTAGTTGCTTGTCACAAACCCATAAATCAACCTCATGGCTCAACATGCAGTTGATAATTTTCACCAGCTCTTCTACCCTTGTACTGAGTATAGACAAAGAGGAGACAAGGACTGTATAGCTCCCCTCATCTAAAGACTTCAAAAAAGTTTCAAACTCTTTTCTCACATCTATAGGTAAATCTTTGGTCGCATATTCCACCACTTCTTGTTCTATATCAATACCTTTAAGATGTGAAAATGCTAAAATGGTGTTCTTCTGTTGTACCAAATTATCAAAATTGGGTACCTGCCTCATATATGCATAAACCATGAATATCCTTTATAAATCTTATAATTTTAAGTAATACTATCCTAATTGATGATAAAAGTCAAGTATTTTTATACTTTTTACGTCAATTAGGCTTTTTTCTAGCTTTTATGTTAAAATACTGAAAATTAACAACTAGGTAAACCTGTGAACTTAACACACTTAGATGAACAAAACAAACCCAAAATGGTCGATGTCGGAGACAAGGCCCAAACCACACGTATCGCCACTGCTTCCGGCATCATAGAAGTAGGTCAGCCTGCTTTTGATGCCGTAGTAGCAAACACTGCAAAAAAGGGGCCGGTCTTACAAACGGCTGTTATAGCCGCCATCCAAGCTACAAAGCAAACAAGCACACTCATCCCTATGTGTCATCCGCTTATGATTACTTCTGTAAAAACAGACATTGAAGAACTCCCCCAACTCCCAGGCTTTAAACTCACCGTCACAACAAAACTAAGTGGCAAGACAGGGGTTGAGATGGAAGCACTCACAGGAGTAAGTGTAGGGCTACTAACCATTTACGATATGCTCAAAGCCATAGACAAAGGCATGGTTATTAGAAATGTACAACTAGAACATAAAAGTGGTGGAAACTCTGGCGACTTCAATAGAGAGGAGAAATGATGAAAATACTTGATGAAAATATGCCAGACAAACCAGAGATAAACTACCCTACTACATGGGGATTTAAGATTATAGGTAAAGACAAAGAAGCATTAGAGAAATGCATCAAAGAGATCATGAAGATAGAGGGAGATAAAAAACACTCCTGCACCATAGGAAACCAATCAAAAACGGGTAAATTCACTACCTATAATGCTTCTTGTATCGTGGAGAATGAAGAAGAAAGAAAACGTATATTCAAGTATTTTGAAGACCATGACGATGTCAATATGGTGATTTAACTCCCCATGTCTTTAGAGTCTCTCAAATCACTTACTACTCTCTACGTAGAAGATGAGCCTCTCATATGCGAAAATGCCGTAGAGTATCTAAACCGTTACTATGCCAAAGTCCATGAAGCCAAAGATGGTGAAGATTACTTTTGATAGTATTATAACATGCATTGAAATTTATTCATCTAATCAAACACAACATTCAAAGCCACCTTGCAAGCATTCAGAATATCATCACCCACACAACCGACTTTATAAGCCAATCTCTTTTGCGAAAGTGAGCGTACTTGAAACAGGTCAATAGAAGATTTTTTACTGAGTCCATTACTTTTATTTGCTTCTACTGTTACCATCCACGACACCATTTCATAATGTGTTTTAAAGTCTGTAAGAGGTGCGATGATTTTTAATGCCAGCTTCCCTACAGTATCGTTATTGAGTATCACGCAAGGTCTACTCTTTTTCATCTCAGTACCTATGGTCGGGTCTAGATTTACTAACCAAACTTCACCCTTTTTCACTGAAAACTCTCAGTATCTAATAAAGTTAAATCTGTCAATTCATCATTATTTTCATATTCATCTGCCATCAAGGCTACTGCTTTTTGAAGTTTTTGTTTATTCTGATGGTCGATGTAATTTTCTATAGCCATCTTGATAATCTCAGACTTAGAACGTTTGACTTCATCTTTGAGTGCGTCAAGTGACTGATTTAAACTATGGGGCAAAGAAAATGTAATACGATCAATATTCATTTGTGTCTTAGTCATAATAGTAATCCTTATATTATGAATTATTATACATCAAAATATGATGTTTGTCAAAAATACGTCATCTTTCATAGACCCACTAGGAATAATAAAGCTCTGTGCTACAAAGCTTGTAAGTAATAGCACGGCAATGATTGAGCCAATCCATGTACCTAAGAATGTTGTGAACTTTTTGTAATATTTTT
>Ga0256839_1003950_pt1 | contig 14856 bp, 12 predicted proteins | sample 354166metaG_FD_185968 | JGI IMG/M metagenome (GOLD analysis project Ga0256839, IMG submission 185968) | Hydrothermal vent microbial communities from Mid Atlantic Ridge, Atlantic Ocean - 354-166 | ecosystem: Environmental > Aquatic > Marine > Hydrothermal vents | place: Atlantic Ocean: Mid... | reverse complement strand
CCCCCGACACCCAGCTTGCGGTGAAGAAGATCCGCAAGGCGTCTTGCCCTTTGCTCGCAAATCATCGCACGATCCGTCCGTCCGCTCGTCTGCAGCCCGCATTTTCTAGGGCATGTCGCGCCGGATTGGAACCGTTCGCCGCCCCACGGGAGCTGGGCAACCGGCAGGGAGGCGCGTGCCTGCCCCGCCCACCGGCAGGCGAATGCGCCGCGTATTCTCGACACGGCGACCCGGCTCTGGCCAGCACCGCAACTTCGCGCTAGACCTACCCCATGCTGCACGCGCTCGTCACCGGAGAACCCACCGGAACCCCCCCGCTTCTCATCGCCCACGGGCTGTTCGGCTCGGCCCGCAACTGGGGCGTGATCGCCAGGCGGCTGTCCGATGCCCGCCAGGTGGTGGCGGTGGACATGCGCAACCACGGCGAAAGCCCCTGGCATGAAACGCATGATTATGAGGGCATGGCGCATGACCTGGCCGAGGTAATCGCGGCCCACGGCGGGCGGATGGACGTTCTGGGCCATTCCATGGGCGGCAAGGCGGCGATGGTTCTGGCCTTGCAGCAGCCGCAGGCGGTGCGCCGGCTGGTGGTGGCCGATATCGCGCCCGTGGCCTACGGGCATACGCAGGCCCACCTGATCGAGGCGATGCGGCAGGTCGATCTTTCCCGGGTGGAACGGCGGGCGGATGCCGCCGAGCAGCTGGGAATCGAGGATCCCGCGCTGCGCGCCTTCCTGCTGCAGTCGCTCGACATCAAGGAACGCATATGGCGGCTGAACCTGGATGTGCTGGCTGCCGAAATGGAACGAATCACCGGCTTCCCGCAGGTGGAGGGGCGTTTCGAGGGGCCGGTGCTGTTCCTGAGCGGGGCCGAAAGCGACTATGTGCGCCCCGAGCACCGCAGCAGGATCAGGCGCCTCTTTCCCGCCGCCCGTTTCGCGAAGATCCCCGGTGCCGGGCACTGGCTGCACGCCGAAAGGCCGCGCGAGTTCGAGGCGGCAGTGCGGACCTTCCTGGAGAACTGAGGCGCCCCGCTGCCGGGGTTTCGCCATTTCCGCGATCGCCGCGTCAGAGGATGTTGCGCCCGGGGCCAGGGCCCGGCCCTACTGCCGGTCGTAGATATCCTCGTAGCGTTCGATGTCGTCTTCGCCCAGATAGCTGCCCGTCTGCACCTCGATGAGATACATCGGCAACTTGCCGGGATTTTCCAGCCGGTGCTTCGTGCCCAGCGGGATGTAGACGGATTCGTTTTCCGCCACCAGCCATGTCCTCTCGCCGAGGGTGACGCGCGCGGTGCCGGCCACCACCACCCAGTGCTCGGAGCGGTGCAAGTGCGATTGCAGGCTCAGCGATGCGCCCGGCCTGACCATGATCCGCTTGACCTGAAATCGGTCGCTGATGCACAGCGTCTCGTACCAGCCCCAGGGGCGGTGGAACCGCGGGTAGTCGTCGGCCTGCGGCGCCTCTTGCGCACGCAGCGTGGCGACCACCTCCTTCACCTGCTGAGAGGCCCCCAGATCGGCCACCAGAACCGCATCGCGCATGGCCACCGCGACGGTGTTCTTCAGCCCCAGGCCGACCAGGCGGATGCCACTGTCTTCCGAGCGCAGCAGGGAATTCTCGCATCCCATGGCCGTCACCGGCCCTTCGGTCACCACCCCGTCACCGGAAGACGCCTGCGCGGCATGCAGAGAAGCCCAGCTGCCCAGATCCGACCACCCGGCCTCGACCGGCACCACGCTGAGATCGCCGGCCTTTTCCATCACCGCATAGTCGACGGACTGCCCCTCGATCGAGGCATAGGCCTCGGAGTCGAGGCGCAGGAAGCCCAGATCGGTGCGGGCCCTCTCCAGGGCCGCGCGGCAGGGCGCCAGCATGGCCGGGGCATGGGCCTCGAAGGCGGCGATGATATCGGCCGGGCGGAACAGGAATATCCCGGCATTCCAGAGATAGCGCCCCGAGGCCAGCATCCGCTCGGCGGTGGCGGCATCGGGCTTTTCGACGAAGCGCACCAGGGGGGTGGCCGTGCCGTCTTGCGGCGGCTTTGCAAGCTCCAGATACCCATAGGCGGTTTCGGGGCCCTGCGGCGTGATTCCGAAGGTTACCAGCCGCCCCGCCTTCGCCGCCTGCCCGCCGGCCTCGAGAGCCGCGATCAACGCATCGGGCCGGCGGATCAGGTGGTCGGAGGGGGCCACCAGCATCAGCGCATCGGGCTCTTCGGCCAGCATCAGCGCCGCGATCAGGATGGCGGGGGCGGTATCGCGGCCCACCGGCTCGAGCACGTAGCGCCCGTCGGCAAGACCGATCGCCTCGGCCTGATCGCGGGCCAGGAAGCGGAATTCGGCATTGGTCAGGACCAGTGGCGCGGCAAAGCCATCGCCCGAAAACCGGCGCAGCGTCTGCTGGAACAGGCTTTCACGGCCGATCAGGGGCGAAAACTGCTTGGGATAGGCCTTGCGGGAGGTGGGCCACAGGCGGGTTCCCGACCCGCCGCAGAGAATCACGGGATGAATTGCACTCAAATCACTTCTCCCGTCTTCAGCCGGCACCGGCATCCGTCATGCAACTTCCGGGTGAAATGGCAAGAGCCGGCCGTTACAGCATTACCTGCACGGCTGCCTGGGATCAAGAACGTGACGGGGAAACGAGGATCAGGTGAACTTCCGGAAGGTGCGGGTGCTTTCGAACAGTTTCTCCAGTTCGTGCATGCGGCTTTCGGTCTTGTCCCAGATCAGGTTCTGCACCCCGGCCACCACCGTTTCCACCAGCACCATGGTCACCGCCGAGGAATCCCATGCCGAGGGCACCTCGATGCGGCAGTGCAGCCGGTGGCGGGCCAGCTGGCTGACCGGCGAGCCCCACTGATCGGTAAACAGGACGATCTCGGCCCCCTTCGAATGGGCGATGGTGGCGATCCGCTTGAGGGCGGTCTCGTAGCGGCGGATGTCGAACACCACCAGAACGTCGCCCTCGCGGATGTCCAGCATCTTGTGCGGCCAGGTGTCGATATCGCCGCGCAGGTTGATGACCTTCTCCCGGCTGACCTGGAGGTGACGGTACAGATAATCCGCCAGGGTGCGCGAGAACCGCCCCCCCACCAGGTAGATACTGCGTCCGGTATCGGCCAGAAGTGCGCACAGGGCGTCAAACTCCGCCGGATCGACGCGGGCCAGCGTCTGCTGGAGGTTGCGAACCACCGCATCGGCGAAACTGTTGAGGATATGGGTGCCCGGGGCCCTGGCACTCCAGGTGTCATGCTTGATGATCGGGTTGGAGATCTGCTGCTGAAGTTCGTCGCGCAATGCCGCCTGGAACTGGGGAAAGCCCGAAAAGCCCAGCTTCTGCACCAGCCGGGCGACGGTGGGGGTGGAAACATTGGCGTTGCGGGCCACGGTGGTGATCACGTGCAGCCCCGAAACCGGATAGTTTTCCAGCAGCGAATTGGCCAGCTGCCGTTCTGCCCGCGTGAGATCGTTGAACATGTCGTGAAGCCTTTCGCTTACGGTTTTCTCACCGTTCTCCACGGCGCTGCCCCCCTTGCCGACTGCACTGATTTCGTAACACGGCCTTCATAATGATACGCAAGGGTAGGGCAAAGCCGCGCAGCAAAAAAGAAAAATATTGACAGCCCGGGAAAGCCTGTACACCATTTTACAAAACAGGGGGGTTACATGGGCGGACGTTGCCGGTTTCTCGACAGCGACGAAGGAGCAGCGTACGAAGTGATCAACGCGGACGGGCGGGCGCCGGTTCTTCTGGTCTGCGAACACGCCTCCAACCGCTTTCCCCGCAAGCTGAACGCTCTCGGCCTGAGCGAGGATCTTCAGAAATCACACATCGCCTGGGATCCCGGCGCGCTCGGGGTCGCCCGCTCCCTTGCCCGCCGCCTCGATGCCCGCCTCGTGGCGGCGCAGTTTTCGCGGCTTGTCTACGATTGCAACCGCCCGCCCGAAGCCCCCGATGCGATTGCCGAATCAGGCGAATTCGGCCCGGTTCCCGGCAATACCGGCCTTTCGCAGGAAGACCGGGCCGAACGGGTGCGCTGCCTTTACGAGCCCTTCCAGCAGGCCGTCACGGCACAGTTGAAGCGCATTCGCGAGAGCGGCGCGGACCCGGCCCTGGTCACCGTGCACAGCTTCACGCCGGTCTACAAGGGGCGTGCGCGCGAAGTCCAGATCGGAGTGCTGCACGACGAGGATGCGCGCCTTGCGGACGAATTGCTGCGCCTCTTGCCCGGGCGTTGCGATTTCCGGATCGGCCGCAATGATCCGTACGGCCCCGAAGACGGCGTCACCCACACCCTTCGCCGGCAGGCCCTGCCGGAGGGGATGCTGAACGTCATGCTCGAGATCCGCAACGACCTGATCGCGGAAGAATCCGCCCAGGATGCCATGGCCGGCCTGCTGGCCGGCGCGCTGGCCGAAGCGCTGCCTGGCATCCGCCTCCTGAACCATCCGACAGAGGGAGCCTGAATGACCCGTTTCATGCGCGCATACGTGAAGTATGTCGAGGCGGTGAACTACGTGATGGGCCGCATCGCGATGTACATGCTGTTCGTGATGATGGGCATACTTCTGTGGTCCTCCATCTCCAAGACCTTCTTCGTGCCCTCGATCTGGACGCTGGAAATGGCCCAGTTCGCACTGGTGGCCTATTACCTGATCGGCGGGCCCTACTCCATCCAGCTGGGCAGCAACGTGCGGATGGATCTCGTCTACGGCTCCTGGAGCAACCGCACGAAGGCCTGGGTCGATGCCTTTTCGGTCTTCGCGCTCATGTTCTATCTGGGCGTCCTGCTTTACGGGGCGGTCTCCAGCACCGCCTATTCCCTGGGCTATTTCGGCAGCGAGCCCTTCGGCTTCTTCTGGGATCTGATCAAGGCCTTCTTCGCCGACGGCACGGCCGGCGTGAAGGAAAAGATCGGCTTTCTGGAGCGAAGCTATTCCAGCTGGCGGCCCTACATGGCGCCGATCAAGATCATCATGACCTTCGGAATCTTCCTGATGCTGCTGCAGGCGATCGCGGAATTCTTCAAGGACATCGAACGCATCCGCGGGGAGGAAGCCTGATGTCCTACGAGATGATCGCCCTGACCATGTTCGCCTCGATGATGCTGATGCTCATGACGGGGCAGCGGGTGTTCGCCGCAATCGGCTTCGTGGCCGTGGTCGCCGCGCTGGCGCTATGGGGGACGGGGGGCTCCGAGATCGCCTTCTCGGCAGCGATGAAACTGATGAAATGGTACCCTCTGCTGACCCTGCCGATGTTCATCTTCATGGGCTACGTGCTGTCGGAAAGCCGCATAGCCGACGACCTTTACAAGATGTTCCACGTCTGGATGGGGCCGGTGCCGGGGGGGCTGGCGATCGGGACGATCGGGCTGATGGTGCTGATCTCGGCGATGAACGGGCTTTCGGTGGCCGGCATGGCCATCGGCGCCACCATCGCCCTGCCGGAGCTGCTCAAGCGCGGCTACGACAAGAAGATGATCACCGGGGTGATCCAGGCCGGCAGTTCCCTGGGAATCCTGGTGCCGCCCTCGGTGGTGCTGGTGCTGTATGCGATGATCGCCCGCCAGCCGGTGGGGCGGCTGTGGCTGGCCGGCGTGGTGCCGGGGCTGATGATGGCCGCCCTGTTCATTCTCTACATCTTCATCCGCTGCCGGATAAATCCCTCTCTGGGGCCCGTGCTCGCGGCCGAGGAGCGCCAGGTGCCGATGCGCGAAAAGCTGCGCCTGCTGCGCGCCGGGCTGCTGCCGGTGGTGATCTTTGCCTCGATGATGGTTCCCTTCGTCAACGGCTGGACCTCGCTGGTGGAAAGCTCGGCCATCGGGGCGCTCACCGCCTTCGCCGCGGCGGTGATCAAGGGGCGCATGACCCGCGAGGTGTTCGAGGTCTCGGTGCGTCAGACCCTGGCAATTTCCTGCATGTTCATGTGGATCATCCTCGCCGCCATGGGCTTTGGCGCGGTCTTCGACGGGCTGGGAGCGGTGCGCGCCATTGACACCCTGTTTACCGAACGTCTCGGCCTCGAGCCATGGATGATCCTGGTGCTGATGCAGCTTTCCTTCCTGCTGATGGGCACCTTCCTGGACGACACCGCGATGCTGGTCATCGTGGCGCCGCTCTACGTGCCGCTGGTCGCGGCCCTCGGATACGATCTGATATGGTATGGTGTTCTCTATACGATCACCACGCAGATCGCCTACATGACGCCGCCGTTCGGCTACAACCTGTTCCTGATGCGGGCCATGGCCCCGCCCGAGATCACCCTGCGCGACATCTACGGCTCGATCCTGCCGTTCGTTCTGGTGATGGTCCTGGCGCTGACGATCATCATGATCTTCCCGGAGATCGCGCTCTGGCTGCCGAATTACGTCTATGGAAGTTAACAACACAAGAACTCCGAAGGGAGCATGAAAGGAGGGCAAGAAGACCCGAAACCAACCAACCAACCAGGAGAGAAAGACCATGACCACAAGACGCAAGTTCCTGACCGCCGCCGCGGCGGCACCGGCCGCACTCGCCGCCCCGGCAATCGCGCAATCCAAGATCCGCTGGCGGATGCAGACCTATGCCGGCCCCGCCCTGGCCGAGCACGTGATCAAGCCCGCCATCGACAGCTTCAACAAGATCGCCGGCGACGAGATGGAGATCGAGCTCTACTTCGCCGATCAGCTGGTGCCGACGGGCGAGCTGTTCCGCGCCATGCAGCGCGGCACCATCGACGCAGTGCAGTCGGACGACGACTCGATGGCCTCGCCCACCGAGGTGACGGTGTTCGGCGGCTACTTCCCCTTCGCGCTGCGCTACTCGCTGGACGTCCCGGTGCTGTTCAACCAGTACGGGCTGGATCAGATCTGGAAGGAAGAATATGCCAAGGTCGGCGTGCAGCACATCTCGGCCGGCGCCTGGGATCCGTGCCACTTCGCCACCAAGGACCCGATCAACTCGCTGGCCGACCTCAAGGGCAAGCGGGTGTTCACCTTCCCCACCGCGGGGCGCTTCCTGGCGCGCTTCGGCGTGGTGCCGGTGACGCTGCCGTGGGAGGACGTCGAGGTCGCCCTGCAGACCGGCGAACTTGACGGCATCGCCTGGTCGGGGATCACCGAGGACTACACCGTGGGATGGGCCGACGTGACCAACTACTTCCTGACCAACAACATCTCGGGCGCCTGGATCGGGCACTTCTTCGCCAACCAGGAACGCTGGAACGAGCTGCCCGAGCACCTCAAGGAACTGCTCAGGATGGTCACCGACAGCTCGCACTACTACCGCCAGTGGTGGTACTGGGGTGGCGAAGCCGCCTTGCGGGTCAACGGCGACAAGCTGAAGCTGACCACGATCCCCGATGAGGAATGGGCCCAGGTCGAGGCCGCGGCGCGCGAGTTCTGGGACGAGATCGCCGCCCAGTCCGAGACCAAGGCCAAGGTCGTGGCCAAGATCAAGGAATACAACGACGTGATGGAAAAGGCCGGCCGGCCCTACCGTTACACCTGAGAAACCCTCCGGGGGCGCCGCATGCGCCCCCGGCCCCATGACCACGAGGAGAAGACATGCCCGGCAACCTGACATTCGAGGCGCTGAAAGAGGCCGTGATCAGCGGCGAGATCGACACCGTCCTGGCCTGTGTCGTGGACATGCAGGGCCGGCTGATGGGCAAGCGCTTTCATGCCCACAACTTCGTGGAAACCGCCTGGGAGGAAAGCCACTGCTGCAACTACCTGCTGGCCACCGACCTGGAGATGTTCACCGTCGAGGGGTACGCCTCGTCGAGCTGGGCCTCGGGCTATGGCGACTACGTGATGAAGCCCGATCTCGCCACGCTGCGGCGGATCCCCTGGCTCGAGGGCACGGCGCTGGTGCTGTGCGACGTGCTTGACCACCACACCCACGAGCCCGTGTCCCACTCGCCCCGCGCCATCCTCCAGCAGCAGATCACCCGCCTCGCCGGCAAGGGCATGCGGGCGATGATGGCCACCGAGCTGGAGTTCTTCCTGTTCGAGCAATCCTACGAGCAGGCCCGCCATTCCGGCTATCGTGGCCTGACCCCGATCAGCGCCTACAACGAGGATTACCACATCTTCCAGACCACCAAGGAAGAGGGCGTCATGCGCGCCATCCGCAACGGGCTGTTCGGCGCCGGCATTCCGGTGGAATGTTCCAAGGGCGAGGCCGAGGCCGGGCAGGAGGAAATCAACTACCGCTATTCCGACGTCCTCGACACCGCCGACAACCACGTCATCATCAAGAACGGCGCAAAGGAGATCGCCTGGCAGAATGGCCGCGCCCTGACGTTTCTGGCCAAGCCCAGCCACAAGACGGCGGGCTCGTCCAGCCACATCCACCAGTCGCTGTGGACGCTGGACGGCAAGCCGCTGTTCTACGACGAGAAAGCCGAATGGGGCATGTCGAAGCTGATGCGCCATTACGTGGCCGGGCTTCTGGCGCACGCCAGCGAGATCACCTGGTTCCTGGCTCCCTATGTCAACTCCTACAAGCGTTTCGCCGAGGGCACCTTCGCCCCCACCAAGGCGATCTGGAGCCGCGACAACCGCACCGCCGGCTACCGGATGTGCGGCGAGGGCACCAGGGCGATCCGCATCGAGTGCCGGGTGGGCGGCTCGGATCTCAACCCCTACCTCGCCGCCGCCGCCCTGATCGCCGCCGGGCTTGACGGGATCGAGCGCGAGCTGGAGCTGGAGCCCCCCTTCGTCGGCGATGCCTATGCCGCCAGGCGCGCGCGCTCCATCCCCCGCACCCTGCGCGATGCGGCAACCGCGATGAAACGCTCCAAGATGCTGCGCGCGGCCTTCGGCGACGAGGTGATCGACCACTACTACCGCGCCGCCATGTGGGAGCAGGAGGAATACGACCGCGTCGTCACCGACTGGGAGGTCGCCCGCGGCTTCGAACGGGCATGAGGCACCCCGCCTGCCCCAGGACAACCGGCCGGCGCAACCGGCCCAGCAAGCGAGAAAGAGCATGACGAAGATGATCCGTTGCATCTCGCCGATCGATGGATCGGTCTATGCGGAACGCCCGGTGCTGAGCCCCGGGCAGGCCCGGGATACCGTCGCGCGTGCGCGCGAGGCGCAAGGGGGCTGGGCGGCGCGCCCGCTGGACGAACGCCGCCGGCTGGTGATGGCCGGCATCAAGGCGCTGGCCGCCATGAACGACCGCGTGGTCGAGGAGCTGGCCTGGCAGATGGGCCGCCCGGTGCGCTATGGCGGCGAGATCGGCGGGGTGCGCGAACGCGCCGAGCACATGGCCTCCATCGCCGAGACCGCCCTCGCCCCGATCGAGATCGAGAACTCCGACGCCTTCCTCCGCTACATCGCGCGCGAACCGCACGGGGTGGTGATGGTGATCGCGCCCTGGAACTATCCCTACCTGACGGCGATCAACACCATCGTGCCGGCGCTGATCGCCGGCAACACGGTGGTGCTCAAGCACGCCACCCAGACGCTGCTGGCCGGCGAACGCCTGGCCGAGGCGCTGCATGCGGGGGGCGTGCCCGAGGACGTGTTCATCAACGTCTTCCTCGATCATGAAACCACCTCGTCCCTGATCGCCGCGAAATCCTTCGGTTTCGTCAACTTCACCGGCTCGGTGCGCGGCGGCCAGGAGATGGAGCGCGCCGCCGCCGGCACCTTCACCGGCCTGGGTCTGGAGCTGGGCGGCAAGGATCCGGGCTACGTGATGGAGGATGCCGATCTGGACGCGGCCGTGGATGTGCTGATGGACGGGGCGATGTTCAACTCCGGCCAGTGCTGCTGCGGGATCGAACGTATCTATGTCCACGAATCCCTCTTCGATGCCTTCGTGGAAAAGGCCGTGGCGCTGGTGTCCGGCTACAAGCTGGGCAACCCGCTGGAGCCCGAAACCACCATCGGCCCGATGGCCAACATCCGTTTCGCCAACCTGGTGCGCGAACACATCGCCGAGGCCGTGGAAAAGGGCGCGCGCGCCCTGATCGACCCGGCGCTGTTCCCCGAAGACGACGGCGGCACCTACCTGGCCCCGCAGATCCTGGTGGACGTGGACCACTCCATGCGGGTGATGCGCGAGGAAAGCTTCGGCCCCGTGGTCGGGATCATGAAGGTCTCCTCCGACGAAGAGGCGATCGCGCTGATGAACGACAGCGAGTTCGGGCTCACCGCCTCACTCTGGACAGCCGATCCCGAGCGCGCCGCCCGCATCGGTGCGCAGATCGAGACCGGCACCATCTACATGAACCGCTGCGATTACCTCGACCCGGCCCTGTGCTGGACCGGCTGCAAGAACACCGGGCGCGGCGGGGCGCTTTCGGTGCTCGGCTATCACAACCTGACCAGACCCAAATCCTACCATCTGAGGAAAGCCCTGAAATGATACCAACCGCCAACTGGTCCTATCCCACCGCCATCCGCTTCGGGGCGGGGCGGATCAGCGAACTTCCCGAAGCCTGCGCGGCCGCCGGCATCAAGCGCCCGCTGCTGGTCACCGACCGCGGCCTGGCCGAGCTTCCCGTCACCGCGCTGGCGCTTGACATTCTCGAGGATGCCGGGCTGGGGCGCGGGCTGTTCTCGGAGGTGGACCCCAACCCCAACGAGGCCAACCTTGCGGCCGGGGTGATGGCCTACAAGGCCGGCAGCCACGATGGCGTCATCGCCTTCGGCGGCGGCTCGGGGCTGGACCTGGGCAAGCTGATCGCGCTGATGGTCGGCCAGACCCGCCCGGTGTGGGATTTCGAGGATGTCGATGACTGGTGGACGCGCGCCAACGCCGAGGCCATCGCCCCGATCATCGCCGTGCCCACCACCGCCGGCACCGGCTCGGAGGTGGGGCGCGCCGGGGTGCTGACCAACTCCGAAACCCATGTGAAGAAGATCATCTTCCACCCGAAGCTGCTGCCCTCGGTGGTGATCTGCGACCCCGAACTCACCGTCGGCATGCCCCGGGCGATCACCGCCGGCACCGGCATGGATGCCTTCGCCCATTGCCTCGAGGCCTACTGCTCGCCCCATTACCATCCGATGAGCCAGGGGATCGCGCTGGAGGGCATGCGGCTGGTGCGCGAATACCTGCCGCGCGCCCATGCCGACGGCTCCGATCTGGAAGCGCGCGCCCACATGATGAGTGCGGCCGCCATGGGCGCGGTGGCCTTCCAGAAGGGGCTGGGGGTGATCCACGCCATCTCCCACCCGATCGGCGCGATCTACAACACCCACCACGGCACCACCAACGCCTGCGTCATGCCTGCCTGCCTGGAATTCAACCGCCCGGCCATCGAGGAGGTGATCGCGCGGGCCGCCGACTACCTCGGAATCAAGGGCGGCTTTAACGGCTTCCTCGAGGCGGTGATCGAGATGCGCACCGAGCTGGGCATTCCCGCCACGCTGTCCGAAATGGGGGTGCGCGAAGACCGGCTGGAGGAGATTGCCGAAATGGCGCTGAAAGATCCCAGCGTCGGCGGCAACCCCGTGGAGATGACAAAGGAAAACACCCTCGCCCTGCTCAAGGCCTGCCTTTGACGGGCCGGAAAGGCTGAGCGTCGGCCTCTGGCCGGATAGCCGCTTCCAGCCACGTCCGGCACCGTGCCCGGCCGGAAATCGCCACGCCTTCACGCTTTCTTAGCCATGCGCAGGGCAGATTGCCCGTGGGCGATCCCGACGCTCCGCACTCGTCAGGCGCCGGTGCGATCCGGCCCGCGGTGACGGAATGCGCCGGGCCGCATGGCATCAAGCGGGGCGGCAAAGGTGAGCACGGACAGGCACAGCGGGTTTTCCGGCCTTTTCACCCCCGACAGGGGGCTTGTCGTCTCGGCCATTCTGTTCGGCCTGTTCGCCAACCTGCTGCTGCTGACCGGGCCGGTGTTCATGCTGCAGGTCTATGACCGGGTGCTTGCCTCGCGCTCTGTAGAGACGCTCGTGGCACTGTTCGCGCTCGTCAGTCTGCTCATGTTTCTCTACGGGCTGCTCGAATACGCCCGCCGCCGGACCATGGCCGCGGCCGCCGCCCGGCTGATGACCAGGCTGCATCCTCCGGTGGTCCGGGCCGCACTGCGGCCAGGCGCAGGCGCCCCCCCCCTGGCGCAGGCCCTCAAACATCTCGAAAGCCTCCACCGGCACCTTTCCACGCCCTCGGCCCTGGCCCTGCACGATCTGCCCTGGGCGCCGCTGTTCACCGCCGGGATATTCCTGTTTCACCCGCTGCTGGGATGGCTGGCCGTGGCCGGCGGGGCGCTTCTTCTGCTGGCCGCCGGGCTGAACCATCGCTTGGCCCGCAAGGGGCGCGCACAGGCCCATGCCGCACGGGCCGAACTTGCCGCGCTGGTCGCCCGGGCCGGCGGGCCGGACGGGGCAGCCGCCCTGCCGGGCATGGCCGCATCCCTCTCAAGGCAGCTGCAGGGCGGGCTGGCACGCAGCCTTCGCCTCGGCCACCGCGCCGGCGGCATGTCGGAGGGCTTTGCCTCCTTCTCGCGCGCCTTGCGCTATTTCCTGCAGTCGGCGATGCTGGCCCTGGGGGCGGCGCTGGCCCTGCGCGACGAAATCTCGGCCGGCGCGATCATCGCCGCTTCGGTGCTGATGGGGCGCGCCCTCTCCCCAATCGAGCAGCTTTCCCTGCACTGGCCCGTGCTGCGCAAGGCCACACTCGCCAGACGGGCGCTGGGCAAGCTTCTTGCCGACACCACCCCCCGAAGCACCCCGCCCGCCCTGCCCGCGCCGGCCGGCCGGCTCGCGGTCAGCGGGGTGAGCATGCGCTACCGCAAGGGCCTGGAGCCGGCCCTGGAAGAGGTCGGGTTCGAGGTTGAACCGGGCACCGCCCTCGGGGTTCTGGGCCCCAGCGGCAGCGGCAAGACCACCCTGGCGAAGCTGCTCGCCGGCGTCCTTGCGCCCTGCTGCGGCAAGGTCCTGCTCGACGGCATGCCGCTGGCCAGCCATCCCCCCGAGGCACTCGCCCGGCGGCTGGGGTATCTTCCCCAGCGCCCCGTATGGTTCGGGGGCACGATCGCCCGGAACATCGCCGCCACGGCCCCTGCCCCCGGGCCGGAAGCCGTTGTGCTGGCCGCGCGGCGGGCCGGGATTCACGCCGACATCCTGCGCCTGCCAGAGGGCTACAACACCCCCCTGGACACCACCGGTTCCCCTCTGCCCGATGGCTTCCTGCAACGTCTGGCCCTGGCGCGCGCGCTGTACGGCGCCCCTGTCCTGCTGGTCCTGGACGAGCCCGGCGCGGGGCTGGATTTCAAGGGTATCCAGGCACTCAACGCAGTGATCCGGGCACACAAGGCCGCAAGAGGAACGGTTGTCGTCATGTCCCACCAGCCGGCCGTCCTTTCGGAATGCGATGATTTCCTGCTGCTGGAGCGCGGCCGGGTGGCCCGCCGCGGCCCCCTGCAGGAGGTCGTGGGAACAGCCGGCCCGCCCCCGGCCGAGGCGGCCGGCAGATGACACATTGCGCCGCAGATGATGCCCCGCCTCTGCGTCCGGCCGTGCCACTGATCATCGGCTACCTGGCGCTGACACTGCTGTGGCTGGGGCCGCTCTACTGGGGATCCACCGCGCGGATTTCGGACAGCGTGGTCGCCACCGGCGTGCTGCGGCCGGCCTCCGGAAGGCAGGTCATCCAGCACCCCCAGGGCGGGATGATCCGCGAAATCCTGGCCCGCGACGGCGACCGCGTGCAGGCCGGCGATCTGCTGCTGCGTTTCGATGACACGGCCCCGCGGCGGGAACTGGTCGCGCTAAAGGCGCGCCTGTTCGAGCTTTCGCTCGCGCGGGCACGGCTTGAGGCCGAGATCGCCGGAGAAGGCAGCTTCGCCCCCCCTCCCCTTCCCGCAAATTCCCTGCTTGACGAAACCCGGGCACGATCGCGGATCGAAAACCATCGGCGGCTGCTTGCGGCCGCCCGCAACCGGCTGACCCTGTTGCAACGGCAGGTGACGGTGGAGCGGGTGCGCATGGAAAAGCAGCTCGCCGGCCTCGAAAGGCAGCTGCAGGCCCGCCGCACCCAGCTGCGCATCGCCCGGGACGAACTGGAAAGGAAGCGTGCGCTGGAACGCCAGGGCCTCGCCCCGCGCGCCGAACTCAGCCGGCTGGAGCGCGAAATCGCCGGCATCGGGGGAGAGATCGGCCGGCTGACGGCCGGGCTGGCCGGCCTGCGCGGCCAGATCGCCGCCCTGGAACTTCAGCTTCGCCAGCGCCGTCAGCAGGAGCAATCTCGCGCCAGCGCGGAGCTGCGGGACGTTCAGGAAGCCGAAACCCGGCTGAACGCAGAACGCGCCCGGCTTCTTGAGCAGCTGAAACGCACGGAACTGCGCGCCCCCATGGACGGCATCGTGCAGGGCAGCCGCGCCATCGCCGAACGGCTTGTTGTGGGCCCGGGCGAGCCGATCATGAATCTCGTCCCCGAAGGGGAAGAGATGCTCGTCTACGCGCGCATCCCGCCCCGCGACATCGACAAGCTGCGCAAGGGCGGGGCGGTGCGCCTGCGCTTTACCTCGCTGGGGCTGCCGGCCTCGCCGGACATCCCCGGTACGGTGGCGCGCATTGCCGCAGACGCCTCTGTCGACGAGCGCAGCGGGCAGGGCTATTTCCTCGTGGTCATCACACCTGAGCGGGCCGGGCTGGCGCGGCTGGCGGAAACCGGCCTGTCCCCCGGCATGCCCGTCGAGGTGTTCGTCACGAGTGAACCAGCCACCCCAATCGCCCTTTTTCTGCGCCCGATTTCCGATTACCTGGCAAGGGCGTTTCGCCCGGTTCCTGAAAACATGTAGGATGAGCGCGCGCAGCTTTTGCCACAGCCGCACGGCAAAGTTACCGACCCGCGAAAAATTTCGCGAGTCTCGTAACATTTTACTTGCCGCGAATCG
>Ga0256839_1003949_pt1 | contig 14860 bp, 12 predicted proteins | sample 354166metaG_FD_185968 | JGI IMG/M metagenome (GOLD analysis project Ga0256839, IMG submission 185968) | Hydrothermal vent microbial communities from Mid Atlantic Ridge, Atlantic Ocean - 354-166 | ecosystem: Environmental > Aquatic > Marine > Hydrothermal vents | place: Atlantic Ocean: Mid... | reverse complement strand
CGGCATGATCCTGTATGGCAGCGTGGTAGAGCTCTGGGGCGTCAACAACACGCTGACCCTCAAGCACTACGTCACGGCGTTTTCGGTGCGACTGACCGAAGACGGCATCCGCTGGAGCGGCGCCGCCTGGGACAGTTTCTGGACCACGATCAAGATCGCCGCCACCGCCGCGCCGCTGACGGCGGCTGTCGGCCTGATCACCGCCTACCTACTGACGCGCCAGCGCTTTGCCGGCAAGAACGCGTTCGAATTCGGCACGATGCTGTCTTTCGCCATTCCCGGCACGGTGATCGGGGTGGCCTATATCCTGGCCTTCAACGTGCCGCCGATCGAGATCACCGGCACCGGCATCATCCTGGTGGTCAGTTTCATCTTCCGCAACATGCCGGTGGGCGTGCGTGCCGGCATCGCATCCATGAGCCAGCTCGACAAATCGCTGGACGAAAGCTCGCTGACGCTGGGGGCCAATTCCTGGCAGACCTTCCGCCGGGTGATCCTGCCGCTGCTGCGCCCGGCGATTCTGGCTGCATTGGTTTACAGCTTCGTGCGCGCCATGACGGCGATCTCGGCGGTGATCTTCCTGGTCTCGGCCGAATACAACATGGCGACCGCCTATATCATCGGCCGCGTCGAAAACAACGACTACGGCCTCGCCATCGCCTATTCGACGGCGCTGATCTTCGTGATGCTCGCGGCGATCGGCATTCTTCAACTGCTCGTCGGCAAGACCCGGATCGGCCGGCGCACAGAATTCACCGCAGGGGGGTAGGCCATGGCCACCACACTTATTTCTTCACGCGCAGCGCCGGTCAGTTTCCGCGGCGTGTCCAAGGTGTTCGGCCGCGACGTTGTGGCGGTGGACAAGATCGACCTCGACGTGCCGGCCGGCGAATTGTTCACGCTGCTCGGCCCCTCGGGGTGCGGCAAGACCACCACCTTGCGCATGATCGCCGGGCTGGAAATGGCGACGACGGGCAAGATTTTCATCGGCGACAAGGATGTGACGCTGCTGCCGGCGACCGACCGCGACGTGTCGATGGTCTTCCAGTCCTATGCGCTGTTTCCCCATATGACGGTGCTCGAGAACGTCGCCTACGGGCTGAAATTCTCGGGCTTCGGCAAGGATGAAAGCCGCAGCCGTGCGCTGGCCGGGCTCGATCTGGTGGGGCTCAAGGGGTTTGACGACCGCCTGCCAAGCGAGCTTTCGGGCGGCCAGCAACAGCGGGTGGCGGTGGCGCGCGCGCTGGTGCTCGAGCCGCAGGTCCTGCTGTTCGACGAGCCGCTTTCCAACCTTGACGCCAAGCTGCGCCGGCAGGTGCGCGAAGACATCCGCGCAATCCAGCAAGACCTCGGCTTGACCGTGGTCTATGTCACCCACGACCAGGAAGAGGCGCTGGCGGTCTCTGACGAAATCGTGGTGATGCGCAACGCCTCGATTGCCCAGATCGGCACCCCGCGCGAGCTTTACGATGCCCCGGTTGACAGTTTCGTGGCGGATTTCATTGGGGAAGCCAACCTGATCCCCTGCGAAATCGTGGCGCTTGACGGCGAGATGGCACAGATCGACGTGGACGGCTACCGCTACAAGCTGCCCTCGCGCGGCCTTGCCAAAGGCCCGGCAACGCTGGCCGTGCGCCCGTCGCGGCTGGAACTCAACGCGCGGCCCGGTTTCAAGGGCAGGGTCCTGAAAGCCACCTATGTCGGCATCCGCATGGAATACACGGTCGAGGCCAGCTTCGGCACCATGTTCGTCGTCGATGAAGATGTCGAGCACCCGCTGGCCATCGATACCGATGTCACCATCGGCTTTGCCCCTTCGGGTCCGGTGCTGATCCCGCAAGGCTGAGCCTCTTCTTCTTTGCTCAAATATCCCCGCCGGAGGCACCGCGACGCGGCAAAGCCGCGGCGCAGCCGCAATGTCGTGGCGCCGCCAGGCGCCTCCGCCCTGTTCCCGGCGTCAGCCGAACAGGCGTTTCAGCCATTTTTCCTTCGGTTTGCGCGGGATGTACCTGTCCAGTTCCGCTTCGATGTCGCTGCCCGGAATTTCCTCGCGCTTGTTCATCATCCGCGCATGAAAGAACTCGGCAATCGGCAGAACTGCGTCACGCACCTTTTCATCGGCAAAGATCCCCTGCGCCACGTCTTCCAGATCGAACAGAACCGTCTCATGGTCCAGCGCTTCCCCCAGCCCGGCGATCAGGCGGGCAAGTTCATCGATGCGTGCGATATCGCCGCTGCCGCAGGTATTGCAGTTGCAGGCCAGCTCTTCCGCAATCTGCCCGCCAAACAGTTCGATGATGCGAATTTCCAGCGTCTCGATGAAGGAATTCCAGTCGTTGTTGGTGAAGGTCTTGTCGGAAACCAGCACCGGCGGGCGCGGCAGCATCCGCACCGACAGGATGTTCAGCCCCAGCGCGCGGGCCGTCAGCGCATGGCCCGCCTCGTAAACGGCCAGGCGGAATTCATGCTCGCCGCAACGGCCCTCACGAACCGCGCAATCGGGATCGGAATACACTAGGCGGCCCCTTTTTCTTCGGTTGGGGGCTGCTGCTGCGCAGGCGGGGCCAGCACCCCGGGCGTGGCCGTGGCGACGGCCTTGCCGGACGGATCGGCGTAGCGGTCATTCAGGCTCTGAATGTGGTTCGCAACGGTCTCGCGGATCATCCGCAATTGCCTGGCTGGACGTTTGCTCCAGCCGGCAGGTTCCTTGCGAAAGACCGATTGAAACGCTCGCGTGCTTTTCAGGAATGCCGAACGCAGGTTCAGTTCCACCTGTCCCCAGGATTCAGGCAGCCTGGCGGCAACCCGCCTGGCGACAAAACTGCGCATCCATTGGTGAAAGGCAAAGGCCAGCACGACCGCAACCAATGCGCCCACGGCGGCGTCCAGCAGGTTGCTTGATATCCATTCGGGCGAAAATATCGTTGCAAACGGGTTCCAGCCCAGCCCGACCACGGCGCCAAGCGCCGCGGCAACAACCAGCCCCAGCGCAATACCATCGCCGAGCAGCACACCGCGCCGCCAGCGCGCCTTGGCATCGCGCAACTGGGGCAGCACATCGTGTTCCAGTTCGTTTGCGACCGTCTCCAGCACGCTGACAATCCGGTAGTTGCGCTGCAATTCGACCTCATCCATGCGGTCGGTGATCTTCTTCAGGTCATGGTCGCGCTTGGCGCGGAACCGCTCGCGCAGGGCCGCGTCTTCGATCGGGGTTGCGGCGTCTTCGTTGTAGATCGTGTAGAACTGCCCGGCCGAAAGCCCGGCCTGCGCAATCGCGCGTTGCCATGCGGCGACGATTTCTTCCGGGTTGTCCTCCTTGGCTGCGGTGTCTATCTGGTTGAGAACATAGATGAATTTGGACGCGTCCGTGCGCGTGACCGTGCGCGCGACCAGATGCTCCAGCGTGTCCTGCATCGCGCCCGGCTCGGGGTGGCGGGCATCGAAGAACACCAGCACCAGATCGGACAGATCAATGATGTGATCGGTGATGCGCAGGGTCGAGCGGCGCTGATCATCGGCATCGAAACCGGGGCTGTCGATGATGATCTTGCCCTTGATCGTGTCCTTGTCGGTCGTGCGCAGCTGCAGGTAACTTTCGATGTGCTTGCCTTCGCCCTGGGCCACCTTTTCGATCTCGTGGCTGATGCGAAAGAACGGAAAACGCGGGTCGGCATCCAGCGCGGTGCCGGGCAGGGTCTGGTTGGCCTCGGTGCCCGCGGAACGGTGGCAGATCACGGTGAACTTGTCATCCACCGCCTGGTTGCCGGTGCTTTGCAGCGTGTCGCCGACGTGGGAATTGATGAAGGTCGACTTGCCGCTGGAAAACGTCCCCAGCACCGAGATCAGCGGCCACCAGGATATTTGCGATGCCAGCGAGGTCTCGCGGTCCAGCAGACCGGTTTTCCACAACAGCTTGTCGAACTTGTAATAGGTCGGCAGCACCTCCAGCAGCGCCGGGTTCTCGGCCTTCAGATGGTTTTCGAGCCGTTTCAGGCGGGTCTTGAGGAAATGGCTCATCGGCGATGTCTCCTGGTCAACGATCGTTACTGGTTCAGGCGGGCGCGCAGGTCCGCAGCCTTTTGTGGCGCGATGGATTGCAGAACGCCCACCAGCGCATTGACACGGCCCATGTCCCCCTCCTTCAACAGTTGCAGCGCAGCACGATGATAGTATTCGGCCGCGGCGCTGTATCTGCGCTGACCATAGTAGAGATTGCCAAGTTCGCCCAGCACATCCGCGTTGTCGGGGGCTATTTTGACAAGAGCAAGATAGGCGGTTTCAGCCCCGGCCTGATCGCCGTTCCAATAGGCCCTGCGGGCGGCTTCAAGCCCGGCGGTGACTGTCTCGGCTGGCGCCTGTTCCTGCGCGCCGGGCGTGGCAGTCTGTTCGACCGGTTTCGGCGCGGCCACCGGGGGCTGAATCGATTGCGCGGCATCGGCCGCTTGCCCCGGTTTTTCGTTCGCGGCCGGTGTCGGCACTGATGTTTTCCCCGCTGTCGCCACGGGCGTTTGCATCTGTCGGGGCGTGGTGGGGGTGGCGTTGAATGCCTGCTGCGGTGTGGCAGTATCGGATGCAGCATCACTGCCGGCAGACGGGGCCATCGCAGCGGCCGCCGGTTCATCCTCTTGAAACGACAACCCGAGCATCCCCATCACCGCGTCGCGTTGAAAAAACAGCACCGCGGCCAGGATGACCACGATGTAAATGATGACTAAGCGAAGAAATGGCATGATCACACTCTTTGTCCTGTATTGCGGCGGCGGCGCGATAGCCGTCAGCCGTAGATTGCCCGGGCCAGCGCATCCAGTTCGGTGGCCGCCTTGCTGGAAGGCTCAAGTTCGAAAACCGCCAGCCCTTCGGAAAACGACCGCCGGAAGGCAAGTCGCTGCACCAGCTTTTCGTCGAGCGCCCTGAAGGTGCCAAGCGCCTCCAGCGCCTCCATGGTTTCGGCGTTTTCGCGCGACCGCGGGTGCCAGTCGGCGCGGTTCACAAAGGCGAGCATCGGCGGCAGTTTCTTCTTGGCCTTCTTGCGCTCGGTGTTGACGATATCGATGAAATTCTGCGTCGCCCAGATGTCGGCCTGCGAAGGGGTCACCGGCACGACGATCATGTCGGCCGCCCGGATGGCGGCGCGCATCGCGTCCATGTCGGATGTGCCCACATCGACCAGCCAGTCGCCCTTCTTGCGCCCCTTGGGCAGGCTGTGCACCACGTTCAGCGCGGGTTCTATCCCGTCTTCCTCGCGGATCGAGGCGACATCGGTGATCGTGCGTTGCGGGTCGAGGTCGCACACCGTCACCTCTTCGCCCTGCGCGATGCGCCACATGGCCATGTTGAACACGATCGTGCTCTTGCCGGTTCCGCCCTTGAAGTTTGCGTATAGTGTCAGCATGGCTGCGTGCTTTCTGTCCGTTGGCTCAGTTGCCCGAAGGGGCAGGTTGTTGCGGTTGTTGGGCTTGCGGTGCGGCCGGAAACTCGCGCCGCGTCCAGCCGGCGGGCACCTGGAAGGCGCTGGCGTCGACCTGGCCGACCGTGATGTTTTCCAGCCGCCGGGTCTCGCCGGTTGGCAGGTTTTCACGCACCACAAGGCGCAGTTCCGGGTCGAACCACCAGTCGCCGGTCAATGGCTCCTGGTTCGGGGCGGTTGCGGTTATGGTCCAGTGCTCGGTCGGGCGGCCGTTGATGTTTTCCATGGCCTTGAATGTCATGGCCGTGGCGCTGCCATCGGGAAATTCCTGGCGCAGGGCGCGCCGGCGCGTGCTGTCCCACAGGATGATCATCGGCGGGCTGCCCGGCTGCGTGGCGATCGCCCATTTTTCGACGTCAATGCCGCTGACGGTATCCTTGCCGACAAGCTGGCAGGCTTCGCTGGCCGCGTTGTCGGGGCAGGGCGTGGTGTAGCCGTCGTTGGGCACGGGAACTGCCGGGCCGCGCACTTCGAAATAGCTTTTCGTTTCCGGGTCAAGAACATACATGACCCCCTCGGCCGGGCGCAGTATCTCGATGACCGGTTTGCCGTTCTGGGTGAATTCCATACGCAGGTTCTGCCCGGATTTCACGATCCGGCCCGTGGTTTCGGGCTGGCCTGGAAAGGCGTGAACGGCGGTGGCGGAATAGGGCTGTGTGGCCGGTTGCGACTGCTGAGCCTGCGCCGGACCGGTCAGGGCCATGATGCCAACGGCCATAGCGGCAACTGATTTCATCATTCCCCTGCGCATGGCAAATGTCCCCCGGTGTCAAACTGAAAACTGGTCTGGCATGCCCGCCCCCGGCATCTGCCGGGGACGCGCTGGTTTCACAAGGACGGGTGTCCTAGTTGCCCGAACCTTCTGCGGTCGGGGCCTGAACTTCGGCGCCGTCCTCAGCCGGGGCGGCAGGTGCCTGGCCCGGTGCGACAGGTGCCTGACCAGGGGCCGGAACCGGACCCGGATACGGACCCCACGCCGGGTTCCAGCCGTTGTAGCCCTGGCCGTAGCCATAGCCATATCCGTCGCCACGGCCTTCGCCGCGACCTTCGCCACGACCTTCAAAGTCCGTGTCGCCGGAGAAGCCGAAGTTGAACTTGCCGCGACCACGGCCGTCGCCGGTCGAGAACCCGTTGAACGGTCCCCAGTTGTTGCCCCAGTTGTTGCCGTAGCCGCCGTTGTCCCAGGGCCACCAGTTGTTGCCGCCCCAACCGTTGTTGCCGAACGGGCCCCAACCATTGTTGCCCCAGCCGCCCGGATAGTAGCCCGGTGCATAGCCGTAGCCCGGAACCGGCGCAGGACCGTAGCCATAGCCCGGAGCGGGTGCATAGCCGTAACCCGGTGCCGGAGCGGGGCCCCAGTTCTGGGCGGTTGCAGAAATGGCCGAAACGCTGGCGAGGCCTGCGGCCAGTGCCGCGATTGCGAGTGATTTACGCATGTCTAGTCTCCTTAGTATGTCCCGAATTTGAGTTCGCGGAACCAGCCTCGGGACGTTTGCCGGTATCCAGTTTTGCTTGCGCTTGGGAGTGCATCGCAAAATCGTTCAGTGTTACCAGAAGCCGAACGGGGAATAGCCGGTCCCCGGGAAAAAGCCTCCGGTCGGGTTTCCCGGCGGCGGCCAGTAGCCGCCATATGCGCCGGGGTATCCAGGCCCTGCAAACGGGGTGGCGCCATAGGCCGGGTAGCCAAGGCCATAGCCCGGAGGATAGACGCCCGCCCCAAAACCGGGTACCGGTACGGTGCCGGGCACAAGGCCCGGCACCGGCCCGGCGATCGGTGCTGCCGGGGTTTGCAGCGGTGTGGCCAGGGGAGTGGCCGGTACCGCCAAGCCCGGCACGCCGGTGCCTGGAATGCCGTAGTCCAGTGATTGGCCGGTGGCCAAACGCTGGTCGAGATCGTCAGGAGCAAACCGGCTTGGCGTATTCGAATTGGCCAGCGGTTTAGGCTGCTCGACGATGGGTTCCTGATAATACCTGGGCTTTCCCGATGTTTCGGGCATCGCCGGCTGGGCTTGTCCGGAAACTCTCGGTGCCCAGGGGTTGCCCTGCGCCAGGGCAAGAGAGGCATACGGCATCAGGCATGCCAGCGCACCGGCCGTAGCCGCTGCCAGATGCCTTTCCAAGGTCTTTCGCCGTTGCTTCATCACTTGTCCTCAGGCCTTAGCGCGATTGCGGCGGTTGCCAGTTTGATTGCGGATAGCCGCCATAGCCGGGCGTGGGTGCCCCCCAGTTCCCACCCCAGGGTGCCGTCTGCCAGGGTGATGGCGCGCCCCATGGCGTTGCCGCGTAAGGCTGGCCGTAGGGTTGGGCATATTGCGGCGGATAGGGCGGATAGTATCGCGGCTGTTGCTGTTGCGGCGCCCACTGCTGCGCCGGTTGCGGCTGACTGGCCGGTTGCCGGCTCTGTGGCGATGCGCCGGGCTGGGTTGCATAGCCCGGAAAATAGCCGGGCGAGACGACGCCAAAACGGCCAGGTTGCCCGAATGATCCATTTTGGGCCTGCCCCTGGCCGCCGCCGGAAAAGGAGCCGCCGGCGCCGATCTGCGCCCCAATCGACGCTCCGGTTGACGCGCCGCCGCTGGATTGGGCCGGCGCGTTTGCAGCCGCCCCCGCACTGTCCGGTCGAGCCGGTGCTTTCATCCAATAGGGAATGGCCGGAGCATATCTTGGCCGTCCGGTGGGCGCCGCCGTCGCAGTCATGCCCGGTTGCCGGTCTGCATTCGGCATGGGCTGACCAGCCGGGCTTGCCGGTTGCTCTGATGGCGGGCGCGCCGCAGGATATGGCCCGGGAACCGGGCGCGGATCCATGGCTGACTGCGCGGTTGCCATGGGCGCGAGCGCCAGGCTGACAAGCGTTGCGAGACCGAAGGCGGATGGACGGTTGCGTAGCATTCCTGGTCTCCTCAGTTTCGGTTTCCATCCGGCTTCTTGAGCCGGATTCCACGACGGCCTGCGGTTTTCGTCTTGCGCGGGGTCGTGGTGGTTGAATTGGGTTTCGTCGCAGGTTTTGCGGCTGCCGCCTTTTTGGCGGCGGGCTTGGGTTTGGGTGTCGACGCTGGTTTGGGATCGGGTTTGGTCGCCGGCTTCCTTGTTGCTCGCGTTCGTTCTGTTTTCTTCCGGGCGACGGCCTGGGACACAGCGGCGCTTGCATCTTGCTTGCGAACCTTTTTCGGCTTTTCAGCAGGAGCAGGAGCAGGAGCAGGAGCAGGGGCGGGGGCCGGAGCCGAAGCAGGGGCCGGCGCGCGCACTGCCGCCGCGCTGGCAGCGCTTGTCTTGCCTTTGCGTCCGCCAACCAGACCGGCCAGGAATTTCACCAGCCCGGCAAGAACAAACCAGGCGGCTTCAAGTGCCATCAGCAACAGGTCGCCGACCCCTGAAAGGAGTGATCCCAGACGGTTCTTGCCCGTGCGTTCCCGCGCGCTGGCATCGCTTGGGGTCTCTGATGCCGAACCGGACACCAAGGGCGCCGGCCCCGGACCGCCTGGCGCGCCCGCCAACAGACCCGACGTGCCACTTTTCACGCAGCCCAACGGTATCACGACCAGCGTCAGCAGGGTCGAGACCAGGCCGCCCATCATCAGCGATATGGCCATGCCCTGAAAGATCGGGTCAGACAGGATGACGGACGATCCGATGATCAGGGCCAGCGCTGTAATGATGATCGGGCGCGTGCGTGTGCGCACCGCATAGAGGACAGCGTCCTTGACCTCCATGCCCTCGGCAACCGCATGGCGTGAAAAATCGACGAGCAGGATCGAATTGCGCACGATGATGCCGGCCAGAGCAATGAAGCCGATCATCGAGGTGGCCGTGAACGAGGCTCCAAACAGCCAGTGGCCCGGCACGATGCCGATCAGGGTCAATGGAATGGGGGCCATGATGATGCCTGGCAAGCGAAAGTTGCCGAATTCCCAGACCACGAGGATGTAGATCAGGATCAATGCAACCATGAACGCGGCGCCCATGTCGCGGAAGGTGACGTAGGTCACGGTCCACTCGCCCGTCCATTCCAGCGCCGAGTTCAGGTGATCGGGGGCCGGAGGGCCGATATAGTTGGTGTCGACACGAACACCATCAGGGGCCGTGTATTCATCCAGCAGGTCTTCCATTTCGAGAATGGCATAGATCGGCGCCCCCAGTTTGCCCGTCACATCGCCTGTGACATATTCCACCGGGCGCAGATCCTTGTGATAGACCGGATCGTCGATGCGATACTGTTCGAATTTTCCAAGGGAAGTCAGCGGGATCAGTTCGCCGCTGGCCGAGGGCACCGGCAATTGTCCCAGCCGGCCGAACTGGCCGCGAAGCGCGTAGGGCATCTGCAGGTAGATGAACTTCGGTTCCAGCGCGCGTTCGGCCTTCACATCGCCCAGACGGTAGCCGCCCAGGGCCATTTCCAGCTGCCGGTTGATGTCGTCAACCGACACGCCCAGCCGTGAGGCCTTTTCGCGGTCGATCACGAACCGCCAGGCATCATACGGATCCTGCAGATAGCTGTCTTCATCGACAATGGTTTCGGCAATGGCGAAAAGCTGTTCCACATCGCGCGCCACCTGCCGGCGCGTTTCGGCGTCGGGGCCGTAAATCTCGGCCACCATGGTTTGCAGGACCGGCGGGCCGGGTGGCATCTCGATGACTTCGATCCTGGCGCCCATGCCCTGTGCAATCGGCGTCAGCATTTCGCGGGTGATGACGGCAAGCTCCTGCGACGAGCGATCACGCTCATGCTTGGGCGTCAACTGCACCTGGATGTCGGCCATCCAGCTTTTGTCGCGCAGGTAGGTGTGGCGAACAAGGCCGTTGAAATTGAACGGGCTTGCCGCGCCGATGTAGGATTGCAGCGCGGTGACCTCGGGCAGTTCACGAAGCTTTTCGGCAAGCCGTGCAGCCACATTCGCAGTCTCCGGCAGCGGCGTGCCTTCCGGCATGTTTATCGTGACGTTGTATTCCGGCTTGTTGTCTTTCGGCAGCATCTTGACGGTGACGCTTTGGGTGTAAAACAGCGCAAGGCTCAACAAGAGAACGGCCCACAAGACAAGCTTGAAAATCCGTGCCTTGCGCAGGCTTTCCAGGAGCGGCACGAGCAGCCAGTCAAAAAGGCTTTCCAGTGCTTCGGCCTGCTTGTGCTCTTTGGCCTGTGCCCGTTCCAGGGCCTTCAGCGACGGGCGAATGCGTTGCGCCAGCCAGGGGGTGAAAATGAAGGCGGCAAACAGCGACAGGATCATGGCAACCGAGCCAAGCGCCGGGATCGGCTCCATGTAGGGGCCCATCATTCCGGTGACAAAGCCCATCGGCAACAGCGCGGCAATGACGGTCAGCGTCGCCAGGATCGTCGGGTTGCCCACCTCGCGAACCGCATCGACATTGCATTCGCCGGTGCATTCGCCCTGCAACAGCCAGCGGCGATAGATGTTTTCGACGACCACGATGGCGTCATCCACCAGGATGCCGATCGAGAAGATCAGGGCAAACAGCGAGACCCGGTCGATGGTATAGCCCAGCAACCACGCCGCAAAAACCGTAAGCAGGATCACGATCGGGATGACGACCAGAACCACGGTTGCCGCACGCAGGCCCAGGGCGGCCCAGATCAGCAGGGTTACCGCGCCGGTGACCACGAACAACTTGAAGATCAGCTCGTTGACCTTTTCATTGGCCGTTTCGCCGTAGTTGCGCGTGACCTCGACATTCACGTTGTCAGGGATCAGGCTGCCCTTCAGCCCCTCGACATAGTCCAGCACGTCATTGGCCACGCTGACGCCGTTGGTGCCCGACTTTTTCGAGATCGCAAGGGTGACGGCCTGGGCTCCCACCGGGGCGCGTTCTTCGGCATCAAAGCCCAGCTCTGCGCTGTGGGACATCTCATCGTAGGCCGGGCCAGTGTAGTAGTTCACGACATCCGTCGGATCATCGGTGCTTTCGGTGACCAACGCGACGTCGCGAATGTAGGTCGGCAGGCCGTCACGCACGCCAATCATCAGGTTTTCGACATCCCGCGCGGTCTGCAGGAATGCCCCGGTCTGCAGGGAAAACGTCGTTTCGCCGGTTTCGACAACGCCCACGGCGCGTTCCGAGTTGGCGGCGTGAATTGTCTGCGCAATCTGGTCCAGCCCGATGCCGAACCCGGCCAGGCGCTCGGGAAACACCTCGACCTTGATGGCTTCCGAGCGTCCTCCGACAACAAAACTCTGCGAGGTGGTTTCGATTTCCTTGAGCCGTTGCAGAACATCAAGCCCCAGCGCACGCAGCGCCGCCTCGTCGACATCATGCGACCACAGGGTCAGGGTGACAACCGGCACATCGTCGACACCCTTGGGCTTGATCAGCGGCATCGACACGCCGGGCGGGATCTTGTCGAGGTTGGATTGTATCTTGGCGTTCAGTTTGACCAGCGACGGCCCCATTTCCTCGCCGACGTCGAACTGGACCGTGACCATGGCGCCATCGCGCTGCGATGCGGAATAAACGTGATCCACGCCGGGAATTTCCGACATCAGCCGTTCCAGCGGATCGGTGGCAAGCGAGGCAACCTGTTCGGATGATGCGCCATGATAGGAAAAGAAGATGTCCACCATGGGCACCGAAATCTGCGGATCTTCCTGGCGCGGTGTCAGGGCAAGTCCCATCAGCCCAAGCGCCAGACAGGCGACCAGCAACAGTGGCGACAGCGGCGAATTGATGAACCCCCTGGCAAGGTTGCCCGCCAACCCGAGGCCCGTCATCGCACCGGTATCGCTACCTTGCATGTTATCCAGATCGCTTGCGATGTCGGCCTCCCTTCCAAATTCGCGTCCCGACAGATGCGGGGGGTGTCATTTTTCCTTGATCTGCTTACTCGCCCGAAACCAGGTTGGCAGGTGGATTGAGAATGACCTCTTCGTTTCCGGACAGGCCGGATATCACCGAGACCCGCCCGTCAGGCAAAGGGTAGCCGACCCGCACCAGTCGCAAGGACGGCTTTCCATCCTTCATCACGAACACGGACGGCAGCGAACCGCGCCAGACCAGCGCTTCGGCCGGAACTGCGTATTGCGTGCGCAAGGGAACCGTTGGGTCGGGCACCGTGACCTCGACATACATCCCAGGGCCGCCCGGAGTGTCGATCGGCAGATCGAATTTGACGCGCACGGTATGGCGCTTGGGGTCGGCCACCGGGAAAATCTGGGCAACTTTTGCGTCAACCGTGACGCCGCCAACGTCGAGGCGTGCCGGCACGATCATGTCTTCGCTCAGCCCGGCGGCAAGGCGCACCGGAACTTCGGCTTCGACGCGCAGGTATTCGGTATAGGCGAAATCGAGCAATGGCATGCCGGGTTGGACGGTGTCGCCGATTTCGACCATCTTGCGGATGATGATGCCGTCAAACGGAGCGATCGCCTGGCTGTCGCGCAACTGGGCGTCCAGCGCTTCCAGCTGCGCCTGGGCCTGCAGCAGCGCGCTTTGCGCGGTGTTTATCCCGACACCGCGCGAATACAGGTCAGCCTGACGTTCGATCGCGGTGTTGGAGTTTCCGAAGTTGTTGGCAAAGCCACGGGTGAAAAACTGATCAAAGAGCGTTGGGACTCCCATGCCGGGAAACCCGGTGAGGCTGTCAACGCGCGGAGCGTAAAGTTCTCGGGAGTATTGCATCTGGGAGTTGCGCAGCGCGGCTTCGGCCTGGGCGATCTGGGCCAGGGCCGCCCGGCGCCGGGCCTGAATGTCGTCGTCGTCGATCTGAACCAGAACCTCGCCGGATTTGGCCTTGTCGCCCTCCTGGCCGGCCAGAAAGGTAATCCGGCCCGGGATCTGCGCGGTCAGGGTTGCTTCCTTGAAGGGCACCACGGTGCCGCCGATCGTCGCTTCGCCACCCGTTGTCGTTGTTGAAACCCGAACCGTCTCAAACTGACGAGTTGTGGCTTCCTGTGCAAACCCGCTGTGTGCCGCAGGTCCCGAAACCAGGGCCAGGGCAATCAGGGTCGCCCGAAAATAGCTGTATCGTCCACGTCCCTGCATAGTGCTCCCCGTCAGGTTCGTTGCGGTCGGCAAAGCGCCAAAATAACATTACTGTCTCATACACCGATGCAGCGCTTGTAGCGTATTTCCCGCAAAAAATCAAAAATTCGAATGTTAGAATGTAATAAAGTTCTGTTTTGGGTCTGGCCCGAGCAAGAATGAACCCGCAAAGAGCCCGAGGCGGTGTCAGATTAACGCTGAATTTCAATTGGTTAATGTCGCGTCACCCTGTCCGGTTCCGGTTCGGGGCCGCATCAGGCCGGCAGCCAGGATTTCGCCTGCGGCTTTCCGTTGGGTCAAGCGGCGGGCAGGCCGTGCACGCCCGTCGGCAGCATTTTCTTGAGTGATTCGCGCCTCAGAATGGGAAGGGGTTGCCCCACATGTATGACATCGGGTTTGTCATGGCATGTGTCGCCTTGCCGACACTGTAGGTCATGCGGTTCATGTCGCTGACCATCGAGCGCATGGCGTCGGTCAGGACAACCATTGTGGTCGACATGTTGCCGATGTCGCCGTTCATCGTCGTGATCGAGGCGGTCATGTCCTGCATGCTGCCGTTCATCGCAGATATGTTCTGCGCCATCGCGTGCATGTCTTCGGCCATGCTGGTCTGGGTGCCGACCATCGATTTCATGCTTTCGTTCAGTTCCATCATGATGTCCGTCATCACGAAGACCTGCTGCGCCATGCCATACATGACCCATGTGAATACCGCCATGACGATGACGATCCCGAAGGTCGTCAGGCCGATGAAACGGCCGCTGTTTACACGTCTGTACATGGGATGCTCCCCTGTTCTGGTCGGCGTTTGCCTGTTCCGGCCCCGGAATATGGCAGGGGCAGGCAGCCAAAGGCATTCAAACAATCATATGTTGAAATGCGTCTCTTGTTAAGCCCTGTTGCGCGTTGATTGCCGTGGTCTGGCTAGCCGGTAAGCGCGGCAAACAGGCGCGGCAGCTTCTCTGGGAGGCGTTCGACCTGGTCGACAATGGTATAGTTGCTGTCGCCGAAGATGCGGGCCACATAGCGGTCTGCTTCCGGGTCGAGCGTCAGGCAATAGCTGTGCACACCTTCCTTTGCCAGTTCCTGCACGGCCTTTTTCGTGTCCAGTCGCAGATACTGCGGGTCACGCTCGTCTATGTCGGCAGGTTCGCCATCGGTGACGATGAGGAGCAGCTTGTGCTTTTCCGGGCGCATCCGCAGGTGGTGCCCGGCATGGCGCATCGCCGCCCCCATGCGCGTCGAAAGCCCGCCCTTCATGCCGGCAAGACGGCTTTTCGCCTCGGCATCGAGGTTCTGCTCGAAGTCCTTGTAGCGGTAATACTGCACGTCATGACGCCCGTCAGAGGCAAAGCCGTGAATGGCGAAGGGATCGCCGATGCCATCGATTGCCGCCGCCACCAG
>Ga0256839_1003948_pt1 | contig 14860 bp, 16 predicted proteins | sample 354166metaG_FD_185968 | JGI IMG/M metagenome (GOLD analysis project Ga0256839, IMG submission 185968) | Hydrothermal vent microbial communities from Mid Atlantic Ridge, Atlantic Ocean - 354-166 | ecosystem: Environmental > Aquatic > Marine > Hydrothermal vents | place: Atlantic Ocean: Mid... | reverse complement strand
GCTCAGGCTGGAGTGGTAAACCGAAAGCGAGAGGTTGCCAGCCTGCGAGGGATGACAGGTGGAGCAGCTCACGTTCTCACCAGAAATGAAGCGGTGCTGCAGGCTGAAGGTGCCGGAGGGGAAGTACACCGCACTTAGCGCCACGAGGGCAAGCGCTGAAGCGAAGCCCAGCCACAGCAGCTTCATGGCTCAGCCTCCATCAGCCTCCCCCTGCGCATGAGCAGCCTGCGCTCCGCCTGCTCGGCAAGCTCCCTGCTGTGGGTAACGAGAAGCACCGCCGTTCCCTCCTCCCGGTTCATGCGCTTGATCATGCGCATCACCAGCGCCTCCGAGTCTTCATCAAGATCGCCGGTGGGCTCGTCTGCAAGAATCAGCTCGGGGTGGTTCATGAAGGCTCTCGCCACCGCCACCCTGCGCTGCTCGCCGCCGCTGAGCTGCCAGGGATAGGCGTGAAGCCTGTGCTCCATGCCCACCTGCTCCAAGAGCTCCCTCGCCCTTGCCTCAGCCTCCGCTTCCTCAGCGCCCGCAAGAGCCGCCGGGAGCAGCATGTTCTGCCTCACGCTCAGGGTGGGCAGCAGGCTTGAGAACTGGAACATGAACCCTATCTTTCTGTTCCTGAGGGCTGAGAGCTGCTCATCATCCAGACTCCAGATGTCCACACCATCTATCTCAACCCTGCCCACTGTCGGCTTCGCAAGCCCCCCTATCAGGGACAGAAGGGTGCTTTTCCCGCTTCCTGAATGCCCCGTCACCGCCACGAACTCTCCCCGGTCTATATTAAGAAACACATTTCTAACGGCGTAAACCTCATAATCTCCCAGACGGTATATCTTCGTGAGGTTGTTCACGCTGACCAGCATCTATTCACCCGCCCTTATGGCATGGTAGGGTTCAAGCCTTGAGCTCCTGTAGGCTGGCAGGATGCTTGCCAGCGTGCTCAGCACAAGCGCCACGTCTATTACGGCAACGCTAAGCAGCCCGGAATACAGCCTGTCTGGCATGGGGTAGGGCACGCCCAAGGAGGCGGAGATGTAGCTGCCAGCCTGGGAGAGCAGCAGGTAGCCGGCAACCACGCCCAGCATGCCGCCGGCTGTGGCGAGGATGCACACCTCAGCCAGAACATGCCCGAATATGAAGCGCTTAGTTGCGCCGAGGGCACGCAGGATTCCGAACTCGCGCATCCGCTCCCTGACGCTCATTGAGAGTATCACAGAAATCAGCAGCAGGGAGGTGCCCCAGATGACCCCGCTGAGGAGCAGCAGGCTGCCCAGCATAAGCTGCATCTGGCTGCGCACGTTAACCAGCGCCTTCTGCGCCACCACCGCTCCAAGCTCAGGAAAGTTGTACTCCACTGCCCTTGCCACCTTCTCTGCGTCCGCACCGGGCATGAGGCGCAGCATTATCACCGAAACCTCGCCCTCCTTCAGTCCAGCACCCCGGGTGAGCATGTACAGAGCCCCCAGGGGCATGAACACACCGCGGTCAAAGTAGCTTATCCCCGTGCTCTCCATCCTGCCCGCTATTGTGAAGCGGCTGCCGTAAATCTCTATCACGCTCCCGGGGGCAAGCGCATACTCGGAGCCCGTGAACACCTGCATCCTCCCGAGCCCGCCAGCCCGCTCTATCCAGGGCATAACTATGAAGTCCCGCGATGGGTCAAAGCCGACAAGCACGGCACCCTTCACCGAGCAGCATCCCTGAGATGCCTCCACGAAGGCAAGGGGAGAAGCTACCTCCACACCCTCAATCTTCTCAAGCTCATCCGCATAGCTGTAGCTGAGGTGCCACCTCACGGGCTTTGCGCCGAGAAGCACCCCCGCAGCCTCATCTTCAGCGCTTGCCGGCACCACCATTATATCTGCACCGAGCTGCGCCATGCTAAGCTTCAGGGAGGTGGACATGCTCAGGGTGAGAATAAGGGTGACAAACAGCGTTGCAGAGGCTATCGCTATTGCGGCAAGTATTCCTGCGGTTCTGAACTTACGCATCCTCAGGTTCTGAATTGCAAGGGTCAGGTACATTTTCATCTACTTACCCCTCATGCCGCTGCAGGAAAAGCTGATGAGTACTATGCACTCCTCCCGGATAAATTTCTTGCCATCCCAGAGCCAGGAGGCGAGGCTGCCTTCTGCAGAGGCTATGAGGTAGCTCGCCCCCTCCCAGACAGCCCTGCTCTCGTCTATTGCAGAGGGCACCGGCGAGCCGCCAGGGTGGGAGTGATAGAAGCCGAGAATCTCAAGCCCCTCCTCCTCAATCAGCTCAGCCACCTCCAGGAGCTCCCGCGGGGATATCTCGTACTCAGCCTCGGGCACCGGCGAGACGTTTTTGCAGGGCAGGGCGAGCAGGGCAAGCTTCACCCTACCCGAGCGTCTGCCTGCCACCACACCGCAGGCTTCCTCGGGCAGCCTTTTGCGTGAATCCCGCAGTATAAGCTCCTCCACATCCTGCGTGAGCAGAATCATCCCAGTCCGCTCACCCCCGCGGCAATCGCCAGCACACCCAGCAGGAGGCAGAGGTACTCAAACCTGCCCCTCCTCGCCACATCCAGCATGAGGTGTATGCTCAGCAGGCTCACCCCCAGGGACACCGCAGCACCTGCCACGGCGGATGCGCTCATTCCAGCACCTGCATTCACCAAGTTCAGCCCGAGTATTGCCGGCACCGCCATCAGGAAGCTCAGCCTCAGCGCCTCTGCCGGGCGGTATCCCAGCATGAGAAGCGTCGCTATGGTTATTCCTGAGCGGGAGATGCCCGGCATAACCGCAATGCCCTGCGCAAAGCCTGCAAGAGCCATGTCCTTTAAGCTTGCCACCTCGGCGCTCTTTCTGCCTCCTCCTCCCTGGAACCTGAGCACGGCAGCGGTGGCGAGCAGCGCCACGCCCACGAGCACGTTTATGGCACCCCCGGGAGCTGCTCCAAGCTCCTTCACCAGCACGAGGTAGAGGGGAGCTCCCGAGAGCCCTGAGGCGAGGGTTGCAACCAGCACAAACCGCAGTGCAGGCATGCTTAATTTCTGCCTGAAGTAGGCAACAACCGCTGCAGCGCTTCCCAAGTGGAGCAGGAACACGAGCTCAAGCGCCTCCCCGCCCCCCATTCCAAAGAAGTTCACCAGCAGCAGTAAAAGCATGGCTGAGCTGCTCACCGGCAGCCACTCTGTTACACCCTGCACAAACCCTGCAGCAATAGCTGGAAGAAGCTGCATGCTCAGAGCTTTCCGCGGTACCTCAGGTGTGCCTGCCGGGTCTCCTCCCTGGTATTGCCAGCCAGAACCGTCACCACCTGTCCAGGTGCCCAGACGTCCCTGAACACGAACCTCTCAACGGCACCCCGCTTCTCAAGCTCCGCCTTCTGCTCCTCCGAGAGCAGCTCGCCCACTATCTGCCCGGTCTCCGGGGCGAGATGCCCGCCGAGTATGACTATTCTGCGCTCGGTTCTGTACTGGCTGAACTTCGCCGGCAGCACATGCACCGGCTCGTAGCCCGCATTCCGCAGGTACTCAAACAGGTCATCAGCAAGCGCATAGTCAATGAGGTTAGCCACCACCAATATCCTCTTTTTCGCCCAGGAGGTGGTGTGCGGTATAACTATGAGGCTCTTCTCCACAGGATGAACGGCTATCAGGTCATCTACGCGCAGGTCTCCATCGTAGTCAAAGGGGAAAACCGCAGTGGCGCCTGTTCTGTTGTACGGTGCCTTCTTCGTGCCGTCCTTCTCATAGTAGCCAACCTGCCTGCCATCCACTATGGCGTAGATCTTTGAGCTGGTGACGCCGGCTACACCCTCAGGTGTGCCGTCGCCGTTGAAGTCCACCAGCACCGCATCCTTCACCGGCACACCGAAGTACTTCTCCTTAGTGCCGTCCTCACTGAACCTGTACAGGAAGGTGGAGAGTACTATTACCCCCTTCACATCCTCAGAGTCAAGAACCCTTACCTTCCAGCCCTCCTCGTAGTAAACCCTGCCCTCCCAGAGCACGCCACTGGGGGTGAAAACTCTAACGTCTCCGCGGCTGTCAACCACCACAACCTCGCCAAAGCTCCCGTCGTCGTCCACATCAGCCACACCCGCCGAGACTATGGGGTTCTCAAAGGTGGAGATGCTGTACCTCTTAGCCACAGCTCCCTCTTTTATGAAGGTGAGCGCCTGCCTCTCCACCGCAACAACGCTCTCCCTCACCCCGTCGCCGTCGGTGTCTGCAGCGAAGAGCTGGAGCACGGTGCTGGGTAGCTCTATGCTCCAGAGCTTGCTGCCGCCCGCAGAGTACGCAGCCACCTGCTTGCCCGCCGCAACCGCCGCCTCTTCGGCTTTGCCGTCACCGTCAAAGTCGCCAACCGCAATGGCTCTCGCCTGAGCGGGCAGCTCCCTCTCCCACAGCTTCTCTCCGTCCGGCGAATATGCCCACAGCGACCTGCCTGCTACAAGAATCTCCGCTCTGGCACCGCTGGTCAGAGAAGCCATCGCATAGGAGTCACTTATATCAACCTTGAAGGTGGTGGATACACTTGCGGTGCCGAACTTCACCACCCTGACGTTGCCTGTAACAGAATCAAGCACAGCCACCGCATCATTCACACCATCAGCATTCGTGTCAACGTAGGTGAAGTACACATTGCCATAAACACTCACATAGGAAACCTGCACGTAATCATCAAACTTCTCAGTGTATTCCTCCCCGTGCACTCCTGAAGCAGCAAGCAGCAGGAGCGCAACCGCAAGACCCAGTGCCCTCATGGGTAGAAGGTTACCCGAAGTGGTATATAATACTATCGCCCGTGCCGCGGGTAAACCCTCCAAAAAAGTGGAAATAGCGTGCTCAGTGGCACGCTAATATGCCGATGGAGTGGCGCGCAGCGTGGAAAAAGTCGTGGGTTGCCGGTATGGGTGTGAAGAACATCAGCCACAGCACAGCACCTGTCAGAGCCACGATGGCACCGAGCTGCGCCAGCAGGCTTAACTCCAGCCTGAATCTTGCATATTCCCTTCTGAAAATCAACCCGGCATCACCTCCTCTACAGACTCTGCCATACCCCATATATAAACCATGTGCAGAGCTTAACACTTCTTACCCGTACAGGCAAGTTTCGCTCATCCATACATCAGCTTCGCCAGCCTTCTTAGCCTCTCCCCACCCCGCACCTCGCAGGGCATCTCGGGCACAATGAGGACCTCTTTACCTGCAAGCATTTTCTCCAGCTCAGACAGACAGGCACGCTGCTCCTCAACCACCGCCCGCAGGTGTTCGCATGCATCCTGAAGTACGTGGTTAACCACAACCCGCTTCACCTCAATTCCAAACTCCTGAAGCTCCCCGAGCATCCTGTAAAGCTGGGCGATGCTCATCCTCTGGGGAGTGCACACAGGCACCACACCCACCCTGTCAGAGCAAAGAAACTCCAGAAGCTTCTTGCTGAGCTCCTTCCAGCCATCAATAATGTCAAACACACTTCTCCTGCTGCCGCCGGTCAGGGCTCTCATCCTGCTCATCACATCCTGAAAGCGCATGTAAACCCTGGCTGCCTGAGTGAGATGTTCTATGAACACCGCCGGCATTCTGAGCAGTCTCAGCGTATGCCCTGCAGGAGCGGTATCCCACACCACACGCTCGTAGCCTCCCTCCTCCACAATACCGAAGATGAAGTCCAGGGTGAATTCCTCATCAATACCCGGAGCGGTGCCAATATAATCAACGATACCCTCATCCACAGGCAGCAAAGAAGAAAGCACCTCATACACCTCACCTCCAAACTTCTGCTTCCATCGCTTCAGCACAGCCTCCGGACTGAGCTCCAGCGCATCCAGATTCCCGCTAACCTCAGTTATCCTGTCCCCGACACTGACCCCGAAAACATCGCCCAGCGAAGGTGCCGGGTCAGAAGTGAGAATAAGTGTCCTGAAGCCCATGGAGCTCAGGTGCACTGCCGTGGCTGCACTCAGGGTGGTCTTGCCAACTCCACCCTTACCGGAGAACATCACCACCTCATGCTCTGCAATCTCCCCGAAACCCATGTCCTCAGGCAGCTTCTCTCGCCTCAATCATCGCCTTTATGCGCTTGAGCCTGAAGAAGTTCTCCTTCTCCATCTCGTCCAGCCGCATCTTTATGTACTTAACGGTTGCTTCAAGCCTGGGCAGCAGCACATTCTCAAGGGCATTTACCCTGCGCTTGGTGCTCTCAATTTCCTTCGCGAGAAGCTTTATGCTCCTCTCAACCTCTGCAAGCTGCACCACCGCCTCAAGCGCCTCCTCAAACCTGGTTGCTGCCTCGTCAAGCTGCGTGTTTGTATCAGTAAACCCGTACCCACGCTCAAGCACGCCGCGCCGCACCTCTGCCAGCTCCAGCACGGGCACGCGCACACCCATTATGCTGCGGGTGTAGCTCTCTATGCCCGGAGATGGCTTTGTGGAGTAGGCGCACTCCATCACCTTCAGCGTGCCCAGGCTTGTCTGCGCCAGCATCAGCGCCTTGAAAGCACGCTCAAGATTCTCCTCAGCCCTGCGCCTTGCCCCTCTCGCCTCCTCAAGTATGTTGAAAAATTCCATTATCAGAGCGTCCCTCTTCTCCTTGAGCAGGCGGTGCCCCTTCTTCGCCAGCTTCACCTTAGTTCTGAGCTTCAGCAGCTCCATCCGTGTGGGGTTGACACCCTCTATTATCTCCGCCACCGTTTCAACCCCTGTACTTCGGATGGTACTTCTTTATGTACTCGTCCTTGATTCTCTTCAGCTCGCGCTCCGGCAGCAGGCTGAGAAGGTCCCATCCAATCTCAAGGGTGCGCTCTATATCCCTGTCCTCGTCCCTGCCCTGGGTCACGAACTCCCTCTCAAACCTGTCAGCAAACTCTAAGTACTTCTTGTCCTTATCAGTGAGAGCCTCCTCGCCCACCACTGCAACCAGGTCCCTGAGGTCCCTGCCCTCTGCGTATGCGCTGTAAAGCTGGTCGCTCACATTTGCGTGGTCCTCTCTTGTTCTGCCCTCACCGATTCCGCCCTTCATCAGCCTGGAGAGAGACGGTAGCACATCAACTGGCGGGTATATGCCCTTGCGGAAAAGCTCACGTGAGAGCACTATCTGCCCCTCGGTTATGTAGCCCGTGAGGTCAGGGATGGGGTGGGTTATATCGTCGTCGGGCATGGTGAGGATGGGCATCTGGGTTATTGAGCCCTTGGCGCCGCTCACCCTGCCGGCTCTCTCGTATATCGTTGCAAGGTCGGTGTACATGTAGCCGGGGTAGCCCCTTCTGCCTGGCACTTCACCCCTCGCAGCGGCTATCTCTCTGAGAGACTCGCAGTAGTTGGTCATGTCTGTCAGTATAACCAGCACGTGCATGTCCTGCTCGTAGGCGAAGTACTCAGCCGCTGTGAGAGCCATTCTGGGCGTCAGGATGCGCTCAATAGCCGGGTCATCGGCAAGGTTGAGGAAGGCGGTAACCTTCTCCAGGGCGCCAGTGCGCTCAAAGTCCTTCATGAAGAAGCTCGCCTCCTCGTAGGTTATGCCCATCGCCCCAAAAACCACCGCAAACTCCTCCTCCTCACCCAGCACCCTTGCCTGCCTCGCAATCTGCGCCGCAAGCTCGTTGTGCGGCAGACCCGAGCCGGAGAATATGGGAAGCTTCTGTCCGCGCACTAAGGTGTTCATACCATCTATGGTGGAGATGCCAGTCTGAATGAAGTCCCTGGGGAACTGGCGGGAGGCTGGATTTATGGGGTAACCGTGAATGTCAAGCTCATCCTCCGGTATAATCTCGGGACCCTTGTCTATGGGCTTGCCAGTGCCATCAAATATCCTGCCCAGCATGTCCATGCTCACGCCCAGCTTGACGGTCTCGCCGGTGAAGCGCACCTTTGTGCTTGAGGTGTCTATTCCACGGGTGCCCTCAAACACCTGCACCACAGCCTTGCCCAGGTGTGCCTCCAGCACCTGCCCCCTGCGCTTCTCGCCGTCTGGCGTCTCAATCTCCACCAGCTCACCGTATCCCACGCCCTCAACCCCCTCCACCACCATGAGGGGACCCGAGACCTCTGTGACAGAGGTGTACTCCCTGAGTGCTATCCCGGCAGGCATTCAGCTCACCTCCTGGCTGGCAAGCAGCGCATTTATCTGGGTCTTCATCTTCTTCCTTACCTCCTCCACCGCCTTCTCAAACTCCTGCTCCGGCACGTACTTCAGCCTCGCTATGTCATCCCTGACCTCAAGCTCGGCAATATCCTTAGCCCTCGCCCCATTTGCCACCGCATCACTGGCAAGCTCATAGAATTCAAGCATCACTTTAAGCATCAGGTACTGCTTGCGGGCGCTGCAGTAGGTGTCAACATCGTGGAAGGCGTTCTGCTGCAGGAAGTCCTCTCTTATGATTCTGGCACCCTCCAGCACCACACGCTCCTTCTCCGGCAGCGCATCAGGACCCACAAGCTGCACGATTTCCTGAAGCTCTGCCTCCTTCTGGAGCAGTGCCATGGCTCTGTTCCTGAGCTCCAGCCAGCCCCTGCCAATCTCCTCCTCCCACCATCTGGAGATGTCATCCAGGTAGAGGGAGTAGCTTCTCAACCAGTTGATGGCTGGGAAGTGCCTTCTGTCAGCCAGGCTTGCATCCAGCGCCCAGAAGACCTTGGTTATTCTCAGGGTGTTCTGAGTAACGGGCTCGGAGAAGTCTCCACCCGGGGGAGAGACCGCACCCACAACAGTCAGGCTGCCTATCCTGCTATCCCTGCCCAGGGTGACCACCTTGCCTGCACGCTCGTAGAAGTTCGCCAGACGTGATGCGAGGTAGGCAGGATAGCCCTCCTCACCCGGCATCTCCTCCAGCCTGCCCGAGATCTCCCTCATCGCCTCTGCCCAGCGCGAGGTGGAGTCTGCCATCAGCGCCACGCTGTAACCCATGTCCCTGTAGTACTCCCCCAAGGTTATGCCCGTGTAAACGCTGGCATCTCTCGCGGCGACGGGCATGTTGCTGGTATTTGCGATGAGCACGGTGCGCTCCATGAGAGGCTTGCCGGTCTTCGGGTCCTCCAGGTGCGGGAACTCCTCCAGCACCTCTGTCATCTCATTTCCCCGCTCTCCGCAGCCTATGTATATGAAGACGTCGGCATCGCACCACTTGGCGAGCTGGTGCCCCATGACGGTCTTGCCGGCGCCAAAAGGTCCTGGAATTGAGGCGGTGCCGCCCTTGGCAACCGGGAAAAAGGTGTCTATTATGCGCTGACCCGAGAGCAGCGGCTCCTGCGGTGGAAGCTTCTCCCTGAAGGGTCTGGCAGCTCTCACCGGCCAGCGATGCATCAGCTTAAGCTCCCTCTCACCCTCAGGGGTCTTAACCACCGCTATCGTGTCTTCAACGGTGTACTCACCTGCATCGGCTATCTCAACTATCTCACCCCTCACACCGGGTGGTACCATAACCCTGTGGTTTATAAGCTCTGTCTCCGGCACCTCGCCTATGAAGTCACCAGCCTCCACCTCCTCACCCTTCTTTACCAAGGGAGTGAAGCTCCACTTCTTGCTCCTGTCAAGGCTGGGCACATCAACACCGCGCTTGATGAACACGCCCGTCTCGCTCCTTATGACCTCCAAGGGGCGCTGCACCCCATCATACATCTGCTTGAGTATCCCTGGACCCAGCTCAACGCTGAGCTGCGCGCCAGTGCCCTCAACCCTCTCACCAGGCTTAACGCCTGCGGTTTCCTCATAAACCTGAATGGTTGCCCTATCTCCCTCAAGCTCTATTATCTCACCCATGAGCCTCTCTTCACCCACCCTAACAACCTCGTACATCATGCTCCCGCGCATCCCTTCCGCAACAACCACAGGTCCGGAGACCTTGATTATCCTGCCCACTCTGCTCACCTCCTACTCTATCTTTATCTCAACTCCCACCGCCCTTCTCACGAGCTCGTTGAGGGGGTCAACCTTCCTCTCAATCGCACCCCCCTTGTCCGGTATTTCCACCACAAGCGGAAAGCTCCGCTTCTCAAGAAGTCTCTCCATCTCCTCCCTGATGCTCTCCGCTAACCTCTCGGTTATTATCACCAGACCCGAATCCTCGCTCTTCAGAATCTCCCTGAACTTCTGCATAGCCTCCTCGGGAGATGCAACGGTGTGCACATCCTCAACACCAGCCAGCCTGAAGCCCGTGGTGGTGTCCCTGTCCCCTATGACGCTGATTCTCATCCGCCCACCTGCCCGAAAAGCACCCTCGCAGCCTCGTTGCGCAGCTCAGCCTCCGCACGCTCTAAGCGGGTCTCAAAGGTGTTGTCAACCTCTGTCCTGCCATCCCTGCTCCTGAGCACCACACCGCCAGAACCGCCTATTGCCTCCTCGGCGAGCTCAAATTTTATCCCCGCTGCCTTCTCAAGCTCTGAGATGAATCTCTTGCTGAAGATTTTTCTGTCCTGCTCCCTCACAAGAAGAATCGCATCCTTGCCAATGCTTTCTGCCGCTTCAACAATAAGATTCTTCAAAACTTCACGATATTTTTTCCTGTCTTTTGATATTGCCTCAAGTTCTTTTTTTACTTCAGAAAAAACGTGCATAATTACTTCCTCTTTTGTGTCAAGCATCTGCTTCTTTGCCCTGAGCCTGGCGCCGGCGATTATTCTGGCACGCTCACGCTCAGCCTCCCGTCTGGCGCGCTTTAAAATCTCATCGCGCCTGGCTTCTGCTTCCTGCTCTGCCTGCTTTCTCAGTTCTTCTGCCTTTGTCTGCGCCTCTTTGAGTATCTTCTCAGCTTCTCTGGCTGCATCCTCCTCAATAACTGATATTATCCTGCTCAGGTTTTCCTTCTGAACAGATACACTCATGACCATTCCTCCGTTTAAATGCCGGAAACAAGTGAGATTATGCGCTCCACAGCCTGAGGCACGCGCTCTTCTGCTTTTTTTCGCTCTTCTTCTGCACGTGCCGCACCTTCGGCAAGTATCTTCTCTGCCTCCTGCTCTGCCTCCTTCACCGCCTGCTTTAAAATGCTCTCCGCCTCTTTCTCAGCCTGCTGCACAGCTTTTTTCACAATCTCCTCAGCCTCACGCTCTGCCTGCTCCACAAGCGCCTTTGCCTCCGCTTCAGCCTGCTGAATCCGCTGCTCAGCCTTACGTTCCGCCTCCTGTATCTCACCTATCGCCTGTGCTATCATCACATCACCGCTCCGAGCAGAGGGACACACATCTAAAAGCAACCTCAGCCACTCCTGTGGTGTGTGAAGGTATTATTTAAATTTTTCGGAATAGGGGGTTTTGCATGCAGTGGCACAGTCGTGTGTCACATGCAGAAGGTTTACCCAAAATACCCCCGGCAATTGTGTGAGAGCTGGCAGGCTTCATTATCTTTATTATCAACACAGCTAACCGCATTCACCAGCATTGAGATTTTTCATGATCATATCGCACTGATATGTGTAATTTTCTCAAATTATGACAGTGTTAATGCTTTTTAATACGTTTTTTCTGTAGTTACGGATTATTTTCCGTAGCTTAATTCAAATTCAGTAATTATGCATTAATTATGAGGTTATATTATTTTAATGAGCCCCTACACCATATATATTGTTACTCAGATCCCAATTTTACACGTTTCTGATCATTTAAAAGCCAATATGGTGGAATAGAAGTGCCAGCATGCACCCACTTTCCATTCTGTCCATACCAGGTCTTCTTCAGAATTTCCAGCGGGGATGCCGGTGGATTACTGGTGTGCATTACAGATTTATAGCTTCCGAAAAGGTCAATACAAGCCCCGAGGTAGCAGCCCTGAGCCACCACAAAAGCTTAATTTAATAGGTGTGGTTCGCAATATATAATCTGAGTTATTGAGTTTATCACCGGGGATGACGCGACAAAATTATTGTGGTATTATCAATGTTAGGTTTTTGGGCTGCAGTGTATGAAGAAACTCAGGTATATAATCTCTGACCCGGAAATCTGCCATGGGAAGCCTGTTTTTAAAGGCACCAGAGTTTTAGTTTCCGATGTGCTGGATCTGCTCGCTGCTGGAAAGGATGTGGAGGGAATCCTGCAGGAGTATCCTCAGCTCAATGAGGAGATGGTAAGGGAAGCCTTAGAGTATGCTGCAATGCTGGTGAAGAGGGAGCATGTCATTGAAGTTTCTGCTTGATGAGAACGTCCCCAGCTCCGTGTTTAAATTTCTGAAGGAAAGGAAATACGATGCATTTTATGTTCCAAAAGGTGCTAAAGATAGAGATGTCGCAGAACTCGCAAAAAGGGAAAAAGCTGTGCTGGTTACGAGAGACTACGATTTTGCAAATATACTGCTCTACCCACCTCAGGAGTTCCACGGCATAATAATACTGAGGGTCCATCCTCCAGTGGCAGAGAAGCTGATAAGCTCTATGAAAAGTGTGCTTAAGGCAGAGGAAGATTTCAGAGGTAAGGTCTTTGTTGTGCTGGAGGACAGGATTAGAGTTTTAGAGTAGGCAGAGACCCTTAGAGAGTTACACATAAAAAATAGGGTAAAAAGCAGGAGTTTAATTGGTGAGAGCCATTAATTTTACAGCTATAATAAAAAAGGGAGAAACACCACGTTGCTCTCTATCCTGAGCTGGATGTGGTCAGTCAGGGCTACACAGTCGAAGAGCTCTATCCAATTTAAAAGAAGCGGTGGAGTTTTATATTGAGGAGATGAGATGGAGCAGTTGTTCCTAGTCACAAAGAAGTCAACATGGATACTCTTTCTGAGGTAATTAGGCAGGCAGGGCTGACGCGGTAGACCCCTGCGGTGTGCTTAGCGTCATGAAGGCGGTGGAAAAGCTTATGAGGCAAGTTGTGAGGTAGCCCCCGGCACGGCTGCCATCCCCGCCTGCTTGCTTACGAATTAACCAATTACTCGTGATACGTTAGCGAATTTTCAAGTTATTGGAAAAATCAAAGAATACGGGGAAAGGGAGTTAAACCGCAAGAATTAAGCCCCGAGGGGGATTTGAACCCCCGACCTGGTGATTACGAATCACCCGCTCTGCCGGCTGAGCTACCGGGGCGTATTCACTAATCAGCACCCTTCACAAATTTAATATTTTTAAGAATCACTGTGCCTGTCTCTGCACTCCCTGAACACATTCGCCTCGCATGCGTCGCACACCTTCCTGTTCAGGTACTTGAAGGCGCTTGATATAGCCTCCTTTTTGGTATTGTGAATTTCAACAGCCTCTGCGAACTTCTCCTTTTCCATGGCATCCACGATCTCCTCATCCACGTGAATCATCATCAGCTTAATATTTCTGTTACCCAGCTCCTCGGACAGGTCCTTCAGGGCGTCCACGCCTGAGGTATCCAGGTAGTACACCGCTGCCATGTCAAGCACCACCACTCTAACGCCCTCATACTTCTCAACCATTCTGAGCACCTCATCCCTCATGTGCTCCGCATTCACATATATCCAGGGACCCTCCGGCTTCAGAATAAGTATCTGACTGCACGAGGGGTTTGCGTCCGGGGATGATATAAAGTAGCCGGTCTCCCTGTCCTTGGTCACCACATGCACCTTTGTATGCATCGTCCTCCACACGTACAGCGCGAGGGCGAGCACCACACCCACGGCTATGCCATCATCCGGCTTCAGCAGCAGCGAGACCGCGAAGGTTGTGAACGCCACGGCACCGTCGTACCTGTTAATCCTGTATATGTGCAGGAGCTGCTGGGGTTTGAAGAGCTTCATCACCGCCATTATAACTATCACCGCCAGCATGAACTTTGGCAGGTAGGTGAAGAGGGGGGTGAGCACCGTTATTGAGAGCAGCGTCAGCACGCTGAATATTATAATAGACACGCCTGTTCGTGCGCCGCTGGACCAGTTAACGCTCGTGCCCGAGAAGCTGCCGCACACCGGGTAACCCTTGAAGAAGGCGGTGGCGATGTTTGCGAGCCCCTGCCCTATGAACTCCTGCCCGAAGTCCACCTTCTGCTTGGTGTTGTACGCCACTATCTTGGATATGGAGTAGGTTTCGGTCATCCCCACAATGGATATAACAATCGCAGCCACCAGCAGCGCGCCTATTCTGGAGAAATCACCCAGAGGCAGCGCTGGCTCTGGCAGACCGCTCGGCAGGGAGCCAACCACCTCCACCCCTTTCTCCTCCAGCCCTCCAAAGTACACCACCAGCGTGAGCGCCGTGAGCACCAGCAGCGTCTCCGGCACCTTGGGGTAGCGCTTGTGGATTAGCGTCATAGAAAGAAACGCCACAACCGACAGCCCCAGCACCAGCATGTTCGTCTCCGGCAGCTTCTCCACGATATTCACGAACATCATCACAATGTACTCCTCCTTCTCCACGTGCACCCCGAAGATGTACTTGAGCTGCGTTGCGGTAATTATCAGAGCCGCCGCATTAACAAACCCTATAACAGCCGCGTGGGAGATGATGTTAAGTATGAACGTCAGGCGCAGCAGCGCTATGAGGAGTATAATCACACCCACCATCAGGGAGAGTGTAGCTGCAAGCATCACGTACTCTCCCGAGCCAGGCTCCGCGATAGGCGAGAGGGAGGTGTACACCAGCACCGTCATCACGCCCACCGGACCTGTGAAGAGCAGCCTGTTGCTTCCGAAAAGTATCGCCATTAAAGGTGCCACAAAGCTCGCGTAAAGCCCGTATATCGGCGGCAGCCCCGCCACTAAGGCATAAGCCATGGCTTTGGGTATCATGCTCACGCCCAGGTTTATCCCGGAAATCAGGTCAAAGTAAAAATAGCTTGACCTGTAGTTCCTGAGCCAGCTCAGCGCAGGTATCAGCCTCTCAAGGTTCACCTGTTCACCTCCTTCATGGGCTCACCGCAACCTGCAGCATCAACCCGGTGCAAAAACAAACGCGTTCAGTGCACCTCCTTCGGAGTATGGATTGAGTAGGGAAACGATTAGGAGAAGGTTGT
>Ga0256839_1003947_pt1 | contig 14861 bp, 11 predicted proteins | sample 354166metaG_FD_185968 | JGI IMG/M metagenome (GOLD analysis project Ga0256839, IMG submission 185968) | Hydrothermal vent microbial communities from Mid Atlantic Ridge, Atlantic Ocean - 354-166 | ecosystem: Environmental > Aquatic > Marine > Hydrothermal vents | place: Atlantic Ocean: Mid... | reverse complement strand
GACGATGCCGTCTGGGCCCACGGCGACGACGACCCGAAGAACGAAGGCGGCCACGTGGTCTGGGTGGCCATTGCCGATGTGGCGGCCTATGTGACGCCCGGCTCGGCGCTGGACGGCGAAGCGCGCAAGCGCGGCAACTCCACCTATTTTCCCGACCGCGTGGTGCCCATGCTGCCCGACCGCCTGTCAGGCGATCTGTGCTCGCTGCACGAGGGCGTGGTGCGCCCGGTGATCGCGGTGCGCATGCAACTGGATGCCAAGGGCCGCAAGATCGGCCACCGCTTCATGCGCGCGATGATGAAGTCGAAAGTCTCGCTGACCTATGAAGAGGTTCAGGCCGCGCGCGACGGTGAGGTCGGCGAAAGGCTGGCGCCTCTGATGGCCGAGGTGATCGACCCGCTCTATGCCGCCTACGCCGCCGCCGCCAAGGCCCGCGCCGCGCGCCAGCCGCTGGAACTGGACCTGCCCGAGCGCAAGATCATCCTGTCGGATGAGGGCAAGGTCACCTCGGTCGCACTGCGCGAGCGGCTGGATGCGCATCGGCTGATCGAGGAATTCATGATCCTTGCCAATGTCTCGGCGGCCGAAGAGCTGATCGCCCGCCGCCAGCCGCTGTTGTTTCGCGTGCACGAGGAGCCCTCGCCGGAAAAGCTGGACGCGCTGCGCGAGGTGGTCGAGGCGTCGGGGCTGAAACTGGCCAGGGGGCGGGTGCTGAAGACGCAATACCTGAACCAGTTGCTGGCACAGGCACGCGAAACGGATTTTGCCGAGCTGATCGCCATTTCCACCCTGCGCTCGATGACGCAGGCCTATTACAGCCGCGAAAACCTTGGCCATTTCGGGCTGGCGCTGAAGGCCTATGCGCATTTCACCTCGCCGATCCGGCGCTACGCCGACCTGATCGTGCATCGCTCTCTGATCAAGGCGCATGGCTGGGGCGCGGACGGGCTGAGCGCCGGGGATGTCGAACGGCTTGACGAAACCGCGGTGCATATATCCGATACCGAACGCCGCTCGATGGCCGCCGAGCGCGACACTAATGACCGCTATCTCGCGTCCTGGCTGAGCGAGCGGGTGGGCAACGAGTTCACCGGCCGCGTCGCCGGCGTCGCGCGGTTCGGGGCCTTCGTGAAGCTCGACGAAACCGGCGCCGACGGGCTGATCCCGGTGCGCACGCTGGGGCGCGAGTATTTCGAGTTCGACGCCGAGCGTTCGGCGCTGGTGGGCAGTGAGACCGGGTTCACCATTGCGCTGGGCCAGAAGGTGACGGTGCGTCTTGCGGAGGCGGTGCCGGTGACCGGTGGGTTGCTGCTGGAGCTGCTGTCGGTCGAGGACAAGAAACCGCCCGTGGGCAACAGGGCGCGCCGGCCGAAAGGCGGGCAGCGTCGGGGGTCGGGGCGCGGAAAATCGCGCCGCAAGGTGGCGCGCAAGCGTAAATGACCCTGGGCGGTTTGTGTTTCGGGCGCGCGCCGCTAGGGTAGCCCCATGGCGCGCGACAACCCATACCGACCCTTCACGCCGGACCCGGACCAGATGGCGCGGGCCCCGGATATCAGCGGGAACGAGGTCAACGGCCTGGGTGAAACCGATATGCGCCGACCGCGCCCGGTCTACTGGGCCACCGACCCGGACCAGATCGCCCACGGCGAGATGCAGCGCTGGTTCATGCAGAACTCTCCCGACGATCCACGCTTTACCGAGCAGCGCAAGCGGCGGCAGGCGGCGATGGACAGGCCGTTGCCGGAACTGGCGCGCTCGCGTCTTGAGCAGGGAGCCGACGCGTGGCTGGCCGCACTTCAGGCGTTCTGTGTGCCGGGGCTGGCCGAGAAAGTCGGTGTGGCCCGGCTGCAGGACGACTGGCTGTATGAGGGGCAGGCAACGGCGTTCTTGCGCATTGTCGTGATCGGTGTGCAGCACGATTATGCGGTCCTGTCGCATGCGCCCGAGATCGAAGCCGGCGGCGAGGTGATGCGCCAGTATACCCGCGCGGTCGAGGCAGCGATGGCGGTGGCCGGATGGCTGCGCAGGCAGGGCTGGGAGGCGGAACCCGTGACCGGGCCGATGACCGGCAAGCTGGCGCTGATCCCGCCGGCGCTGGCAAGCGGGTTTGGCGAACTGGGCAAGCACGGCTCGGTCATCGACCGCGACATGGGGGCGTCGTTTCGCCTGTCGGCGGTTCTCACGGATGCCCCGATCAGGGAAACCCCGGCGGTCGAGCACGGTATCGACGCTTTTTGCCTGAGCTGCCGGATCTGCGAAGACGCCTGCCCGCCGGAAGCGCTGTCACCCACCAAGCGCAGGGTGCGCGGGGTTGAAAAGTGGTATGTCGATTTCGATCGCTGCATCCCGTTTTTCAACCAGCACCAGGGCTGCGCGATCTGCATCGCGGTCTGCCCGTGGAGCCGGCCCGGCGTGGGGCAGAACCTGGCGCGGAAACTGGCGCGCAGGGCTCAAAGGCAGGCGCGTGCCGATCAGACGTAACCGGGGTGTGCGGGCGCTCTTCAAGCCGGTGCCGGCTTTCATCGCTCAGGCGGGCGATGAGCGACCGTCAGGAAGCGAAGAGCCCTCCGGCGGGGTCAGGCGGTGACGCAGCAGCGCCATCGGATGCGACCGCAGGGTCAGGCGCATTGACACGTAGTCTTCCACCACCTCTTCGCCTTCGCTCATCGCCGGAAGATGCACGGCAGGCTCGGCGATGCCCTCGCCATCAAGGTCGCCGGCAAACAGCGGCAGCGGCCGGGCGGTGGCAAAGGCGCGCGCTTCCCACAGCGCTTCGCGACGCGCAAGGCCAAGGGCTGCGAAGGCGTCGGCTTCGGCAAGGATGCGCAGCGCGCGCGGACCAAGCCCGGCGCGCCGCCACAGGTCTTCGACCGAGGTATAGCCATTGCCGCGCGCTGCCGTGATCCAGCTTGCGTCTTCTTCGCTGAGCCGCTTGATCTGGCGAAACCCGAGCCGCAGCGCCAGCCCGCCGCGCCCGTCGGGCTCCATCGTGTTGTCCCAGAAAGAAGCGTTGATGCAGACCGGTCGCACCGTCACCCCGTGCTCACGCACGTCGCGCACGATCTGGGCCGGCGCGTAAAACCCCATTGGCTGCGAATTCAGCAGCGCGCAGGCAAAGATACCGGGGTGGTGGCATTTCAGCCAGGCCGAGGCATAGACCAGCAGCGCGAAACTGGCGGCGTGGCTTTCGGGAAAGCCGTAGGAGCCGAAGCCCTCGATCTGGGAAAAGCAGCGCTGGGCGAAGTCTTCGTCATAGCCGTTGGCGCGCATGCCGCGCATGAAGCGCGCGTGAAATTCGCTGACGCTTCCGTGCTTCTTGAAGGTGGCAAGCGAGCGGCGCAGGCGGTCGGCCTCTTCGGGGGAAAAGCCGGCGCCGATGATGGCGATCTGCATCGCCTGTTCCTGGAACAGCGGCACGCCAAGGGTCTTGCCCAGCACCTGACCGAGCTCATCGGAAGGAAAGGACACCTCTTCCTCGCCGTTGCGCCGCCGTATGAACGGATGCACCATGTCGCCCTGGATCGGGCCGGGCCGGATGATCGCGACCTCGATCACCAGGTCGTAGAAGCTGCGCGGACGCATGCGGGGCAGAAAGTTCATCTGCGCCCGGCTTTCGACCTGGAACACCCCCACCGAGTCGGCCTTGCACAGCATGTCGTAAACCGCGGGGTCTTCGGGTGGGAGCGTGGCCAGTGTCCAACTGGTCTGGTGGTGCTGCTCGATCAGGCCGAACGCCTTGCGGATGCAGGTCAGCATGCCGAGCGACAGCACATCGACCTTGAGGATGCCGAGGCTGTCGATGTCATCCTTGTCCCAGCAGATGACGGTGCGGTCTTCCATCGTGGCGTTTTCGATCGGCACCAGTTCGTCCAGCCGCCCTTCGGTGATGATGAAGCCGCCGACATGCTGCGAAAGATGGCGGGGAAAGCCCTGGATTTCCTCGATCAGGGCCAGGGTTTGCGCCAGGCGGCGGTCGGTGGGGTCCAGCCCGATTTCGCGCAGGCGCTTGTCTTCGATGCCGCCCGAAGAAAAGAACCCCCAGAGCTGCGACGACAGCGCCGAAAGCGTGTCGTCGGACAGGCCCATGGCGCGCCCGACCTCGCGGATGGCGCGTTTGCCGCGGTAATGCACCACGGTGGCGCACAGCCCGGCGCGATGGCGGCCATAGCGTTCATAGATGTGCTGGATCACCTCTTCGCGGCGCTCATGCTCGAAATCCACGTCGATATCGGGGGGCTCGTCGCGGGCTTCGGAGACGAAACGCTCGAACACCATGGTGCCGATTTCGGGTGAGACACTGGTGACGCCAAGGCAGTAGCACACGACCGAATTGGCCGCCGAGCCGCGGCCCTGACACAGGATGCCGCGGGAGCGGGCGAAATCGACGATGTCGCGCACGGTCAGGAAATAGGGTTCGTATTTCAGCCTGGCGATCAGGGTCAGTTCATGGTCGAGCATCTTGCGCACCCGCTCGGGCGCGCCGGAGGGATAGCGCCAGCGCAGCCCGGCATGGGCGAGGCGTGACAGGCGCTCGGCGGGGGTTTCGCCATTGGCGATCTCGGAGGGATATTCGTAGCGTAATTCGTCCAGCGAAAAGGTGCAGCGCGCGGCGATCTCGCCCGCGCGGTGCACGGCCTTCGGGTGATCTTCGAACAGGCGCAGCATTTCGGCCTGCGTGCGCAGACGACGTTCGGCATTGGCCAGCGCGGCCCGGCCCAGATCATCGACACGGACGCCGGTGCGGATGGCGGTCAGCACATCGGCCAGCTTGCGACGCCGGGCGTGGTGCATGATCGGGGCGGCCGAGGCGACAGTGGGGATGTCGAGAGCCCTGGCCAGCGCCGCGAGGCGCGCGAAGCGCCGGTCATCCTGCCCGTCATACTGCGGAGCCATGAGCAGTGAGACCTGCGCGGGGAAGCGGCGCGTCAACCGGCGCGCCTGCGGCTCCCACGGGTCCGCGCCGCCCTGCTCCGGCGGCACTTGCGGATGGACCAGAAGCTCCAGCGCATCGCCCCATTGCAGCAGGTCATCGAGGTTCAGCCGGCAGGTGCCTTTGCCCGCGCGCAGCTGTCCGAGCGAAAGCAGGCGGCACAGGTGACCCCAACCGGTGCGGCTGCGCGCCAATGCGGTGACAGTGAAACCGTTTGCCAGCACAAGGCGCGCGCCCGGGATCAGGCGTGGCACATTGGTGATGTCGGCCGAGGTCGGGCGCGGGATACAGGCGGGGCGGGGCGGGCCGACCGGCCTGGCATCGGCGGCGGCGCGCAGGCGGACAACGCGCCCGATCTCGCGCGCTTCGGTATGGGCACGCACGATACCGGCCACCGAATTTTCATCGGCAATGGCGATGGCCGGCATTCCCATGAGCGCTGCCCGGCGGATGAACTCTTCGGGGTGCGAGGCGCCGGTGAGAAAGCTGAAGTTCGAGGTTATGGACAGTTCGGCAAACATCAGATGCCCCCCTGGTCGGGCCGGCATTCTTGCGCCCGCATCCGGTCTGTCCGGCCCGTCACAGGGCGACGTTCAAAGGTCAGGCGGTGGCAACGGTGCAGCATGACTCGTATCATATTCACGTTTTGTTCTTTTTTCGAGTCCTGATGGGGTGTCTGTGGCCTGATCGTTCGTTTACCGTTTTTTCAGCCGCAGAATCCGGTATTCATTGAATTTTTCGAAGGTCTCGCTGTTGCGGGCCTGTTCATTCAGGCGCTGGTTCAGGCGGGCGCGTTTGCGTTCATTCAGCAGCGCGCGCAGGGCGCGGTGCAGCAGCCAGCGGGATTTCGGCCGGACCACCGCAAGCTCCTGGTCGATGCGTGTCACGGCATGGCCGAGCACGTTGAAGAACCCTTGCTCAAGGTCGATCGAAGGGGCGACCGACGCGGTGATGTCCTCGTCGGCCAGGATCTCGACCGGTTGGCGGGCCAGTTCTTCACGAAAGGCCCCGATCGGGTGGCCCCCGCCCGTTACCGAGATCAGCCCGGCGGTTTCATAGGCCGCCGAGCGGAAACAGTCGGCGATCAGAATCTCGCCGTGATCATCAAGATACGCCAGAGCCCCGGACAGCCCGGCGTCAAGCGGAATGTACTGGAAGCTTTCGGAAAAAAGGCAGACATCAAACCGGCGATCGCTCCGGAAGTCTTCGAACTTGCACTCATGCACCCGCGCGGCGGGGACGTTTGCGCGGCAGCGTTCGGCCATGAAAGCGCTGGGCACGACGATTTCAACGTCATGCCCGCGCGCCAGCAACCTGGCCGCCGTTTCACCGGCGCCGCCACCGATGTCGAGGATGCGCAGGGCGCCGGCAGGCAGGTGGCCCAACAGCTTGTCGGAATAGGCATCCTGCGCCGCCCGCAGATTGCCCGCTGTCACCTCGAGCCCGTCCCACAGGCCGTAATGCAGGTTTTCGGCCCCGGTCAGCCAGTGGATGAACTTGAGCCCGCTATCGAGGCCAACCGCGCGTGTATCGAGCTTCTTTCCCATTCGCGTTCATTACCGCGCCGGTTTGGGCGAGGAAAGCCGATAGTGACGCGCGCGCCCTACCGGTTGAGCGCGTCGCGCCGTTCTATGTATTCGCTCTTGTCGATCTCGCCGCGTGCAAAACGCTCGTCCAGCAAATCCTGAGCCTTGCGGCTTGCGCCGGAACCGGTGCCGGGGCCCAAAAGGCGCACGGCAACAACGATGGCGCCGATCGTGAGGCCGGCGATGATGGCCATCATGACCGGCAGGAAGAACCAGCCACCGTAGCCCATGTGGTCATAGCCCTGCGCAAGGGCGGCCGGCGCAGACATCATCAGTGGAAGAACCGATGCTGCGAAAATCTGTGCTGTTGGTTTCATGTTTCCGTCCTTCGTTGATACCTTGAATGTGAACGCGCGGGTGTTCGCATGGGCGACATATAGGCCCGCGTCCGCCCATTTGCCAGCATGGCAGGCGATCCTCGGGAGAGGGGCGACACCCTCAACCCAGGTGCCCGGCAAATTCCTCGAGCACCCTGGCATAGACGTCGCGCTTGAAAGGCACGATTTTTTCGACCACCTCGGAAGGGTCAACCCATTCCCAGTGCGAAAACTCGGGGTGTTCGGTGGCAATGTCAATCTGGGCATCATCACCAAGAAACCGCATCAGGTACCAACGCTGCTTCTGGCCGCGATAGCCGCCCTTCCACAGCTTCGGGGCCAGGTCCTGTGGAAAGTCATAGGTCAGCCAACCGGGAGTCTCGGCGTCAATCCGCACCAGGTCGGGAGATATTCCGGTTTCTTCTTCCAGCTCTCGCAGGGCGGCCTTTCGAGGGTCTTCGCCCGGGTCGATCCCGCCCTGGGGCATTTGCCAGGCGTCCTTGGGGCTGTCGATCCGCTGGGCGACGAACACCCGACCGTCACGGTTGACCAGCATGATCCCGACATTGGGTCGGTAGGGGAGAGAGGCCATGTCTTCCGATCTCATGGGAATGCCAGGAAAGGGGCCGGTCATCCCGGCCCCTTTCGGCCTATCTGGCCTTGTTGATCGCCGCGAGGCCCTTGAGCAGGTCAACCGCGTAAGACAGCTGAAAGTCCTCGTCACGCAGCTTGGCGGCTTCTTCGGCCACGGCGCGTTCTTCTTCGATGCGCGCGCGTTCGTCATCCGTCAGGCTGTCGTTGTTCAGACTGCCGCGCAGATCGGCTTCCGAGCGGGTGCGGCGTGGCTTGTCTTCCCCCTCGTCCGCACCGGGATCGCGCCGAGGCTGTTCGACCACGATGTCGGGCGACACGCCAAGCGCCTGGATCGAGCGGCCGGACGGCGTGTAGTAGCGCGCCGTCGTCAGGCGCATCGCGCCATTGTTGCGCAAGGGCATGACCGTCTGAACCGAGCCTTTGCCAAAGCTCTTGGTGCCGACAATAATGGCGCGCTGATGGTCCTGAAGTGCACCGGCCACGATTTCCGAGGCAGAGGCCGAGCCATTGTTGATCAGCACGACAACCGGCTTGCCTTGCGCAAGATCGCCCGGCGTGGCGTTGTAGCGATCGCCATCCTGCGGATCGCGGCCCCGGGTGGAAACGATCTCACCTTCTTCCAGGAAGGCATCGGACACCTTGATCGCCTGGTTCAGCAATCCGCCGGGGTTGTTGCGCAGGTCGATGATGAAGCCATCGACATTTTCCATGCCGCCAAGTTCCTCAATCGTCTTTTTCAGCCCTTCCTGAAGGTTGGGAAAGGTCTGGTCATTGAAGGTGGCGATGCGCGACACAACGGTATTGCCAACCGCCTTGGTGCGCACGGCCGTCAGCTTGATGATATCGCGGATGATCGAGACGTCGAACGGCTCGTCCACGCCCTCGCGCACGACCGTGATGATGATCTCGGATCCGACCGGCCCCTTCATCATCTCGACCGCTTCGCCAAGCGTCAGCCCCAGCAGGCTTTCGCCATTGACCTGGGTGATGAAGTCACCGGCCTGCACGCCCGCATTGAAGGCCGGGGTGCCATCCATCGGAGTGACAACCTTGACCCAGCCGTCTTCCTGGGTGACTTCAATGCCCAACCCGCCAAACTCGCCGCGGGTGTCTTCGCGCATTTCCGCCGCGGCTTCCGCGGACAGATAGCTCGAGTGCGGATCGAGCGACGTCAGCATGCCGTTGATCGCGGCCTCGATCAGCTCGCTTTCGTCGACATCTTCGACATATTGCGCCCGGATGCGTTCAAATATGTCGCCGAACAGATCAAGCTGTTCATAGATGCTTGTGTTGCGCAGGTTTTCCTGCGCGATCAGCGGGCCCGCGACCTGGGTGGTCAGGATGGCGCCCGCCAATGTGCCGCCGATTGCGGCCATCACGAATTTTCTCATCGATGTCTATTCCCTTGTCTGGGCGAACCACGGGGTCGGGTCGACCGGTTTCTCGCCCACTCTGAGCTCCATATAAAGCGTTTCTGACTGATCAGAACCACCCCCGTTAACGGCAATTTGAAAGAAACTGTCCGAATCAGGGGTTGCACCGCCCATCAAACCGACCGGCGTGCCCGGCGGAAGCACCTGCCCGACCTCGCCAAAGACCTGATCGAGCCCCGCGAGAATCAGCAGCGTGTCGGTATCGGGTTCCAGAATGACGACGTTTCCGTAGTCGAGGAACGGGCCGCGAAACCGTAATGTGGCCGCCCATGGGGTTGTGACCAGCGACAACGGGCGGGTGGACAGCAGCAGGCCCGGGCGCTTCACGCCCGCGGCATCGGGTTCCTGGAAGGCACGCAGAACCGTGCCCTGGACCGGCAGAGGCAAGATGCCGCGCGCCGTGCGAAAGTCCTGCACCGGATCGGGCACCGTATCGGCAAGGTCGCTCATGTCGATCCCGGACAAGCCGGTTGCAAAACTCTCAAGCGTTTCGGCGCTGTCGATCAGCCCCTGCAGCTTTTCGGGGTCGGCCAGGAACCGTTGCGGAAGATCGGTGCGGTTCGAAATGGCCTGGCTGAGCTCGGTGCGCGCCTTCTGAACCCCGTCCAGCCCGTCCTGCAGGGTGCTGGCTGCGCTTTCCTGCAGGGCCCGCAACAGCGCAACTTCTTCGAGTTTCGCACGAAGGCGCTCGGCCTCGGCCTGGATCGACGGGGTGATTTCACCCACGATCATCCCGGCGCGCGCCGTCCCCAACGGACCCGAAGGGTGCAGCAGCGCCAGCGGCCCCGAGGCCGACTGCAACGACAGCATGACCCCGAGGAAACGCGAGACCTTGTCGCGCTCGACCTCAAATTCGCGCCGGATCGCGGCTTCGCGCAGAGCCGCCCGGCGCAGGCCCTCGCGCAGCGCTTCCAGCGCGTCTTCATAGGCTCTGATCGTCTGGCTCAGCGCAGCGACCCGGTCAGACGCGCGCGTGGCTTCGCCAAGCGCGATATGAGCCTGTTCAAGGTCGGCCATCGCCTGGCGCGCAAGTTCTGCCGGATTGTTTTCGCCGGCCACCGGCAACGGCAGCCAAAGCAGCACGATCAGGGCAATGAGCCTGCGCATCAGTCCGCCAACAGGCTTTCGCCGGTCATTTCCGGCGGTTTGGGCAGGTTCATCAGATGCAGGATGGTCGGGGCCAGATCGGCCAGCCGGCCATTGCGCAACTTGGCTCCCTTCGGCCCGCCGCACACGATCACCGGCACCGGGTTCATGGTGTGGGCGGTGTGCGGCCCGCCGGTTTCCGGGTCAATCATGGTTTCGCAATTGCCGTGATCGGCCGTCACGATGATCGCGCCGCCGGCCTTTTCGAGCGGGTCCATCACCCGGCCCAACCCGCGGTCGACGGTTTCGCAGGCAACGATCGCGGCCTGAAGGTCGCCGGTGTGGCCGACCATGTCGGGGTTGGCGTAATTGGCGATGATCAGGTCGTAGCCGCCCTCGATCGCGCCGACCAGGTGGTCGGTGACCTCATCGGCCGACATTTCCGGTTGCAGATCGTAGGTCGCAACCTTGGGGCTTGGGGCCATGTAGCGGTCTTCGCCCTTTTCCGGGGGTTCGACGCCGCCGTTCAGGAAGAAGGTGACATGCGGATATTTCTCGGTTTCGGCCACGCGAAACTGGCGCAGCCCCTGTTCGGCAACCCAATGCCCCAGCGTATTCACGATATGCTGCTTCGGGAAGCAGGTGGTCATGTAAGTGTCGTGCCGGTCGGAATAGTCGGCCATCCCGAGAAGCGCCGCAAGGCGCGGCCGAGGCCCGGTTTCGAACGCATCGAAATCCGGGTCACCGATGGCGGCGAGTATTTCCCGCACCCGGTCGGCGCGGAAGTTCAGGCAGAACAGCCCGTCGCCGTCATGCAGGCCGTCATGGCCGTCAATGACCGTGGGCGGGATGAACTCATCGGTCTTGCCATCGCCATAGGCGGCCTCGATCGCGCGGATCGCATCCGGCGCGCTCTGGCCCTTGCCGTGAACGATGGCCTCATAGGCCAGCTGCACCCGGTCCCAGCGCTTGTCGCGGTCCATCGCGTAATAGCGCCCGCCAACCGTCACCACCCTGCCGCCGGCGTCGTCCAGCGTGTCCAGGATGTCGCGCATGTAGCCGAGCGCCGATTTCGGCGCCACGTCGCGCCCGTCGGTGATCGCATGCAGCACGACGGGAACGCCGGCGCCGGCAATCGCCCTGATCGCGGCCTTGATGTGGTCGATGTGCCCATGCACCCCGCCATCCGAGATCATCCCCATCAGATGCGCCGTGCCGCCGGTCTCTTTCAGGCGGGCAATGAAGTCCAGCAGGGCCGGGTTCTCGAAGAACGAACCGTCCTCGATGGCCAGGTCGATCTGGCCAAGGTCCATCGCCACGACGCGCCCGGCGCCGATGTTGGTATGGCCGACCTCCGAGTTTCCCATCTGCCCGCGCGGCAGGCCCACGTCGGGCCCGTAGGTGACCAGCGTGGCATGCGGACAGGTCGCCATCAGCCGGTCGAAGTTGGGCGTGCTGGCAAGCGCGGGGGCGTTTGCGGTGGGGTCGTCGCGCAGCCCCCAGCCATCGAGAATACATAGAACGACAGGTTTTGGTGTGCTCATGGGGTGCCTGTTTGCTGGCCGGTGTGGCTGTGTTCTAGCGCGCCGCCCCGCCGGGGGAAACCGCGATTTCAGTTTCTGTGATAGGGGCCGCCGGCCAGTATCGTGGCCGCGCGGTAAAGTTGTTCGGCCAGCATCACGCGGGCCAGCATGTGCGGCCAGACCATCTTGCCAAGCGACAGCCGTGCCCGGGCCTGCTCGCGCAGCCCCTTTTCCAGCCCGTCCGCGCCACCGATCACGAACACCGCAGAGCCGGCGCCCTGATCGCGCCATCCGGCCAGCATCTGCGCAAACTCGGGTGATGTCATCACCTTGCCGCGCTCGTCCAGCGCACAGACCGTGGCGCCTTTCGGGATGGCGCGCTGCAACAGCGCGCTTTCGGCGGCCATGCCACCGCCCTTGCGGTCATCCACTTCGGTGATCGTGGCCGGCCCAAGGCCCAGGGCGCGCCCGGTGCGGTCGAACCGGGTCAGGTAGTCATCGATCAAATCGCGTTCGGGGCCGGGGCGAAGCCGGCCCACGGCGCAGATCTGGACGCGCATCAGCCCTTGGCCGGAGCCTGTGCCGGGTCCATCCACATTTTTTCGAGCTGGTAGAACTCGCGCACTTCCGGGCGAAAGATGTGAACGATCACGTCGCCGGCGTCGATCAGCACCCAGTCGCCCTGATCCTTGCCTTCCAGTTTGCTCGGCAAGCCGGCAGATTTCTTGATGCTGTCGGCCAGCTTTTCGGCAATCGAGACCACTTGCCGGGTCGAACGGCCCGAACAGATCACCATGAAATCCGCCATCTCGGATTTGCCCGCGAGGCTGATCGAGATCACGTCTTCGGCCTTGTTTTCATCGAGAGAAGCCAGGATTTGCCCAAGCAGTTTCTTGCCTGAAAGCGGGTTGGACAGGTTATTCATGCCCGAACCGGGTGCAGCCGTTTGCCGGGCTGCGTCAATGGTCTGAGACAGGACAGTGTCCTCCTTTGTGATGCGCCGCCAAGGGCCCCGGCGCCGGGCCTGATCAAAACGTAGCAGCGCGAAGGGCAAATCTCAAGATTTGCGGCGAAATAGTTGTTCAAATCGGCGGGAATGCGAAAACTCCGCCGATCAAGGGTCATTGAGCGGGCGGGTGGCAATCTGGCTGCCTTCGAGCAATTTGACCTCGCGCTGCGGGAACGGAATGGAAATGTCGTTGTCCTTGAACGCATCCCAAAGCGCAAGAAACACGTTGCCGCGGATGTTTGTCAGCCCGCCCGTGGGGTCGCTGATCCAGAACCGAAGGACGTAATCTACCGAGCTGTCGCCAAAGCCGATGATATGGCACACCGGCGGGCGCGAGCGCAAAACCCGCTCGACCGAAGCCGCAGCTTCGCAGGCGATGCGGCGCACGTCGTGCGGATCGTCGCCATAGGCGGTGCCGAAATGGATGTCGAGACGCACGAAATCGTTGGAATGCGACCAGTTGACGACCTGCCCGGTGATCAGGTCCTCGTTCGGGATCAGGTATTCCCGCCCGTCGCGTGTGACCACGGAAACATAGCGCGCGCCAAGCGAGTTGATCCAGCCGAACGTGTCGCCAAGGCTGATCACGTCACCGGGCTTGATCGATTTGTCCAGAAGGATGATGATGCCGGACACAAGGTTCGACACCACCTTTTGCAGGCCGAAACCAAGGCCGACGCCGATTGCGCCGGACAGCACGGCAAGCCCGGTCAGGTCGAACCCGACAGCCTTCAGCCCGATGAAAAACGCCGCGGAATACAGTCCGATCTGGACCGCCTTGACCATCAGCACCCGCATCGAGGGCGAAATGTCCCTGGCCTGCTGAATCCTGCTGGCGGCGGTGGTCGACACCAGGCGGGCGACAGTGAACAGGATACCGGTGACGATCAGCGCTTTCACGATGGCCAGGGCCGACAGGCGGAAGTCACCGAATTCCACGGCCACCCGGTCAAGCGAGGCCGAGACCGGCTCGAGAAGGCCAAGGTAGTAGAGCGTGACGTAGATCCACATGCCCCAGGTCACGATCCGGCGCAACAGGTGGTTCTTGATAAGGCGGGCGGCCAGCACCACCGCCAGCCAGGCGGTGGCGATCGTTGCGACAAGGCTGAGCGTGTTGCGCCAGGACGGGAAGGTGTAGATCTGCGACATCACGAAATTGGCGGTCCAGGCCAGAATGACGAAGTAGATCAGCTGGAGCCGCCGGTGGATCAACACCAGCACGCGAAGGCGCCACTTCGGCCAGCCCTCCAGGCTGTGCATCCAGGCGCTCATGCGCGGGGCGGTCAGCCGGCGAAGGATATAGGCCAGCACGATGCAGCCCAGAAGAATGCCAATCTGCACCTGACCGCGAAACAGGAACAACGCCCCGAGCCGCGACTCGATGCTTGACCAGAGCGTGGTCAGGGTTTCGAGCAGGGGTTGAACTTCGGTTTCCATGGCGTTCCGCGTTTTTTCGGACCTTGGCATGACAATCGCGACCCGGCAAGCCGAGCGGTCTTGATAGTGCGGCGGGATTTGGCTAGGTCAGACGCCATGAGCGCAGTTTTCGACATGGATGACCGGTCCCGCCTTCCGTGGCGGTTTTTCGGGGCGACCAAGGCGGTGTTGGCCGGGCTATAGGCCCGCCCGCCGCACATTTTGTCCGAAACGCCGATGACCCTGAAAGAGGGATGACATGACCAATCCGAAAACACTCTACGACAAGATATGGGACGCCCATGTGGTCAGCGAAGACGATGACGGCACCGCGCTGCTGTATATCGACCGCCACCTGGTGCACGAAGTGACAAGCCCGCAAGCCTTCGAGGGGTTGCGCATGACTGGCCGCACGGTGCGCGCGCCCGACAAGACGATCGCGGTGCCCGACCATAACGTGCCCACGACGCTGGACCGCGCCAAGGGGATCGAGAACGAAGAAAGCCGCATTCAGGTCGAGGCGCTCGACAGGAACGCCCGCGATTTCGGCGTGCACTACTATCCGGTGGACGACGTGCGCCAGGGCATCGTGCATATCGTCGGGCCCGAACAGGGCTGGACGCTGCCGGGCATGACGGTCGTGTGTGGCGACAGCCATACCGCAACCCACGGCGCTTTCGGCGCACTGGCCCACGGGATCGGCACCAGCGAGGTGGAACATGTGCTGGCGACCCAGACGCTGATCCAGAAGAAATCGAAGAACATGAAGGTCGAGATTACCGGCAAGCTGCAACCCGGCGTGACGGCCAAGGACATCACCCTTGCTGTGATCGGGGCGACCGGCACGGCAGGGGGCACCGGCCATGTGATCGAGTATTGCGGCGAAGCGATCCGCAGCCTGTCGATGGAAGGGCGGATGACGGTTTGCAACATGGCGATCGAAGGCGGCGCCCGCGCCGGGCTGATC
>Ga0256839_1003946_pt1 | contig 14863 bp, 15 predicted proteins | sample 354166metaG_FD_185968 | JGI IMG/M metagenome (GOLD analysis project Ga0256839, IMG submission 185968) | Hydrothermal vent microbial communities from Mid Atlantic Ridge, Atlantic Ocean - 354-166 | ecosystem: Environmental > Aquatic > Marine > Hydrothermal vents | place: Atlantic Ocean: Mid... | reverse complement strand
CTCCTGAAGCATGGGTAGACATCAGCCAAAAAGACGCACTCAAACTACAGGTCAAAGACGGAGACCGCATAGCCCTCTCTAGTACACGAGGACGTGTAGAAGGTGTCATAGTTAAAGTGACTGAGACTGTACGTGAAGGCTCTGTTTTTGTGCCTTTTCACTTTAACGAACAGCTCATCAACAACATCACCATACCAGAGTTTGACCCTAAATCATTTGAACCTAACTATAAACAGTGTGCAGTACAACTACACTCTGAGGCTGTGCCAGAAGGCATCGAGTATGAAGTACCCGAAATAGCTGGCTATTTGGAGGGTGTGAAGGTGTATGAGGAAGAGGTGTTGGTGGAAGATAAAGTTAAAACTTCGCATTAAGCGTAGGATGTAGTCCCAGACTACACCTTCAATTTTTGTGCATATTATTGGTGTTGTGAGGGCAAACACCCTACAAAAGTACCTTCAAATCATTTAAATCAAAAAGCAATAAAGTCTCACTTTTCATACTTAGTAACTCTTTTGAAAAACCAGACTTTGAAAAGAGTGCATAGACATCTACTTTTAACCCTGACTCTGCTGCTTTTTGTTTGAGTTTGGTAAGTTCATTTTTGCATACTGTTCGGTCTTTGTATTTACACTCTCCTAATATAAGTTTTTTGGTTTTTGTCACAGCCAAAATGTCAAACTCACTGTAAATATTCCAGTAGGACCCTGAAGAGACAATCTCCTCTTTTGCTTCATAATACTCTAAAAGTAAGTCATTACACAACTGCTCATAGACCAAGGAGCGTAAACGTTCATAATGCTTTTCAAAATTTGCTAAAAACGTAGTACCTGCTCCTAACACTAGCTCTTTTCTATAGTAGGTTACAAAACCAAACCAAAAACGCATAAAAGGCTGTACAAAACGTAGTTTATCTTGTATACGGTAGGCACGTTGGTCTTTGGGAAGTTTATGTTTTGGGTGTACTTTCAGTGGTGACTCACGTGAGTACTCCACTTTTAAAATGTTTAAAGAGACCAGTTCTTTTACCAGTTCCTCCCCTGCACTCTCAGAGAGTTTGGCTTTACGAAGTACAGAGTATACCTTGCCATCACCTCTTGCTACTGCAACAAGTAACTCCCTATAAGGTGCCTCTATGAGGTAGGAAGGAGAAACAAGGGTTTGAAAATGAGAGAAATTCTCTACAAAATTTGACTTTACCATAGAAAAAACATCATCATAGTAGTCTAACTCAAGTTCATCTCCTATGCCACCTAAGATTGAAAAATATTCAACAGACTGTTCTAATGTGAGATAAGAAAAACGTTGATGAAAGATCTGAAATGATGCTTTGATGAAATCCCTTTATTACTTAATAACTAATCCTAGCATCTTTTTATTTGTGCTTGTCTAAAAATTTTATAAAAATATGATATGATTAATTATTAATCACAAAATAGAACATTATCAAATAAAAAAGATTATTATGGAAACATTTTTAACCACCTCAGATAAAGTACAACACATTATCAAAAGCTTTAACCTTACCAAGACACTTTTTGTCTCTTCTATTATCATTGGGGATGCACACACGGGGAAAAAATCTCTTGCACGGTATTTATTTCCTAACGCATATCTCGTGTCAGGTTCACAGCAAGAAGAAGTTGAAAAAGCACTCCAAGAGTATGAAGAGCTTATCATTACAGATTTTGAAAAGCTAAGCAATCAAACAAATTTTGACTTTTCAAATAAACGCATCATAGCTACAGCAAATTATATGGGGAACTCATCTATGGTTGATGATATGTTTGCATTTATCTATACTATGCCCGCACTTAATGAACGTCCAAATGATGTAAAGTATCTAAAAAATATCTTTATAAAAGAAGCCTGTTCTACACTTATGATAGATGAAAATAGTGTAAATGCTGAGCATATACCTCTTAATTTAAGTTCAAACACTAAAAGTTTAAAAAAATCTATTTTCACCTATATGATTAAATCTTCTATGACACATGATGATATACAAGAGGTCATACATACTTATATATATAAACAACTAGAAGGAAATGATGGATATAGAGAACATCTTGAACTCTTTGAAAAACCACTCATTGAAGCTGGCTTAAAGAAGTTTGGTTCACAACTGCAATTGGCTCACGTTTTAGGTATCAACCGCAATACACTCAGAAAAAAAATACATGAACACAACATCCATTGACTTTCAATCCTTTGTAGAATGGGACAACAGCCCCTTTATTTTGTTTAATAATAGTGGTAAGATACTTTACCTAAACAATGCAGCTGAAATACTATTTGGTTATGTGTCTAAAAAAGAGCTTTATGACATAGCTGTCTCTTATGCCCCACAATCATTTGGATACAAAACAACTTCTCTAGCATTGTGCTATGACTCCTTTTTATTTCATGCGATTACAGTAGGCTATGAAAATGAAGAGCAAATTTCTTTACGTCTTTACAATACCCCGCGTATAAAACCTAAACTCAAACTTCAAACTGACAAATTTATCACCACAGATATCAATATCTTACTTGAAGCCAATATAGCTCTATTTAAAACCAAGAACAACAACCCTCTAAAACTCTTAACAGATCAAGACCTTCCTCCTTTTAAAATAGACCAAAATAACTTTTCAAAACTCTTACGAAAAGTACTGAATGCATTTAGAGCCTCAGACTCTATAGACATCACGCTTAAACTACTCATAGGACAGCATGTTATCATAGAAGAAGAGAAAAAAGCCATTGTTCAGCTCCACATAAAAGCAAATGGTAGATACTCCGATGACGATGATGAAATTCAAACTCTATCCTCTCAAAGCCAAATAAAATCGCTACTAAAAGAATACTCCATAACCCTAGAGATACCTTTTATTCAATAAATGATTAAAATTTAATCACACTTTAATTATTAAGAATTCTAATACATGCTATGATTCATTTGTAAATAAACAAATTAAAAGGAATTAGCATGAAATTAAGATTTTCAGCTCTAATGGCATTGTTCTTGCCTATCTTTGCATTTGCAGAAGATAAACTAGATACAGGGGACACCGCGTGGATGATGATGTCTACAGCACTGGTATTACTTATGACACCCGCAGGTTTAGCACTATTTTATGGTGGTATGACACGTTCTAAAAATGTACTTAACACCTATGCAATGGTTATGGGTGCATTTGTAGTAGCATTTTTAGTCTGGGTAGTAGCAGGGTATTCTATTGCATTTGGTGCAAACGAAAGTGCTGCACTTCAAAATGTATTTGGCGGATTTAACCATATACTTTTAGATGGTATCAAATGGACTGACCTATCTGGCACTTACCCTACTTATGTATTTGTTGCATTCCAAGGTACATTTGCAGCAATTACAATTGCTATCGCATCTGGTTCGGTGATTGGACGTATGAAATTTTCTACATGGATGGTCATTGTTGTTCTATGGGGTCTAGTTGTCTATGCGCCTATTACTCACATGGTATGGGGTGGAGACGGTGCTTACCTTTTTGATGCAGGTGCTCTTGACTTTGCAGGTGGTACAGTTGTACATATGAATGGTGGTTTAGCTGGTCTTGTACTTGCTATACTTATAGGAAAAAGAGTAGGACACAATAAGGTAGCAATGAAGCCCTTCTCTATCATGCTAACAGCAGCAGGTGCTGCTCTGCTATGGTTTGGTTGGTATGGATTTAATGGTGGTTCAGCATTTGGTGCAAATGCTATCGCTGGTGTTGCTGTCCTTACAACTACCATCGCGACTGCTGCTGGTGCCGTTGCTTGGATGCTTCTAGAATGGTTGATTTATAAAAAACCTACATTACTAGGAATTGCATCTGGTATTATCTCTGGTCTTGTTGCTATTACTCCTGCTGCCGGTTTTGTTGGCGTTGGTGGTGCATTTGTCATCGGTATCGTAGGATCGATTGTTGCATTCTTTGGGGTTATCAAACTTAAGAAAATATTTGGTTATGATGACTCTCTTGATGCCTTTGGTATTCACTTTCTAGCTGGTCTATGGGGTGCATTGGCAACAGCATTCTTCGCACTCAACGACAAAGACTTACTATGGGATGGTCCTATGAAAGAGTCTGGAGACAGAATGGGACAATTTATGGTTCAAGTTGAATCAGTACTCATCGTTGGAGCTTGGACACTTGTAGGAACTGTTGTAGTTTATTATGTAGCTTCTGCACTTACAGGGGGAGCTAGAGTTTCAGAAGAAGAAGAAGCAACAGGTCTTGATGAAGCAATTCATGGCGAAAAAGAAATGAATCTATAATAGGACGTGAACAGAGCAAAGCTCTTCTTCACTACGCTAACGCTGAATTTTTTTCAGCGAAAGGCTCACGCAACTAGTTGCTTTATAGGTATCTAGTTGGCTACACAAAGATATAAAGGAAGCAAAATGAAAAAAATTGAAGCAATAATCAAACCATTCAAACTAGAAGATGTGAAAGACGCACTAGTCGAAGCAGGTATTGAAGGTATGACTGTATCTGAAGTAAAAGGTTACGGAAGACAACAAGGTCACTCTGAACTCTATAGAGGTGCAGAATATGTGGTTGAGTTCATCCCTAAAATTAAAATAGAAATCGTTGTTTCGAATGATGACTATGCAAAAAAAGCTGTTGATGCTATCTCAACAGCTGCAAAAACTGGTAAAATTGGTGATGGTAAAATATTTGTTAGCACAATTGACTCTGTTCTTAGAATTAGAACAGATGAAACAGATACTGACGCTCTATAGGACCCTATAGATAAGGAGAAATCCTTATCTATATTTTACATCTAACTTTAACCATAGTTGATTAATTTTTAATCAACTCTTCTCACATAAAATTATAATTAAACAATCTACTGATACATAAGTAAGCACTCTACCCTTTTTTTATCTTTTCTTACCCGCTATACTTATCTAGACGACCACAGATTAAGGAAAGAATTATGAAAAAAATAGAAGCAATCATAAAACCATTTAAACTAGATGAAGTGAAAGAAGCACTTGTAGATGTAGGCATAGAAGGTATGACCGTCTCTGAAGTCAAAGGTTATGGACGTCAACAAGGTCACTCAGAACTGTACCGTGGTGCAGAATACATTGTAGAGTTTATCCCAAAAGTAAAAATAGAAATCGTTGTTTCCAATGATGACTATGCTCAAAAAGCTGTTGAAGCCATCGCCACTGCTGCAAAAACAGGAAAAATTGGTGATGGAAAAATATTTGTAAGTACCATTGACTCAGTCCTTAGAATCAGAACGGATGAAGAGGATGAGGACGCTCTCTAAGATACTAGATGTATCTTAGAGAGTGTCCGAAGATGCATACCTTAAATACTAAATGTATCTTAGAGAGCGTCCGAAGATGCATACCTTATCTTATTTGCATACTTTTTAAACGCTCTAGCTGTGCCTCACTTGCATGGACATCCCATGTAACACTTTCCATACCAAACTCTCTCTCATAATGCACAATACCTATTTGTCTTAAGAGATAGAGTGTTTTTTCAACATCACTGTAGCTTGTATCAAAACGAAAATCACACATTTTTTCATACGTTATGAGTCTAGCTGTTTTTATGACATTTTTGGTTGCCAGTGCATAGGCTCTTGCCATGCCACCTGTGCCAAGTTTTATACCCCCAAAATAACGCACGATTAACACGGCACAGTTTATAAGATTCTCGCCACGTAAGACGTTGAGTGTTGGTACACCTGCACAGCCTTTAGGTTCATTGTCATCTGTACTGTTTTCGATTATTTGGTCATACTCATTTAACGTTCTTAATGCATAGATAACATGATTGGCTTTAGGATGTTCAGATTTTAATCTATCTTGTAAACCTTTATAGTCTACTATGGGTACTAGATAGGCAAGAAATTTGGAGCGTTTTACTTCAGTACTTGTTTCAAAACGCTCTTCTATCGTTTGCACTATACTTTAGATACCCTGTCTACAATCAAGTCTACAAATTTTTGAGAACTGTTCATACAACTTACTACCACATAATCATCATATTTTATTTTATCTGCTATCTCTCTATGCTCAATGTCGAGTTCAAAAATCGTTTCAGAATTATCTAATGTAAAAGCTAGTGGGAATATAACTACCTTTCTATTTCTAGGATTACGTAATACATCTACTAAGTTTGGCTCAAGCCAGTCCGAAGAACCCACTTTAGACTGATAGACAAGTTTAATGTTATTGAATGTAATACCCCGTTCATGTAGGTACATTCTAATGGCAGAAGCATTTCCCTCCACTTGATTTTGGTAAGGATCACCAGCTTGTATGATACTAACAGGTAAACCATGAGCTGAAAGTAGTAAATCATACTCTTGGGTATTTTTCCCCTCCATAGCCTCAACTATCTTCTCTACAGATGCCTCTATGTAGTCATAATCATCATAATACGGGTCAATCAACGTTATCTTAGGCTCATACCCTAATACTGCACAACGTTTCTCTATATCCTCAAGAGAGGAGTATGTCGTGGTAGTAGAATACTGAGGATACATAGGAAATAAGATGAGTTCTTTTATACCTTGTGCTTGACATTTTTCTAAAGCTACATCAGCAAAAGGTGGTACGTATCTCATAGCTGCATACACTGGCATGTCTAAAACTTTATCAAGTTTTTTTATGAGTTCATTCGTCAGCCCAGGTAAGGGTGATTTTCCACCTAAAAGTTTATAATTTTCTTTTACGTCATCAAGACGCTTATTAATAATAATCGTTGCGACAAATTTACGTAAATACGGATTCATAACCAATATATTTTCATCTGCAAACATATTGCGTAAAAAAAGTTCTACTTCTTCAACAGTATTGGGACCACCCATATTTAGAAGCAACAAGGCTTTTGACATAATTATCCTTTAAAGTCTTGTATTTTAGCATACTGAGTGTAAAATTATGGCTAATTCACCTAAAGGTTGTTCATGATAATTATCCCTGCTCGTATAGGTTCAAGTAGATTCCCCAATAAGGTTTTGGCAGACATAGGAGGGATACCTATGGTCATAAGAACGGCAATGGCAGTAAAGAGTGTTGATAAGGTTGTCATCGCTACAGATTCACAAGAAGTTATTGATATTGCTAAAGAACACGGTATTCAAGCTGTTATGACAGCAGAGGCACATCAGAGTGGTACTGACCGCATCTATGAGGCGGCAAAGAAATTGGGTTTATCTGAGGGTGAAATCATCATTAACGTACAAGGAGATGAACCTTTTATAGAAACTGAAGTAGTAGAATCCATCTATAACCTTACGAAGAAAAATAGCCACAATGATTCTATACTCATGAACTCATGCTATAAAAACATATCAAACCCAGAAGCAGATGACCCAAACATTGTAAAAGTTGTCACAGATGAAAATGATATTGCACTCTATTTTTCACGTGCCAAGATACCATACCCTAGAGATCATCACTTTAATAACTATAAAGGTCACTTAGGTATCTATGGATTTACGATGAAATCATTAAAACGTTTTTGTGAAAGCAGTACCTCACCCTTGGAAAACATAGAAAAACTAGAGCAACTTCGTGCTCTTTATCATGGGTATAACATTGCCATGGTAGAAGTCAATACTAAAAGTTTTGGTATTGACACGCCAGAAGATTTAGAGAAAGCTGTAAGGTATCATAAGCTTTAAAGAGATAAAAATATCTCTCTTTAAACTCACAAATATATTATTATCACTTAACCGCTTTACCAAGATCCCACATAGGCATAAAGATTCCAAGTGCCATCAGTAATACGAGAATCGCTATAAAAAACATCATAATAGGTTCAATATACGCAGATAAATTATCAATCAAGTCTTGAAATTCCATATCATAATATTGTGTCACTTTATCAAGCATAGCATCAAGTTGTCCACCTGATTCACCTGCCTTTATCATCTGTAAAAGCATGTTTTCATAGAGACCCGTAATTTGGAAAGATTCAGCTAAAGACATACCTCTACCAATATTTGCATTGACAGTTAAAAGTTGTTCTTTAATGGCTGCATTATCAACCATACCAACTGCCGTATCAAGTGCCTCTGAAACAGGAATACCAGATTTCACAAGTTCACCAAATACTAAGTTATATTTGTGCATAGTTGATAAAAATATGGCTTTATTGATAAGATAGAACCTTGGATGTATTAAGAGTTTATCCATACGGTACTTAAAATCCTTATTATTCTTATACATAAATTTTATAGTAAATATGCCTATAGCTAAAATAGCTATAATCAATAAGCCATAATTTGAAAAAGCCCACTCTAGATTAAGTAAAATACGTGTTGGTAAAGGTAATTCCGTTTTAAACTTAGCAAAGATATCTTTAAACTTTGGTACAACAACCATAATTAATATAGTAAATGCTATTCCCATAGCAGCAAGTGTAATTAGAGGTCCCCTAATAGCTTTCTTAAATTTTGCAGTATTATCTCGAATACTTTCCATAATATCTGCAAGTTTGTGATAGGACTCTGATATATTACCTGTTCGTTCTCCTAAGTTTGTCATTGCCAATGCCACATGACCAAACTGTTCAGTATATGGTTCCATAGCATCAGACATACTATTACCTGCATTAATATCTGCATTAATTTTTGCATAAATTTCTTTTAAGTCTTTATTACTAGTATTATCAGACACTTCGGCTAAAGTGTCATTAATAGCAATACCTGCATCAGTCATAACTGCAATTTGTCTAATGGTTGATATTTTATCGTGTATAGGTATTTTTTTCTTAGAGGATTTTTTTAGATTTGCCAATAATTGTGCAATCGAATCTTCTAATGGAGCCGATGTTTCTACCGCCTTAGTCACCATTATATGTGGAAACTTTTGTTTTGCGATACTTACTGCCGCCATTCTATTAGCAGCTTTTAATATCTCTTGTCGTTTTTTACCTTTTTCCATTACTGTTACGCTAAAGTATTTCATATTACAACCTTGCTACTCTAAATATTTCTTCAATGGTAGATTTACCTTCAAGAGCTTTTTTAACACCATCTTCAAACATCGTTACAAAACCTTCTTCAATTGCTTGCTTAGTTAACTCTTCTTTAGATGCAACTTTAGCAATCATACGTGCTAATGTCTCTGAAATAGTTAAGACTTCTGAAATCATTTCACGTCCTGAATATCCTGTATGTCCACATTCCTTACAACCTTCACCTTTATAAAAAATAGGATTTTCAGGTAAATATTGTTTGACTTCTTTATATAAAACCGAATCAAGTACAGCTTCTTTTTTACAGTGTATACATATCTTACGTACTAGTCTTTGTGCCTGAATGGCAACTAAAGCACCTGACACTAAATATTCTTCAATTCCCATATCTAGAATCCTTGAGATTGAAGATATCGCATCATTTGTGTGAAGTGTAGAAAGTACCAAGTGACCTGTTAGGGCAGCTTGAATAGCGATACGTAAAGTTTCAGTATTACGAATTTCCCCAATCATAATCTTATCTGGGTCTTGTCTCAAAATTGACTTTAATGCATCTGCAAATCCTAATCCAACACTTTCTCTAACATTGACTTGTTGCAAGCCAGACATTTGGTATTCCACAGGATCTTCAACTGTAATAATTTTATCTTTTACATCTTTTATGGCATTAATTGCACCATATAATGTTGTTGTTTTACCAGAACCCGTAGGACCTGTCACAAGAACAATCCCATAAGGAACTTTAATAGCCTCAGAAAATTTATCATAACAAAATTTACTCATTCCTGCATCTTCAAGTCTAATCATAGCTTTTGATTTATCTAAAATACGAAGGACAATCGACTCGCCAAATATCGTTGGTAAAGTAGAAACCCTAAAATCAAATTCTTTTTTAGCTACTGTTGCAGAAAACCTACCATCTTGAGGTTTTCTTTTTTCAGCTATATCTAAATTTGACAAAAGCTTCATCCGCGAAGCAAGTGGGTTAAAAATATCTTTATCAAAGGTAAAACTTTGACGTAATATACCATCTACACGTGTTCGTATAATACAGCTCTTCTCTGTTGCCTCAATATGAATATCACTGGCACCAATGAAAATTGCAGATTTCAAAATAATGTCAATCAATTTTAAAACTGCAGGATTATCATCGTCTTGTTCTCCATCATTACCTTCTTGACTTAAATCCTTTCGTATCTCTGACACTAAACCTTTTATACTCTCATTAATCTCAAGACGTTGCAAATGTGCATTAATTTGTGAAGGCTTAGCAATTGCAATACGTATAGGTTTTTTGGGGAATAGCCGCTGAATTGCATCTTGAGCAGCCAAATCTAAAGGGTCATCAAATACAATGAGTACATTTAAATCATTTTCTTCAATTGGAATAATATTATATTTTAAAAGTTGCTTATACGGTATTTTAGAAAAAAGTCTCATATCGATTTCTACATCATCTAAATCGATATACTCAACATGCAAAGCTTTTGCAACCTCCTCAATAATTGGAATTATATTTATTCCCTCAATTTTTTCTAAATGAGATAAACTAATGACACCCTGTCTAATCTTTTTTGCTAAGAAAATTTCTACCGTATGTAAATCAATCATATCTTCTGCAAGAAGATTTGCAAAAGATATTTTCTTCGGAGGTCTACTCTTAACCAATGCAGATATTGCATCCTTAGTCAAAAGTTTCTCTTTTAACATTATTTCTATAAGTTTAACCATTTATTGCCTCCTAAATTTTTATTCATTAAGTAGAATATAACCTATACACTAGGTTATATTTTACCATTCTTCAACTCATTCAATAAAGTTCTTGCCTCATGAGAATTAGTCCGTTTTAAGTAAGTGTTTAAAAGAGATATTGCTTCATTGATATTTCCTAACTTTGCCTTAGATTTCACAAAAATAAAAAAACTTTCTTCAGATGAACTATTCAGTTTATTTGCTTCAAATGCCCAATACCTAGATTTCTCATAATCACCTTTTTTATAGTAACTTTTTGCTAAAAATAAAGCATCGTCAATATCACCTGATTGTCTAAAACGTCTTTCAACATCCTTATACGCAGTCACACTTGTCGTTTCAAAAATATCAAGATGAACCTTACCTTTTCTTTTAGATACCTTACTTTCAAGTAGAGTATCTTTCTCTATATCTAAAATAGGAATATCAACTAATAATTCACTAGAAGAATCACTAGATTCTTCTTTTATAGTTTTTGCTGGGTCATGTAGCTCTAAATGATGTAAACTACTATTGATTAAAATTGAACTTTTTGAATAACTAGTGCTTTGCATTGAATTAAATTTTGAAAGGTTATCAATTTTCTTACTAAATTCATCAAATATTTTAAAACCTTTAGTAGAATCTAAAAGAGAAATATATATAAATATAGAAGAGAAAAAAACAATTAAAATAAGTACATAGAACGGTTTTCTTTTTTTTAATTTATATTTTTTCCAATCATCTTCTAAAGGTTTTATATCATACATGTATATATCCCAACTTGAGAGCCGCCATTTCAATAATCTTCTGAGAGACATGAGAGTAATCGATTTTTGAAGGTTCATTTTCATCATAATATTCACATATTTCAAAGATAGTAAATAGTAGTTTATTACATTCTCTATAATTTCCTTTTGTACATTTATGAATAAGTTTCATATTTTTATCTCTAATACTATTGGCAATTTCAAAAAGATTTTTCTTTAAAAGTTTTTTATGTATATAGGCAGCCTGGTCTTCTTTTGTGGCATTTTTGAGTTCTATAACTTCCCAAATTCGTGATTGAAAATGTTCTTTTGCAATCAAATCTTCATCTTCTGTTTTATGTAAAGAAACAACAAATTTAACTGCTCTAGTATCAGATAGAAGACGTATTTTTTCCATCATTTCAGTGCTATACATTTGTGCTTCGTCCAACAAAAGTATGATTTCTCGTTTCCCCCGCAAATTTTTACAAAAATCAATTAAGGCAGAAAAATTCACTTCTGCATTTGAAGGTAAATCTTTTTGGGTTAAAAGTTTAAATAATTTTTGAAAAAACTCTTTTTCACTAGGAGCAGGTGTATCAAAATAATAAATCTCTTTTTTATGTTTTAATTTTTCTTGTATCCTATTAAGTAGTATACTCTTTCCCGTACCAGGCCTACCAAAAAGTAAAATCATCTTTAGAGGCTTATTCATACTGTGTTGTAGCTGATTATATGCAGATATAGATGAATTTAATTCAATGTAATCATCGATATCTACAGAATCGACAAATACATTTTTTGCAGCAGTATATCTACTTTTCATTTAACTTAGTATATCCAAGATCTTTTAAGGATACCGTCTTGGAGTTTTTAACTATATGTGGTGTAATAATTAATACTAGCTCTTCAACTTTATTAATTTTTTCTTCTCTCTTAAAAAGATCACCAATCAAAGGCATGTCTCCTAATAAAGGTACTTTATTATTTCTAAATCCTGTTTTACTTGAAATCAAACCACCAAGTATTGCATGCTCACCATCTTTAACTTTAATCACTGAAGCAATCTGTCTTCGTACTAAGTCAGGTGGAATAGTTCTCACTGCACCATCTGCAGGTACTTCATTTACCGTCTCAGAAATAGAAGGATTAATTTTTAAAGTGATATAGCCATCTTTACCAATTTCTGGTGTAATATCTAGTAATATACCTGCAAAGACAGAACTAACAAGTTCTCCTTGAGCAGCAACTGCCCCACCACCACCTGCAGCAGTAGATGACGATTGAATTTTATAAAATAATTCTTGGCCAACAGAGATAAGTGCTGGCTGGTTATTTAAAGTCATTACTCTAGGACTTGATATTGATTTTACATCCCCTTGTGTAGAAAGAAATTTCACAACCTCAGTAACCTCCGTATTACCTGTAAGACTAACAACTTGTGAAGTTCTTGAACTAGGAGTTCCAAATGTAGCTTCGGTAATACCAGCAGTATTGTCAAATGTATACTCTGTAATATTTTTTCTAGCTGCCATCAAAGAATTAACAGTTAAGTTCTGTAGTTGATATAATTGAGACCAATCCACACCTGAAGTCGTACTATCATCAAATGAAACAGATAATATACGAACATCAATCATCACTTGCGATTTCATCTGAGTACTTAAGGTATGTATATATCTAGCTACTCTATTGATTTGTCTCTCTGTACCTGTAACAGTTACCATACCCGCTTCAGGATTAACTATCGGAGCTAGTGGATTATACTCCCAAACTTTACCATCTGGACCAGTCCATGTATCACCTGTACGGGTATAGTGAGTACTTCCATCTGCTGCACCAACAAGAATACGTTGAACTTCCAATTCAACTGTTTTCCAAAACTTGAATTCACTGCTTGTTTCAATACTAATTCCTGTTTTTGAATTAGAACGAGCCCCAGCAGCTCCAGCAGCTCCACCACCTCCAGCAGCTCCACCACCTCCAGCAGCTCCAGCACCTCCAGCAGCTCCACCAGCGGCATTTTGAGAATTTGCGATAGTTACATTTGCTGTACTTGTACCTGTTCTATCACCTGTTATATAATGAATTCTAAAAGTTCTAGTAATCAAATATGAAATTTTGAGTTTATTACCTTTTAACGTATAATTTAAATCATTGTCTTTTAAGATAGTATTTAAAAAACCTTTTAAAGTACTATTTTTTAATTTTACATAATATAATTTTTTATTCATACGTAATTTTGCTGCATCATCATTGATGACAACTGTTAAACCACAAGTATCTGCCAAATTGTCAATAACATCACCTATTGTTAATTTACTATCTATTGTCACCGAAAAAAGCTTTGTTGAACAACTATCTGCATTTATAGATACATTTAAACCAATAAATATACCTATAAGAAGCATCACTTTCATTCCTGAAGTTTGTATTATTTTTATCATCCTATTTCTCCTCAATTGTTATAAAATTATCTCTTTTTTTACGCAGAAATAATTTTTTGATATGGTTTTCATTTCTGAGTACAACACCTCTTTTACCAATATATTTCAATTCGTATCCTAATATCTTCTCCTCCACACTAATCCAACTGTCATTAATAAAGGCCTTACCATTGACAATTGCATGCAAAATTAATTTTGCTTCTTCAACTGTTTTTTTAATTGGTATAACAAAGGTAGAAGTACTATTGTTCTCTTCTAACCGAACAAAAGGCTCTTTTGTATTTTCCAATGTTTCAAGTTTAACACCTTCTCTCTTTTGATGTATTTTATTAACCATTTTTTCTATTTGTTGTACAGAAAGATCTGCATATACAAACACTGTAAGTGCAGATACTAATATAATTATATTTTTCATTAGTGATTTATCCCCCAAACTGAAATATTGATATCAGCCTTTATATCTGATGAGTTATTATCTAATGCTAATTTTGTCTCATATATATCTGTAACCAAAACATTTTGTTCTAGTTCATTCATGAATTTTACTATATTTTTATAATTTCCACTTGCACTTAACCCAACTTCAAGTACATGTCCAAAACTACCATTATTATCGGCATAGTTGTTAGATATATAACTTAAGTCAATATTGTGTATCTCAGCTTTTTGCGTAATAGAATTTAAAAATATTGACCATGATTTTTTATTAAATAGCATGTCAGAAAGTTTATTCAAATTACTATTTATAAACTTTGTTTTATCATCTATCCTAACAATTTGTTTTTTCTTTTTAATAATATCATTATCAAATTTTTTAACTAAATAATTCCTATCTCCATTCTGGGTAATAGAACTTAAATAGGTTTTATTATCTACAATACTTTTTTCAATCTTTTTTTTAGTTCTTTCACTTTTATTATATAAGTCTTCAGTATAAGGTAATAATAATGAATATCCCAAGTAAGCAATCACACCTGCA
>Ga0256839_1003945_pt1 | contig 14864 bp, 14 predicted proteins | sample 354166metaG_FD_185968 | JGI IMG/M metagenome (GOLD analysis project Ga0256839, IMG submission 185968) | Hydrothermal vent microbial communities from Mid Atlantic Ridge, Atlantic Ocean - 354-166 | ecosystem: Environmental > Aquatic > Marine > Hydrothermal vents | place: Atlantic Ocean: Mid... | reverse complement strand
CGTCTGTACCATCGAGCCGGCGCCGCAGGGCCCGGCGCTGTTGGACCATGCGAACTGCATCCATCAGGACACCGGCATCGTGCTGGCGAGCTGCAGCTCGACGAACAGCCTGTTTCGGGGCTGCGACGCCGCCTTCCTCGACTGGTGCAACGCCCAGGGCGGCGATGCGATCGCTTGCGAGGAGGACGAGCTTCGGAGCACCTCGTCGAGCTGCGGCGCCGGTTCCCCGTTCGTTCCCTGCGACGTGTGGTTCACGGATGCGTGCGACAGCGCCGACGGCGTGTTCTTCTGCAACCTGTACGACGACAGCGGCGCATGCGTCGGGGGCGGGTGCGAGCAGCCGCCGGTGCAACGCATCTACATGTGTTGCGATGGCCTCGATTCGAACGACCCGAAGCATGGCATCGGATGCACCCCCTACGATCCGGAGCTGTTAATGTGTACCAAGCCCACCATCATCTACTGTCCGGGTGGCTGGACGTACGATCCCGGCACCGGAGACTTCCAGTGCCACTGACCGGAGCCAACCGGGCCGTCGCCTCGCCCATCGCTTGTGATGGCCCCAGTGGCCCGGGCCTTGGAGGTTCCACGTGATGGAGGCTGCATGACGCTCTTGGCAGCCGTGCTGTGGGGGGGCCTGCTCGCCGGCGGGCCGGTGGATGGCGCCGCCGGCGGCAGGCTCACCGCGGTGTGCCCGGTTCGCGAGGACGGCCGGCTCGCGAACGGGGTGACCTACTCGATCGAATCGGATCCCCTCGCGAGCAACGCGAGCGTGCGGGTGCGCTTGTCCGTGGGGTCGGCCGACGACCCGGAGCAGGTTCCGGGGTTGGCGCACCTCATCGAGCATCTGTTGCTCACGCAGACCCGCTTGAGGCTCGCGCCCGGTCGAACGAGCGGGACGAAGCTCGAAGAACTGGGGCTTCGATTGCATGGGGGCACGGACAGCGACGTGACGATGCTGACGGTCATGGGCCGGGCGGCCGAGGTCGAGCGCATGATGTGGCTGCTGTCGGAGGCGCTGCAGGTCACGTCGTTCGACGACCATGCCGTGCGCCGAGAGATCGACACCGTCCATAACGAAACCGAACAGGAGGAGGGGAAGCTGGGATACCCAGAGTTGCGGCGCCTCCTGACGCGCGAGGGGGTCGGCGCCATCGTGCCGGCGCTCCGCTGGTACGGAACGCCGCCGCCTCGGTCGCCATCGACCGTGCGCAAACGGATCGAGCGTGCGCTCCGGGCGCGCTACGCACGGGCGCCCGTGCACGTCAAGGTACTGGCGCCGTATCCATTGCCGCTGTTGCGCGCGGCGATCGAGCGGTGGTTCGGTCCATTGCCAGCGCGTGAAACCGATGCCGAGGAACGTTGGATCTTCCATCGGCTCGGCGACCGCGTCCGTCACCTTGATCAATTTCCTGGAACCGTCTTGGTGATTTACTGGAAGGGGGCGATTGCCCGTGACGTAGCACGGGATGCGGCCAATCAGCTTTTCGCCTGGATGCGAGAACGCCTGTCCGATCGCCTCCAGCGGATCGGTCTTGCGGAGGCCTCGATCACGGTCAACTGGCTGGGCCTTCCAAGGTCGGACCAGGGACTCGTGAAGCTCAGCGTGGACTGGCAAGAGCGCCGCGTCGCGGATCCCGAGACGCTGGCGATGCGTGTGCGCGAGCAGGTTCGTATCGAACTGCGGGAGGGTCGCACCGCCTATGCCGAGCGGAAAGCCCGGCAGCGATGGTTGAGTCAGCCGGACCGTTGTACGGCGGGGCAACCGTCGTGGGCCGAGCGCGTGGCCCCGATCCTGAAGGTGGTGTCGCAGGAGGACCTGGGGAGCCTCGTGGTGGTGGGCGGGGCGAGCGCCGGCGGCAAGGAGCGGCGATGAGGAGGCCGATCCCGTTCGCGGTCATCGGGTGCCTCTTCGGGGGGATGGCGTGTGCGCCGCGGCCCGGCGCTCGGCCCGCCACCGCCGCCCCGGCGCCGCTCGAGGCGGGCGCCGTACCTTATCCGACGAGTCCACCCCCTCGGTGGCCCGACCCACCGCCGGCTCCGCCGCCCGAGGTCGTTCCCGAGATCGCACCGACGGCCAACGTGACCTTGGCGCACCTCGAAGTGCCGGGGGCTCCCGGCCAGCGTCTGCTCCTTTCGGCGCGGTGGCGGGATCCTCAGATGCGCTACGACGCCTTCTCGTGTGTCCCTGCGCGCGCCGGCGAGTTTGCCGACCCGATCTTGGGCGTGGGGTCCACCGTGGACGATGGCTACGACGGGGTGCTTCTGATCTCGCGTTCGGGGGATCTGGTCGCCGAAATCGTGGCCGCACCGGATGCGGTGCCGCGGGCGTTTCGCGCCGTCTTCGCGTCGTTGACTGCCGCATCCGAGGACCGGAGGACGCCGGCGGTCTCGACCTTCGAGGAGCCCTGGTTCCCGCGCGTGGGGCACATCGCAAGACTCGCGCTCGATCGGCCCCTTACGCAGCGTCGCCTCGTCGTCACGCCCGATCGTTGCGCGCGGCTCTTTCGTGCGCTGAAGGGCCAGGACACCGGCTGGCGGGTCGTCGGCGTCGGGGGCGTCACGATGGTCGATCTCGTGGCCACGTGGCGCGCGGCGTTTGCGGCCTGGGGCGGGGGGGAGCCGGTGCCGAGCGCGCAACCGTCGAAGCGTGCGCCGGCCGCTCCCGACCGATGGGTGTACGTGGTCGAGGTGCCCGGGCGTCATCGGCCCGCCGTCGCGCTGGCCTTTCGCGGTCCCGAGGATCCCTTGACGCCGTTGATCCGCGCCTTCGTGCACGATCCCCGGGTCACGCAGCCCCACCATGCAATCAACGAGATGCTGCGGGACGAGGTGGGGGCGAGCTATGGAGCGTACGGTATGGCCGCGGACCGCGACCTTCTCATCGTCGCAGAGATCGACCCGGACCGGCTGGAGGCGGCGCTTTCGCGCTGGCCGGCCGTGATGGACCGGTTCGCGCAGCAGATCGACGCCGAGGCCGCACGCAGCGAATTGCTGGGCAGGATCCGAAACTTCGTCGGGCAACAGAAACATCCCCGCCCCTTCGACATCGAACCGTGGCTGCGGCTTGGGGGGCTGGCCCGCGCGGTTGGCCTGGCACGAGGGGCGTCGGATGCGGAGATCGAGGCGGTGGCGCGTGGAGGGTTGTCGATGGACGCGGCGGCCGTGGTGGTCGTCACCGGGGACGAGGTGCGGGACGAGGGCGGGCGGCCGGTGCGGACGCTCGTGGAGCAGGTCGTGCGCAGCGGGGCGCTCGGGCACCGCCGGGTGCGGGTGATCCGCCTGCCCGCGCCGCCGGCCGGCCGGACCTCGACGGCGACGGGCCGCGAGAAGCCCGGGGGGCGATCGGCGGCCGCGGACGAGTCGGGCCCCGAGGACGGCTGACCGGGCGAGGCGCGGAGGTCGGTCGGCGGCCGGGGGGGCCACCGGCCGGGTGGGTTCATTCGGGCATGGAGGCGGGGGTCGGGGCCGGGGGGCGGCCGAGGCAGATGCCGAGGGACTCGGCGTGACGCACGAGCTGGCTGTCGGGGTCCACGCGGCGCGGGGTGCGGATCGAGGGGTCGAGGGGGATCCGGCGCACGACGGGCGGGTCCCAGGACATGAGGGTGCCCCAGTCGCCCTCGTGGGCGGCCTGGGCCGCCTCGGCCCCCAGGCGCGTGGCGAGCAGGCGGTCGAAGGCGGTGGGCGTGCCGCCGCGCTGCACGTGGCCGAGGACGGTGACCCGGATCTCCCGGTCGGGCAGGTGCTCGGCCAGCAACGCAGCACACCGCATGCCCGCCCCGCCGAGGGCCGCCCGCCCGCGGCCCCCCGGCCACACGTGCCGCGGCGGCGCCTCGCCCGGCGGATGCGCCCCCTCGGCGACGACCACGAGGGAAAAGGAGCGCCGGCCGCCCCGCCGGCCGACGGCCTCGGCTACGACCACGGGGTCGTAGGGGATCTCCGGGATCAGGATCGCGTGGGCGCCGCCGGCGATCCCGGCCTCCAGGGCGATCCACCCGGCGCTGCGCCCCATGACCTCCAGGACCATGATCCGCGCGTGGGACTCGGCGGTGGTGCGCAGGCGGTCGAGGGCCTCCGTCGCCACGGCCACGGCGGTCGCAAACCCGAAGGTCGTGTGGGTGTGCGCCAGGTCGTTGTCGATGGTCTTCGGCAGCCCCACCACCGGCAGGCCGCGCGCCATCAGGGCCAGACCGATCGCCTGCGTCCCGTCCCCGCCGGCGAGGACGATCCCCTCGAGGCCGAGACCACGGGCGGCGGCCACCACCTCGTCGCCCCGGTCCACCACGGCACCGTCCGGCCCCGAAAACGCCAGCGGGTTGCCGCGGTTCGTCGTGCCGAGGATCGTGCCGCCCTCGCCGACGAGGTCCTCCACGTCGGCCGGGGCCAGCGTCCGCGTACCGGCGCCCGTGCCCGCGAGCAGGCCCGAAAGCCCGTCCTCGATCCCCACGACCTCGATCCCCAGCGCGTGGGCCCGTAGCACGACCGCCCGGATCGCCGCGTTGAGCGCCGGGCAGTCCCCGCCGCCCGTCGAGATCCCGATCCGCCGCGTCACGCGACCCCCGGTGCCTGCAGCGCCGGATCCGCCGACGGGACCCAGCACGAGGCGATCCGCACCGCGTTCGTGGCCGCCCCGAGCCGCAGGTTGTCCGCCACGACGGTCATGCACAGGGTCCGCCGGCTCGGATCGCGCGGGTCGTGGCGCAGGCGGCCGACCAGGACGCGATCCCGATCGCGCACGGCGTGCAGGGGCGAAAGCCCTTCGCCCGCGGGCCCGGGCACGAAACGCACGAAGGGGGCGGCTTCCAGGCGCCGGGCGGCCTCGTCGAGATCCACGGGGCGGGCGAACGTCGTCCATAGCTGGACGTAATGGCCGACCGCGACGGGCACGCGGCAGCACTGCGCCGAGGTCGCAAGCTCCGGTCGATCGAGGATCTTGCGGCTTTCGAGCATGAGCTTGCGCTCCTCGGACGAGAAGCCGCTGTCGTCCGTCTTGCCGTGGTGGGGGACGACGTTGGCGGCGTACCCCTGCGGGTCGAGGTCCGCGCCGGGCAGGCGGAAGGCGTCGTAGGCGGCCTTCGAGCCGGCCAGGAACGCATCGAGGGTCGCCTGGCCGGCGCCGCTTATCGCCTGGTAGGTGCTGGCCGCGAAGCCGCCGAGGCCGAAGGCGTCGTCGAGCGGGGCGAGCGCGAGCGTCACCGGGATCGTGGTGCAGTTGGGGTTCGCCACCAGACGCACCTGCCGGGTGACGAGGTGGTGGTTGACCCCGGCGACCCCCAGCACCACCTTCGGGTCGAGGCGGTAGGTGTTGGACTTGTCCACCACGCGATAGCCCAGTTCGAGCAGGCGCGGCACGTAGCGGGCGCTGTGAGCGTCGTCGAGGGCGACGAAGGCCAGATCGCCGCGGGGGGCGTCCGGCGTCTCGAGGATCTCGGCGGCCTCCACCGAAAGCGACTCGCCGTCCGTCTCGACCGTGCGCCGCCGGCTCGCCAGCAGCACGGTCTCGGCTGACGGATAGGCGCGGCGCACGAGCGCCAGGGTCTCGCGGCCGACCAGGCCGGTGGCACCGAGGATGCAGATCCGCATGGCGCCGGCATCGTACCAACCGGGTCCGTGCCGCGCTCGGCCGTCCGGGTGCAGGCGGCGGACACCGTTTTCGGCCCGCCGCCGCCGGTTCGGCCCCGCATCCCTCCCGGCGGACGAGGGGCGTTTGCAATCGCCGGGCGAGCCGGAAACACTCGGGGGCCGTGACGATCCGAACCCGACTGTGCACGCTCGTTCTCGTCCCCTCCCTCGCCGCCTGCGGCGGCCCCGCCTCGAACGAGCCCACGGACTCGAAGAAGGCCGCCGCCGAAGCCGCCGCAAAGGCCGACGCGAAGAAGAAGGAAGACGAGGCCATCGCCCGCCGCCGGGCGGAGCGCGAGGCGAAGGAGGCGGCCGCCGAGAAGGCCGCGGCGGAGAAGAAGGCCAAGATCGACGCGCTGGCCGTCCTGCCCAAGAAGCTGCCCAAGAAGCTCAAGAAGGCGTGCGAGGCCGTCGTGGAGGCCAACGACGCCTTCATGAAGAAGCACTATGCCGACGACCCCAAGACCCTGGAACGCTGGAACATGGCCAAGGGCACCCAGCTCGGGATGACCCGCCAGCAGTGCATCAAGGAGGGCAGCATCGAGGTGGCCGCCTGCCAGGCCCACGCCCTGCAAAACGCCCCGGCCGAGCTCAAGAAAGACTTCGCCCAGCTCCTGCTCGCCTGCAAGGAGAAGTTCGGGGCGAAGCCGTAGGCGGGACCGCCGCGGCTACGGGCAGGCGCAGGCGGGGGTCTGGTCGTCCACCTCGGTGGCGACGGCCGTCCCCTGGAAGGTGACCGTCACCGTCTGGTTGTTGTCCATCGATACGATGACCGGCGCTGCGGTGAACGAGTCCACGCCGTTCGTGAAGGTGAACACATCGAGGGGGTGGGGCTCGGTGCAGTCGTCGTTGAAGACGAAGGGCATGTTCTCGGGCGGCGATCCCGCCATGCCGCAGAAGGTTCCCGTACAACTGACCGTCCCGTCGCGGCAGTAGGGATCCATCTCGGGCGGGTCGTTCCAGGTGAGCACGCCGCCGCCGTAGACCCCCGCGGCGGTCCCGCAGCCGTCGGGCCCCGAGGTGGTGTCAAGGTCCGTGGTCACGGTGGCGAACCCCTGGGCGCCGGTGACGAAGTTCTGCACCAGGTGGTACTCGATGATCTGCGCAGGACCCGGCGCGGGCGTGCCGTTGCCGTCGTCGGTGAACCGGATCTTGAGCGTGCCGGGGCCCGTGTTGTGGTCGGCGTCGTAGGGTTCCTGGACCGTGATCTCGAAGTCCTGGATGGCGTCGATGTTGATCTTCGTGCCCGTAAGGTCGTACGTGACCACGACGGAGCTGCACGCGCCGGCCGTGCCCGCCCCGGTCGTGGAACTGCCGGTGCCCGACGTCGAGGTCGTCCCGGTCCCGGAGGCGGTCGCCGTGCCGGTCGTGGTGCCCGTGGTGCTGGTGGAGCCCGTGGCGCCGTCCCCACCGCCGGAGCCTGTGTCACCCGTGCCCGTCCCGGCGCCGGTCCCGCCGCCGTCGTCCCCACAGCCGGGCGAGAACCAGGCGAGGAACGCGCCGAGACAAAGGCGCGCGGGCACCAGGGGGGCGTGCAGGGCGCGAGGAGCGTGAGGAGACCGAGGCATGGTCGCACGGTACGCGAAACGCCGCCGTGCCCGCAACGGGGGCGGTCCGGCGGGGCGCCTCACCCTCGCGTGCAGGCGGGGCTGTGGGCGGGCCCGCCCGTCAGCAGCGCTCGATCTGCGCCAGCGTGGTCGCCTCGAGCACGCAGCGGGCGTAGCGGGCGTAGACGATCCGCCCACGCAGCCGTTGCTTGTCGCGCTTGTGGCGGATGCAGGCGTCCCGCAGGCTCCGTTCGAGCTGGGCGCGCGTTTCGGGTTCGAGGTCGGTCTTTTCCGCCTCGGCGAGGGTGACCGCCAGGATGTGATCGCACAGGGCCTCGGGGGCAGGCGCCCGCAGCATGAGGGCCGCCCCCGCGACGAGGGCCCCCGCGACGCCGAGTGCGGCGAGCAACAGGACGCGGCGCAGCATCGATCAACCTCCGCCGTCGATGACGCGAAAGGCCGCCCGCCGCTTGCGGGCCGTCTCCTCGGCGGGGGGCTCGCCGTCGTCGCGGGTGGACTCGAGCGCCGCGGCGTCCGCCTCGGGCGCGGGCGGCGTCTCGGCCGACCCGTCCCCCTCGACCGTCCGCAGGGGGGCCGCCTTCGCCTCGGGCGCCTTGCGGGCCTCGGGCGCCGGGGCCGTCCGGCCCTTGCGCAGGCTCTCGGGCATGTTCTGGTCGAGGACGATCCCCCGGCCCGTGCTGCGGTCGGCCACCACGTAGATCCCGTGGTACGGGAACACGCAGCGGCTGACGTAGCCGCCGAAGGAAAGGTCCGCCTCGAGGTGGTCTTCGGTGAAGGTGAGATCCAGCGGGTAGCTCGGGTCCAGATCGATGACCAGGCGCTCCCCCCACTGCTCGCGGATGAAGTCCGGGCAGACGACCCCGTCGGTCAGCGCGTTGACGTGGATCCGCGGGCAGCGGCCGGCCGCGTACAGGGACTCGATGACGCTTTGAACGGGGTGGACCACGCGCGGGCGACAATCTAGCGCATTTTCGAGCCCGCCGAAACCGGCGCGTGCGCACCCCGGCCCGGCCCACCGGCGGCGCGGCGCGTGCGCCCGGCGCCGGACGGACCTAGGAAAACGCGCTGATCCCGGTGATCTTGCGCCCGATCGCCAGGGTGTGCACCTCGTGGGTCCCCTCGTAGGTGTAGACGGTTTCGAGGTTGCACATGTGCCGCATGACGTCGAACTCGAGCATGATCCCGTTGCCCCCGAGGATCGTCCGAGCCTCGGCCGCCACCTTGCGCGCCATGTGCACGTTGTTGCGCTTGAGCATCGAAACGTGCAGCGGCCCAAGCCGGCCCGCCGCCTTCTCGCGCCCGAAGGTCAACGCCAGCAAGAATCCCTGGACGACGGCGTCGTGCATGTCCACGAGCTTTTGCTGAGTGAGCTGAAACGCCGCCAGCGGCTTGCCGAACTGCGTGCGCTCGAGGGCGTACGACCGCGCGCGCTCGTAGCAGGCCATGGCCGCCCCCACGACGCCCCAACCGATGCCGTAGCGCGCCTGGGTCAGGCACGAAAGCGGTCCCTTGAGGCCGCGCACGCCCGGCAGGAGGTTCTCCTTCGGGACGCGGGCGTCGTCGAGGACGATCTCGCCCGTGATCGACGCCCGCAGGCTCAGCTTGCCGTGGATCTCCGGCGTCGAAAGCCCCTTCGTGTCGCGGTCCACGATGAACCCGCGGATCTCCGGCGTCGTCTCCCCGTGCATCTGCGTCCTGGCCCACACGATGCACAGGTCGGCGATGGGGCTGTTCGTGATCCACATCTTCTGTCCGTTGAGGATGAAATCCCCTCCCGGTCCGTCCTGCCGCGCGTGCGTGCGCATCGATCCCGGGTCCGACCCGGCGTTCGGCTCGGTCAGTCCGAAACAGCCGATGAGGCGGCCGGCCGCCATGTCGGGCAGGTAGCGCGCCTTTTGTTCCTCGCTGCCGTAGGCGTGGATCGGCCACATCGCAAGCGCCGTCTGCACCGAGCAGAAGGAGCGGAACCCGCTGTCCTGCCGCTCGAGCTCCAGCATCGTAAGGCCGTAGGAGACCGGGTCCTGCCCCGGACACCCGTAGCCTTCGAGCGGTCCGCCCAAAAAGCCCATCTGCGCGAACGCGGGGACGAGGTCGCGCGGGAAGGTGCCGGCCTCGTAGCTTTCGGCCACCTTCGGGCGCACGGTCTTCTCACAGAAGTCGCGGGCGGCCTTCCAGGTCAGCCGCTCGTCCTCGGAGAGCAGGGGGTCGAAGTCGAACAGGTAGGGGCGCGCGTCGGCCATGGAGCAAGCTTGCCGGAGGCGTCGCGCCGGGGGAACCTCCCCGCGGTGCGACCTGGCGCACACGTGCCGCGGCCGGGGACGTGTCGCGCCCGGGGCGGGGTGCTACGGTCCCTTGCGCCATGGCCTCGAAGGCGAACGCTCACGCTCGCGGGCGCGTGACCGCCGCGGTCGCCCTGGCCGCCGCCTTGCTCGCCGGCGCCCGGCCGGCCCGGGCGGGGTCGGGCGACCTTTCGTGGGACCCGCCCGAGGTGGTCTACGGTGGCAACGCGGTCTCCGTCCTGCTGCCCTTCCAGATCGGGATCGTGGGCTACCTGCCCAAGGCGCGGGTGGGGCTGGCCTACGACCGTCAGATCGAAAAGGCCCACTGGCTCCACGCCACGGCCTCGTTCCTGGCCGACCGCGGAGACTTTCGCAACTTTCGCATGGACCGCTGCGGCTTCGAGGAGGACGACGGCAGCCTCCCGGCGGGCCTTTGCGAGCCGGGCAGTGTCCTCGGGTTCGACGTGGGGCTCGGGTACACGCACCGCTTCTACCTGGCCGACCGCCCGTACCTCGTCCCGTTCGTGCGGGTGGGCCTCGGGGTCGGGTGGTGGAAGCTGCCGCGGCTTCGCGGCGGCGACGCCAACCGCGAGCAGATCCGCACCGGCACGCTCGCGATCCACGTGGACCCGGCCGGCGGCCTGCGCTGGTTCGTCACGAGCGACGTGGGGCTCGGGTTCGAGGTGATGCTGCCCATCGGCGGCCTCGTCCACCGCGAGCTGCCCGTCGCGGGCGACGTGCGCCGCCGCGGCGGCTTCCTGCTGGGGATCGCCACCTTGCTGGGGCTCGAGGCGCGGTTCTGACCCGGCGGGGCGACGGCCCGTGCGACGCGACACCTACGACGCCGCCGGCCGGCGGCAGACGACGACCTGGCTGTCGGCCCCGGCCGCGAGCGGCTCGCCGTCGAAGCCCCCGTCGTGTCGCACGATCTCGAACCCCGCGTCGAGCAGGAAAAGGCGCAGCTCCTGCGGAAAGATCTGGCGGTGCGTAAGCTCGAACGTAGCCACGGGGCGGGCCGGCGGATGGTGGGGCGAGATCGTGCCCCGACCGCGCTGGGGGCGGTCGTAGTAGATCCGGATGTGGCAGATCTGCGTGGCCGGATCGTAGGTGTGGTTCGTCGAGTAGACGAGGCGCTCGCCCGTTGCGGGATGGGTAAACGGCGTGATCGCGTGGCGGACGGACGGGTCCCATCCGAGCCAGTCGAGGTCCGGAAACTCCACGTCGAACGCAAACCACCCGCCCGGGCGGAGCAGGCGCAGCGCCTGGGCGAAGCCCGCCCGCAGCGCGTCGATGGTGTAGAGGTGCATCCACACGTTGAAGGGGGCGACGACGAGGTCGAAGGCGCCGGCGGCCGCGTCGATCCGGCGCAGGTCGGCCCGCGCGGTCGTAAGGCGGGCGGCGAGCCCCGCCCGCTCGGCGCGGGCCCGCAGGTGGTCGAGCATCGCGGGCATCCGATCCACCGCCAGCACGTGGGCGCCGGTCTCGAGCAACGGGATCGTCACGCGGCCCGAGCCGGCCCCCACCTCGGCGATCCGGCGGGCCTGCGTCTCCTCCGCCAGCGCGCGGTAGAAGGCGACGTCGCGCGTGCGGTCGCGGAACTCGAACTCGTAGAGGACCGGGTCGCGGTAGAGATCCTCCGTGCCGCGCACCAGGTCGGGGGGGATCCGGTCCGGTTCGTCCATCGCCACACGCACCTCGGAGCACGGGCGGCGGTCAGGGGCCGGGGTCCGCGTCACGCTCGCTGGCGACCGTCGGGCCGCGGTCGGCGGGCTTCGAACCCTTCTTCTTGCGGGGGCGCCGTCGCCGTCGCTTGCGCCGCGCCGGCTCCTTCGCGCCGGCCGGGGCCGGGGGCTGCGTCTTCGCCAGGGCGCGCCAGAAGGCGAGCTCGCTGTCCCCCCGGCCGAGGGCCCCGACGCTGACCCCCAGGAAGATGAGGGCGTCGTGGAAGTACTCGCGGTGCACGATGGACGACCGCTTGCGGCGGCGCTTGGCCATCATGCGGTGGATCCCCATGAGGATCTGCCGGGCGCGCTCGCGGTCCCGCCGGGCCATCCCGAGCTGACCGCCCACCTCGCCGAGCATCCGGTCGAGCCGGTCGCTGACCTCACGGCGGGGGATCTGCGTGGGCTGCTCGCCGAGCAGCGGGGCGAAGAGCGTCGCGACGAGCACGCTGTTCGGTGCGACGAGCCCCGTGTTGCGGTGGTAGTCGTCGAGAGCTTCGAGGTGGCGGTACAGCAGGTCGGCGTGTGATCCCGGCTCCGCCTGGTCCGGCGCGACCAGGCCGCCGCCTTCCGAAAACAGCGCCACGTACGGCCCGAGGAGGTGCTCGGCCAGCCCCGAGCGCACCATGAGCGCGAAGCTCTCGGCGGAGGCGCCCCCGCGGAGGATCTTGTAGGTCTCCTCCAACAGGCGCGCGCGGCTGCAACGGGCGATGTCCGGCGCCACCTCGAGCAGGGCCTGCCAGGTCTTCGGATCGATCTCGAAGCCCAGCCGCGCGGCGAACTTGATCGCCCGCATCATGCGGACGGGATCCTCCCGAAACCGCAGCGCCGGCTCGCCGATCGTGCGCACGACCCTGGCGTCCAGGTCGTCGAGCCCGCCAACCAGGTCCACGACGCGCCGCTCGTCCACGTCGAAGAACAGGGCGTTGATCGTAAAGTCGCGCCGGTAGGCGTCGTCTTCGATGGTGCCCCACTCGTTGTCGTGCAAGATGAGCGGGTCGTCGTCGCTTCCGGCCTCGGCCGGCGGCGCGCGGAAGGTGCTCGTCTCGATGATCTTGCGCCCGAAGTAGACGTGCACGATCCGGAAGCGGCGCCCGATGATCCGGCTGTTGCGAAACAGCCGGCGGATCTGCTCGGGCGTCGCCGAGGTGGCCACGTCGAAGTCCTTCGGCGTAAGCCCAAGATAGAGATCGCGCACGCAGCCCCCCACCAGGTAGGCCTCGTGCCCCGCCCGGCGAAGACGCCGGACCACCCGAACGGCGTCCGGATCGATGCGGTCCAGCGGGAGGATGGCGCGGTCGGGTGGGGTGTCGAGGGGCGCCTGCGGGGGCTCGACGGAAGGGTCGGTGGGCACCATGGAGCGCGAAAATTCCGGATGCACCCCTACCACAGGATGCCGCCTGCGACGATCCCACCCCCGGCTCGGGCGCGACGGCCGCGGCCGGCCCCGCGGGAAGGCCCATGCACGCGAACGTGCGGGCGGGCGCAAGGTTTGCGGGAGGGCCGGGCGACCCGCCCGCTTGACGCCGCCCCGGACTCGATCCAAGATACGGTACAGGTGTTCACGTGTCCGGAACCCTGAAGATCCTCCAGCGCTTCGAGGCCTGCGAAGGCGCCGCCGTCGTCGTGGGCGCCCGCACCGGCGCGCCGCCCCTTTGCGACGTGGGGGACGCCGCCCTGGCCCTGTGCGCCGGGCTCGGCGAGGAGGAGCGGCGGACGGGGCGGCCGGTGGCGGCCGTCTGCGTGCGCGTCGCGGGCGAGGACGACGGGGTCTGGGCGGCGCTCGCCCTCGACTGGATCGCGCGCCACGGGCGCCGCCCGGTGCTGCGCACGCCCGCGGTGATCCCTCGGGATCTCCTCGCGGTCGTCCGGCGCACGGGGGCCCTCGTGGCCCTGGAGCTGGCGAGCACCCGCGAGGCCGTCCAGCGCGCCCTGCTCGGGCCGGCGGCCAGCCCGGTGGCAGGCCTGTTGCTGCAGGCCCAGCACCTCGAGGCGCTGGGGATCCCGATCGTGGGGATCCTCGGGCCGCTGCTGGGCGGCCTGCACGACGACGGGGCGCTGCGGGCGCTTGCGTCCCACGCGGCGGGGGCGAGCCTGCGGGACCTGCACGTGGTGGTGGGGCAGGTGTCGGCGCGACGTGCCCGGGTCCTCGGCGAGGTGCTCGGCGCCGACGCCCTGCGGGCCGTGGCACGGGCGTACGGCTTTGACCCCGCCCGCCCGCCGGACGACCGGCCGGCCCGGCTGCCGACGGCGGCACACGTCGCCCTGCACACGCGGGCGGTCCTGGCCGCCGAAGGCTACGGGATCGTCGTGGACCGCTGCGGCTGTCCGCTCGCGCACCGCGAGGCGGTCACGCGCTCGCCGGTGTCGCTCGAGGCGCCGGCCCTGTTCGAGACCGCGTAGGCCCACGCCAGCGGCCCCGCCAGGCCCCCGGGGACCGCCCCGCCTGCGCGCGCGGCCCTCGGCCGCCCGAGCACGTCGTTCGCCGTCACCGGGCCGGGGACCGACGCGCCCGCGCGCACCCCTCGACGGTCCGAGCATCGGTCGGCCGCGACGACCCGCGAGCAGAGGCAGGTGATGCCTCCGCGCGCGCGGCTCTCGATCGCCCGAACTGCCACGCCCTCGCGGATCGGTCGGCGAGGGCGGACCCCGTTCGCCCGCGCGCCGGGACGCGACTCGATCGGCCTGCGGCGCTGCGCGGGTCAGGTGGCGCCGTCGGTCTCGTCCGAGCGGTCGAGGTCCTTGATCGTGTTCGTGCACGCCATGTTCCCGGCGGTGATCGCGAACACCACCAGGAGCAGGGCGACGGCGAATCGTCGGAGGGGAAGCGGGGCAGGCGAGGTCATGGCGGGAGGACTCCGTGTCGAAAGCGGGGGTCTTCGGTGTCGAGGCGGAGGGTACGTGCAAGACGCAGCCTGCGCCAGAGGGTGGCGCGCACGGCCTGGGGCGCCCGCGCCACGAGCGCCTCGTACTCGCGGGTGAGCAGCGTCTCGGCGGCACGGGTGTCCCCGACGTCGAGGGCGAGTTCGATGGACCAGACCACGACGTCCCAACGGTCAGGGGCCAGCCGCCTTGCACGGCGCAGCGCGGCCAGGGCCTCGTCCACCCGCCCGAGCCGCTGGAGGATCCGCCCCTGGGCGGCGGCGGCCCCGGCGGCGTAGGGGTGCGTCTCGACGTACCGCGCAAGCAGCGCCGTCGCCTCGCGCCGGGTCGCCTCGTCGAGGTCCAAGGAAACGTGCGCCGCCGCCGCCACCGCCCGGTCCGCGCGCGAAAGCCCCGCGTCCAGGGCCCGCCGAAAGGCCCGGTAGGCCGCCCGCCAGCGTCGCTCGTAGACGTGGAGGCGCCCCGTGCACAGGTACGCCAGGCCCTCGTGCGGATCGAGGCGCCGCGCCGCCCGGCACCCGGCGGCCGCCCGCGCGAGCAGCCAGGGCGGGACGGGTTCCTCGTTCGACCGGCGCCGCTCGGCCTCGGCCAGATCGCCCAGGGCGCGCAGGGCCTGGGCGCGGGCCGAGCCGGGGGACCGCGCCGCCGCCACCGCCCACATGCGCCGGTCGCTGCGATAGTCGCGCGCGTGGGCCTGGGCCGCGGCCCCCTGCACCACCAGGTAGGCCGCGGCCGGCAGGGCCACGCGAGGCCCGAGCCCGGGGCGCCGGCGCACCCAGGCCGCCAGCAGC
>Ga0256839_1003944_pt1 | contig 14866 bp, 11 predicted proteins | sample 354166metaG_FD_185968 | JGI IMG/M metagenome (GOLD analysis project Ga0256839, IMG submission 185968) | Hydrothermal vent microbial communities from Mid Atlantic Ridge, Atlantic Ocean - 354-166 | ecosystem: Environmental > Aquatic > Marine > Hydrothermal vents | place: Atlantic Ocean: Mid... | reverse complement strand
TAAATACACTCTGGGTAGAATAGCACTCCCGGAGCGGGGCGCAACAGGTCTCCGGTTTCACACGGTTTGCCTGAAAGGGGTTTGCCATCGGCCGGGGTGTTTCCCCGAAGAGATCGCGCGCAAATCCCGGAATGAACGCAGTGAGTGCAGGGTTTGCATAAGTGCGCCCTTGTCCTTTACAGGACTACGGGACCCTCTCCCCTTTCGAATGTAAAAACACTGCTACCCCTTGTTCCCGATCCTCCCCCCTGATCCGGGCAGCCCTGGTTGCACCGAAGCCTCACTCCGAGCACCCTGCAACAAACACAAGCTACTTCTATAAAGAATGACCCCGTAGAGGCCGTGAGAGGCTCACAGAGCGCCACTGGGACGCGAAGAGGCGGTGAGAGAGGGAGAAGGTGGAATTACCCACCCCCGGGCCTCTCTGCGGCCCTGAGAGGGTTTTCGAAGTATTGCCCACACCCGGTTTCGCTGCCTTCCCGGTTCTTCCCCCGGAAACGCCATGCAGCAGGGTTTTCCCGTTGAAGCATCCAGTCCGGGGAAAGAGGGGGGCGGATGTAGCAAGATATGCGTCATGTAAACATTTTTCGGATTTGGCGTTTTTTGCAGTTACGGCATCGGGTTTAGTGTTTTGCAGAATGATCCGGTTTTGCGGCTTGCCGACCCCTACTGACATAATGTGTTAACGTTAGGCATATCCTGCCAACGTCACGCCTCACAGCAAGGGTGTCTTGTGATTGGTTAAATCCGGGAAGGGCATGGACGGGGAAAAGGGTCTGGATGTTTCTGTTACCCTCCCGGCAAACCCGCCTGTGAGAGTATCCTGATCCTCTCAAAGCACCCCCTAAAACCCCCTGAATATTTCAAACAAACCGCGTAGCGCCTATATTTCTATATTTCTATATTTCAGGGGCTGTAACATACTGTAAGTAAAGGAGGAATCGGCGCGAAACGGAGTTTTGGGGACCGAAAACGGAGTTTTGGGGACCGAAAACGGAGTTTTGGGGACTACTAGGAGGCATTGACTCGGAGTAATGCTCCTAATAATAACTCCTTATGGGACATGCACTAAACGCGATAAAATCGAAGGCGCATATCGAGGAACATTCGGTCCAGCTTGGCGAGATGGCGGATGCGCTTTACGACAATCACACGCTGAACAATCCGCCCTCACTTGCGGCTCTGAAACTGCAGGACCTGCTGATGAAAACAGCGGGGGGTAAAATCTGCGAGGACCGCTGGCACGAGATGAACCTTTCCGCGATCAAGGGGATCAAGGGAATGCGCAATGCCAGCCATCAGGACGTGGTGGACCTGTTCCGCCAGTTGCGCACGGCCACCCTGACCTACCGCAACGAGGCGGAGGGCTATACCGGGGTCTACGGGTTGATCTCGGTCGGCCGGGTGGAGTTCGAAAATCAGGGCAAGCTGCGCTTCAAGTTCGACGAGGAGTTCCGCAAGGTGTTGGAAACCTCGAACCTCTATGCGGTTCTCGATCGCCAGACCTCGCTCTCCCTCTCCAGCCGTTATGCGCACCGGCTGCACGAGATGATTGCCCTGCGGGCGGGGCGCGAGAAGATCAGCGAGAAGTTCTCGGTTGCAGACCTGCGGGCAAGGTTGGGGGTGCCAAACGGAAAGCTGATTGATTGGAGCGCATTCAAACGTTTCGCCCTGCAAAAGGCCATTGATGAATTGAATCAGCTATCGCGTTTCAAGGTGACATGGCGGGTGAGCAAGAAATACCGCCGTCGTGTAGACGAGGTGGAACTGACATGGCAGGTCACGCGCGACCTCGATCCGGTTGCCAAGGAACTGCGCCGCCCCAAGGTGGGTCGCAAGGCACGGCGGGAGGGCACCGTAGAGGCGCTTGCAGACCCCTTCCCCTCTTCCGGCAGCATCAGCTATCACGAGCCATGGAAAACCATTGCCCGCCAGCATGGCAACGGCAAGGACATCAACCTGATAGCCAATGACTTCCGGCGCTGGTGCAAAAGTAAAAACATCCCGCTGGACGGGCCGAAGATTGCCAAACAGTTCGAGACATTTTGCAAAGGCGTAAGGCTATAGCTATTGCGCATCGTTGCGCAACACGGTGATCCGCATTACTATGCAATACTTGCAAATGGAGGGAGAGTTACCGTGAAATATTCATTATCAGAAGCAGCAAAGGCAACAGGAAAAAACAAATCAACAATACAAAGGGCTATAAAAAGCGGCAAAATATCAGCTTTAAAAGGAGAAACCGGCGCATACCAAATAGACCCGTCAGAACTCCATAGGATTTTCCCTGTCGCAACAAGCTCCAGTGGTGCGCAACAGGGGCAATGCAACAACACGCAACGCAATGCAACCGCCAATATTTACAAAAAATTGCCCCCGCTAGCTCATGTGGAGAAAGAACTGGCTGTTGCTCTGGCAAAAAATGCAGGTCTTGAAGAGCAAAAAATGCAAATGCAGGAAACCATAGATGATCTCCGTAAACGATTGGATGCGTCGGAAACTCGGGTAACAGCAATTTTAACGGATCAGAGGCCGCAAGGGTTTTGGGGAAAACTTTTCCGTTGAGAATTTAGCGGCGGATATTCACTTCCCACACAGTCGTGTCGAAGGAACACAGTTCCTGACCTTCGACTTGGGCAGAAAACTGACCCATATGGATACGGTAACGGCCTGGGATGAAATTGCCTGGATAGAAGTGGGGTATGTTGGAATCTGCATAACTCAGAATACCAGACAAGGCACCGGTTAGGCTGGTGGGTAATACAATATCTTCGGATAAGTCCTTTCCCGAAAACTTATAGACAACATCATTATATGAATTTCCCTCAACAACCGGCACAGTTTCCTCTGCAATTGTTCGAACCCACTGCCCTTTTGCCGCCAACCTTTCAGCGTACCATTCAACAGGGTCGTCGTAAGATGTTGGTAAAGTGACAGACAGTTTCACCCCCCTTAATTTTTCTGTAACCCGAACAACCCAGAACAGTTTGAATTCTGTTTCTAAACTTGTGGCTGACACCATATCTTTGTGAGAGAAGTCCCGCGGTAGATACAGTTCCAGCGCAAATGCCCCGCAATCCGTGCGGCCAACCCTTTCCAATTTTGGCATGTTTTTCTCAAGATCCCGGCGACCAAAAGCGGCATCGTCGAACCCTGGCGCGCCAATCGTGTATTTATCGTTCTCGCCCGCAGTTCCGTCCTGTGCCATGTTACAACCTCCCAATACAGCAAGAAAACCTGCCGATAACATCATATGTTTCATCATATACCTCATTTAAAACCCTCAGGCCTTGATTTTCATTGCCGTCACAGTCCGCCCGTTTGCCCGCAATGTTTCAATCACTGCATGAACCACGGTGATGATATAAGGGCGGCGGATGGCGGTGCGCTCTTTCATCTTGCCCATCAGCCCATTCTCATCCGCGCTGGCTTCGGAAGGAAGGCCCGTTACCTTGGGCCATGTGTATTGCATTCCGCCGCGATCTGCTTCCCATTCAGGGGACAGGGCAGGGGGGTAACCCTTCCGTTTTCCGTAAACCGCTTCAATGATCGGATTGCACCATGAGCAATCCCTGTCTACTGCCATTTGGCCCGTCCAAGCAGATATTTGTGAGTGGGCAAGACCCCCATCTGGGCTAACGCGATTTCGACCTCTTTGGCACGTTCGCGTTGAGCTGGGTCGTTGGTGATGACGTTGGTTTCCTGTGTGGCAACCAGAGTGCCGGGGCCAACGTCAAACGTCAGGGCGTAGGAAGGCAGACCTTGGCGGTCAATCCGCACCGGAAACCAGCCCAGCCAGCCGTTCCAGACACGGTGTTCAAACACGCGGTCGTGGATGCCGTAATTACCCGATCCAACCGCAATATAGCGCGGCTGTCGCCAGTCGATGATGGTGCCGATAACCCGCAGCCATTCGTCAAGGGTGAGGTTGGTTTTCCCGTCGGTGAGTGAGGGGATAATACCAAGCCTATTCACACCTCGCTCTTCCACTCCCCCTGAGTATTTCATCGTCAAACTTTCTTTTACCGGATTTCCCGGAAAAACCTTATTGCTATAGGCAAAAGCCGGAAGGCTGAACGATTTGTCACCCTTGTGTTTTAACGTTCGTTGAAAATCCAGATAGGCCTTTGGATCGGTCAACGGGTCCACGCCCGCTGCTGCCTGATTTTCCTCATAGGACCGATCCTGACGCCAGTATTCGATATAGCGGGTGGTGCCGATCAACGAGCGCATCAAGCGAAGCAGGTTTTCACCACCTTGCGCAAAGGTGTCAAAGGCGGGGCTAAACCAAGCATTCAAGGTAGGATAATCTTTGGGAGAGCGCGGACGCTTCATTTCCGGTTGGTTCATCAGTTATCCCTCCAATAGCCGTATTTATCGATTTCATCCGAGAAGCGCGCCCGCAGAAATTTTGTTCCATCCGGCGCCAGATGATAGGGCACATGCAGGTTGTCAACCTCGTGAAACTCAAGGTATTGACGCAAGTTGACGAATTGCCACATCACCTCGGAATCACTGAATATCCATTGCAGTTGGACCTCTGGGAAATCCGGCAACACCGCGTATCGTTGTGCAGTAAGCTGATCCGTCCATTCTTCCTCCAATGAAGGCAGCCAAGGTCCGGGTTCTTTTGTGAAACCTTCTGGTTCCCCCACAAAATCCGGATGAATGAAATCCCGATACCCCAATTTACACTCCAACAATTTGCACTCGCTGAACACCAGTCCGTCCCAGCTTTGCTTCTCCCCCAGTTTCCAGTTCCATTCCTCGATCTCGATTTGCAGATTTCCTTCCACCTCCTCGGCCACGAACAAAAACCACGGGACCACAAAATGCTGATAGAGCGACCCGCGTGCCTTCGGCGAAGGTTTGTGCACCTTGCCACCATCAAAACGGTGCGTTACCGAACTGCCTTCGCTCAAAGCCTTGCACATCATACAATCCTGTTCCGGATCATCCTCGCAGCGTTTTTTGGCCCGTTTTTCTGTACCTTCATCATATGGCACCGGGAACGGTATAGGGTGGTCGCGTTCCGGTTTTGGCAGGGCCTGTCGTTGAGGACGGCCCTCCAAGGCCTCGGCGATCGATTCCGGCAGTTCGATCCGCCCGATATCGTCTTCGTCCAGAATGCGGCGGGCCGCGATTGTAGCGCCACCTGCAAACAGGATGGCATAGCCCCAGTAAATCAACGGAATTGCAGGTGCGACCATATTTCTACCACCAGGTTTTCAATGTACCGCGACCACGGTCGCTGTAGTGTTTCATAATGGCACAGATATCACGAAACCGCGTATCTGCGGCAGCCGGATTTCCCCGAAGGGCCTGCCAGCCGGGTTCCTTGCAGAACGCGGGCCAGACATCGGGGTATTTCAGAATGGACAACATCAGAAACCGCGCCCGCAATTGCGGGTCTTTCAGGCCGACTGCATATATTTCGTCTACAGCCTCGAACAATGGCTTCCAAAGGACGCGTGCTGTTTTGCCATACCGCGCGCATTCATCAGGGTGCCTGTCGTAAAAATCCTCGGCCTGCTCAAACATATTAGAATAAAAATACAGGCGGCGAATGTCATTTCGTAAGGCGAAAGAAAGAGGAAAGGCGCGTACTTCTTTGGGTTCGGGCATAGATATCTGGAAAAAGCTACCGTGATATCGGGAGTGAAACAAAACTGGTTTTCCGCCGAATACATTTTCCAGTGCCTTGGTGTATTCTGGGGCCTGACGCCCTTGTTCGGCATAGGCGATCAGGATGCGAGTTTCCCACGACCGAAAATAGCTGTGTTTCCCGTCCTCGTCCTGCACCTTTGTAAACTTCCTGAAATGCTTCCACATATCGTCCAGCGACCCGCGTGAGCGGATGTAGATGCCCGGCTCGCGGTCCCACATGAACCACGGCACCTCCTGCTCGGGATCATGGCTGAACAGGTTGCGGGTGAAATCCACGCCCTCCTCCAGCCGCACCACATAGGGCGCAACATCGCGCATCTCCTGCGCCGCCTCGCCCTTGAACAGGCAGCGGTGTTCCAGCCCCGAGGCCTCCAGCATCTCGACAAAATTCACCACCTTGGCCGCGTCCAGAATGGCGTAGGTGTGCAGCGGCGGCACCTTCTCCGCGCTGCCGTATTGCGCCACCTCGGCCGGGGTCGGGTCGGGCTGGCCGAACAGCGGCTCATAGAGCGCGTCCGGAACGGTTTTGGGCGGGTGCACCCCGAACTGCATGTCGAGCGGCTCCACGCCCTCGATCTCCTCGATGTGCAGGTAGCCTTGGCCTTCAGTCTCGCCGTCTACACCCGCACCGGTTTCTCTGCCCCCCAGCGCCCCAAGCGCAACCGGATGCTTTGCACTGACCTTGCCCGCCAGTCTCTGGCCATCCTTGCGGCCGGGGTGTTTTGCCAGCCAGTCGGCGGCAGGCAGGACCTCCTCGGTCCCGATCATCTGCAAGCCGTGGGTGTTGGTGTGGAAATGCACCTCGCGCTCGAAACCCTCGATACTGTCGGCCCATACGGCGACAAGGGTGGGTATGGCCCCGGAGGCATTATCGTCGATCTGCCGGATATGGCACAGGCCCAACCACGGGATCAGGTCGGACATGGAACACTCCATTCAAGGGGGCAGTCCTGCAAATGGGGGTTCATGGATACGACCTCTGGAAAACCGGTAAATACACTCTGGGTAGAATAGCACTCCCGGAGCGGGGCGCAACAGGTCTCCGGTTTCACACGGTTTGCCTGAAAGGGGTTTGCCATCGGCCGGGGTGTTTCCCCGAAGAGATCGCGCGCAAATCCCGGAATGAACGCAGTGAGTGCAGGGTTTGCATAAGTGCGCCCTTGTCCTTTACAGGACTACGGGACCCTCTCCCCTTTCGAATGTAAAAACACTGCTACCCCTTGTTCCCGATCCTCCCCCCTGATCCGGGCAGCCCTGGTTGCACCGAAGCCTCACTCCGAGCACCCTGCAACAAACACAAGCTACTTCTATAAAGAATGACCCCGTAGAGGCCGTGAGAGGCTCACAGAGCGCCACTGGGACGCGAAGAGGCGGTGAGAGAGGGAGAAGGTGGAATTACCCACCCCCGGGCCTCTCTGCGGCCCTGAGAGGGTTTTCGAAGTATTGCCCACACCCGGTTTCGCTGCCTTCCCGGTTCTTCCCCCGGAAACGCCATGCAGCAGGGTTTTCCCGTTGAAGCATCCAGTCCGGGGAAAGAGGGGGGCGGATGTAGCAAGATATGCGTCATGTAAACATTTTTCGGATTTGGCGTTTTTTGCAGTTACGGCATCGGGTTTAGTGTTTTGCAGAATGATCCGGTTTTGCGGCTTGCCGACCCCTACTGACATAATGTGTTAACGTTAGGCATATCCTGCCAACGTCACGCCTCACAGCAAGGGTGTCTTGTGATTGGTTAAATCCGGGAAGGGCATGGACGGGGAAAAGGGTCTGGATGTTTCTGTTACCCTCCCGGCAAACCCGCCTGTGAGAGTATCCTGATCCTCTCAAAGCACCCCCTAAAACCCCCTGAATATTTCAAACAAACCGCGTAGCGCCTATATTTCTATATTTCTATATTTCAGGGGCTGTAACATACTGTAAGTAAAGGAGGAATCGGCGCGAAACGGAGTTTTGGGGACCGAAAACGGAGTTTTGGGGACCGAAAACGGAGTTTTGGGGACTACTAGGAGGCATTGACTCGGAGTAATGCTCCTAATAATAACTCCTTATGGGACATGCACTAAACGCGATAAAATCGAAGGCGCATATCGAGGAACATTCGGTCCAGCTTGGCGAGATGGCGGATGCGCTTTACGACAATCACACGCTGAACAATCCGCCCTCACTTGCGGCTCTGAAACTGCAGGACCTGCTGATGAAAACAGCGGGGGGTAAAATCTGCGAGGACCGCTGGCACGAGATGAACCTTTCCGCGATCAAGGGGATCAAGGGAATGCGCAATGCCAGCCATCAGGACGTGGTGGACCTGTTCCGCCAGTTGCGCACGGCCACCCTGACCTACCGCAACGAGGCGGAGGGCTATACCGGGGTCTACGGGTTGATCTCGGTCGGCCGGGTGGAGTTCGAAAATCAGGGCAAGCTGCGCTTCAAGTTCGACGAGGAGTTCCGCAAGGTGTTGGAAACCTCGAACCTCTATGCGGTTCTCGATCGCCAGACCTCGCTCTCCCTCTCCAGCCGTTATGCGCACCGGCTGCACGAGATGATTGCCCTGCGGGCGGGGCGCGAGAAGATCAGCGAGAAGTTCTCGGTTGCAGACCTGCGGGCAAGGTTGGGGGTGCCAAACGGAAAGCTGATTGATTGGAGCGCATTCAAACGTTTCGCCCTGCAAAAGGCCATTGATGAATTGAATCAGCTATCGCGTTTCAAGGTGACATGGCGGGTGAGCAAGAAATACCGCCGTCGTGTAGACGAGGTGGAACTGACATGGCAGGTCACGCGCGACCTCGATCCGGTTGCCAAGGAACTGCGCCGCCCCAAGGTGGGTCGCAAGGCACGGCGGGAGGGCACCGTAGAGGCGCTTGCAGACCCCTTCCCCTCTTCCGGCAGCATCAGCTATCACGAGCCATGGAAAACCATTGCCCGCCAGCATGGCAACGGCAAGGACATCAACCTGATAGCCAATGACTTCCGGCGCTGGTGCAAAAGTAAAAACATCCCGCTGGACGGGCCGAAGATTGCCAAACAGTTCGAGACATTTTGCAAAGGCGTAAGGTTGTGATATGGTGTAAAATATGAAACGTTCCATTTCATCCTTTTTGGAACAAGGCGTAACCCCATGAAATACACCTTAAATGAAGCTGCAAAAGCCGTAGGGAAGAGCAAAACGACAATTCACAGAGCTGTTAAATCTGGCAAGATTTCCGCGACTAAAACAGATAAAGGTTCTTACGCTATAGATGCATCTGAACTTCACCGCGTATTTCCGATTGTGGTAAATGACTGTTTCAAGGAACAGCCTAAATGGAATGATATGGAACAATCTGAAAATGCTATAGGAACACTTTGGATTCAGTTGGAAAATATAGAAAAAGAGCGGGTGAGGGAGCGAGAGTTGTTGCAGGAAACTATCGCAGATCTTAGAGAAGACCGGGATAAGTGGCGTCAACAAGCAACCTTACTTCTGGAAGACAAAAGGCCACATGGGTTTTTGAAAAAAATATTCGGTTAGTACCTATTGGCATCATACTTTGATTCCGCGCGTTGCGTTTTCGGGATAGAGTTCGATCAACGCGCGCTTGAATAACTTGTCCAGTTCATCCCCGCGACCGGAATCCTTGATGTCGACGGGATCGGCAAAGCGTTCGCGCAGCGGGGCGATGTCGAAGAACACGTCGGGGCGGTTCAGTTTTAACTGGCGTTCGTAGCTGTCGCGCCAGTTCAGCGGGTCCTCGCGGGATTGGAATTTCCACAGTTTGTCGCCGTTGGCGGCGGTGGTTTCTTCGGTGGACACGCAGACCTTGGAGATTTCTTCGGGGCTGATATTGTATTTCTCGAAATGATGTTCGCCCATGCCGATGCGCCACATCAGGCCGGGGAGCAGATCGAGGTTTCCCTTACCTAGAGGGGCCATGTATTGGCCAGCATCATATAAGTATTCTTTAGTTTCTGCATGATAGCTTGGAAAATGAACTACGAGAGGAAACCTGTTCACATACTCGGAATCCCCTTGGCTGAGATTGGGATCACCCGAATGTGCTGCATACCCAGTGTAACAGCTGTAAAATCCGTGCCCATCTGGAATTACCCATTGCCACGCCTCATTTATAGCCCGGATTTTTTTTTCGAAATCACGAACTGTGACACGAATTGATAACGAATTAGGCCAATCATCTTCAAACATGAAGTTAACAATATATCCAGTCATACGCAGCACAAAGAAACCAGTATTTCTCTTTATGGCTGCCTGATATTCAGGATCGGTGAAGCTATGAAATGGGGTAAGTTCACTGGCAAGTTCAGAAGCGCCGTATCTTATGATCTTAAAGGTTTTGGGCAGTTGCTCGCAAAACTGTGATAGCTGCGAAGCATTGGATAGTGCAGTATCCATAATATCCATATAAAAACTGATTTTGAGCTTTACCATGCTAATCTCCTTGCCCAAGAAAAGGTAGCGGTATGAGTGTGATCTTGCCGCTTGCGACAAGACCCTGCATGGTCCCACTCAATCTAGTGCTGCCTTCTGGCCCTGTATATATGATATATTGGCGTGGCGGGCTGGAATTCTCTGCAAAATGTCTTTGCGCCTGTATCTGCCGTGTGTTTGTGAGTATTTTAACATCCTTCACTTCCACCACTTGTGTGTTGGTTATCGCATCTGGAACTGTGCGAACAACATTTCCGTTCTTATCCCGGCCCTCAACAGTTCTGTTGTTCTTCGTAAAGCCCTGATCTTGTAACGCCCTCGCCTCATTCCGCCTCCCCCTCTGGAACCGCACATGTAACCATTGCGGCAGCGCCCCTTTCAGGCGCGGTGGACGTGCCCCGCCAATCTTCGTTGTCGCCCGTGGCACCGCATTCGACGCCCCGACCGAAGTCTTGGGCCGCCGCGTCGGTTGTCGCAACGGGCCGCGTACCCGCCCACCTGTAACCAGCCCGTTTATAGGCCCGTTCTGCGCCACAACAATATTTTCGCCGTGATCTGCCTCGCTGGGTGGGTCTTCGCTTTCGAACTCCCACAGCAACAATGGCCCCAATGCCATGGGCGGTTCTGTGGTGGTCAGGTTTGCTTGCTGAATGCGCGGTTTTACATCGGCCAAGCCGGCAACTGTTAACCCCATGCCACCAGCCAAACGCTTAAACAAGGTTCGCAGATTTGAGCCGCTGTTATCCTCAATCGGACTTTGCGGAGCGGCCTCAAGATCATCCCGCAACACCTTTGTCCGGCGCAAATAACCATCTGGTCCGACAAAGGTGAACTGTATGTAGACTGGATCAGCCCCATAGGCCAATTTATCCTTCAGAAAGGATTTGAGCGTGTTGGGGTTATAAGGGTCATCCCCGAACCATACATCGTGATCCAGATGCTCGGGATCATCCAAAAACTCTGCATATTGCCACGCATCAGGATGCACCCCTTGGAGAAAAGCCAAGGCAACCCATTCATCGTAATCACGACAAGGAACAGAAATGCCATCCTCTGGAACACCAATGTCGGTTTGGAGCGCCCCGAACAGCGCGTATAATTCATCATCATTTCCAATAGATGTGGTTATGCTGGATCGGCGCTCAAGACGGCCTGCATAGTCATTATCGCTTTCATCCACTTGACGTTCAAAGGGCAGTTCAGCCACATTGACACGCGGGCAGCGACCTGTTGGGCAATCAATTGTCTCATAACGTCCGCCGCCTAAAGACCGGACTGTTGGTGGTGGGTTTGTTTCATCTTCAAGACTCATACCAATTCCCCGGTTTCTAATTTGTTTTTAACCGCCATGATTTTTAGGCTAGCTGTGTTCAAGTTGCTATTTCCAATTATTTTCTCAACATCAGCACGCGCCCAGAATCCTTTGCTTTTCTCAAGGGTGATAGCGATATAATCTCGAATATCTACATCCAAGGATAACCCTTTGCTTTGCGCGTCTTGAACAAGGGAGGACAGATATGAACGCCATGCTTTCTTTGTTGCATATAGCTTTCTTTGTTCAGGCCATATTTTTGCAGCCTCAATAGATATTTTATCTATAAACTGGGTGGCCATATACGTTTCAAAAATACGCAGTTCCCGCGTAGTGATATTGAATGCACAAATCGGTCGGTTTGCATCCTTTTCAAACATTTCAGACAGCGTGATTACAAGACACGAAGCACCTTGCTTTTGTTCAATAAAAAATTGCAGGTGGCCTGATATGTTATCAGGGGAGAACCAGCGGCACACACGATCATACCAGTTTCCAATCCCTGCAAAATATACCCCGGCAATTCTTGGATCCCAAAAGCGGAAAAAGTGCCACCCATCAACACCTTCGACTTGGACCTTTGTAAACCTTCTAAAATGTGCCCAAATCTCATCCATAGATGCCGTTGTGCGAATAAATATCCCTGTGTTTTGCCCCCAATGGTTCGCAAAAAAATCCTGATGGAATGCGGATATCTTACCATTCCTCGGCATCGTGACATCAAGCAGATATGGCGCAGCTTCTTTCATAGTTTCCGCAGCACCCCCTTTGAACAAGCACCGTACGGGCACATCCAAGGTGTCCAAATCAAAAACACTTGTGATATTCTTGCGAAGCGTTGCATCTACAATAAAATAAGTTCGCAGCGGCCTGTTATTCTCATCCTTTTGATTTTTCCCAAAGAGCAATTCTTCCAAGTCTGGGGTAATCCAGTCCTGTTCCCAAAATGGTAAATGGTTTTGGTCTGGAGAGTTGGCAATTTCGATCTCCTCGATGTGCAGATAGCCTTCACCTTCAGTCTCGCCGCCTACACCCGCACCGGTTTCTCTGCCCCCCAGCGCCCCAAGCGCAACCGGATGCTTTGCACTGACCTTGCCCGCCAGCCTCTGGCCATCCTTGCGGTCCGGGTGTTTTGCCAGCCAATCGGGGGCAGGCAGGACCTCCTCGGTCCCGATCATCTGCAGGCCGTGGGTGTTGGTGTGGAAATGCACCTCGCGCTCGAAACCCTCGATGCTGTCGGCCCAGACGGCGACAAGGGTGGGTATGGCCCCGGAGGCGTTATCGTCGATCTGCCGGATATGGCACAGACCCAGCCACGGGATCAGGTCGGACATGGAACACTCCATTCAAGGGGGCAGTCCTGCAAATGGGGGTTCATGGATACGACCTCTGGAAAACCGATAAATACACTCTGGGTAGAATAGCACTCCCGGAGCGGGGCGCAACAGGTCTCCGGTTTCACACGGTTTGCCTGAAAGGGGTTTGCCATCGGCCGGGGTGTTTCCCCGAAGAGATCGCGCGCAAATCCCGGAATGAACGCAGTGAGTGCAGGGTTTGCATAAGTGCGCCCTTGTCCTTTACAGGACTACGGGACCCTCTCCCCTTTCGAATGTAAAAACACTGCTACCCCTTGTTCCCGATCCTCCCCCCTGATCCGGGCAGCCCTGGTTGCACCGAAGCCTCACTCCGAGCACCCTGCAACAAACACAAGCTACTTCTATAAAGAATGACCCCGTAGAGGCCGTGAGAGGCTCACAGAGCGCCACTGGGACGCGAAGAGGCGGTGAGAGAGGGAGAAGGTGGAATTACCCACCCCCGGGCCTCTCTGCGGCCCTGAGAGGGTTTTCGAAGTATTGCCCACACCCGGTTTCGCTGCCTTCCCGGTTCTTCCCCCGGAAACGCCATGCAGCAGGGTTTTCCCGTTGAAGCATCCAGTCCGGGGAAAGAGGGGGGCGGATGTAGCAAGATATGCGTCATGTAAACATTTTTCGGATTTGGCGTTTTTTGCAGTTACGGCATCGGGTTTAGTGTTTTGCAGAATGATCCGGTTTTGCGGCTTGCCGACCCCTACTGACATAATGTGTTAACGTTAGGCATATCCTGCCAACGTCACGCCTCACAGCAAGGGTGTCTTGTGATTGGTTAAATCCGGGAAGGGCATGGACGGGGAAAAGGGTCTGGATGTTTCTGTTACCCTCCCGGCAAACCCGCCTGTGAGAGTATCCTGATCCTCTCAAAGCACCCCCTAAAACCCCCTGAATATTTCAAACAAACCGCGTAGCGCCTATATTTCTATATTTCTATATTTCAGGGGCTGTAACATACTGTAAGTAAAGGAGGAATCGGCGCGAAACGGAGTTTTGGGGACCGAAAACGGAGTTTTGGGGACCGAAAACGGAGTTTTGGGGACTACTAGGAGGCATTGACTCGGAGTAATGCTCCTAATAATAACTCCTTATGGGACATGCACTAAACGCGATAAAATCGAAGGCGCATATCGAGGAACATTCGGTCCAGCTTGGCGAGATGGCGGATGCGCTTTACGACAATCACACGCTGAACAATCCGCCCTCACTTGCGGCTCTGAAACTGCAGGACCTGCTGATGAAAACAGCGGGGGGTAAAATCTGCGAGGACCGCTGGCACGAGATGAACCTTTCCGCGATCAAGGGGATCAAGGGAATGCGCAATGCCAGCCATCAGGACGTGGTGGACCTGTTCCGCCAGTTGCGCACGGCCACCCTGACCTACCGCAACGAGGCGGAGGGCTATACCGGGGTCTACGGGTTGATCTCGGTCGGCCGGGTGGAGTTCGAAAATCAGGGCAAGCTGCGCTTCAAGTTCGACGAGGAGTTCCGCAAGGTGTTGGAAACCTCGAACCTCTATGCGGTTCTCGATCGCCAGACCTCGCTCTCCCTCTCCAGCCGTTATGCGCACCGGCTGCACGAGATGATTGCCCTGCGGGCGGGGCGCGAGAAGATCAGCGAGAAGTTCTCGGTTGCAGACCTGCGGGCAAGGTTGGGGGTGCCAAACGGAAAGCTGATTGATTGGAGCGCATTCAAACGTTTCGCCCTGCAAAAGGCCATTGATGAATTGAATCAGCTATCGCGTTTCAAGGTGACATGGCGGGTGAGCAAGAAATACCGCCGTCGTGTAGACGAGGTGGAACTGACATGGCAGGTCACGCGCGACCTCGATCCGGTTGCCAAGGAACTGCGCCGCCCCAAGGTGGGTCGCAAGGCACGGCGGGAGGGCACCGTAGAGGCGCTTGCAGACCCCTTCCCCTCTTCCGGCAGCATCAGCTATCACGAGCCATGGAAAACCATTGCCCGCCAGCATGGCAACGGCAAGGACATCAACCTGATAGCCAATGACTTCCGGCGCTGGTGCAAAAGTAAAAACATCCCGCTGGACGGGCCGAAGATTGCCAAACAGTTCGAGACATTTTGCAAAGGCGTAAGGCT
>Ga0256839_1003943_pt1 | contig 14868 bp, 13 predicted proteins | sample 354166metaG_FD_185968 | JGI IMG/M metagenome (GOLD analysis project Ga0256839, IMG submission 185968) | Hydrothermal vent microbial communities from Mid Atlantic Ridge, Atlantic Ocean - 354-166 | ecosystem: Environmental > Aquatic > Marine > Hydrothermal vents | place: Atlantic Ocean: Mid... | reverse complement strand
GATTCGCGACGCTAACGCTGCTGACCAAGAACAGCTTCCTCGACGAGATCAAGAAGCAATACGTGATCACCGCCCGCGCCAAGGGTCTGTCCGAGCGCCGGGTGCTCTACGGCCATGTGTTCCGCAATGCCATGCTGATCGTGATCGCGGGTTTTCCTTCGGTGTTCATCGGGGTGTTCTTCGGTGGGTCGGTGATCATCGAGACGATCTTCTCGCTTGACGGGCTGGGCCGGCTGGGCTTCGAGGCGGCGGTGGCGCGCGACTATCCGATCATCTTCGGAACCCTGTTCTTCTTCGGGCTGATCGGTCTGCTGGTCGGGATCCTCTCCGACCTGATGTATGTCTTCGTCGATCCGCGCATCGACTTCGAGGTGAGGGAAGGCTGATGGTCAGTGTGCCCGATCACGCCACGAACGGGAGCGCGCCAGAGCCCGTCCACCCGCGCCGCCGGCCATGGCTTTCGCCCCTCAACCAGCGCCGCTGGCGCAACTTCCGGCGCAACCGCCGTGCCTTCTGGTCGCTGATCATCTTCTCGGTTCTGTTCGGCCTGTCGCTGTTTGCCGAGTTCATCGCCAATGACCGGCCGATCCTTGTCAGCTACCGCGGCCAGCTGTTCGCCCCGATCTACCGGTTCTACCCCGAAACCGCCTTTGGCGGCGATTTCCGCACCGAGGCCATCTATACCGATCCGGCAGTGCAATGCCTGATCGTGTCGGGCGGGCTGCAGGAATGCTGGGACGCCCCGCAGGCAGTGATCGAAGATGCCGCCGACGGGGAGGTGGCTGGCCGGGAAATCGAGAAGGGCTGGCTGCTGTGGCCGCCCATACGCTATTCCTACGATACGATCTCCGATGTGCGCGGCGTGGCCCCCGCCCCGCCCAGCGCGGTTCACCTGCTGGGTACCGACGATACCAAGCGCGACGTGCTGGCGCGGGTGATTTACGGCTTCCGGCTGTCGATCATCTTTACCATCATCGTCACCGTCACCGCTTCGGTTCTCGGCATCATTGCCGGGGCGGTGCAGGGATATTTCGGCGGCTGGACGGACCTGATCTTTCAGCGCGTGCTGGAAATCTGGGGATCCACCCCTTCCCTTTACATCATCATCATCCTTTTCGCGATCCTGGGGCGAAGTTTCTGGTTGCTGGTGTTCATCACCATCCTGTTCGGCTGGCCGGCACTGGTGGGGGTGGTGCGCGCCGAGTTCCTGCGCGCGCGCAATTTCGAATACGTGCGCGCGGCCCGGGCGCTGGGGGTGCGCAACCGGGTGATCATGTTCCGCCACATGCTTCCCAATGCCATGGTGGCGACGCTGACCATGCTGCCCTTCATCATCACGGGAACCATCGGCACGCTGGCCAGCCTTGATTTCCTCGGCTTCGGGTTGCCGTCCTCGGCCCCCTCTCTGGGGGAACTGACGCTGCAGGCCAAGCAGAACCTGCAGGCCCCATGGCTGGGCTTCACGGCCTTCTTCACCTACGCGATCATGCTCTCGCTGCTGGTGTTCATCTTCGAGGGTGTGCGCGATGCCTTCGATCCGAGGAAGACCTTCCAATGAGCGGCCTTCTGGAGGTGCGGGAGCTTTCGGTTTCGTTCCGGCAGGACGGGGCGCTGCACCCGGCGGTGCGCAACGTCTCGTTCTCGGTGGGTCGGGGCGAAACCGTGGCGCTGGTGGGCGAGAGCGGCTCGGGCAAGTCGGTGACGGCGCTTTCCACCGTCTCGCTGCTGGGAGACAACGCCCGGGTGTCCGGCTCCGTGCTCTATGGCGGGCGCGAGCTGATCGGCGCGTCGGAAAAGGAGCTGATGAAGGTGCGGGGCAACGACATCTCCTTCATCTTCCAGGAGCCGATGACCTCGCTCAACCCGCTGCACACGCTGGAAAAGCAGCTGGCCGAAAGCCTTGCCCTGCACCAGGGGCTGCACGGGCCGGCGGCGCGGGCGCGTATCATCGAGCTGTTGCAGAAGGTGGGCATAGCGGAGGCCGAATCGCGCCTCGGCGCCTACCCGCATCAGCTTTCGGGGGGGCAGCGGCAGCGGGTGATGATCGCCATGGCGCTGGCCAACGGTCCCGATCTGCTGATCGCAGATGAACCCACCACCGCGCTCGACGTCACCATCCAGGCCCAGATCCTCGAACTCCTGGCCCGGCTGAAGGCGGCCGAGAACATGTCGATGCTGTTCATCACCCACGATCTGGCTATCGTTCGCCGTATCGCCGACAGGGTCTGCGTGATGCGCGAGGGCGAGATCGTCGAGCGCGGCCCGACCGAAGAGATCTTCTCCAGCCCCCGCCACCCCTATACGGTGAAACTGCTCGGTGCCGAGGCCGTCGGCGCGCCCGCGCCGGTGCCCGAGGGGGCGCAGGAAGTGGCGCGCACCGAAAACCTGCGCATCTGGTTCCCCATCCAGCGGGGCCTTCTCAAACGCACCGTGGGCCATGTGAAGGCGGTCAATTCCGCCTCGCTTTCGGTGCGCGAGGGCGAAACCGTGGGCGTGGTCGGCGAAAGCGGCTCGGGCAAGACGACGCTTGCCCTGGCAATGATGCGGCTGATTCCGTCCGACGGCCCGATCGTCTTTCTCGGCCAGGACATCCAGGGCTGGAAATCCCGGCGCCTGCGTCCCTTGCGGCGGCACATGCAGATCGTGTTCCAGGATCCCTACGGCTCGCTCTCGCCGCGCATGACGGCCGAGGAGGTGATCGCCGAGGGGCTGAGCGTGCATGCGGTGGACCCCGGGCGCAACCGCCACGAGATGGTGGCCGAAGTCATGGAGGAGGTCGGGCTGGACCCGGCCACCATGCACCGCTACCCGCACGAGTTCTCCGGCGGCCAACGCCAGCGCATCGCCATCGCTCGCGCGATGATCCTGCGCCCGCGGCTGCTGGTGCTGGACGAGCCCACCTCGGCGCTCGACATGACGGTGCAGGTGCAGATCGTCGATCTGCTGCGCGAGCTGCAGCGCCGGCACCGGCTGGCCTATCTCTTCATCAGCCACGATCTGAAGGTCGTGCGGGCACTCTCGCACAAGGTGATCGTGATGAAGAACGGCGATATCGTCGAGGAAGGCCCGGCCGGGCAGGTCTTCGATGACCCGAAATCCGAATACACCCGCGCCCTGATGGCTGCCGCCTTCGAGGCCAGGGCCATCACCGCCTGACGAAAGCGCCCCTCCTTCTTCTGTCCGCAAGCACTCCGGGGGTCCGGGGGCAGCGCCCCCGGCACGCCGGCCTCAGCCCGGCCCGAACGGGGTGCAGGGCAGATCGCGCGCCTCGAGCCGGCGGCAGGCCAGGGCCGACATCTCTTCGCTCAGTCCCACGAAATTGGCCTCGAAGCCACGCGGGCCGCGCACCACCTTGCGCAGGGCCTCGTCAAGCGTCGCCATCTCGATGAGCGCCGTCTTCAGTAGCACCCGCTCGGCCTCGTAACGGGTGTTGAAACGGCCCACGTTGATGCCCCAGTTGCGTCCGCCCGAGGTGGAGACGCGGGTCACCACCACCGGCTGCTGGATGTCGGGCTCGATCGTGTTGCCGCTGCGCAGTGAGGCCAGGATCACCTCTGCCGGGCTCGGCGGCGGGGCGGGAGGCTCGGCCGTGGTGGCGCTCACCGCCTGCGCGGCGGCTTCCACGGCCTTGTTGATCTCTTCGGACATCGCCAGAAGCACGGCTTCGTCTGCGGGTTGCGGGGCAAGGCCATCGGGCCGCGGCATCGGCCGGACGGATCTGCGCAGCGGGCCTTCGCGGTTCACGCTGCGCCCGGCATCGGCATAGACTGGCGGCGCCGGACGGCGTACCGGAGCCTTGTCGGGGGCGCGGCGGAAGCCCAGGTCTAGCAGTTCGGCCACCTTCTTGTTGCGTGCCGCGGTGGACAGCCCGCCGAAGACGGTGGCGATGATCCGCTTGTTGCCGCGCTCGGCCGAGGCCACGAGGTTGAAGCCGGCGGCGCGGGTATATCCCGTCTTGATCCCGTCGGCGCCGGGGTAGCTGTCGAGAAAGCGCCGGTTGGTGTTGGAAACCTGACGGATGCCCGCGTTCGTGGTGCGGCGCGAGAACAGGTTATAATACTCGGGGTAGTCGTAGAACAGATGCCGGCCCAGCAAGGTCATGTCGCGGGCGGTGGAAAGATGGCCGGCCTCGGTCAGGCCGTTGGCGTTCTTGAAGGTGGTGCGGGTCATGCCCAGCGCCCGTGCCGTGCGGTTCATGCGTCGGGCGAAGGCGGCCTCCGAGCCCGAGATCGCCTCGGCGATCGCGGTGGCCGCGTCATTGGCCGATTTCACCGCCGCGGCCCGGATCAGGTAGCGCAGCTTGATCTTCTGTCCCGGCTTCAGCCCCAGTTTGGAGGGCGGCTCGTTGGCGGCCTTGCGCGAGACGGTGACCACGGTATCGAGCGAGATTTCACCCTTCTTGATCGCCTCGAAGGCGATGTAGAGGGTCATCATCTTGGTCAGCGAAGCCGGGTGCAGGCGGGTATCGGCGTTGCGCGCATACAGCACCTCGCCGGTGCGGGCATCCATCACCAGCGCGGCATAGGGGGCGGAACGGGCCTGCAGCGGAGGCAGCAGTGCCAGAACCGTCAGCCCCAACAGAAACAACCAGAAACGGACAACCTGCCCCAGACGTTTTTCCACGCCGCTTGCCTTTACTGCCTCACATGCCGGGGTCGTTGTTGCCCCGTGCCTTGTTGCTTGGTGCGAGGCTAGCACAGGCGGTTGAATCGGAAAATACCCAAAATTCAACAACTTTTCTCATTCTGCCCAGCCTGTGACGCCACATGTGGTGGTCAAATGGCCATGTTCCACAACATGGGGTGTGGGGCAGGCCGCGGGCCATTCCCTCACATCCTTCCGCGGCCCGGCAGCAGCGGGAGCTCATGCGCGGCGCAGCTCCTCCACCAGCACCGGCAACTCGCCGAGGTGGTCGATCCGGTGATAGCGCGCATGCCCCTCGGGGGGATCGTCATGTTCCAGCTCCCAGGTCATGCCATGGGGCACGAACACGCCCCGCCCCCCTGCCTTGATCGCCGGGATCACGTCGGATCGCATGGAGTTGCCCACCATCATTGCCTGCGCCGGGCCTTCGCCGTGGCGGGCGAAGACCGCACGGTAGATCTCCGGGGTCTTGTCCGAGACGATCTCGACCCCGTCGAACAGCTCTCCCAGCCCCGATTGCGCCAGCTTGCGCTCCTGGTCCAGAAGATCGCCCTTTGTGATCAGCAGGATACGGAACTCGGCGGCCAGCTCCTCGATCACTTCGCGGGCATGGGGCAGAAGCTCGATCGGGTGGCGCAGCATTTCCTGCCCGGCCTCGATCAGCTGGCGGATCACCGAGGCGGGCACGGCATCTTCCGTCACCTCGATGGCGGTCTCGATCATCGACAGGACGAAGCCCTTGACGCCGAATCCGTAGTGGCCGAGGTTGCGCCGCTCGGCCTCGAGCAGGCGCGCGGCCAGATGCCCGGGCTCGGCGTAATCGGCCAGCAGGGCGGCGAATCGCTCCTGCGTCAGGCGGAAGAGGTGTTCATTCTGCCACAGGGTATCATCGGCATCGAAGCCGATTGTCGTAAGTTTTTCCGCCATCCCGGCTCCAGAGGTTGCAAATCGTCGCGAGTTGGGCAACGCCCCCTTTTCACATGGAACGAACGGCTTATATAGTCCAGCCGAAGCATCCAACCTTTCCTGAACGGGGATTTTCCGCGTTGACCCTGATGCCATTCACGATGTCGGACGACAAGGACGGCCCCGACGGTGAAGCCGGGGTTGTTACCGCGACGCGCACGAAAACGAGGCGCCCGCCTCTGTACAAGGTGCTGTTGCTCAACGATGATTATACGCCGATGGAGTTCGTCGTTCATGTGCTGGAACGCTTCTTCGGCATGAATCACGCCCAGGCATTCGAACTGATGCTGACGGTTCACAAGAAGGGACTGGCGGTGGTCGGGGTATTTTCCTACGAGATCGCCGAGACCAAGGTCAGCCAGGTGATGGATTTCGCCCGCCGTCATCAGCATCCGCTTCAATGCACCATGGAAAGGGAATAGGGCGTAGCGGCCCTCGGCGGCATGGCAGGTTCTCGTCTGACACTCGCGCTTGAAAGCGGCGATTTCGCGCTGCCGGAAAGCGGGCGCATTGCCGTGCTGCGCCCGGTGGCGGGGTGGGATCTTTCGGCCCTGCCGCGCGACAGGATACATGTGGTGCAGGGCTTCTTCCCCGATCATCAGGCCTGGGCCGAGCGCGGCTATGCGGTTTCGAGATCCCCCGAGGGTGGATATGCCGCCGCGCTGGTCTGCCTGCCGCGCGCCAAGGCACATGCCCGCGCGCTGGTGGCGCAGGCGCGTGCGCTGGCCGGCGAGGGGCTGGTGCTGGTGGACGGGCAGAAGACCGACGGGGTGGAGAGCATCCTGCGCGATTGCCGCCGTGCCGGGGCGCGGGTGGAGGGCGTGCTCTCCAAGGCCCATGGCAAGCTGTTCTGGTTTACGGGCGGGGATTTCGCGGATTGGGAAGCGCTGGCCGGGACAAGAACGGCAGAAGGCTTCGTCACCCGCCCCGGCGTCTTTTCCGCCGACGGGGTGGATCGTGGCTCGCGCCTGCTGGCCGAGGCGCTGCCAGCGGGCCTTTCGGGCCGGGTGGCCGATCTGGGCGCGGGGTGGGGCTATCTGGCGGGGGCGGTCCTCGTCCATGAAGGGGTGAGCGAATGCCACCTGGTGGAGGCCGAGCACGACGCACTGGAATGCGCGCGCCTCAACGTCACCGATCCGCGCGCCCGCTTCCACTGGGCCGATGCCCGCAGCTTTGCCGGCGAGGCGGGCTTCGATCATGTCGTCACCAACCCACCCTTCCACACCAGTCGCGAAGCCGATACCGCCCTTGGCCAGGCCTTCGTGGCCGCCGCGGCCCGGCTTTTGCGCCCGCGCGGCACGCTGTGGCTGGTCGCCAACCGCCATCTGCCTTATGAAGCGTCCTTGCAGGCGGCCTTTGCGGAGGTGGCCGAAGTGGGCGGTGACAGTGGTTTCAAGCTGTTCCGCGCGGCGCGCCCGCGGCGGAACCGGAAAGGATGACCAGCCCGCAGCGGCTGGCGTGAACGGACAGGGACCGGGAAGATGTCATTCTCCATATCCGGCAAGACCGCCATCGTCACCGGCGCCGCCAACGGCATCGGCCTGGCGATCGCCCGCCATTTCGCCGACCATGGGGCCAACGTGATGTTCGCCGACATGGACGAGGACAGCCTGATAGAGCAGGTGGGCGACATCGCCGGCAAGGACGACAGCAACATACGCTACTTCGCCGGTGACCTGCGCGAGAAACTGGCCCAGGCCAACCTTCTTTCGGCCACGCTGGATGCCTTCGATCAGGTGGATATCCTTGTCAACGCCAGCCGCCAGGTGCTCTCCAGCGATCCGCTCGACCGCGACGATCGTTCTCTCGACGTGCTGCTGGAGCAAAATCTCAAGACGAGCTATCGCCTGTCACAGGTAGTGGCGCAACGGATGATCCGGCAGGCCGAACGGGAGGGGCGCGAGAACGGGCCGGTGGGTGCCATCGTCAATCTTTCTTCCATCGCCGCCCGGCGCAGCCGGCCCGACCTGCTGGCCTATTCCGTCTCCACCGCCGCGCAAGACCAGATGACCCGCTCGCTGGCCCTGGCGCTGGCGCCGCACCGTATCCGTGTCAACGGGGTGGCCATCGGCTCGGTGATGAGCACCTCCCTGCAGCAGGCGCTGCGCGGCGATGAGGAAAAGCGCCGCCAGATCACCGCTCACACACCACTGGGCCGGATCGCCGGGCCGGGAGAGCTGGCCGAGGTGGTGCAGTTCCTGGTGTCCGAGGCGGCCTGTTTCATCACCGGCCAGATCGTCACCGTCGACGGTGGCCGCACCCTGGTTGATTCGGTGCCCGCCTCATCGCACTGAAGGCTCTCAGGCTTCGGGATAGAGCCTGCGGCACTCCTCCACCACCGCCTCGGCCCGGGCCGCCAGGTCTTCGCGCTTGGCCAGCAGCTGTTTCAGCTTCGCCTGCTCGGCGTCGAGGTCGATGGCCACCGGCACTTCGCGGGTATAGGCCACCGGCACGTCGCACCACACCTCCTGCCCGTCGACCACCCCGCAGACCTGCGGTTCCAGCTCGAAATATTCTTCCTCCTTGATTGCGTAGCCCCGGCTGATATTCAGTTGCGTGGTCTGGATCAGCCCTTCGACGACGCGCAGATCCTTGGTGGCGTTGTCGATGCACTGCTGCTGGGGCGTGACGCAGGCGGCGAGAAAGAAGAACGTACCGATGAGATATGGCCGCATGGTGATACTCCGGGCAGGTTGCGATGGCGTCAGGATATGTCGTATGCGCCGGCTTGCAAAGCGGGACGGGAACGGGCCGGAACACGCGTGAAGGGAAGAGCGGGATGAGCGACGGATTCGAAGATGAAAAACAGCGGGCCTCGGCCTGGTTCCGCCAGCTGCGCGACGAAATCGTCGCCGCTTTCGAGGCGCTGGAAGATACCCAGCAGGCGGGCCCTTTCGCCGAGCGCCCTGCGGGCCGGTTCGAGGTGAGCGAGACCAGGCGCGCCTCCGAAGATGGCAGCGACGCCGGCGGCGGGCTGATGAGCGTGATGCGCGGTGGCCGGGTGTTCGAGAAGGTGGGCGTCAATGTCTCGACCGTCTACGGCATGCTTGATGAGGCCGCGCGCAAGTCGATGGCGGCGCGCGGAGTGCCGGGGCTGGACGACGATCCGCGCTTCTGGGCCTCGGGGATCTCGCTGGTGGCCCACATGCAGAACCCCCACACGCCTTCGGTGCACATGAACACCCGCATGTTCTGGACACCGGGCGCCTGGTGGTTCGGCGGCGGGGCCGATCTCAACCCCTGCATCGAGTATGATGAAGACACCGCCCATTTTCACGCCGTCCTGAAAGAGCACTGCGACCGCCACGATCCGGGCTACTATCCCCGCTTCAAGGCCTGGGCCGACGAATATTTCTTCGTTCCCCACCGAGGGCGCGCGCGCGGCGTGGGCGGCATCTTCTTTGACGATCACAACACCGGCGACTGGGAAGCCGATTTCGCCTTCACCCGGGATGCCGGCCGTGCCTTTCTGCCAGCCTTCCTGCCGGTTGCCGAACGGCGCCGCGACACTCCCTGGAGCGAGGCCGACAAGGACACGCAACTGATTCATCGCGGCCTCTACGCCGAATACAACCTGGTCTATGACCGGGGCACCAAGTTCGGCCTGGCCACCGGGCATGACGCCAATGCGGTGCTGATGAGTCTGCCTCCGCTGGCCAAGTGGATTTAGGCGGGCGGTCTTCGCCCCTCACCTCTCATAGGGGTGAGCACCGGCAGCACATCCAGCCCGGCTGCCTGCCATGCCCTGAAGCCGCCCTCGATATGCACCACGTTGTGCACCCCCATCTCGATCAGCCGCCGCCCGGCCAGCGCCGAGCGCCACGAGCTGGCGCAAAACAGCACGATCCGTTCCACGTCGTCGAAGTCGTTCTTGTAATATTCGCAAGCCGGATCCACCCAGAACTCCAGCATGTTGGCCGAGACATGCAGCGCGCCGGGAATGGTGCCGTCGCGCCACAACTCGCGGATGTCGCGAAGATCGACGAACAGGTTGTCCAGATCCTCGGCAAGTTCCGCGGCCTCCTGCGGGGTGATGCTTTTCACCGTCGCATTCGCCTCTTCCAGCAATTGCTGCGCCGTCTTCCTCATCCCGTGCCCCAGGTTCCTCTCTTCATCCTGCCGGAAAATGCTTCCGCGCGCGCGGCTCAGGCCTGGCCGCCGCGCACCGCCTCGATCATCCGGCTCACGTTCTCCGGGTCGGCGTCGGGGGTGATCCCGTGGCCCAGGTTGAAGATGTGCGGCCCGCCGGCGAAAGCGCGCACGATCCGCCGGGTTTCCTCCACCAGTTCCTCGCCGCCGGTGACCAGCAGACGCGGGTCGAGGTTGCCTTGAACGCAGCCGTCCACCTGCACATTGGCCGCGGCCCACTGGGCCGAGACCGAATTGTCCAGCGCCACGCAATCCGCGCCGGTTGCCCGGGCAAAGCCCACATAGCGCGGCCCCGCCTCGCGCGGGAAGGCGATGACGGGCACCCCGGGATGGCGTGCCTTCAGTGCGGCGATGATCCGTTTCGCAGGCGCCACGGCGTAGGCGTCGAAATCCTCTCCCTTCAAGGAGCCCGCCCAGCTGTCGAACAGCTTCACCACCTCTGCGCCAGCCTCGATCTGGCGGGAAAGATAGCCGATGGTGGCCTCGGTGATCCGCTCCAGCAGGGCCTCGAAGGTGGCCCTGTCTTCGCGCATCAGCGCATGCGCCGGGCCCTGATCGGGGGTGCCGCGCCCGGCGATCATGTAGGTGGCCACCGTCCATGGCGCCCCGGCAAAGCCGATCAACGCGGTCTCGGGCGGCAATTCGCGGGCCAGGATGCGCACGGTCTCGTAGACGGGTGCGAGGCGGTCATGGATGTCCTCCGGCCCCTTCAGCTGCGCCAGATCGGCCGCGGTGTTGACGGTGGAAAGCCGCGGGCCTTCGCCGGTCTCGAAACGCAGTTCCGCCCCCAGCGCTTGGGGCACCAGCAGGATGTCGGCAAACAGGATCGCCGCGTCGAAACCGTAGCGCCGTATCGGCTGCAAGGTGACCTCGGCCGCCAGTTCCGGCGTGTAGCACAGGCTGAGGAAATCCCCTGCCTGCGCCCGCGTGGCACGGTACTCGGGCAGATAGCGCCCGGCCTGGCGCATCATCCAGATGGGCGGGGTGTCCTGCACCTCTCCCGCCAGTGCCCGCATCAGTTTCTTCATTTCGGCCATGTCCCGCCCCTTCGTTCTTTCGCCACGGTGGTCGAGCCCCTGCAACAATTTGTCAAGCGTGCAGGCTGTTGTCACGACCCTGTGACGCAAGTAGAGACAGGGCATGACATCGCATCTTCCCAGCCCCTCAGCTCCGCTGAAGATCGGCACCCGCGGCTCGCCGCTGGCGCTGGCCCAGGCCCATGAAACCCGCACCCGCCTGGCAAGGGTCTTCGCCCTGCCCGATGAGGCCTTCGAGATCGTGGTGATCTCCACCACCGGAGATCGGGTCCAGGATCGCCCGCTCAAGGAACTCGGCGGCAAGGGGCTGTTCACCAGGGAAATCGAAGAGGCGCTGCTTTCGGGCGGTATCGACATCGCCGTGCATTCGATGAAGGACATGCCGGTGGAGCAGCCCGCCGGGCTGGCGCTCGACTGCTTCCTGCCGCGCGAGGACGTGCGCGATGCCTTCGTTTCGCTTGGCGAGGGCGGGCTGGCCGATCTGTCCGAGGGGGCGGTGGTGGGTACCTCGAGCCTGCGCCGGCGCGCGCAGCTGCTCAACCGCCGGCCCGATCTTCAGGTGGTGGAGTTTCGCGGCAACGTACAGACCAGGCTGCGCAAGCTGCGCGAGGGGGTGGCCGAGGCCACCTTTCTGGCGATGGCGGGGCTCAACCGGCTGAACATGGCCGATGTGCCGCGCGTGGCCATCGCACCCGACGAGATGCTGCCCGCCGTGGCCCAGGGCGCCATCGGGATCGAGCGGCGCGGGGACGATACACGCGTTGCCGAAATGCTCGCGGCGATCCACCACGCCGAAACCGGTCTGCGCCTGGCCGCCGAGCGCGCCTTTCTGGCCGAGCTGGACGGCTCGTGCCAGACCCCGATCGCCGGGCTGGCGGAGATCGGCGGCGCCGGCCTGCGGCTGCGCGGCGAGGTCCTGCGCACCGATGGCTCCGAGGCGCTGGCCGACGAGATGACCGGCGCGGTGGAAGACGGCCCCGAGATGGGCCGCGAAATGGCACGCAAGCTGCTGGCACGGGCAGGCGAAGGCTTCTTCGACTGGCGCTGAGCCGTCCCGGCACCCCGGCCTTCTTCTGTCGGGAAATACTCTCGGGGGTGAATGCGCCGTCAGGCGCAGAGGGGGCAGACAGCCCCCTCTTGCATGAGCGCATGAAAGGAGAGCGCACCCGCTGCGCCTCCCTCTACCCCGGGGGCAGCACCTTGCCGGGGTTCATGATGTTTTCGGGGTCGAGCGCGGCCTTGATGCTGCGCATCACGTCCAGCGCCACCGGATCCTTGCGCCGGGCCATGGAGGGGCGCTTGGACAGCCCGATCCCGTGTTCGGCCGAGAAAGAGCCGCCCAGCTCCAGCACCACGTCCTCGACCATCTCCATGATCGCATCCAGATGCGCCGGATCGTCACGTCCAGGCCAGACGGAATAATGCAGGTTGCCATCGCCCAGATGGGCCACGGTGATGCTCTCGGCGGCCGGGTCCAGCCGTGCCAGCCGCTCTTCGGCGCGCTCCAGGAAGGTGGCCACCGCATCGAGCGGCACCGCCACGTCATTGTCCACCCGCGGGCTGCGGCTCATGGCCAGGCGCGCCGCGGCCTCGCGGATTTCCCACATCCGTGCGCGCTGGCCCTCCGAGCGCGCCACGATGGCGTCTTCCGCAAGCCCGGCCTCCATCATCTCGGCCAGCGCGTTTTCCAGCAGTTCCACCAGCGGCACCGTGCCGTCCTCCCGCGCGGTCGTATCGCGGGCGGCGGTGGCAGTCAGTTCCACCAGGATGGTCACGTCACGATCATGGCCCAGCGGCGGGGTCAGTTCCGGTTTCACTTCGCGCAGCCGCGCCATGTAGCTGCGCGGCATGTATTCGAAGGCCTCGACCATGCCGCCGGTTTCCTCCTGCAGGCGGTTGAGCAGGGTCAGCGCATCATTCAACGAGCGCGCCGCCAGCATCGCGGTGGCGTGGGCGCGGGGCTTCGGCACCAGCTTGAGCACCGCGGCGGTGATCACGCCCAACGTGCCCTCGGCGCCGATGAACAGATCGCGCAGGTCATAGCCGGAGTTGTCCTTGTGCAGCTCGCTCATCAGGTTCATCACCCTCCCATCGGCCAACACCACCTCCAGCCCGAGGCACAGCGCCCGGGCATTCCCGTAGCGCAGCACGTTGGACCCCCCGGCATTGGTGGCAAGACATCCCCCCACCATCGCCGAACCGCGCGCCCCGAAGAACAGCGGGAAGGCCAGGCCCCGATCCGCCACCGCCTCGTGCAGGCGGGCCAGCACCACCCCGGCCTCGACGACGGCCACCCGCGCCTGCGGGCGGATCTCGCGGATAGCGTTCATCCGCTCCAGCGAGAGCATCAGCGCCCCTCGCGCATGGGTGCCGCCCACCAGCCCGGTATTGCCCGAGACCGGCACCACCGGCGTGCCGCTGCGGCTGGCAAGGCGCATGACGGCGCTGACCTCGGCGGTATTGCCCGGACGCACGACCGCCAGCGGCTCGGCCTCGTATCTTCCCATGAAATCGCGTCCGTAACCGGCCGCATCCTTCCCCGTGAGCAGGTTGGAGGCGCCAACGATTCCGGCCAGTTCACCGATCAGATCCATGGCCTTTCTCCTTCGCCTGTTCCTCAAAAGCCCCCGCGAAGATTTCGCGAAGGCGGTTCTTCTGCACCTTGCCCATGGTGTTGCGCGGCAGCGCCTCCACCACGAAGATCTTCTTCGGCAGCTTGAATTTCGCCAGGCTGCGCGCGGCTTCGGCCAGGATGGCCCGCGGATCGGGGCGGCGGCCGGGGCGGGGCACCACGACCCCCACGACCCCTTCGCCGAAATCGGGGTGAGGCACCCCGATCACCGCGCTTTCCAGCACGTCGGGGTGGGCGTCCAGCACCTCTTCCACCTCCTTGGGGTAGACGTTGAAACCGCCGGTGATGATCAGATCCCTGGCCCGGCCGACGATCACCACGTAGCCGTCCTCGTCGATATAGGCCATGTCGCCGGTGATGAAGAAGCCGTCTTCCCGCAACTCGGCGGCGGTCTTTTCCGGCATCTGCCAGTAGCCCTTGAACACGTTGCGCCCGCGCACCTCGATGATACCGATCTCGCCGTCGGGCAGGGGCTCGCCGGTTTCGGGATGGGTGATCTTCAGCTCCACCCCCGGCAGGGGCGGGCCCACGGTGCCGGCCTTGCGCGGCCCCGCGTAGGGGTTGGAGGTACTCATGTTGGTCTCCGTCATCCCGTAGCGCTCCAGGATGCGGTGGCCGGTGCGCTCCTCGAAGGCGCGGTGGGTTTCGGCCAGCAGCGGCGCCGAGCCGGAGGTGAACAGCCGCATGTGCCCGGCCAGATCGCGGGTGAAGCGGGGATCGTCCAGCAGCCGGGTATAGAAGGTGGGCACCCCCATCATGGAAGTGGCGCGCGGCAGGGTCTCGATCACCCGGTCGGTGTCGAACTTCGGCAGGAAGATCATCGAGGCCCCGGCCAGCAGCACACAGTTGGTGGCCACGAACAGCCCGTGGGTGTGGTAGATCGGCAGGACGTGAAGCAGCACATCCGTGGCCGAAAAGCGCCACTCGCGGGTCAGCACCTCGGCGTTGGAGAGCAGGTTGTCATGGGTCAGCATGGCGCCCTTGGAACGGCCGGTGGTGCCCGAGGTGTAGAGGAAGGCGGCCAGATCGTCGGGGCCGCGCTGCACGGTTGCGAAGCGGGTGGGCATGCCCGCCGCGATCTCGGCGAAGCTGCCTGTGCCATCGGCGGCCAGCGTCAGCAGCCGCGCCCTGGCGGCAGCGGCCACGGGGGCCAGCGCGGCCTTGCCCGCGGGGTCGCACAGCAGCACCCGCGCGCCGGAGTTTTCCACGAAATAGGCCACCTCGGAGGGGGTGTAGGCGGTGTTGAGAGGCAGAAAGATCACGCCAGCGCGCACCGCCGCGGCATAAAGCGCCAGGGCCTGCGGCGACTTGGCTACCTGCACCGCAAGCCTGTCGCCGGGCGTCAGCCCGAGGCTGCCCAGTGCGTTGGCGTATTGCGCGGCCAGATCGAGGAAGCGGCGATAGCTGAAGCGCCCGCCGCCGGGAAGTTCGAGGAATGTC
>Ga0256839_1003942_pt1 | contig 14868 bp, 13 predicted proteins | sample 354166metaG_FD_185968 | JGI IMG/M metagenome (GOLD analysis project Ga0256839, IMG submission 185968) | Hydrothermal vent microbial communities from Mid Atlantic Ridge, Atlantic Ocean - 354-166 | ecosystem: Environmental > Aquatic > Marine > Hydrothermal vents | place: Atlantic Ocean: Mid... | reverse complement strand
TCCGGCACCACAGAAACGCCACCCCGGCCGACGCGAGAAGGTACTTGAGGGCGCCACCGGCGACGAGGTCCGCCCCCAGCCCTTCGACGTTCACGTCCATCGCGCCGAGCCCCTGATAGCCGTCGACGAGGCTGATCGCCCCGTGCTCCCGGGCCAACGCCACCAGGTCGACCACGGGGAGACGGGCGCCGTTGCGATAGCTCACGAGGGAGCAGGACACCAGGGCGCACCGCTCGTCGATCATCTCCCGGGCGGCGTCGAGGTCGATCCCGCCGTCGGGACCCTCGGGGATCTCCAGGATCCGCAAGCCCCGGCGCTCCTGCGCCCAGAAGATCTGGCCCACCGTCGGGAAGTCGAGGGCGGTGTAGACCAGGGTGTCACGACCATCCGCGAAGGGGACCGCGCTCACCACCGAGCTCACGGCATGGGAGACCGATCCCACCACTGCCACCTCCTCGGGGCCGGCATCCACGAGGCGACCGAAGGCGGCCCGCGCCTCGTCCTCCTTGCCGACCCACAGCTCCCAGGGCGACCCCAGCTCGTCCCAGTCGGCGAGATACCGCTCGTAGGCGGCCCGCACCGCGTCGCTCAACGCCCCCTGGGAGCACGAGTTCAGGTAGGTGGTGTGGGCGAGGATCGGGAAGGCGTCTCGCCAACGGGCTGCCAGATCGGTCACCGCTCACCTCCCCAGGTAGGCACGTTTCAGGTCTTCGTTCTCCGCCAACTCGGCGGCGGGCCCGGAGAGAACGATCCGCCCCGTCTGCAGAACATATCCGCGGTCGGCGATGGAGAGCGCCATGTTGGCGTTCTGCTCGACGACGAGGATGCCCACCCCCTGGGCGTGGACGTCGGCGATGATCTGAAAGGACTGCTCGACGAGGACCGGAGCGAGCCCCATGGACGGTTCGTCCATGAGCAGCATCCGCGGGCGCGACATCAGCGCTCGTCCCATCGCCAGCATCTGCTGCTCTCCGCCCGACAGGGTCCCGGCGAGCTGGTCACGCCGTTCGTAGAGGCGTGGAAACAGGTCGAAGACCCGTTCGAAGTCCCCCTTCAGATCCCCGTCTCGGAGGTAGGCACCCAGCTCCAGGTTCTCCATCACCGTCATCGGGGCGAAGACCCTCCGATTCTCCGGCACGATCGCCATCCCCCGGGCGATGCGGTGGCTCGTCGGGGCGTCCGTGACGTCCTCCCCGTCGAACAGGACTCGCCCCGCCGCCGGGCGGACGATGCCGAGGCACGTCTTGAGGGTCGTGCTCTTCCCCGACGCGTTGCCGCCGAGGAGACAGACCAGCTCACCGGGCTGCACCTGGAGGGAGACCTTCTGCAGGATGTGGATCTCCCCGTAGAAGGTGTCGACCTCCGCCAGCTCCAGCAACGGTGTCACTTGGTCGCCGCCCCTCCCTTGCCCAGATAGGCCTCGACGACCGCCGGATCGGTCGCCACGTCGTCGAAGCTCCCCTCGGCGATCTTGACGCCGTGATCGAGGGCGACGACCCGGTCCGAGATCCCCTCCACCACGTGCATGTCGTGCTCGATCACGAGGATGGTGTACCCGGCTTCGTCCCGGAGCTGGCCGATGAGGCGAGTGATCTCCTGGGTCTCCGCCGGATTCATCCCCGCGGCCGGCTCGTCGAGCAACAGCAGCCTCGCCCCCGTCGCCATCGCCCGGGCGATCTCCAGCCGCCGCCGATTGGCGTACGACAGGCTGTAGGCGGGCTGCTCCAGTCGGTACCCGACGAGCCGCTCGCCGAAGAACGCGAGGCGCCGCTCCGCCTCGGCCCGCATCCGCTCCGCCTCGGCCCGAGCCGCCGGCGTCCCGAGGAAGCTCCGGACCGCCCCCACCGTCCCCGAGGCGTATTCGGCCGCGATCACGTTCTCCGCCACGGTCATGTTCAGGAACACCCGCAGCGTCTGGAACGTCCGCGCCACTCCCCGACGGGCGATCTCGTGACGGGGAAGGCCGACGATGCTGCGTCCGTCGAGGAGGATGTCGCCGCCGTCCGGGGTGAACACCCCGGAGATGAGGTTGAACACCGTGGTTTTGCCTGCCCCGTTGGGGCCGATCAGCGACACGATCTCGCCTTCGGCGACGCTCAGATCCAGTCCGTCCACGACCAGGAGCCCGCCGAAGCGTTTGGTGAGCCCGCGCAGTTCGAGCACCGCCATCGTCTCACACCACCTCCACTCGGGGGCGACCCAGGAGCCCATGGGGACGGGCGACCATGAGCACCACCAGCAACGCTCCGAAGAGGAGCTGGCGGGTGATGCTGGGCTCTTCGACGAGACGGTTCTCCCAGACGAGGACCAGGAGGTAGACGCCGAGGATCAACAGGGCGTCCCTGACCCGCCGACGCCGAACCGCCACCGCCGCCAACGCGACGGCGATCGTGACGACGAACAGCACGCTCACCACCACGTCCGCCGAGGCGGAGAACCGCAGCAGCCATCGGTCGACCCCACCGGCCGTCTCGGCGGCGACGAGGCCGGGCCAGATCCCCGCGACCAGCGCCCGCACCGCCAGCCCGAACAGGAGCAATCCCGGAACGATGACCGCCAGCCGCCGACGAGGCCGCACCAACGTGAGGCCGGCGACGAGGAGGCCTCCGTAGAAGAGCAGCCGGGCTCCGGCCGGTGTCCGCAGCAACTCGGGGACCATGGCGATGATGAGGGCGCCGACCAACGCCCCGGGGATCGAGCCTTCTCCTCCGAGGACCAGGGCGGCGTAGACGACGATGAGGAGCGCGACGGTGAAGTTCTGCGGGAACACCCCGAGCTGCACGGCGGCGAACACCGTGCCCGAGACGGCGGCGACCGTGGCGCCGAAGGCGTAGGCCAGCACCTTGAGCCGTCCGCTCGGGATCGTCATGTGCTCGGCGGCGAGGGTGTCCTCCCGGATCGCCCGCCAGCCCACCCCGGTGCGACTGCGGGCGAGGTTCGTCACCCCGACGATGAGCAGGATCACGAGGACGAGGAGCAGGAAGTAGTAGTCGCGGACCTGTCCGAAACGGAACCCCAAGATCTCCATGGGATCGACCCCGGCGATGCCGTTGGGCCCGCCGGTGATGCTCACCGGCCCGTCGACGAAGGGGAGGTCGAGACGGTCCAGGTTGAGGGCGAGCTCCACGAAGACCTGGAGGAAGAACAGGGTGAGGATGGCGAGGTAGTCACCGACGAGCCTGCGGGCCGGCTGGCCGAGGACGAGACCGACACCGAACACGACGAGGGCGACGACGGCGACGACGACAGGGGTCGGAAGGTGGATCCCGAACTGGTCCGACGCCAAGAACGCATATCCGTAGGCACCGAGCCCGTAGTAGGCGACGTAGCCCAGATCCAGGAGCCCGGTGTACCCGACGACCACGTTGAGCCCGATGGCGAGCATGGCGAGCAGCAGGGCGTTCACCCCCACCCGGATCCCGAAATCGCCGCCGATGACGAAGGGGTAGACGATCGCCGCTCCGGCGAACAGCCACAGCCATCGCCGGGAGCTCCACTCGATGAGCCGCCCCCAGGGTCCCTCTCGGCGCACCCGACGGGACTCGAACTCGGCGACCCAACGGTCGGTGCCGATCTCCGGCATCAGACCTTCACCGGTTCGGGCACGCCGAACAGTCCACGGGGACGGGCGAGGAGGAAGACGATCAGCAGACCGAAGACGATCAGGTTCTGGAACGTCGACGAGATGTATCCGGCGGAGAAGGCCTCGGCGAGGCCGATGAGGAGACCCCCCATCATCGCCCCGGGGATGCTGCCGATGCCGCCGATCACCGCCGCGGTGAAGCCCTTCAACCCGGCGACGAACCCCATGAAGTGATACACCCGGCTGAACACGAGGCCCACCATCACTCCGGCCGCCCCCGCCAGGACCGATCCGATGAGGAACGTGGCGACGATGACCCGGTCCACGTCGATCCCCATCATCGCCGCCGCCTCCCGGTCGAAGGCGGTCGCCCGCATCGCCTTGCCCAGTTTGGTGCGCTGGACGAGGAGGTGGAGCACGACCATGAGGGCCACCGCCGAGAGGATGACGACGATCCGGATGATCGAGATGCGCAGCGGCCCCCATTGCAGCCCGGTCGCCGGGTCCACCATCCTCGCCGTCCCGTAGGAACGGAACCTCGCCCCGAGGACCAGCAGGGCCGCGTTCTGCAGGAAGAAGGAGACACCGACGGCGCTGATCAGGGGAGCGATCCGGGGGGCGTTGCGCAGGGGCCGGTAGGCGAACCGCTCGATCACGACGCCCAGGATGCCCGAGGCGAGCATGCCGGCCAGGAACATGAGGACGATGAGCGTCACGACCGGGATCCTCGGGTCGGCGGGGCCCCCGAAGGCGACGAGGACTCCGTACCCGGCGAAAGCCCCGACCATGTAGACGTCGCCGTGGGCGAAGTTCAGCAGCTTCAGGATGCCGTAGACCATGGAGTACCCCAGAGCGATGAGGGCGTAGACGCCTCCCAGCGTCAAGCCATTCACGAGCTGCTGGAGGAAGAACTCCATGGTCTACGGCTTCGACGTCGGTTACTTCACCAGCTCGTAGCTGCCTCCCTTGATCTGGAAGATGAAGAACCTGCCGCCGTCCACGTCACCGTTCTCGGTGAAGCGGATCGGCTGGCCCAGGATCGACGTCGCCTGGTCGGTGGCTCGCACGGCGTCGACGACCGCAGCCCTGGTCAGCTCGGCGCCCGAGTCGCAGAGCGACCTGATGGCGTCGAGGAGCACGACCGTCGCGGCGTAGGTCGGAGGCCCGAAGGTCCCGAAGTCGCCGTACTGCGCTTCGTAGGCGGCCACGAGGTCTGCGTCCTCGGGGATGCCGCGGATGTCGGGGGCGAAGGCGGAGACGTAGGCCCCTTCGACGGTGAAGTCGCTCGGGGAGAACAGGCCGTCGGATCCGAAGATCACCGCGTCCTTGCCCTGCTCCGCCATCTGGTCGCCGAAGAGCTGGGCGTTCGCCGCGATCTGCCAGGGCAGGAACACGACGTCGGTGGCGTCGTCGATCTTCGCCACCAGGGCGGAGAAGTCGGTCACGTCCTGGCTCACCGACTCCCGCACCACCTCGACGCCCGCCGCTTCCAGCGTGGCGGCGGTGGTGTCGGCCAGCCCCGTCGAGTAGGACGTCTGGTCGTCGATGATCATCACCTTCGACGCCGCCAGCTCGTCGATCATGAACTGGGCGTCGGTGGGACCCTGCTGGCCGTCATGGGGCACGACCCGGAAGAAGGTGGGCAGGGACCCGTCGGTGAGGGACTCCCGGGTGGCCGACATCGAGACGAATGCCATCTCGGCGTCGGTGAAGATGGGGCCCACCGCCTCCACCTCCTGGCTCCCGGCCGGACCCACGACCCCGAGGATCGCGTCGTCGGCGGCGAACTGCTGCGCCACCGTGCTCGCCTGGGCCGGATCGAGCTGGGTGTCGCCTTCGACGAGCTCGAAGTTGGTTCCGTTCTCCTCGTTGTAGAGGTCGACCGCCAACAGCGCCCAGTTGCGCTGCTCCTCCCCGATCGATGCCGCAGGGCCCGTGATGGGGGCCATCACCCCGATCTTCGCCTCGCACACCTGCGGAGCGGCGGTCGTGGCCGGAGCCGCCGTGGTCGTGGTGGCGGCGGTGGCCGGCGGAGCGGTGGTGCCCGGGCCCTCGGTCGTGGTGGTGGCCTGACCGCCACCACCGCACGCGGCCACGATCAGGGCGAACACCGCCCACCACGCGAACCGTCTCTCGAACCTTCTCATGGCGAATACCTCCTCGTGCCCGCCGAGTCGGAGTTCCCGACTCGGGTCCGACTTGATAAAGTAGCAAATCTGAACGCTGGATGCCTCATCGGCCAGGTCACGCGACCCGACGGCGTTTGCGCAAGTATCATATTCGAGCGAAGGAGGGAGAACCGAGGTGCCGCAGCCCTTTCGCGTCGGGGTGATGCAGCTCACGATGGAGCCGCTCGACGAGATCCTGTCCCACGCCCGCGCCATGGACCGCGCCGGGATCGACACGATCTGGCTCGCCGAGGCCTACCCGTGGTGGAGGAAACACGCCATGGAGGCCCGCTCCACGACCGCCCTCTCCCCCCTCATCGCCGCCGAGACCGAGCGCCTCTCCATCGGCTGGGGGATCATCTCCCCCTACTCCCGTCATCCCGTCCAGATCGCCATGGAGGCCCGTGTCACCCAGGAGGCGGCCGGCCCGGGACGTTTCCTCCTCGGGCTCGGCGCCTCCAAGATCCTGATGCGGGAGATCGGGGTCGGGGAACGCACCAAGGCACGACCCCTCGCCGCCATCCGGGAAGCCACCGAGATCATCCGGCGCACCCTGGCCGGTGACGGCTTCGAGCTCGAAGGCCGCGAGTTCACCGCCCGGGTCCCCACCCTGCCCGCCGAGGCCGACGCCCCCCGGTGGAAGGTGCCCATCTACGTCGCCGCCACCGGGCCGAAGATGCTGGCGCTGGCCGGGGAGATCGCCGACGGCCTCCTCACCGCCAGCATCACCACCCCGGCCTTCGTCCGCTACGCCCGCGAGATCATGGCCGAGGGCGCCGAACGGGCGGGACGGAGCCCCGACGACCTCGACGTCGGGTGCACCATCGTCGCCTCCATCGACGAGGATCCCGCCCGCGGCCGTGACGGAGCCAGGGAGATCGCCGGGATGTACCTGGCGAACAAGGTCCAGAACATCCGCGGCGCCGCCGATGTGCTGCTCCAGAAGGCAGGACTCAGCTTCGACGAGATCGCCCCGGTGGCCGCGGCGATGGAGCGGGGAGGAAGGCTGGCGGCCAAGGAGGCCGTCACCGACGAGATCCTGGAGAAGGTCAAGCCCATCGCCGGCACCCCGGCGGAATGCATCGACCGGATCCGCGAATACCGCGAGGCGGGCTGCACCCACATCATGTTGGAGCTCTGGGGTGACGACCGCGAACGCCAACTCGAGCTGTTCGGCACCGAGGTGCTCCCGGCCGTGAAGGGGGACGGGTGATCGACCCCGGACTCGTCTCCGCCGTCGTCTCCGCCGTCGACCGGGAACGGCTCGTGGCGACCGCCGCCGACCTGGTCGCGGTCCCCTCCCCCACCGGTGCCGAGGAGGCCGCCGCCGACCTGCTCGCCGACCAGCTCGCCGAGGCGGGATGCGTCGTCACCAAACAGGAGATCGAACCCGGACGGGCGAACGCCGTCGGCCGGGTCCGGGGCACCGGCGGCGGACCCACCCTCATGTTCAACGGGCACCTCGACACCTCCTACTCGGGCGACGAGCCCTGGTTGACGGGTCCGGGCTTCAAACCGGTGCCGTCGATCCGCGACGACGTGCTGGTGGGCCTCGGCATCATGAACATGAAGGGCGCGGTCGCCTGCTACGTCGAAGCGGTACGCGCCCTGCGGGACGCCGGCGTCCGCCTGGCAGGCGACCTCGTCGTCGCCGGCGTCGCCGGGGAGATCGAGAAGGCCGAGTGGGGCGACGAGTTCCGAGGTGCGAGCTACCGCGGCTACGGGGCGGGGACACGGCACCTGGTGAGCCACGGCGTCGTCGCCGACGCCGCCGTCCTCGGCGAACCCACCGAGGAGCGGCTCGTCGTCGGGCACTACGGAACGCTGTGGGCGAGGATCTCGACCAGCGGTCCCTTCTTCCACACCGCGTTCAGCGCGGGGCGCATCGAAGAGAACTCCCTGGTGCGCATGCACCGCATCCTCGACGAGGTGATCGCCTGGATCGACCGATGGGAGGAACGAGGCCGGTACCACGACCTCCCCGGCGTGGTGAACCTGGGCGCGATCCGCGGGGGCTTCCCCTGGCGGGTGAGCAGGACCCCCCACCGAACCGACCTGTTCCTCGACGTCCGGGTCCCACCGACGATGGGCTTCGACGAGGCGGAGGCCGAGCTCCGGGCTCTGGTCGACGAGCTCCGAGACCGCCATCCCGACGCCGGGGTCGACTGGGAGGTCTACGTCACCGCCGGCGGCGCCGAGATCGACGAGGATCATCCCGTCGTCCTGGCCGCCGACGCCGCCCACCGGGCCGTCGCCGGTGAGCCGCCCGCCCGAGCCCGGGTGCACTGGGCATCCGACGCCTCCACCCTCACCCGCTACGGCATCCCGTCCCTCAACTACGGGCCGATCGCGGGAGCCCTCCCCGGACCCGACGGTGAGGGCGTCCCGATCCCGTCCCTGGTCCGGATGTCCGCCTCGTACGCATTGTTGGCAGCCGAGTTCTGTGGAGTGAAGACATGAAGCTCGTGACGTTCCAAGATCCCGACGGCAACCTCCGGCCCGGCGTGTGGCGGGGCGACCACGTCGTCGCCATCGACCTCCCCGACATGCGCACCGTCTTCGAGCTGGGGGACGAGGGACTCGAGCGGGCGGCCTCCTCCACCGGGCCCGCCTGGGATGCCGACGACGTCCGGCTGCGAGCACCGATCGTCCCGAAGAAGTTCTTCCACACCGCCGGCAACTTCCGGGAGCATGAAGACGAGTCGAAACGGGTCGGCTGGTCCCATGAGATCGCCCCGTGGATCGTCTTCTTCCAGAACGTCGACGCCATCATCGGGCCCGACGACCCCGTCATCTACCCCTCCCATCTCACCAGCGAACTCGACTACGAGCTGGAGCTGGCCGTCGTCCTCAAGCGGTCGGGGAAGCACTTCGACGCCGACGAAGCCGAGTCGTACATCGGCGGTTACGTCATCTTCAACGACATCACCGCCCGGGACATCCAGCGGGAGGAGATGCGCTCGGGGGTGTTCAGCTTCTGCAAGGGCATCGACACCTTCTGCCCGGTGGGGCCCTGGATCGTCACCGCCGACGAGGTGGGAGACCCCCACGACCTCACGATGGAGCTGCGGGTCAACGGGGAGGTTCGTCAGCGCTCCCACTCCTCCCACATGTGGGTGACGATCCCCCAGATCATCGCCCACTACTCGCCGATGGGCTACAGCGCCGGCGACATCGTCTCCACCGGCACCGTCTCCGGCGTCGCCGCGTTCCAGGAGAACGCCGAAGAGTGGTACCTCCGTCCCGGGGACGTGATGGAGTGCGAGATCGAGAGGATCGGCATCCTCCGCAACCCCGTCATCTCCTGGGAGGAGGCGTACGGATCACCTCCGCCGTCCCGTGGGGAGGCCCAGGCATGAACTGGCCTGTCGACACCGAGAAACTCGACCGGGTACGGGCGGCGATGACCGACCAGGGGCTGGACGCCCTCGTGGTCCGGGCGCCCGACCAGGTCCTGTACCTCACCAACTACTGGTCGATGAAGGGGTACGCCATGGCCGTCTTCCCCCGGGAGGGCGACCCGACCCTGCTGGTGCTCGTCCCCCAGATGGAGGAGGCGGCCGACGTCGCCTGGACCACCGACATCCGCCCCTTCGCCGGCTACCACCCCGAGGATCCCCGGCCGCCGGCGGCGCGGTCCCTGGAGGCCGCCCTCGGGGTGCTCCGGGAACGGGGCCTGACCGGACGGGTCGGCATCGAGCTCTCCCAGGTCAGCCAGGGCGTCGACCGGATGATGGGCGAGCCGACCGTGTTCACGATGGACTACTTCCGGGCCTTCGAGAACGTGGTGGACGAGGTCGTCGACGCCGTCCCCCTCCTCACCCGGGTCCGGATGATCAAGACCCCGCAGGAGCTGGAACGGATGCGGATCGCCAACGAGCTGGCGGCGTTGGCCCTCGAGGAGGTCCGACGGGAGATCCGGCCGGGAATGTCGACCGCCGAGGTGGGTGCCCGCTGGGAGGGGCACGTCCATCGGATCGGGATCGGCTACGAAGGCCGGGTCCGAATGGCGCGCGGCTTCTCCCTCGTCTGGTCCGGCGACGGGATCCGCACCTTCACCCCCACCAAGGGGGAGCCGGTGGTCGCCGACGAACCGACCCTGTTCGAGATCTGGGTCTGCGCCGACGGCTACTGGAACGACCTGACGAAGAACATGCTGGCCGCAGGCACCCTCACCCCGCGCTACGACCGGCTCCTCACCGACCTGTTGGCCATCTTCGAGGAGGCGATCGCCTACGCCCGACCCGGCGCCGAGATGGCCGGCCTCGACCGGCTGATCCGGCGACGCATCGTCGAAGCCGGCTACGAGGAGCCGTCGCATCCGGTCTCCCACGGCGTCGGGGCCCGGGCCCACGAACCGCCCTGGCCGCACCAGGCCGGGAGCGGCGTCCTCGAGGAGGGGATGGTGATCGCCATCGAGCCCGGCACCTACTTCTCCGGCGGCGGCGGCCTCCGCCTCGAGGACAACTTCTGGATCACCGCCGACGGGGCCCACAAACTCTGCCGATACGAGGACGACTTCCGATGATCGATCACAGCAAGGTCTGGACCGGCGCCCTCAACGACGAAGCCGTCGACCGTACGCCCTTCGCCGGCCGCACCATCGGGATCTACGACACCACCCTGCGGGACGGCGAGCAGGCCGTCGGCGTCACCCTCGGTCCCGAACTGAAACTGGAGATCGCCCGGGCCCTCGACCGGCTCGGCGTGGACCGCATCGAAGCCGGGTTCCCCCTCGTCTCCGCCGACGACGTCAGGGCCTACGAGCTGATCCTCGCCGACGGTCTCGACGCCGAGATCTGGGGCTTCTCCCGGGCGCTGCCCCGGGACGTCGACCAGCTCATCGCCCTCGGAGTCGGCGCCGCCGTGATCGAGGCGCCCCTCTCGGACGGCAAGCTCTCGGCCTACGGGCTCGATCGCGCGAAGGTGCTCGACCGCATCCGCACCGCCGTCTCCCACGCCGCCGACGCCGGGATGACCGTCTGCTTCTTCGGGGTGGACTCCTCCCGGGCCGATCCCGCCTTCCTCGAACAGGCCTACACCGAGGCGGTGCGGGTCGGAGCCCGGGAGGTGGCGGTGGTGGACACCATCGGGATCGCGGCCCCCGAAGGCGCCGCCCTGCTGGTGGAGCGGGCCCGGGGATGGGTGGGTCCCGACATCCCGATCCACTGGCACGGCCACGACGACTTCGGTCTGGGGGTGGCCTGCTCCCTCGCCGCCGTCCGAGCCGGCGCCGACTGGGTGCAGGGAAGCATCAACGGCATGGGAGAACGGGCGGGCAACGCCGACCTCGGCGAGTTCGCCCTCGCCCTCGAAGCCCTCTACGGCGGATCCACCAGGCTCCGCCTCGAGTTGCTCACCGAGGTGGCGGACCTGGTCGCCGAACTCGCCGCCACCCCCCTCGCGCCCTGGAAGCCGGTCACCGGACGGAACACCTTCGTCCGGGAATCCGGTGCGGTGGCGATGCAGTTCCGTGAACCCCCCGCCGTCGAGCCCTTCGCCTCCGAGCTGGTCGGTGCCCGGCGGGGGTTGGTGCTGGGAAAGAAGAGCGGCATCGTCTCGGTCCGGATCAAGGCCGAGGAGCTCGGGATCGACCTCCCCGCCGAGCTCGAGGCCGACGTGCTCGCCGACGTCAAGGCCCTCGGGATCGCCAAACGGGGACTCGTCACCGACGACGAGTTCCGTCGGATCGTCGCCCACCGGAAGGGGTCGGCCGGGTGAGCTTCGGGCGGGTCGTCGTCATCGGGGCGGGGGCGATCGGCAGCCTCTGTGCAGGCCATCTCGCCTCCCGCGCCGAGGTGTGGCTCCTCGTCCGTCGCCGCGAACAGGCCGAGCTCCTCGACCGGGAGGGTCTGCGGATCAGCGGCAAGTCGGACCTGGTGGCCGACGTGCGGGCGGTGACGGACGCCACCGAGCTCCCCGAGTTCGACCTCTGCATCGTCGCCACCAAGGCCAACCACGTCGACCGCGCCGTCGCCCCGATGGAGGGCCACAGTCCCGACGCGGTCTTCATGACCATCCAGAACGGCCTCGGCACCGAAGAGGTGGTCCGCCGCTACGGGCCCTGGCGGATCGCCTCGGCCGTGACGTTCATGAGCGGAACGCGCATCGACGACCGTCACGTGGAGTACGAGTTGGACACCGCCACCTGGATGGGTCCCTACCGTCCCTCGGGGATCGACCTCGACACGGTCACCGCCATCGGCGACCTCTTCGAGGCGTCGGGCCTTCGAGCGGAGGTGCTCCCCGATCTCCGGCCTGCCCAGTGGTCGAAGCTCATCTTCAACTCGGCGGTCAACGGCGTCGCCTCGCTCACCGACCTCCCCCACGTCTCCCTCTTCGCCCGACGCGACCGCGAGACGGATCTCGGGCATCTCGTCCACGACCTGATGGCGGAGGGGAAGGCGGTGGCGGCCGCCGCCGGGATCGAGCTGTGGGAAGACCCCTGGGAGATGAACGTGGAGGCGGTGAGCCGCGGCCAGACCCACGACGAGGAGTACGCCCACGTCCCGTCGATGCTCGCCGACGTCCGGGCCGGACGGCAGACGGAGGTCGATTTCATCACCGGTGCCCTCGTCCGGGAGGCGGACCGTCTCGGGGTTCCGGTCCCCCTCAACCGGGCCCTGTGGCGGATGGTGAAGGCCCGTGATCGCTCCTACGACCAGGAGGTGACGACGTGAGAATCGGTGTGATCGGCTGCGGCGCGGTGGGGAGCCTCTTCGCCGCCCATCTCGCCACCCTCGACGACGTCGAGGTGTGGGCCTACGACGTCTGGGCCGAGCACGTCGACGCCATCAACGCCAACGGGCTGCACCTCATCGGCGTCGGAGAGGTCCTCTCCCACCCTCGAGCGACCAACGACCCCGGGGAGCTCCCCCCGCTCGACTTCGGGATCGTGGCCACCAAGGGCATGTACACGCGGCCGGCGATCGAAGCCACCGCCCATGCGTTCACCGACGGCGCGGTGTGCTCGGTGCAGAACGGCGTCGGCAACGAGGAGGTGATCGCCGAGTACGTCCCACGGGTGATCCGAGGCACCACCTTCCCGGCGGGAAAGGTGGTCGCTCCCGGTGTCGTCCAGTGGGACACGGCGGGCAAGACCTGGATCGGCCCCTTCGAGCCGAAGCCGGCGCCGATGTCCGAGGTCCGTGCCCTCGCCGACGTCCTCACCCGCTCGGGGATGGAGACCGAGGCACTGGAGGACGCCCGCGGGGCCCAGTGGACCAAGCTCATCTTCAACGCCGCCTCCAACGCCCTGTGCTCCCTCACCGGCCTCCCCCACGGCCGGGCGGCCCTCCACCCCGACGTGAGGTGGGTGATGGACCGTGTCATCGACGAGGGGAAGGCGGTGGCCGCCGCCCTCGGCATCGAGATGGAGAAGGACCCGGCGGTGCTGCTCCAGGAGAGCATCGAGCCTGCTCTCGACCATGCGCCGTCGATGCTGCAGGACGTCCGGTCGCGTCGCCGCACCGAGATCGATCAGCTCAACGGGGGCATCGTCCGCTTCGGGGAGGAGGTGGGCGTGGCGACCCCCCTCAACCGGACGGCGTGGGCGCTGATCCGCGGCCTGGAGGCTTCGTGGGAACTGGAGGAGGCATGAACACACGACCGAGCGACGCCGAGATCGCCCGCCGCTACTCCCTCATCCGGGAGCGGCTCGGAGCCGACGACGCCGATGCCCTGGTGGTGGCGGGCACCGAGTACACGGGTTTCGAAGGAGCCATCCGCTGGGTGTCGGGGTTCCGGATGGTGCACCGTTACGCCTACGCCGTGATCCCCCGGGATGGCGACCCCTTCATGGTCTTCCCCTCCGAGGCACGCTGGGTGGGCGCCCACGGCGAGGCGTGGGTCGCCGACCAGCGTTTCGCCGACGTCCCCGGAGCGGAGATCGGGACGATCGCCTCCGACCGCGGCTGGCAGCGCCTCGCCGTCTACGGCTCGAACTTCATCATGCCGGGCCGTGACGTCCGGGCCCTCGACTCCTTCGACACCGAGCTGATCGACTGGGACGTCACCTTCGACCACCTGCGCGCCGTCAAGAGCGAGGAGGAGCTCCCCCTCGTCCGCCACAGCTTCGAGCTGAACGAGCGGGGGTTCTGGGCCGTGCTGGACGCCTACGAGCCGGGCAGGACGGAGGCGGAGATCATGGCCCCGGCGGAGGCGCTCTTCGTCGCCAACGGGACCCAGCGCACCACCATGAACATGGTGCTGTCGGGGCCCCACGGGGAAGCCGGACCCGAGTTCCGCCATCCCGACCACGAGCGCCCCGTCGCATCCGACGACCTGCTCCTGTACTCGATCGAGATCGCCGGGCCCACCGGTTACTGGGCCGAGTTCGCCCGGCCGATCGCCCGGGACGGTCTCGCCCCCCGCACCGCCGAGATCATGGCCGCCTACCAGGAGGCCTTCGAGGCCGCCCGTACGGCCCTGCGGGCGGGCAACACCGCCCACGACGTCCACCGGGCCGTCTTCGGATGTTTCGACGGCCTCGACGTGAAACCGGGCCATGTCACCGGGCATTCGATCGACATGATCATGGTCGCCCACCCCCGGATCGGGGAGGGCAACGAGACGGTGCTGGAGGAGAACATGATCATCTCCATCCACCCCCACGTCGTGACCGGCGACGACTCGGCCTGCCTCTACATGCAGGAGACGTTCCGGGTCACCGCCGACGGCGGCGAGCAGCTCTCCTCGGTCCCGATCGTCGCCTTCCGCGGCGATGAACGCCCCGAGGACGTGATCGGAGGAACCCCGTGAGCGCACCGAGGGTGATCGACCGACCTCTGCGCGCCGCGGAGGTCGAGGGTGTCGGCGCCCGACTGGAGATCCGCATCGACGCCTCCGTGGGATGTCGCAACCTGGAGCAGCGCCTCCTCCACCTCGACCCCGGAGGCCACGCCGCGCTCCACCACCCCGACTCCGAAGACGTGCTGTTCGTGCTGGAGGGCGGCGGAACCCTCTCCTTCGACGACCAGCTCCGAGACCTCCCGCCCCGAAGTGGCCTGGTGGTCCCCGCCGGGACCGCCTACCGGATCGAGGCGGGGCCGGAGGGACTCGAGCTGCTGTCGGTCCTGGCTCCCCAGCCGGGGAGACCGGGAACGGTGCCTGCGGCCG
>Ga0256839_1003941_pt1 | contig 14870 bp, 9 predicted proteins | sample 354166metaG_FD_185968 | JGI IMG/M metagenome (GOLD analysis project Ga0256839, IMG submission 185968) | Hydrothermal vent microbial communities from Mid Atlantic Ridge, Atlantic Ocean - 354-166 | ecosystem: Environmental > Aquatic > Marine > Hydrothermal vents | place: Atlantic Ocean: Mid... | reverse complement strand
GCACCATTTGAGTTGTTTGAAAAATGGTTTAAACAAGCGATGCAGGCGGATGTGCCTGATGCCAGTGCAATGAGTTTGGCAACCGTTTCTGCGGATGGAAAACCGACGCAACGGACGGTGTTGCTAAAATTCTTTGATGAAAAAGGTTTTGTCTTTTTCACCAATTACAGTAGTCAAAAAGCACAACAGATTGAACAGAACGCTAATGTATCTCTGCTCTTTCCGTGGACGATTCTTGAACGTCAAATAGAAATTAACGGCACTGCAACTAAAATAAGTACAGCTGAATCACTTAAATATTTTCTATCTCGCCCTCGTGGTAGTCAAATGGGCGCTTGGGCATCTAAGCAAAGCTCGGCCATTACATCTCGCCAGATTCTTGAAAGCCAACTAGTAAAAATGAAAAATAAATTCAGTCAAGGTGAGATTCCTTTGCCTGATTTCTGGGGTGGTTATCGCGTTGTGCCTGACACTATGGAGTTTTGGCAGGGTGGTGTTAACCGGCTACATGACCGCTTTGAATATAAGTGGGATGGCGAGAAATGGATGATTCGTCGCTTGCAGCCTTAGCTATAGCTATGCCCTTAATGCTAAAGTTATTATGAAGTAAACTTCCACTTATCAAAGCCATTAATTAAGCTATAATAAGTGCCTCTCGGTTGATGTGTTTTATCGCTGAGTTATCAAAATAATTAAGGGCTAATTCTAATTATAAGCATTGGTAAAAATAAGAACCAAATACCTGAGTGTGTGTCTATTACTCAGTAACTTTCTTATACTTAGAAAAATAAAATATGAATGGATTCATAGCAAAAAACATCACTAATATCATCACGGCATGCAGTTTACTACTTATCAGTAGCAGCTTATTTGCTAACCCCAGCAACCGAACAGCGCCATTAGGTATGAATACTAATGAGGCGTTAGAAGTCGACTCCAGTGTGCCTTTTATCGACCTATTTCGTTATACCTTGCCATTTGATGAAGCACGACCTTGGTTTACCAAAGGTAATGTCCGGTTTGATAAAAATGGCTGGCCACAAAATTTAAATGGTGGCAAGGCAGGTACGCGGTTTTTAAGTCATGTGCCGATCCAAGCCTTGCCTCAGGGTGATTACACCGTACTTTATGAAGGTGAGGGTGTGATTCGCTACGCCGCTAGTGCGAAGCTGCTAAAAAAAGGTAAAGGTAAAGATATTATTCGCCTTAAGCCGATGCCTCAAAAAGGTGAGCTTTACCCTTCCTATACGGCGACCTTATTTATTGAAAAAACCAATCCAGCGAATCCGATTAGAAATATCCAAATTTTAATGCCAGGTGGGATTTGTAAGACCAACCCTTTTAAACGGGTGAACGCAAAAAATCACTGCCCACCAGGTCACTACTTGTCGTTTGAAGAGCATGGCAAGGCAATTACCTTTAACCCTGATTTTTTAAATTTCATGAAAGACTTTAAAGTTATTCGTTTTATGAATATGGCAGGGATTACGCGTAATAATATTCGGTCATGGAGCGAACGACCAACGTTAGATAAGGCAACTTGGGGCGGTAAAGAAGGGGTGCGCGGAGTACCACTTGAAATTATGATTAAGCTAGCAAATATTCTTAATGCAGACCCTTGGTTTAATATTCCGCACAATGCGGATAATACTTTTGTTTATCGCTATGCGCAGATGGTTAAACAGCAGCTTCGCCCTAATTTGCGCGTGTATTTAGAGTACACCAATGAGGCTTGGAATAATGTTTTTGTGCCGCAAGCAGAGCATATGAAGCAAACTGGCTATAAGCTAAAATTGGATAAAAATCGCAATATTGCTGGCTCTAAATATTACTCATTGCGTAGTGTGCAAATATTTAAAACCTTCGAAAAAGTCTTTGGTGGGACTCAGCGTTTAGTACGAGTTATGGGTGGCATGACCACGAATACTCACTTAACAGAAACCTTGCTCGGTTTTCAAAATGCGTATAAATACGTGGATGCGATTGCGATAGCGCCGTATTTTCATTTTCCACAGAAAAAGATGACGCAAATTCGTAGCGTTAATGATGTGTTTAAAGAGTTATATGCGCCTGATAATCGTTACTCGATTAAAAACACCTTAGGTTTTGTGCAAAAACAAGTTCAAGTTACTAAGGGGTTTGGTGTTGATTTAATTGCTTATGAGGGCGGGCAGCATTTACTGCATCATAAAACGCACTCGATGCAAGAGGGTGCTACACCACACCTCTATAAAGCGAATAAAGATCCGCGCATGGCGCAAGCCTACTATCAGTTATTATCGGGTTGGAAGAAACTGGGTGGAAAGCTGTTTATTCCATTTTCGGCTCCGCGACCCTCTACTTGGCATGGAAGCTGGGGAATCAAAGAATTTATTACTGAGGCTCCAGCCAAAGCCCCTAAATATCGCGCTTTGTTAGGTTTCTCTCACGGCAACCCATGCTGGTGGCCGAGTTGTGCCGGTGGTCCTGTGGCTCGTTTGCGTAAACCTCAGAGAATTCCCAAACATCTGATTTCAGGGCAACGTGATAAGGCTAACGCCAAATTTGTGGTAGTGCCTAAGCAAGCAATAGGCGCAAATACCTTGCACCAAGTCTCTGCAAAAAGTATCAATACAATGATTCAGGGGACAACTGATAATCCGCGTGACCTAACCGCGAGATGGCGAGCCAATTGGGATGATAAGTATTTGCATATCTGGGTGGGTATTGTTGATGATACGCATGTTTCTGACTCAAAAGAACCGTGGAAGGACGACTCAATAGAAATATACATTGACGCAGATGCGAGTCGGCATGAAACTTATGATGAGTTTAATGATTATCAGCTTACGTTTCGTTTAGGGGACCCTAAAATAACACTGGGTGGAAAAACACCGAAGGAAGATATTAAAGATATTAAGTACGCGATTCGTCAAAATCCAACGGGCTATAGTTTAACCCTTTCTATCCCATGGACGACATTACGTGTGGTGCCGAAGCCTGAGCATCAACTCGGTTTTGAAGTACAGGTGAATGATGACGACAATGGTAGCTCACGCGACGCAAAAATAGCGTGGAACTCCAATACAGATACCGCGTGGAAAAATCCTCGAGTATTTGGTGAGCTTGTTTTAGAAAGTGAGAATAAAAGCTTATCTGTTAAAAATGATAAAGAAATGGCGATTGATAAAGAGGCGATGAAGTAATTGAAGTGATGCTCGTAACGGCATATAACCAGATAAATTGTAGTAGTTATTACTTTTCTTTTGGATTCTTCTACACTAGATGCATGGGATTTTTCCCTAATTATAATTAATCAAAGGATGAATACAATGGCAACTTATAAATGTGATGTGTGCGGCATGAGTGTTAATGCAACCTGTGGTGAGTGCGATGCGCCGTTGGAGAATGGCTCTCTAAAGCTAGATGATGGAACGGAAGTACAAGTATCTGAATGCCCTAATGGTCATGGTAAGATTAAGTCACCACTTTGTTGTGGTAAAGATATGACCTGTTCTACGAGTTAGCCTGAATATTGCATAGATTGCTGCAATAAATCACAAACATAAAAAAACCGAGGCAGTTGCCTCGGTTTTTTTATGTTTGATTAGTAATGGAGGGTTAAGATTAAGAAATCTGCTGGTAATAAAGATTCTGCGGATGATTCGCATCAGCAAAAAATACCCAGCGCTCAACCATCAGTCCTAAGTACTGCACTGCCACAGCTACCAGTGGAATAATTAAGCCTGATAGGTTAAAGGTTAAGACTAATAAAACCAGTGGTATAGCAAATACCATTACCAAGAAGACAATTTTCATTGTGTTAACAAAACCTGCGCTTTTACCATGAAAATATTCGCGGGTATTAAAAGAACCACCCATAGAGCCTTGTGCGATTTGTTTGATATTTTTATGGTTAATACCAATAGCAGAGCGCATATCAGACTTAGGCTTAATAAAGAAACGATTTCGTATTAATGCGGCAGAGCGAGTAATGAGTGCTAAAAAGGTAAAGATAATTGCCCAAGTCGCATAAAAAGGAACCAAACTGCTTTCTTCAGTTGCAAAATAAGCAGCCAATGCAGTCGCAATAGTGAAGCCTGAAGCGGTACCTAGCAAGATGTAGTTAATCACCGTTAGTGGAGTGTGCCATTCTTGTAGGAACTTAATGCCTGCGTAAATCATGCCAGTACAAATAAATAGTAAGTAAACGGCAATCGTTGCGAGCAAACCTAGTAAAAGTGTTAAGTCGATTTGAGTACCACCAGCGGTTATCATTAAAGGCTCGGTATAGCCTAAAAAGTGTGCCAAGCCGTAAAGTGCAACGGCACCCAAAGCCGCGGGTAAAGCGATGATCTCACGTGATAACCAAGAGGTTTTCCAGCGTGTAGCACTACGCCATGCTCTTTCTGGGCGGCCTAGGTGGAAGAAAGCGGCAAACAAGCCCATACATAATAATAAGATGGAGATAGCAGTGCCGATGACGAAGAACTGAGAATCATGCGCTTGTAAGAGTTTAAACTGCGAGAAAACCTGTCCTGTAAACAAAGCTAAGAACAAACCCTGACCCGCGCCAATTAATGTTGTTAAAAAAACCATAGAAAATGGAGGATGCATAATGCGTTACCTTTTTATCTGACTTAAGCCTCTAAGTTTAGTTCTTAGAGGCGCTAAAATTTAATATAAAAACTGATCTACTTACCAAGAAGTCATATCATCCAATGATGGGTCGCTACTAGGGGCGTTGTGTTGCTTGCGCTCTTCTTTGCTGAGCGGGTTATCCGCACGCTCAAGCTCATCTGGGTGAATAGTAATTTCTGTTTTACGCCGTGGTAAGTAATGATTAGCAGGCTTGGTTCCCCACTCTGGCATTAATTGATAACCAGCACGCTCACGAATGGCTTTTGAAACATCCGAGTTTTCATCATGTACATCACCAAATAAGCGGGCGCTGGTTGGGCAAGACATCACACAAGCGGGCTTGCGCTCGTTTTCTGGCAAAGCTTCATCGTAGATACGATCCACACACAGCGTACATTTTTTCATTACCCGTTGTTGTGCATCCATTTCACGTGCGCCGTATGGGCATGCCCAAGAACAGTAAGCACAGCCGATGCACTTATCGTAATCAACCAGTACAATACCGTCTTGCTCACGTTTGTAACTTGCCCCTGTAGGGCAAACAGGTACACAAGGTGGCTCTTCACAATGCAAGCAACTTTTTGGAAAATGTACCGTTTCTGTTTGTGGGTAAGTACCAATCTCAAAAGACTGTACGCGGTTAAAGAAAGTTCCTGTAGGGTCTTCACCGTAGGCATTTTGATCAACCATGGGGCCAGCTTGACCTGAGGTGTTCCACTCTTTGCAAGAGGTCACACAGGCATGACAACCAACACAAACATTTAAGTCAATTACTAAGGCTAATTGAGTCATTACTTAGACCCTCCTTTTTTCACATGCTTTTCACTAATACGCTTTTTACCCATAGTTTTTCTAAAATTACCGGCAAAGAAAGCCTGCCATTTGTTTTTACGTTTGGCTTCCATGCCAGGTAACGGTTTAACGGGTGTAAACTGAGGTGAGGTGACTTGCGGCTCATTATCTTCAGCTTTGTAAACGCGAACACGTACATCATACCAACCTGCTTGGCCGGTGACAGGGTCGGAGTTTGATATGTGATCACCTGCATCGTGTGCAGGGAGCTCCTCTGAAATCACATGATTCAGTAAGAAGCCTTTATTCGCTTCATTGGCTTTAGGGTCTAGACCCCACGAACCTGATGCTTTTCCTATCGCGTTCCATGTCCAAACTGTTCCTGGCTCGAGTGACTCTGAATAACGGCACATACAACGTACTTTACCGTGCATTGATTCAACCCAAACCCAGTCTCCATCATCAAAGCCATTTTGGCGGCCTAGAATCGGGCTAACGTATAAATAGTTATGCGTGTGAATTTGACGTAGCCATGCATTTTGAGAGTCCCAAGAATGATACATTGCCATAGGGCGCTGAGTGAGTGCATTGAGTGGGTACTTCTGGGTATCCGTTAGTTGCGACTCGAGTGGCTCATAATGGAATGGTAGTGGGTCAAAATACGTTTCAACACGTTTGCGTAAACGATCAGGTGGTTGCCTGCCGGTGGTTTTACCCTGCGCCGCAAGACGGAATTTTTGCAAAATCTCGGAGTACACATGAATATTAATTGGCTCGTCATAGCGCGTCATATTGTGTTCTTGAGCCCAATGCAGGTAACCGCGGTTCCAGTTACGCATGTATTGGAATGACTTAGGTAGTTTGTGTTGGAAGACGCAGTTGTTCTTTTCGTACATTTCCCACTGGTTTGGGTTTGGCTCGCCTTTGAGTGATTTTTCACCACTCTTACCACGCCAGCCAGCTAAGAAACCGATACCTGAACCCGGTGCTGTTTCAAAGTTGATGACTAGGTCACGGTAATCTTTAAACTTACGGCTACCGTCTTCATTAATAAATGAGGGTAGTTTTAAACGTGTGCCCATTTCTACGATAACATCTTGGAAAGGCTTACAGTCACCTTTAGGAGGTAGCACGGGGATTCGAACCGAATCGACAGGGCCGTCATATTCTGAAATAGGGCGGTCTAGCATCGACATCGCATCGTGACGTTCTAGGTATGAGGTATCAGGTAGAATCAAATCACCAAAATCAACAGTTTCTGAATGATACGCATCGGCCACAATAATGAATGGAATTTTGTACTCACCATTTTCATCTTTATCCACCAGCATTTTACGTACTTCAGTGGTGTTCATGGATGAGTTCCATGCCATGTTTGCCATAAACATCATCAAGGTATCAACAGGGTATGGGTCGCCGCGCCATGCGTTAGTAATCGCATTGTGCATTAAGCCGTGTACCGATAATGGGTACTCCCATGAAAAACCTTTATCGAGACGAATCGCCTCGCCATCATCGTCCACAAATAAATGATCAGGGTCAGAAGGCCAGCCGAGGGGCATACCGTCTAAAGGAGTATTCGGTTTAACAGCATCCCAGCCGTTAGGTGGCTTGGGGCAAGGTGGTATAGGGCGAGGGAATGGAGCTTTATGACGGAATCCACCAGGACGATCAATCGTGCCTAATAAGGTCATTAGAATACTTAACGCGCGAATCGTTTGGAAGCCGTTTGAGTGCGCCGCTAAGCCACGCATTGAATGAAATGAAACAGGGTTACCTGTCACACTGTCGTGATCTTTACCCCAAGCATCGGTCCATTGAATCGGTAATTCGATTTTTTGATCGCGCGCCACAATGCCCATCTCGTGAGCAAGGCGGCGGATAGTCTCCGCAGGGATGCCGGTAACGCCAGCTGCCCATTCTGGCGTGTAAGCTTCTACACGCTCTTTTAATAATTGGAAGGCAGGCTTACATGGCGTGCCATCTTCAAGCGTAAATTCACCTGTTAGATAAGGGTCAACGCCTTCTGTTTTCATTGAAATTGGAATATCTAAATCACGATCCCACCAAAGTTTATTTTGTGGGTCAAAACAACCTTCTTCGTCAGGGACCTCATAACGAAGGAACATACCTTCTTCATGACTGCCCGGTGTTAAATCAACTAGCTCAGCAGAGTTAGTGTAGTTCACCAAGAAGTCACGGTCATATAGACCTAGCTTAATGAGTTCATGAATGACTGCTAAAATAAATGCGCCATCGGTGCCAGGTTTGATAGGAACCCACTCATCAGCGATAGCCGCATAACCCGTTCTCACAGGGTTGATCGCCACAAAACGGCCACCATTACGCTTAAAGTGTGATAACTCGATTTTCATTGGATTCGAGTGATGATCTTCTGCAGTACCGATCATAAAGAACAGCTTTGAGCGTTCAAGATCAGGGCCGCCGAACTCCCAGAATGACCCACCGATAGTGTAGATCATGCCTGCTGCCATGTTTACCGAACAAAATCCACCGTGTGCCGCATAGTTTGGCGTACCAAACTGCTTAGCAAACATGCCGGTAAGCGCCTGCATTTGGTCGCGGCCTGTAAATAACGCAAACTTTTTAGGGTCTTCTGCGCGTAGCTTACCTAAACGCTCTTCCATAATGCCGAAGGCTTTATCCCATGAGATTTCTTCAAACTCGCCTGCACCACGTTCGGTGCCGGCTTTGCGTAATAAAGGTTTTGTTAAGCGAGCAGGAGAGTACTGCTTCATGATGCCTGATGCGCCTTTTGCACATAACACACCTTTGTTAAGAGGGTGATCAGGGTTACCTTGAATGTAGCGTACCTCACCATCTTTAATGGTAACTTTAATGCCACAACGACAGGCACACATGTAGCATGTCGTTGTTTTTACTTCGACACCTTCCGTTTTATTCACAATAGGGATAGTTTTCATAGTAAACCTTTAAATAGAATTCGTGATCTATATTAGTAAATTGTTACATACTAATTGAGTTGCGGGATAATGCCTAGGTATTTTTTATAATACAAATCAATAACATTGATGATGTTGTTTATAGCTAACAGCTTCAACTAGTAAGTTAATCCGTATCACTAAAGCGAAACTTATCAATCTGCCATTCTTTATCTTTATAACACGTAATTACAAGGCAAGAAGGTCCGCCATGGGTGCGTGTTTTACCTGCCGCTCCTGGGTTAAGTACCCAGGGGGTAGTCTCTTTATCAATCACTTGTTTGTGGGTGTGCCCATAAATAATTAACTTAGATTCACTGTGGACTTGTCGCAATGATTGATGGTCGGGCTGGTGAGCGCCGTGTTCATGCCCATGCTCAATGGTTATTTTTTCACCAAAAACATCGAAGCTGAGTACTTTGGGTAACGGGTTGTCCGTTAAATGACAGTAGGGGTCATTATTGCCCGTGACCACATAAACCTTGCCGGACTTTGGTTGCAAAGCATCAATGATGTTGATACCGCAAATATCACCCGCATGGACAGCAATATCACAGTCTTTCACAATCTTAATAATATTCTCATCAAGGTGTGAGTGTGTGTCTGAAACGACGGCTATAGTGGTGATGTTGGACATTTTTAGCTCCTAATGCGAGTTGGGATAATAGGTGGTTGGCCATAAAAAATCCAGTTAGGCTGTAGTCTTATGTCGTCAAATGAAACTTCTTAACCCCAAAATCTATAGATTAATACACATACAGAGACCTTTGCACGACTCGAATGATGAGTAAAATGGCTGAAACCCCACTAATTTTCGTTGAAAAACCTAGTTGGATGCCTTGTAAGATCGCCCTACGGGGCTTAGCTAGGTTATTCAGAGATTCCTTAAAAACACGCTAGGTTGTTTCGTCATACTTCCGTGCAAAGGCCTCATGCAAACAATTGACTCTTTTATTTTGCTTTTTGTGAGAAACAATCTATATAGTAATTTTAGGCTTAAAGCCCTGGGCAAAATTATGACTTCCAATACTGATAACAACGATGTTACCCAAAACATATCCAAGCAAATTAATCAGGATAATAAGCAAGCCATAGAGAACTTAAATTGGCTAAAACAAGAAATGCATCCTTTGTTTTTCTCTTTTAATATCGGCGATGTTTCGGCGCTTTCTTTGTTGAGCACATCACTCCATCATTTAGCTCAACATAAGCGTGTGATGCTTTTAGACACTAGCAATCGGACCATTATTGCCCAAATTGATACCTATGGTTCTCTTTATAAAACACTGCAAGATTTACCTGAGCAAGAAATATCATATGCCGAGCTTACAACGTCCCGATCAGAATTACCTAAGACCAAAAACAAGCTAGAAGTCCTGCGCTTTGACTACAACCGAAAACAAGATCACGAAATTAAGAATGAATTAAAAACATGTGAATTACCCGCTCCGTTGTTAGCGGATATCGCTAAGGTACTACAAAAAAATCACCCCAATTACCCTCTTGAAGAGGCCCAAAGACATTTAGAAATGCTTTGGTGTAATAACGCTGAATATATTCAAGTTTCACCTCCTAATCGCATTGCTAGAGTTATCAATCTCTATGCCCAGACTGAGCTTAATGATGGTATCCATCTTGATATACAAGAGATTAGAGACCCTCAAAATACACTTGAATGCCGACTTTTATTAGGAATGGCAAACCCACCTAAAAAATCTTTTTTACTGCAACTCTTAGAGGTGTTTAACCGCCTAGAAATATCTGTCAACCGCTCCTATAGCCTTAATCTCAGTAATAGTGTTCACCCCTATTTTTTATCAACTTTTTATGTTGTGTTACGTGACGGGTCCTATCTAAAGAAAGACACTGATATTTATAAAAACTTACAGCGAGAAATATACAATACACAAATTCTGTCAATTAGGTCGGCTTCATATAAAAAATTAGTCACCTCAGGTATAACCACTGGGGCTGATGCAAGTCTAGCTAGCGCCATAATCAGTTTTTGTCACACCAACCTAGCGCATAACCATCCAGGCAGCTATTCCTTAGAAGGGATTATGAGGTCTTTTCATAATCATCCCGACATTACGACACTGATAATTGATTTATTTTATTCTCGCTTTGACCCTGAGTTTAAAGACAGAAAAAGTAAACAGCTGGCTTACAAAAACAAACTCGATTCAGTAAAACATGCTGTAGAAAATTTTAATTCAGGCAGAAAGTTTTTAGATAATTTTCGAAGAACAATTTTTCAATGTGCACTTACATTTATACAATTCACCATAAAAACAAACTTTTTTGTTGCAGAAAAACATGCCCTTGCATTTCGACTTGATCCTGCCTACCTAGAAGAATTAAACGACGAATTTACCCAAGATTTACCCACCGACCGACCTTTTAGAGTAACCTTCTTTTCTGGAAGAAACGGTATCGCCTATCATATTGGATTTTCTGATATTGCACGCGGTGGCTGGCGTACGATCATCACCGAAGGACGCGATAATTACATCACCAGTGCCAACACAATGTTTAAAGAAAACTATGTGTTGGCACACACACAACACCTTAAAAATAAAGATATTTACGAAGGTGGCTCTAAAATGGTAGCGGTATTACGGCTATCCTCATCTAAAGATAAAGAAAGCATTAACCAACAACTCTATAAACTACAGTTTAGCTTTATTAATGCCTTCTTTGACTTATTCGTTACAGAAAATGGTAAAGCCAAAGACCCTCGAATAATTGATTACTATGCAGAAGAAGAGGCCATCGAGCTGGGGCCAGATGAAAACATGCATGATGTGATGGTTGAAACTATTGCAAAACAAGGAGTAAAACGAGGTTATATTTTAGGTGCAGGAATAATCTCTAGTAAAAAAGTTGGCATCAATCATAAAGACTATGGCGTTACCTCTCTCGGTGTTATCCGGTTTGCTGAGGTCACTATGCAATCTGTCGGTATCAATATGCATCAGGATGATTTTAGCGTGAAATTTACCGGTGGCCCAAATGGTGATGTTGCAGGGAATTGCATGCGTCTACTACAAGAACGATGCTCAAATGTCAGAATTAAACTCATCATTGATGGTAGTGGCGCACTTTTTGACCCTAATGGGCTTGATAATACAGCCTTATCAAAAGTCATCTTAAAAGATGACCTAGATGCTTTTGCCCCGTCTGCTTTACATGAAGGTGGGTTTTTATTATACCGTAATCAAACACAAGTCGATGGCATCAGCACACTCTACAAAAAAATCACAAAGACTCAAGCGGGGCTACAAGAGGCATGGATATCAACTGATAAATTCTATAAAGAATTCAACAGCCTACTATTTACGGTAAATACTGATTTGTTCATCCCTGCAGGTGGGCGCCCAGAAACTATTGATATAACAAATGCTAATCTATATTTCGATAATAAAGGCAAAGCCAGCGCTAATGTTATTGTAGAAGGTGCCAACTCATTCATTACCCCAGATGCAAGAGTAGCATTGCAACAAAAAGGGGTTGTCATCATTCGGGATGCATCAGCCAATAAATGTGGTGTAACCTCATCATCCTACGAAATTATTGCGAACCTAATCTTTAGTGATGAAGAATTTTTAGAAAACAAAGAAAGCTATGTAAGTAATGTTATCGATATACTCAATCAAATGGCTGAAAGGGAAGCAAATCTGATTATTAAACGTCATAATGAATCTAATGGCACCCTATTGTATACCGAAATATCTGACCATATTAGCCGTGAAATCAATGCGCACTATAATCGTATTTTTGCCTATTTACAGGCTAATCCTGAATTATTAGCGAAAGAAAACTATCAGCACGCACTTTTATTGCACCTCCCTGACTTAATCAGGACTACAGAAGGTTTTAGAAACAGAGTTAAAAACTTACCTGAAAAAATAAAATACGCTATTCTCGCCAGTAAGCTATCATCATCCATGGTTTATGAGGGTGATAATAATAGTCTTTATGGTGGAATGATTGAAGCACAGATCGCATCAATCATCAGGTGAGCCTAAGCTTTTCTGAGCCTGTTAAAACAAAAAACATATATAGGTCTATTGGTGATTGTAGCCATTAAATTTATGGGTAAAAAATATTGCTAGAATATCCTATGAAGCCAAATGCTTGCTTCCTTCTTTCTTGTATCTACTGGAGAGGAAAGTTGTTTAACTTATATGGAGTAATAGTTATTGCTTATCGGTGTAGAGGATTTTATACCCTGTACTTGAGGGAGTAATGGTAGTAGTCTTGAGTAGCTAGAGAGGTAAATGACTATAAAAATAGAGTGTGTTCATCACTATTATTTAATAGCAGCTGTTTGCGCAGCTTACCAATTTTAACAAACCGCTACCCCCTTTATGGGTCGTAAATTACGAGGAAATAAGGATGATTAAACCAATAGGTTCTGATGAGCTACAACCACGCTTTGTCTATGATGCTGCTGAACACGAAAAGCTTACTAAAGAAGCTGAAACGCTACCTTCAGTTGTTATCAGTTCGCAAGCTGCTGCTAACGCAGTCATGTTAGGCGGTGGTTACTTTAACCCATTAAAAGGCTACATGAGTGTAGCTGACGCCATGGGCGCTGCCGAAAAAATGATTTTAACCGATGGTTCATTTTTCCCTGTTCCAGTTTTGTGTTTACTTGAAAATACCGATGCAATTGGCGATGCAAAACGAATCGCATTACGTGACCCCAATGTTGATGGCAACCCTGTTATTGCCGTAATGGATGTGGATGCGATTGAAGACGTTAGCGATGCACAAATGAAAATCATGACAGAAAAAGTTTACCGTACTGATGACATGGAGCACCCTGGCGTTGAGGCTTTTAATACGCAAGGACAAGTTGCTGTTTCTGGCCCTATTCAAGTCCTAAACTTCAGTTACTTCCAGACAGAATTTCCTGATACGTTTCGTACCGCAGTCGAAATTCGTAATGAAATAGCTGAACACGGTTGGAACAAAATTGTTGCCTTCCAAACACGTAATCCTATGCATTTAGCACACGAAGAATTGTGCCATATGGCAATGGATCGTCTAGGCTGTGATGGCTTGGTCATCCACATGTTACTAGGCAAACTTAAAGAAGGTGATATTCCTGCACCGGTTCGTGATGCTGCAATTCGTAAAATGGTGGAAGTTTACTTCCCACCAAATAGTGCGATGGTTACAGGATACGGCTACGATATGTTATACGCAGGGCCACGAGAAGGCGTATTGCACGCGTACTTTCGTCAAAACATGGGGGCGACGCACTTTATTATTGGTCGTGATCATGCGGGTGTTGGTGATTACTACGGTGATTTTGATGCACAGACTATCTTTGATGACGAAGTGCCAGAAGGAGCAATGGAAATCGAAATATTCATGGCGGATCACACTGCTTGGTCTAAGAAATTAAACAAAGTAGTGATGATGCGTGAAGTAGATGATCATACAAAAGACGACTTCGTGCTTTTATCAGGGACTAAAGTGCGTGAAATGCTAGGCAATGGTGAAGCGCCACCAAAAGAGTTCTCACGTCCTGAAGTCGCTAAGATTTTGATTGATTATTACCAAAGTCTATAAGCGTTAATTTCAGCTCAAGTACTGAGCCTAATACAAAAAATCCAAGGGTCGAAAAGATGCTTGGATTTTTTTTGCGTCACGTGTAGTTTATTAACATCCATTATGAGGGCAGATTGCCACTAATGATTCATTGTTAATTAGCTACGCTATATAATAGTAGCTTGTCATGAATGATAGATGTCAAAGCTTAAAGCGTGAGAATGGATGAGATTTGTATATAAACCAAAAATAATGCCTGTGACGCAAAAGCAATGTTACAAAATCCTTATTTATCAATAAGAAAAATAAATTAAATTAAACAACTTAATGAGTAGGAACATGAATAAATATAATTATGAAGTTGTTTATAAGTTTTCAAAGTTTTTTAATACGCTATGGCGTATTGCAATTATTTTTCCAATTTTACTAGGGGGTCTATATTATTTTTTAAATTATAAAATGAATAGTCCTTTTCCGCTTTGGATAGTTCTTCTTGCATCAGTTTCTATTTTATTAATTGTATTTGTAATTAGATTTGTAGGACATAAAAAGATAAAGGCGAAGGATATTTATCATTTTTATATCACTGATACTGAGGTTGTTAGTAAACATCCTTTAGGCTCTGAACATTGCCTTTCTTATGAAATCAATATATCTGATATTGCTAAACTGAGTTCTTATGCGTCCAGTTCACCAAGTTACGGAGTTTTTAGAATTAAGACTAGAAATGATAATATATATGAGGTGCCAGGTAATTATGTTAATGCCAGCAAGGCATTAAAAACAATTCAATCAATTCGTCCAGATTTAAGTGTTAGTCGCCAACATTTACAAAAGAATAATAGGTAATAGTCGCTTAAGGAATGACTGATCAAGCCACTAATTTTAAGAATATTAGTTTTCAGATTAATTTTTAAAAAATCACACATAATG
>Ga0256839_1003940_pt1 | contig 14877 bp, 15 predicted proteins | sample 354166metaG_FD_185968 | JGI IMG/M metagenome (GOLD analysis project Ga0256839, IMG submission 185968) | Hydrothermal vent microbial communities from Mid Atlantic Ridge, Atlantic Ocean - 354-166 | ecosystem: Environmental > Aquatic > Marine > Hydrothermal vents | place: Atlantic Ocean: Mid... | reverse complement strand
GGGGGGGGGGGGGGTATTCCCGGTGTGGATACTCCGCTTGCGGCAGCGCGGTCGATGCCAGCGGGAGCTGATCCGCATCAGCGGCCACATAGCACCCGGGCTTCTACTGTTGCACCTGCTCAACCGGCTGTGAGTCAAAATGCCGATGTCGATATGTCTTTGCCTGTACCTAATGGTTTGAAAGGGGATTTGGCCTGGGGACGTCAGTTTTATATGGCTAATTGTCTCGATTGCCATGGTGTGATGGGTAAAGGTGACGGTCCGCGTGCTTATTTCAATATTCCCCGGCCTCGTGACTTTACCAGTGAGGCTTCCCGGCAGGTGCTTAATCGACCCCGTATTTTTAATGGTACGACTGATGGCCGGAAGGGTACGGTTATGCCTGCCTGGGGTAAGGTGCTTACCGAGCAGGAAATCGCCGGGCTCACTGAATTTGTGTTTCAGACGTTTATTCAGCCTGCTGATGATGATACAGGCAAAAAAAAAGCCCCGTAACGCGCCAATTACCGGCGGCGGATAGCAGTCTGGCGGTACAGAAAGCGGAATTTTCCCCTGCTCATGATGATAAGCATGAGCAGGGGCGGGCTATTTATAATTTCCGTTGTTATTTCTGCCACGGTTATTCCGGGGACGCCAAAACTCTGGCTGCCAGTTATCTGACTCCGCGTCCACGTAACTTTATTACCACCGAGCTTGATGATATCAGCTACGAAGCTATGATTGATGCCGTTACTCATGGCCGTCCTGATACTGCCATGTTGGGGTTTATCAACACCATCAGCAGTGAAGATATTGCCCTGGTGGTGAGTTTTGTGCGCCGCGAGTTTATGCAAAACAAAGACCGTAATACGGCATATCACACGGTGGAGAACGGTTGGCCGAACCATCAGCAATATGCGTTGGCGTTTCCTTTTGCGCTGGAAGAGCTTGCTCTTGATACTCCCTCTGAAGAACTCAGTGCTCAGCAACGGATCGGTCGGCGTATTTTTATGCAAAGTTGTGTCACCTGCCATGATCGCGCTCGGGTTAATGACGAAGGGGTAATTTGGGATCCGCGCCCGGTGTCGTATCCGCGCAACCAGTATTCGCATCGCCAAACTGAAACCGATACGCTTCCTGACAGTATCAGTAGCGCCAGTCCTTATGCGCGTCACGAGCAGGCACCCGTGTTGGAAAACCCCACTGCGCAGGAAAAGAAAGGTGAGGCATTGTTTCAGGGGAATTGCGCTTTTTGTCATGCGCCGGACGGTACAGGTAAAAACTGGATTGGCAGTTTTCTTGAGCCGCACCCAAGAAATTTTACGGATCCGGAAAATATGCAGGAAATGACCGCAGAACGTCTGCGTCAGGTCATTCGTAACGGTTTGCCGGGTACTACGATGTCGGCTTGGAAAGATGTACTGGACGCTGAACAGATTGACGCCGTGATTGCGTATATTGGTCGGGTTTTTCATCCGCTGGCTGAAAGCGCTCCGGCAAATTAAATGGATAGTCGGCAGGTTCAGTCATTACGGAGGAATGAATAATGTTCAAATGTAGTATCAAATCGTTCGTATTATTTGCAGTATTGGTATTGCTGCTGGAAAGTGCCCCATCGGTTTTTGCGACAGATAAGCCTTTTGCCGAAAAAAAGATTGTTTTACAGATATCTGATGCTGATCCTCTCAAACAAACTCTCGTACTGAATGTCGCTAATAATTTACTCAAGGAATATGGTACAGATGGCGTGGAAATCGAAATTGTTGCCTTTGGCCCCGGTTTGCGTTTGTTATTTGCCGATAATGCCAACAAAGATCGTGTTCAGGGGCTGGATGCCAATGGTGTTGGTTTCAGAGGCTGTAGCAATACCCACAAAAATATGACTCGGAAATTAGGCTATGCCCCGAAACTGAACCCGGTTGCTCAGGTTAAAGAGCCGGGAGTGGTACGCATCGTCAAACTGGTGACGGAAGAGGGTTATACTTTGGTTAGACCTTGACCCCTGTCGGCCAGAATTTGTGAGCCATGGTATCAACCACGAGTACGCACCGTATTTATGATGAAGAGATATGGATTAACACTACCCCTTTATCGCTGTAGCCCTTACCATTGGGGGGACGAATTTCTGGGAGTGAGCGGGACATGGTAAAGGTTGGCATTGTAGGTGGTACGGGTTACACGGGGGTGGAATTGCTACGCTTGCTGGCAGCTCATCCTGAAGTCGAGTTGGTCTTGATCACCTCCCGATCCGAAGCCGGTTTGCCTGTGGCGGAGATGTTTCCCAGTCTGCGTGGTCATGTCAATCTCGATTTTAGTACGCCTGATCCTGCGGCATTGGCGGCTTGCGATGTCGTATTTTTTGCGACTCCTAATGGTGTGGCCATGCAGTCGGTGCCGGAATTATTGGACACGGGTGTGAAAGTTGTTGATTTGGCTGCTGATTTTCGCCTTAAAGATAAGGCGCTGTGGAAGAAATGGTACGATATGGATCACGCTTGCCCGCAATTGCTTGAAGAGGCAGTGTACGGTTTGCCCGAAGTGAACAGAGCAGCGATCAGCAAAGCACGATTAATTGCCAACCCTGGCTGCTACCCCACTGCGGTACAGTTGGGTTTGCTGCCATTGCTGGAAAAAGGTTTGGTGGATACCGGGCGATTGATTGCCGATTGCAAGTCTGCGGTCAGTGGTGCGGGCCGCAAAGCGGCAGTGGGTACTCTGCTGTGCGAGGCCAGCGAAAATTTCAAAGCCTATGGTGTGCCAGGGCATCGGCATCGCCCGGAGATTTGCCAAGGCTTGAATGCTGTGGCCGGTAGTGACGTGGCTTTGACTTTTGTGCCACACCTCACGCCGATGTTACGAGGCATTCATGCCTCTTTATATGCGACCCTGCTCAGCACAAACGAAGCAACCGACGAAGACTTACAGACGTTGTACGAGCAGCGTTACGCTAACGAACCTTTTGTGGATGTGTTGCCTGTGGGCAGTCACCCGGAGACTCGCAGCGTAAAAGGCACCAACACCTGTCGTATTGCCATCCACCGACCGCAGGGCGCTGACACTGTGGTGATTCTTTCGGTTATTGATAATCTGGTGAAAGGTGCAGCTGGGCAGGCGGTGCAGAATATGAATATCCTGTGTGGTTTGCCGGAAACCGCAGGGCTGACGGGTATTGCGCTTGTTCCTTAAACCTGAATTAACCAGTCGTTCTCGCTACGATTTAACAGACTGATTTAGGTTAATACAGGTCTTGCCGTTCAATATGGGTGTTGTGAAATGATGCGAAAAAGCCGTATGTGGACGGTAAAGTCGAATAGTTGGGTATTATGTCGTCGAAGTTGATTATTAAATCTCATCACCCCATGCGTTATCGGGCAAAACTGGGCCTGTTGCTGCTGGTGTTGTTAGCCATAGTCTGGGCGGTATTTGAATATGGCTTTTCTCGTGCTGGCTATGATAATAACAGCCTGCATGGTGAGCTTGACTTGTTGCGTGAGCGGATTGTTTTGGAGAAAGACCGTGCCCGGGAGTTGCGCGCCAGTATTGCAGTGTTAGAGCGTGCGGCACAAGTGGACAGACAGGCTTATGGTGCCGTGGAGGTAGCGCAAAAACGGATTCAGAATGAAATGCTGGAACTCAAGGAAGAAGTGGCCTTTTATCGCGGTATCGTTTCGCCTGCCGAAACTGCCAGCGGTTTGAATATTCCCAGTTTTACAGTGGTAGGCCTTGGTAAGGCGGGTGTGTATCGCTTCAAACTGGTGTTGACACAAGTTAAATCCAATGTGCGGGTGGTTAAAGGGTATGCTCGGGTGGTTTTTGAAGGAGTGAAAGACGGTACGCAAGTGCAGTTGAGTTTGAAAGAAGTATCGGGTGGTGCGCTGGATAAGCTTAAATTGCGCTTTAAATATTTCCAAAATATCGAAGGCGAAATTGTTTTGCCAGAAAGTTTTTTGCCCTCACGAATATTGGTGGAAGTGGTGCCCAGCGGTAAGAATGTTACCCGGTTTAAAAAAACGTTTGATTGGTCGAATATTAGCGCGTAGAACTACATTTACGATCTTGTAAACATGATCACTTGCAGGATAGTAAATGTAATAAAACAATAAATTGAGTGCCATATTTGGCAACTCATGAAAGGAGTCAGAACACATGCTTTTTGGGAAAAAAAACACACGTCGAAATTCGCAAATCGACTCGCTGATTGGCAGTGGTACGGAATTGCGTGGAGACGTACATTTCAAAGACGGCCTGCATATCGATGGCGTTGTGAAAGGTAACGTGATTGCCGAAGGTGAAAGCTCCATGCTCACCATGAGTGAGCAAGGGCGTATCGAAGGCGAGGTACGGGTGCATAATTTAGTGCTCAATGGTGAAGTATTGGGTGATGTACATGCCTCCGAGCATATTGAACTTGCTTCGGCAGCGCGCGTTACAGGAAATGTGTATTACAATCTCATTGAAATGGCGATGGGTGCCGAAGTGAATGGCAACTTGGTACATGAAGCGAATACCACCACCGCGACAGAACGCCGCACAACTCCTGCAAATGATGAAGGTCTTGCCACTGATGGCGGTTGATTCTTGACTAAATTAGTCGGAAATGGTTTACTTTAGCGATTGCCAATACTTCTGGGAGCGGTAGACATGAATACAGAAACAGCCTTGACCGGCGAGACAGAGAATACCCCCGAAGAACTATTGATAGTCACCCAAAATGCAGCAGACAAAGTGAAGACACTCATCAAGGAAGAAGGTAATGATGCGTTGAAACTGAGAGTGTTTGTCACTGGTGGTGGCTGCTCTGGTTTTCAGTACGGTTTTTCTTTTGATGAAAACGTCAACGATGGCGACACGGCTATCGAAAAAGATGGTGTGACTTTTCTAGTGGATTCCATGAGTTATCAATATCTGATAGGTGCTGAATTGGACTACCAGGAAGGTTTGATGGGCGCGCAGTTTATGATCAGCAACCCCAATGCCAGCACCACCTGCGGTTGCGGTTCATCGTTTTCTATCTGATATTCACATTTCGCAGCAAGCCTCAAGTCGCGTCGGTTTCGGTCGCCAGTATCAGCAAGCAGGATCAACAGAATTAGCAGGCTTCCAGGCTTCTGGTTTGTTATGCTTGGGCCCCTTTGCTAATCAGTATCAGTGCGGAGACACTTCATGAGTGAATATTTGCCAGGCCTTGCGGGCGTGCCCGCGACCAAATCCAACATTTCAGCTATTGATGGTGAAAAAGGTGTGCTTTATTACCGGGGCTATGCTATCGAACAGCTGGCCAAATACAGCAGCTTTGAAGAAACCACGTTACTGTTATTGGATGGCGAATTGCCGAATCAGACAGATCTGGATGAATTCGATGAGCAGTTGCGAGAAAATCGTCAAGTCAAATATCACATTAGTGAATTGATGAAGGCACTGCCTGCGACCGGACATCCGATGGACATGTTGCAAACCGCGATAGCCAGTCTTGCCATGTTTTATCCAGGTAACGAATGTTTGACCAGCAAAAATGCGTGTGAAGACATGAACTACATTCACAACATGACCGTAAAAATTATTGCACGCATGGGTACTATGGTTGCCATGTGGCAACATTTACGCAATGGTTACGAACCCCCTACACCGCGTGAAGAGCTCACCTATGCTCAAAATTTTTTGTACATGCTCAATGGCAAAGAAGCTGACCCTCTGTTAGCGCGTATTATGGATGTCTGTTTGATCTTGCATGCAGAACACACCATAAATGCCTCGACTTTTTCGACCCTGGTGACAGCATCCACCTTGGCCAGCCCATATAGCGTTATTGCTGCTGCCGTTGGCACCTTGTCGGGGCCATTACACGGTGGTGCCAACCAGCGTGTGTTGGAAATGCTCAACGAGATCGGTTCACCTGACAAGGCAGAGGCTTATGTGGATAAAAAGCTGGCTGACAAACAGGTGATTTGGGGTATGGGGCATCGTGAATACAAAACCAAAGACCCGCGCGCCACCATTTTACAAGGTTTGGTGGCGCAGCTCATGGAAGCGCGTGGTGGCGCAGTAAACCCGCTAATGGAAATCGCCCTGGCCGTGGAGAAAGTGGTTGAAGATCGTCTAGCACACAAAGGTGTTTATCCCAATGTGGATTTTTATTCTGGCATTCTCTATCACGAAATGGGTATTCCCGGTGATCAATTCACCACGATTTTTGCCATATCACGTTCGGCAGGCTGGTTGGCTCACTGGCGTGAACAGCTGGCGGATAATCGTATCTTCCGACCAACACAGATGTACACCGGTTCTCCGGAGCGGGCTTATATTACGATAGAGGAAAGATGAGCAAGAATGTCACGAATAAAAACAGGACAATTAATTGTCAAAAACATAAGTTTCTACTCATGTTTACAAAACCCCTTTTGGGGGTAGCGTTGAACAGGGCTTGTATTTCATTCGACTTGCTCCCAAATATTTTTAGGAGATACTCAGAGCGACACGCTTTAGTGGAGTGTTAGGCAAGAGAAAAATATGACGAAACAAAAAATCTTAAAGTGATAATACGATATTTGTTTTTTTCTGATGAGCTGGGTGTTATTTGTAATTGACGTTTAGTAGTGATATCTAAGTTGAGCAATATAAATGGATTCAGAATCAATTTTATAAATGATTCTGTGCTCATCATTTGCCCGCCTAGACCGGTAATCGGATAAGGCATGCTTAAGTGGCTCCGGTTTGCCGATGCCTTCGAAAGGTGAACATTGAATATTTTTAATTAGTGAGTTGATGCGTTTAATCATTTTTTTATCGGTCTTTTGCCAATGTAGGTAGTCATCCCAGGCATGATCGGCAAAAATGAGCTTCATTCTCTTGGCGACCCATCACCATTTTCAAGCTGAGAAATAGATTCGATAAGCCTCTTCATATTTTTAGGGCTACGTAGAAGGTATGCTGTTTCCTCTAGGGATTCATAATCTTCAAGTGAGATCATGACAACCGATCGTTCATTCTTCCCAGTAATAACAACAGGTTCGTGGTCATTACATCCCATCTATTGCCTACATCCTTGTAGGCGTTCGCTGGTGTGACGCTGATACTGCGTCAGTTTGCTTTGGGTTTATGATGTTGAGTAAGACAAGGTGACAAAAATACTGCGTCCTGCGGTGTTATAACTTTTGTTTAATTCGTAATCCTTGTTGAGTGCATTGTCGAGCTTCAGGCGGAGCATTACGTGTTTTGAAACCGAATAACCGGCACGCAGATTTATCAAGTAATAACTGTTCAGGTGGTCTGAGTTCAGCGTGTCAGTATAGCGATAGCCTTGACCAATGACGGTAATGCCAGCAGAAAATTTTCTGCTGTTTCGGTCAATGTCTATGCGTGCTGTACGGAACGCGCGGCGCTGAAGTTTATTGCCGGTATTGACATCTTCCGGGTTTGTCAGGTTTAACGATGTTGCTATTCTCCAGTCCTGAATATGGGTTGTTGTACCGGCTTCCAGTCCGCGAATGCGCACTTTTCCGATATTAAAGGGTCGCCAGATGTCATTGAAAAAATCAGCGTCATTGCAGTTGACCGCACATGCCCAGTTGATCAGGTCAGTAATGTCGGTGCGATACAGGCTGATATTCCAGTTTCCCCAGTATTGATTGCCCGTGATGCCTACTTCGGAGGAGGTGGATTCTTCCGGTGATAAATCAGGGTTGCCGGATACGGGGTAATAGAGGTCGTTGAAGGTGGGCGCTCTGAATGCTGTGCCATAGGAGGCCAGGAGTTTTATTGTGTGGTTAAGCGGGTAACCCAGGGCAATGTTACCTGTTGCTTTGTTACCAAAGGCTTCGTTGTTGTCGTTTCTGAGTGCAAAAAGGATATCTGCTTTTTGCATAAACCACTGATGTTGCACAAAGACGCCTGTGTTATCGCGGGATGTTTCAGCGTAGTCGATATTGCTGTTTATGGTATCCGTTTGTCGGTCGAAGCCGAGTACGAGCACGGTATTGTCATTCAGTGTTATGTCATTTTGCAGGTATATCCGGTTTCGAGTGGTGTCAAAGCGGTTTGTTTTCAGATCATTTTCAATTTCCTGGCTTTCATCGCGGCCCTGATCCAGGCCAACAGTCATTTTCCATTCCTGAGTTGGGACATATTTCAGTTTGATGGCTGCGGCTTGCTGGACTCCCTGGCTTTCATAGTCTGTTGCTGGAACCCAGCTGTCATATTCTGTTTTTGTTTCTGCCCGGACAAAGCTTGTATTCAGTGATATTCGGCTATTGAATTTATGCTCAAAGGTGGTGCTGAATGATGTGTTTTGATAACCATCATCATCCGGATTATTGCCTTTTTGTGCGCTGAATCCACCCGTTTCATCATAGCCAAGTTGTACGCTCAGTGCGGTATTCGTGTTGTTTATGGATGCGCCCGTGGTTATTTGTGTTGAACGATAGCGACCTATGGTGATGCTTTCATTGGCGTTAAAACCCTTTTTGCCTTTTCGGGTGAATATCTGAATAACACCACCGATGGCTTCGGAGCCGTAGAGGCTGGAGCGCGGCCCGCGCACGATTTCAATACGATCTATTTGTGAGAGTGGAAGATGTTGAAAAGACACAGAGCCCAGTGTTGCCGAGCCGATTTTTGCGCCATCAATGAGTACCAGTACATGTCCACTGTTGGTGCCTCGCATAAAGAGGCTGCTGTTTTTTCCTCTGCCACCATTGTTGGTCATGTCGATCCCCGGTCTTCCGGATAACAGTTCTTGCAGGTCTTTGGCCTGTGTACGTTCAATGTCTTCGCGTGTAATGACGGTCACTGCGGCCAGGGAGTCGTCCACAGTTTGTGCATTGCGTGTGGCGGTGACCACAATGGGGGACAGGGTGTAGACCTGTGTTTGTGAAAAGGCGTTGTGTGTAAAACCGCCCGTTGTCAGAAGGCTTATTAGAATGTTTGGCAGAACAGGTTTGACGTATTTCATGAAACTCCCCAAAGTCAGGCGCACACCCGCGCGCGTAGTGTTTTTGTGGTGGGGAAGTTTTTGTGAGGGAGATCGGCAATATAGAAGGTGTTGGTGCGCCAATACCCGCCACCGTCGCCCACCGCAACTGTTACGATTGCATCAGGCCGGTCTCCGGGCTTATGAGTGATCGTGCGATCCGACAGATGCCTTCCCGTATCGTGTTCGACACAGTGGCGTGTTATCTGCCGCGTACTCAATTACCGTTGCGGGGGCAGCGCTGGAATAGCCTTGCTGTTTGCTACTAAGCAGCAGAAGGCGCACCAGCTTCCCGTTTCATCCCGTTAACTAAAGGTTTTTGGGACACCTGAAACAGGCGCGTACTGTAGGGATTGATCCGACGGGCGTCAAGCTTCTTTGGTCGGTTTTGGTCGTGTGTAATGCGAGAGTGGTCTCAGGTTCCGGGGTTCAATGGCCGTAAAATGAGGATATGCACCGTATTTTAATTCTCAATGCCAAGGGAGGCTGTGGCAAAACCACGCTGGCTATCAATCTGGCCAGTTATTACGCGCAGCGGGGGTGTGTGACGGCGTTGCTGGATTATGATCCGCAGGGTTCCAGTATGCGCTGGCTGAGTCTGCGTGATGCTGAGCGTCCCGCGATTCACGGTATTGCGGCTTTTCAGCGCCGTCGGGATGTGACCCGTGCCTTTCAAATGCGTTTACCCGTGGAGGCAGAGCGGGTGATTATGGATGTGCCTGCCGGGGTGACGGGGCTGAGATTGGTGGAGTATGTACAGCGTGTGGATACCATTTTGTTGCCGGTACTGGCGTCCCCTATTGATATTCATGCGGCGGCACATTTCATTCAGGATTTGTTGCTGGTGGGCAAGATTCGCACTGCCGGTATCCGGCTTGCCGTGGTGGCCAACCGGGTGCGGGAAAATACGCTGATTTTCAGAGATCTGGAGCGTTTTCTTTCCAGTTTGAATTTGCCGTTGGTGGCGACGTTGCGTGACAGTCAGGGTTACATCCGTGCTGCGGAGCAGGGGTTGGGAATTCATGAGTTGGAAGGCAGTCGCACGCTCTTGGACCGGGAGCGCTGGAAGCCGCTGGTGGAATGGCTGGATGAGGTGGCTGATACGTTGCCGGGTCGGCAATCTTCGCATCAATTGGCCGGGGTGGTACCCATTGGTGGTTCAGCCCGGTAAATACACAGAACCATTCGGCCCTTCCACGGCAATCACCGGATGCCCATAAAGACGGGTCAGTGTTTCTGTATTCAGGATGTCTTTTGCGGCTCCGCACAGCACTTCTCCTTTGCCAAATAACAAGATCAGGTGGTCACAAAAGCGTGTGGCCAGGTTGATGTCGTGCAGAATCATCAGTGATGCCCGTTGGTGTGTTGTTTCTGTCACTCGCTGGTTCAGCAGGTTCAGCAGACTGATTTGGTGATGAGGGTCGAGATGGTTGGTGGGCTCATCCAGCAAAAACAGCTGTGGATTCTGGGTGAACAAGGTCGCCAGTGCGAGACGGCGGCGTTCACCACCGGAGAGGGTATTAATCTGACGCTGTTCAAATCCAGTCAGTGCTACGTCATGGAGTGCAGCCAATGCCAGTCTTCGGTCGTTTTCGCCTTCCCATTGCCATTGTCCCAGCCAGGGGTGGCGACCACTCAGTACGGTTTCCATCACGGTACCAGGAAAGGCGTCATTATCCGCCTGTAATAGCACACCGATTTTTTGTGCGATGGTGCGGTGTGGCAGCGTGCTGAGCAATTCATCCCCCAGTCTGATTTCTCCCTGTGCCGGGGCGCGCAGTCCGGCCAGAGTATGTAGCAGTGTGGTTTTACCGACACCGTTGATGCCCAGTAATCCCCAGCGTTGGCGTGCATTTATGGTCACATCCAATTGCTGACACACGGTTTTACCGTTGATTTCTACACGGAGTTTTTTTATGTACAACAGGGGGGTATTGATAACGGTTGTGCTCATAAACTGCCCCCCCGGCGGTGCAGCAGATACAGGAATACTGGCACGCCGAGCAGGGCGGTGATGACGCCCACTGGCAATTGCTGTGGGGCCAGCAGGCTGCGTGCCACGGTGTCTGCCAGCACCAGCAGGCAACCACCGGCCAGCACTGCGGCGGGTAACAGGCGGCGGTGGTCGCTGAGTCCCAGCAAGCGTAATAAGTGAGGGATTACCAATCCCACAAAGCCCACACTGCCAGCAATGGTGACCGCTGTGGCGGTGAGCAAGCTGGCCACGACATAAAGCATCAGGCGCAGTCGTTGCACCGAAACACCCAGCGCGGCGGCGGTCAGTTCACCGCGCGCCAGTACATTGAGATCGCGGGCAAAGGGCAGGCAGAGCAGCAGACCCAGGCTGGTGATGATCAACCCCCATAGCGGTGGCGGGGCGTGGCTGAGGTCACCCATGAGCCAGAACAACATGCCATGCAGACCGCGTTCCGGCGAAATGGCAAGAATAAAACTGATCACAGCTCCCCAGCCAGCGGCTACCACGACGCCGGTGAGTAGCAGGCGCATGGCGCTCCAGTTACCACGGCTATGGGCCAGACTGAATACCAGCAGCATGGATACCAGTGCGCCTACAAAGGCATTGCCGGTGGTCCAGCCGACGCCGAGGCCGAACAGCATGGAAAGCAGCGCGCCCACTGCCGCGCCACCGGAAATGCCGAGGATATAGGGGTCAGCCAGCGGATTGCGTAACAGCACTTGCATCAATGTGCCCGCTAGCGCCAGTAGGCCGCCCACGGCAAAGGCGGAAAGGGCGCGGGGCAGGCGCAGCTCCAGTACGAGGCTGCGACCGAGCGCATCGCTGCCATTGATGATTGCACTTAGCTCCACAGGTACACTGCCAATGGACAGGGCCAGTAGCAGGCTCAGGGGAGTGAGCAGGATCAGCAGGGGGAGGATGAGTCTGGGATTCATTTTACTGCGGTTGGGGTGAGGCACGAACCCCAACAACTCAGCGTCAAATTCACCCCTGCTGTTGGGGTTCGTGCCTCACCCCAACCTACGGAACTCATGTTTCCATGGGCGCAGGAATTTCGCCCCGCAGAGTGATCACCGGCCAGCCTTTGGCGGTGGCATGGTCTGCCAGTGTTTCATCCGGGTCCACGGCGACGGGGTGTGTGACCCATTCCAGGAGCGGCAGGTCGTTATGTGAATCACTGTAAAACCAACTGTCGGCCAGATTTTGCCGGTTGTCGTGCAACCAGGTTTTTAGCCGCTCCACCTTGCCTGCCTGAAAACAGGGGGTACCGCTGACTTGTCCGGTATAGCGGCCATGGACAATCTCGGGTTCTGTGGCGAGCAGGTTTTCCACACCCAGTGCGGCGGCGATGGGGGCGGTGATGAAGCTATTGGTGGCAGTGATGATTAGCAGGATATCGCCCTGTGCGCGGTGTTTTTCCAGCAGCAGATGGGCTGCTGGCAGCATCACCGGGGTGATCACCTCCTGCATAAACTGCCGGTGCAAGGCATCGAGCTTTTCACGGGGATGCTCGTTGAGCGGTTTCAGACTGAAGGCCAGGAATTCGAGGATATCGAGTTGGCCGGTTTGGTAATCTTTGTAGAATCGCTGGTTTTCGCGGGTGTAAAACTCGCCGTCTACCAGTCCCTGTTGTACCAGAAACTGGCCCCACAGGTAGTCGCTGTCATCTCCCAGCAGGGTGTTGTCCAGATCAAAAATGGCCAGGCTCATGGTGTCAGTCTCTTGATAATAGCGAGTGAGTGTATGGTCAAAGGGTGCCATGATAACGAATGTGGGCTACAGCAGGAAACTCACACCTCTTGCAAGCGGGGTGGAGGATGTGGAACAATCAAACTCATTTCCATTTTGAACTTAAGTCGTTGATTGATCGATGATTGATTCTGAAGGTTACCGGGCAAATGTCGGCATTATCTTGTGCAATGCGCAGGGGCGTCTATTATGGGCACGGCGTATCGGGCAGGATGCTTGGCAATTCCCACAGGGAGGGATAAAACCCAATGAAACGCGCAAAGAGGCGTTATTTCGTGAGTTGCGTGAAGAAGTGGGGCTGACATCAGACCATGTTGAGCTGATGGGCTCGACCCGGAAATGGTTGCGCTACGATTTGCCAAAACGGTTTTTGCGTCATGGCAGCAAGCCGCTGTGCATTGGTCAAAAACAAATATGGTATTTATTGCGACTCACGGGCAAAGATGATGATGTGCGACTGGATGTTGGCGAGCAGCCAGAATTTGATGGCTGGCGTTGGGTGGATTATTGGCTACCACTGGAAGAGGTGGTGTCATTCAAACGTGACGTGTATCGCCAAGCATTGAAAGAGCTAGAACCTTTTCTGTTACCCTTGAAACAAAATGCGTCACAACAGACGCTTAAAAAAATACCTGGGGCGATTGGGCATTAACACATTGGTGAGTATTCTTACGGGCTCTGTGTTTCATAGGCAGGCTGCCAAACCGTTGTATTTAATCTGACACAATACTCCTCGGGAGCCAACCATGCTGAATATGCTACGGCGCATTATCCAGGAAGTCACTGGTGCTAAAGACCTGGATCAGGTGCTGGACGTGATTGTGTTGCGTGTCAAAAACGCCATGAATGTGGACGTGTGTTCGGTGTACATGACGGATAAGGTGCAAAACGAAAATGTGCTGATGGCCACTAATGGTTTGAATGAAGCGTCTGTTGGCATGGTGCGCCTGAAAAAAAACCGAGGGCTTATCGGCTTAGTGGGTGAACGGGAGGAGTCGGTAAATTGTGCCGATGCCACCGTGCATCCGTGTTACCAATATTTCCCCGAATCTGGTGAGGAGCGTTATCACGCCTTTTTGGGTGTACCGATTATTCATCATCGCGAATTGCAAGGTGTGCTCGTGGTGCAGCGCCACAGCAAAAAACATTTCAGTGAAGATGAAGAAACCTTTTTGGTGACCATTGCAGCACAGTTGGCGGGAGTCATTGCTCATGCCGAAGCCAGTGGTGGCATTGAAGGTTTGCATTCGAGAGCGCATGGCGCAGCACCATTGCAAGGGCAGGCGGGCGCACCCGGTGTGGCAATCGGCACAGCAGTGGTGAATTTTACAGCGACGAATCTGGAAGTGATTCCTGATCGTGCAGCAAGCGATGCGAAAGTCGAAGTTCGTTTGTTTAGAAAAGCCATCAAAGACGTGCGTAAAGACATTCAGTCAATGTTAAAACGTATGACCGAAATACTGCCCGCTGAAGAATGTGCATTGTTTGATGCTTATTTATTGATGCTGGAAGGTGATGGAATTTCCGACGAAGTGATCCGTCGCATAAAGCAAGGCAACTGGGCTGCTGGTGCTCTTCGCGAAACCATCGCCGAGCATATGCGGGCCTTTGACGCCATGGAGGATGATTACCTGCGTGAACGCGCGGAAGACGTGCGTGACCTGGGACGACGTATTCTTGAAAAACTGCGCTCTCAAGAACCGCCAAAACCGAAGCGATTTCCAATTCGTACTGTGTTGGTAGGCGACGAAATTACCGCATCCATGTTGGCCGAAGTGCCGGTTAAACGCCTAGTGGGTGTTGTATCCCGGCGAGGATCACAAACATCGCACGTTGCTATATTAGCGCGTGCTATGGGTGTGTCAGCAGTCATGGGTGTGGATGAATTGCCAGTGAATCATATCGATGGGCGTAGCATTATTGTCGATGGTTACACTGGACGCATTTTTATTAACCCGTCATCCACGGTGCGAGATGAATTCAAACACCTGTTGCGTGAAGAGGCAGAGCTGTCAAAAGAACTGCATGAATTGCGTGAAAAACCGGCAATCACTCCCGATAATATCGGTATTCCGTTGTACATTAATAGCGGCCTGTTGGCGGACGTAAAGCCTTCATTAAAAAGTGGTGCGGAAGGTATTGGACTGTACCGTACTGAATTCCCTTTTATGATACGTGATCATTTTCCTAGTGAAGATGAGCAATG
>Ga0256839_1003938_pt1 | contig 14883 bp, 9 predicted proteins | sample 354166metaG_FD_185968 | JGI IMG/M metagenome (GOLD analysis project Ga0256839, IMG submission 185968) | Hydrothermal vent microbial communities from Mid Atlantic Ridge, Atlantic Ocean - 354-166 | ecosystem: Environmental > Aquatic > Marine > Hydrothermal vents | place: Atlantic Ocean: Mid... | reverse complement strand
GATTATGGCGTTTGCGACTGCCGGCCGTTCGGACTCCCGCCGAAGACGAATGTTGATGCAAAGCAGTTCCGAGTCCACCGGTACCGACCGGGACTCGCAGTCGGACCATGCCATGGATTCGACCGGTCGTCGTTGTTACCATCCCGCGGCAGCTTGGGATTCCCAACCCGCCGTTACCCGTCTGATCCCCCATCGCGTGCTCACCCACTTCATCTTGGCATCCCTCGGGCTGGGCATCTCCCTCCTACTGATCGACGGCTGGATCTTGCGGCTGGAAGCCCCACGGTCGTGGTCGGTTCCCACGGCACTCGATCCGGCCACACCCGGCTCGCTGGCCGACTGGTCGATCGGTCTGGCCTGCCTGGGAGCGGCCGCCGCCATGTTGTTGGTGTACAGCGTGAGACGGCATCGGGTCGACGACTACCGCGGGCGATATCGGTTGTGGCTGTGGGCGGCCGCCGGCTGTGTGACTGCCAGCGCCGACGCGACCACCCGACTCTCTGAACAACTGGCCCAACTCGCCGCCTCCGCCACCGCCATCACCACTCCCTTTGCAGCCGTGGTGTCACAAACGTGGCCGCTTGTGCTGGCCGCCGTGCTGGGGCTGTTCCTCGTCTGGGAACTGCTCGAGTCGCGTGTGGCCACCATCGGGCTCGGCCTGGCTGCCACGACCACGGTCGCCGGCGCCCTGCTGACGACGCACGCGGTGGGATTGTCGGACCCGGTACTGCATCAGCTCACCGAGCTTTCTCTACGGCTGGCTTCCATCTGGTGTTTGCTGGGCGGCATCTGCTGGTATGCCAGGCACGTCGATCGTATCGCCAACGGTCTGGTGCCCCGACGGGCGTCGGCTGAAACGGAGACGGGAGTGACCTCGAGATCCCAATCGCCACGTAGCCGCAAGAAACCGAAGTCGGAAACCGATGCCGCCGGTCACCGGGAACAAGGATCCCACAACGAGTTTGCACCGTCCCGCTCCGCTCAGCGCCGTCGTGCCAAGAAGCCCGCCGAAACGGCGACAACGGCCGACGCCCGGCCACCGGAGAAGGGCCCCAAGCCGCCCCGACAGCGGACCAAGCCGACGTCTTCCCAGCCGGCAAGCCCCGAGGCACAACAGGACGACCCGATGGCCGGCCTGTCGAAAGCCGAACGGCGCAGGCTGCGCAAGCAAAAGCGGCGCGAAGCAAGGCGAAACGCCGCCTGAGATAGGGAGGGGCCCTCAGGCCGGTGACGCGAGGGGCATGGCGCGCAGAATTCCCCCTTTTCGCCAGGGCGATCAGTCTCTAAGGTGACCCCCTGTCGCACTTTCCCCCATTTCCTCGCACCCATGGGTCACGGGCATCATGGCCACGGTCCGAACGCGTTTCGCTCCCAGTCCCACGGGCCATCTCCATATCGGGGGTGTCCGCACGGCACTTTACAATTGGCTCTTCGCCCGCAAGCACGGAGGCCAGTTCATCCTCCGCATCGACGACACCGACCAGCGGCGGCATGTGGCCGAGGCGCTGCGTCCCATTCTCGACGGATTCCGCTGGCTGGGACTCGACTGGGACGAGGGTCCGGAAGTCGACGGACCGCTGGGCCCCTATTTTCAGTCTCAGCGCACATCGCACTACCAGGCCGCCGTCGAGCGGCTACTGGCCGGCGGGTACGCCTACCGCGACTTCGCTCGTCCGGAAGAGATCCAGGAAGAGCGAGCGGCGGCCGAGAAGGCGGGGATCGCTTTCCGCTACAGTCGGCGCTGGATGGCCGAGACCGAAGAACAGGCCGAGCAGTTCCGCCAAGAGGGACGCCAAGGTGTCGTCCGCTTGAAAATGCCCACTTTCGGGACATGCCGTTTCCACGATGCGGTGCGAGGCCCGATGGAGTTCGCGTGGGAGCAGGAACAGGACCACGTGATCCAACGAGCCGACGGCAGTTGCCTGTACCACCTGGCCAATGTGGTCGACGATTACGAATTCCAGATCACTCACGTGATTCGCGCGGTCGAACACCTTTCCAACACGCCGCGCCAGATCTTCATTGCTCAATCGCTTGGCTACCCGCTGCCTCAATACGCGCACCTCCCCTATGTCGCCGAACCGAGCAGCCAGAGCAAGTTGAGCAAGCGCAAACTCAAGAAATACCTGCGCCAGCCGGACTTCCGCAAGTTGTTCGAACATGGCCGGCAAGTGCTAGAGCGTTTGGGCAAGACGGTCGACGAGGGAACATTTCAGCCAGTGCTGGTCGAGTTCTACCGGGAAGTCGGCTATCTGCCTCAAGCCATTCTCAACTACGTGTTGCTGCTGGGCTGGGCTCTGGATGACAAGACCGAATTCTTCGATCTCGAGCAGATGATCGAGTCTTTCAGTCTGGAACGAGTCAACAAGTCGCCCGCCAGTTTCGATCCGGTGAAGCTGTGGTCGTTTCAACAGCACTACATGAACCAACTCTCCCTGGACGAGAAACTCGAGCTGACGCTTCCCTTCCTGCAACAAGCCGGCTGGCTGACAACGCCTCCTCCGCCCGAACAGATCGACCGGACGCGGCGGATCCTCGCCGCCGCCGGTGACCGGATCAAAGTGGGCGGCGACATCCTGGACTATCCCGAGTTCTACGTCACGGCCGAAAAACTGCCGTACGACGAAAAGGCGCTGAAGAAGAGACTGGGGGATGCCGAGTCGCAACAGAGGTTGACCGAGTTCGCTCAGGTGCTGGCGGAACTGGAACCGTTCGATGCCGGTCATCTCGAATCGGCCATGAAAGAGTGGATTCGCCAACGCGACATCGGGATCGGCAAGATTATTCACGCGGTACGCGTGGCCGTGACGGGACGAGGCGTCGGGTTGGGGATGTTCGAAGCCCTGGAGATCGTAGGGAAGGAAGAGACTCTGCGGCGAATCGACCGAGCACTCGCGACGGTCGGCGCTTCGCAGCAGATCTCCCACGACTGACGACGGTTGGTCCATTTGGCACAGGATCGCTCAAAGGAGTTTCGGAAATGGCCGAGTCACAGTCTGGTTCGTCCGACCATTCGGCGAATGGCGAACCGAGAACCAACTTTATCGAACAGATCATCCTGGGCGACCAGGCCGACGGGCGATTCGAACGGCGCGTGCACACCCGGTTTCCTCCCGAACCCAACGGCTATCTTCATATCGGGCACGCCAAAAGCATCTGTCTCAATTTCGGGTTGGCGGAAAAGTTCGGCGGGCGATGCAACCTGCGGTTCGATGACACCAACCCGGTCAAGGAAGAAGCCGAGTACGTGGAGGCGATTCGTGAGGATGTCCGCTGGTTGGGGTTCGATTGGGAGGACCGCGAATACTACGCGTCGGACTACTTCGAGAAGTTGTACCAGTGGGCCGTACAACTGATCCGCAAGGGCGTCGCCTACGTCTGCGACTTGACGGCCGAGGAGATCCGCCAGTACCGGGGAACCCTCACCGAACCGGGCCGCAACAGCCCCTATCGCGACCGTCCCGTCGAAGAGAATCTGGATCTGTTTCGCCGCATGCGAAACGGCGAGTTCCCCGATGGCTCGCGAACGCTGCGAGCCAAGATCGACATGGCGTCCGCCAATCTCAACATGCGCGATCCGGTGATGTACCGGATCCTGCACGCCGAACATCACCGCACCGGATCGCAGTGGTGCATCTACCCGACCTACGATTGGGCTCACGGCCAGAGCGATTCCATCGAAGGGATCACTCATTCGATCTGCACGCTCGAGTTCGAGAACCATCGGCCACTGTACGACTGGTTCCTGGACCAGCTCGGAGTCCATCACCCTCGGCAGATCGAATTCGCCCGGCTCAACTTGACGTACACGGTGATGAGCAAGCGCAAGCTGTTGGAACTGGTGCAAGAGGGGCATGTGCGAGGCTGGGACGATCCGCGGATGCCCACCATTTGCGCTTTGCGGCGGCGAGGATACACCCCCGAGTCGATTCGCGCTTTTGCCGAACGCATCGGAGTCGCCAAATTCAACAGCACCATCGAGATCCATGTGTTGGAACAGTGCCTGCGGGAAGATCTCAACCGCCGAGCCGCTCGCGCCATGGGCGTACTCGACCCCATCAAGATCGTCCTCACGAACTATCCCGAAGATCAAGTCGAACAGCTCGAGGCTGTCAACAACCCCGAAGATCCGTCGATGGGGACTCGGACCGTCCCCTTCGCTCGGGAATTGTGGATCGAACGCAACGACTTCATGGAAGATCCACCGCGAAAGTTCTTCCGTCTGGCTCCCGAAAAGGAAGTCCGCCTGCGCTACGCCTACATCATCCGCTGCGATGAAGTGATCAAAGATCCTCGAAGCGGTGCCGTGACCGAACTTCGCTGCAGCTACGATCCCCAAACACGCAGTGGCATGCCCAATCAGCGCAAAGTCAAAGGAACGATCCACTGGGTCAGTTGCGCTCACGCCATCCCGGCGGAGGTCCGTCTGTACGATCACCTGTTCACCGTCCCCAATCCCGGAGCTCAAGGGGATTGGCGAGACGAGCTCAATCCGCAATCCGAACAGGTGCTGCGGCGCTGCTATGTCGAGCCCAGCCTGCAAAGCGCCGAAGCGGGAGCGCGTTACCAGTTCGAGCGACTGGGCTATTTCTGCGTCGACCCCGATTCGACGTCCGAGCGACTGGTGTTCAACCGCTCGGTGACACTGCGCGATACCTGGGCCAAGATCCAGAAAAAACAAACCGGTCAACCCGCTCGATCCAAATAGCCTCGATCCGAATAGAAAGGAACATCCGCCATGCCGCTGCTCGTGGTCGGCTCGATCGCCTTCGACTCCGTGCAAACCCCCTTCGCCGTCCGCGAGGACGTGCTGGGCGGCGCCGCCGTCTATTTCTCCTATGCCGCCAGCTTCTACACGTCGGTACGATTGGTCGGCGTGGTGGGCGAAGACTGGCCGGAAGCCTACACCGACATGCTGCAGCGGCGAGGCATCGATACCAGTGGGCTGCACGTGGTGCCGGGCGGCAAGACCTTCCGCTGGCGAGGCAAGTATCTGCCCAACATGAACGATCGGGAAACTCTGGAAGTGCATCTCAATGTATTCGGCGAATTCTCGCCGACGCTTCCCGAGTCCTACCGCCGCTGCCCGTACGTCTTCCTGGCCAACGGCTCGCCCGTGTTGCAACTGAAAGTGCTCGACCAAATGACCGATCCCCAACTTGCCGTGGCCGACACCATGGACCTGTGGATCCGGGAAGAACACGACGCGCTATTGGAACTGCTGCGGCGCCTCGACGGCCTGGTGCTCAACGATGCCGAGGCCAAGCTGCTGACCAACGAAGAGAACCTGGTGGAATCCGGCTACAAGGTACTCGAGTTGGGGCCGCAATTCGTCGTCATCAAGAAGGGAGAGCACGGAGCCATGTTCTTTTCCGAAGAAGAAACGTACGTGCTTCCCGCTTTTCCGACTCGGCGCGTGGTCGACCCCACCGGGGCCGGGGACACCTTCGCCGGCGGAATGATGGGAGCGATCGCCGAAGAGCAGGCGTTCGATCCGGCGACGCTCAAGCGGGCCCTGGCCCACGGGATCCTGATGGCCAGCTTTACCGTGGAAGACTTCAGCCTCGACCGGCTACGCGAAATCGAACGCGAGCAACTCGACGAGCGGATGCAGCGTTTCCAGAAGATGCTGGCGTTTTGAACGGAGGGGCCACCTGTCATTCCGCGAGGATGCCCATGTCATCGATTCGTACCTTCATCGCCATCGACGCGGGGGACCGAGTTCGCAAACGGGCCGGCGACTTGATCGACCGCCTGCGAGTCAGCGGAGCGCCCGTCAAGTGGGTCAACGCCGCCAACATGCACTTGACTCTGAAATTCCTGGGAAACATCCCCAGCGATGAGATCAGCGGGATCTGCCATCTCGTGGAAGAGCTGGTCGAGGATTTCCCGCCGTTCGCCGTTCATTGCCAGGGAGTCGGCGCGTTCCCCAATATCGATCGCCCGCGAGTCGTCTGGCTGGGAATCACGAGGGGACATGACGAAATCGTCGCGCTGCAGCAGCGCATCGACCAGGCCATGTCGGAAATCGGGATCCGTCCCGAACCCAGGCAATTCCATCCCCACTTGACGCTTGGGCGCATTCGACGCGGCGATCCCACACTGGAACAACTTACGCAGTTGCTGCGCAAGAACGCCGACTTCGACGCCGGTACGTTCGACGTCAACGACGTGGCCGTCTACTCCAGCTCTCTCAAACGCCAGGGCCCCGAATACACGCCGTTGGTTCGAGCCGAATTGGGGTAGTCCGGCTGCTACTCCACCATCGGCACGGTGTAGCTGAGAAAACCAATCGCCTCGCCGGGCTGGGCTTCCTTGTAGTTCTCGTGGCACATCGTGCACTTTTCCAACACGACCGGAATGGGCGTAGCAACACGCAGGTATCGTTTGCCGTCCTCTCCGGTCACCTGCTGTTCGTACCACTGGGAACCGGCTTTCATCTTCTCCAGAGCCGCCTTTTCGAACCCGTCTTGAGCCGTGTTCTCGTCATCGATCGGATCCCCGGCCGCATCGAGCAACTTGACTTCGTGCCAGCCTTTCTTCTTGATCTCGCCGAACAATACGATCGCCGCGGTTCCGGCAGGCAGGTCGTCTTCGTCGTTGACATAGTGCTTGGTGATCAGAACCACCGCCGTCTTGTAAATGTCATCGAGCATCCGGATCTGCCGCCGCGTCCGTGCCAGCGCCCGATCTTCCTCGCCGTCGCCACTACCGGCCCCCAGAGCCACGATTCCGCCCACAACGGCCGACACAGCCAGCCACGCACTCCATTTTTTGCCCCTCATGCTACCCTCTTCTCTTGCAAGATGTTCTCCGAATCAGGACTGCTCCACGCGCATCCCATACCCTACCGGCAAACGTAGATCGGGAAAGGGGACCTGTCAATCGACTTTGGGCCGACTGCCGCTCCGTGCCGTGGCCGTCTCCTTCTAAAGTGGGGAAGGGGAGGTGTGAGGGGAGGACGACACGGACGGACAATCTATGGCTCGATGATCGATAAGCGATCGGCGCAATCGCGCTTCGAACGAAGCCACCAACTGTCGACAACCACCGCCGCCGATTCGTACTCGCACTCGACATCTCCGTCATGCGAACGCGAGTGCGAGGCGCGGAGGAAGAGCCCTACCACGGATCTTCCTTCCTTCAAACTTCAAACTTCACACTTCATATTCTCAGTCGCGGTGGCGGATCGACCATGGTCGCCAAGGCATCGACAAAACTCGACATCTCCTTGTTGACCACGTCTCCAACGAGGCAGTCGATCAGTGTGGCCCGGTGCTCGGGAAACCGTTTGACGAAACGGCGAAAACTGAACGACGGCTGATAAAAGGCGTGGATCAGACGCCAGATGATCTCGACGCCATCCCACAAGGGCCGAGTGAACTGCCCCAGCGTCTCCGCGGACACGTCGTCTTCTTGCAATCCCCGGTCGATGCAGCCGGCGGCCAGTTCCGCCGAGGCCAAAGCCAGGTAGAGTCCCGAAGAATAGATGGGGTCGAGGAACCCGGCGGCGTCCCCCACCATCACCCAACCATTTCCCACGGTCTCCCGATTGAGATAGGCCAATTCCCGGATGCCGCGGACCGGAGCCACCGGTTCGGCCCCGTGCAGCCAACGCGCCAACGACCGGGCGCGTTGCACTTCGCGCGCGAAGATCTGGTCGAGATCGTGCGATTCATCAAACAGATACTCCGGCGAAGCGACCACACCGACGCTGACGACATCGTCGGGCAAGGGGATGTACCAGAACCAACCCCGGTTCTGGATCATGAAAATCGTCGTCTCGCCCGCGTCGATACCGTCGCGGCGAAATCCTCCGCGGTAGTAGGTCCAAATCGACGCTTTGCGCAGCGCGGGAACCCGTTCCTTCAGTCCCAGTTGGTTGCCGATCACCGTGGCCCGGCCCGACGCGTCCACGACGACTCGCGAACCGATCGTCACCGGTTCACTCCCATGGAACCGTACGGTGGCCCCGGTCGCTCGGTCCCCGTCGAAACAGACTTCGCTGACGCGGGCCCCCGAGCATATTTCGACTCCTGCGTCTCGGGCATTCTCGGCACACATCTGGTCGAACTCCGATCGTTCCACTTGCCAGGTCTGTGCCCGTGGACCTTCGATCGTCTCCGAAAAGTAGAACGGATCGGCTTCTTCGCCGGATGGCTGCACAAACCGCACGCTGTGTTTGACCGGGAAGTGGGACGAGCGGAGCTTGGGAAGCAACCCCAATCTGTCGAGGGTGCCATAGGTGTGCGGTATGAGCGACTCACCGATGTGATAGCGTGGAAACCGCGACCCTTCCAACACCAGGCACGAATGTCCGGCACGCTGCAACAGTGTGGCTGCGGTCGTTCCCGCAGGCCCGCCCCCGATCACAACGACGTCGTACGATTTCTTGGATGGCGAGGTCGTCTTCATCGCCTTTCCCCTTTCTGCACTCTACGGCCGACGCGGCACGTACCAGAACGACTCCCAGTACTTCCGATCCGTAGCGTAGACATCGATCGGCGTATCATCGGTCAGATTTGCCGGCAGGATGCCGAACCGCTTCATTTCCCGAATGTAGAACTCGTTCGGCCGGAAACCGGGCATGTCGAATCGCTTTTGCTCGCGCAGCGCCTCCGCCGATTGCTCGATCGCCGCCAGTACTTGCCGATAGAGCGGGTCGGCGCGGCTGGCAAAGACGGGCTCGCCGCACGCTTGCAGGCCACCGGCATCCTTGGCAAGAGGCGCTCGCAACAACAGCGATTTTTCCGGATCGGTGAGGTTGCAGTTGGCCTGAGCCCGTGCGAAATCGAGTCGCAGGTGAGACTTGCCGGGCCCTGGCTCGCCGTCGTGGCACGAAGCGCATCGCACCGCCAGCGCTCGGAAGGGCAGGGGAGCGGGATACATCCCCGATCCCAACGCGGCATAGGTGCCGGGGTAGGTGGCGCTCGTTTCGATCCATAGCCGCACCGTTTTTCGTTCCACCTGGTTCAACTCGGCGCCGTAGTGGCTGCCGTCGACCAACTGCATCAAACGACTGGCCGAACTGCCGATCGATCGGGGCGAGCGGTTGCCGTAGGGTTGGTTCCGTCCATCGGCCACCAACCCGCGCCCGATGATCGTCCAGTAGCTGGTGGAATACTTGGGAGTGTGATCGCCGCTCAAGTCCACGCCGCCCTGGCGGTCGTCGCGGTTGTGGCATTTCACACAGTGCCGATCGAGGATCGGCTGGATGTCTCGAGGAAAATCAAGTACGTCGGGAACATCGGTGATCGGAGTCAGTGGTGTCGCTTCTCGCCGCAGCGCCATCAAGTCGGTGCGGATGCCGGGAACGCGGGAACGCTGCTCGTGGCAGCCGACACAACCAGCGCGCTCTCCCGGTTGCAGCGTCACGAAACTCTGCATTCGCTTGACCGACAAGTCGTTCTCATCCAGGGCCACAAAGAATAACGATCGGAGGGCCGGCAATTCCATATAGGCCGAGCCGTCCGGTTCCACGGGCACGGTTCCCAGTATGCGCGCGAGGGTAAACGTGCCGCCGATACTGATCGGCTCCATCCCGCCGGAAAAGTGGACCGGTTCGGGGAGCTGTTCGAGCACCAGCAGCTTCTTGATTTCACCGCGCTCGACGCCGACCATGTTCCGTCCTTCATAAATGTCGGCCAGCACCAGTTCACCCGTTTCCCGCGTCAAGTCGACTCGGGAAGCAATCACCGGTTCCCGCGGGCGCGCTCGCACGGCACGCGGCTCGTGGCACTCCAAGTGCTTCTGCTTGTCCTCCTTGCTCAACTCATAAATCAATTCCGTCTCCCCCTCGCCGTCCATCACGAAAATGCCGCGCCGACTGGCCACCAAGAAGCAGTCTTTGCTCACGGGGTAGGGATCGCGGAACAGGCGGTTGTTGCGAGAGACGCGCCGCGTCGTCGCCTGGAAATCGGGACCGGCGTCGGGATCGACGATCGTCACGTGCCCCATGTGCTCGGGAGCCCCGTGCCCCGGCGAGAAGGAAGCCACAATTTGATTGGTTTGTGGGATCGGCTTGGCGTCGAGCATGGCGATTCCGCCCAACTCATTGCCGTACCAAATCATCTGCCCCGTTCCATCGGGATTCGATGTCCACAAGTGGTGAAAATGGACCTGGCTGCGATCGACGTATTCCCAGCGCATGTAGAGGACACGTCCATCCGGCATCACCCAGGGAGTGTTGTCGTGGTCATTATTGCTGGAGACCATGCGGATGTTGCCGCCGTCGGCATCGCAACGGTACAGCGTGGCGACGCGCGAATACCAGCAGTTCACAAACCGGCGACAGCGACTGGAGCAAAACATGATGCCGCCGTCGGGCAGATACGTCGGTTCAATATCGTCGTCGGGACCATCGGTCAACTGCACCAAACCACTGCCGTCGGTATTGATTTCATACAAGTGATAGGTGGGTGTTCCCCCTTTTCGATACGAGAACAGGATTTTCTTGCCGCTGTAGTGCAACTGCGGGTCGCGAACGCCTCCCCGCGGGTCATCGAGCAATACCGTCAGCTTTCCGGTGCGCAGATTCAGCTTGCAGAGCCGTCCACCATCCGCATAGCCCCGCAGCGACACACCATCGGCATACTTGCCGAAACTTCTTTCGGGCCCCGGTCCGTAGTCGCAACTGTAGTAGCCGAAATTGACATACCAGTGATCGCGCCCCGAAACTCGGACCGCGAACACGATCTCCTCGACGTCGCCGAGAGGACCCTCGAGCATGCGGGCCAATAGACCACCGGGTCGTCCCGGCGGCTCCGCCGGAGCGCTCCGCGCTCCAGCGGCCAGAGCGGCCATCATCAGCCCCGTCCACCATACCCGTTGCAAACCGCTTGCCGACATGATCACAACTCCGTCATCGCGGGAACGTCGATCGACCGAATGGGGATCGCTCCAAGGCGGTGGTCCCTTGCCCTACAGCGACTTGACATACTCGATCAGGTCCTTGAGCTGTTGCTCACTGAGACCCTTCACTTTGCCGTGCAGTCCCTTCTCGTTGTGTTCCACGAGCACTTCCCGCAGCGTCACGGCGCGCCCGTCATGCAGGTAAGGCCCCGTGCGGTACGCCTCGATCAACGAGGGCGTGTCGTACCGGCCGTCCGGCTCGTTGGGGCTGAGTACTCCCACGTTGTGCATCTTCCTGTCCGTGAAATAGGGAGCCGGATGGCACTGGGCGCATCCGGCCCGGCCTTCGAAGATCGCCTTGCCGCGCACGGCCGCGGCCGTCCGTCTTCCGTTCTCGTCCAAATGAGGACTCGGCATCGGCCGCAGCGAGGTCAGATACGCGTAGAGGTCCTCGACGTCCTGCTCGGTAGGTACCAGGCCGTTGGTCGACTGCAACCCGCCTCGAGCGCACTCCTTGGCCGTGGCCACCGTGGCGCGACGATTCATCGGTTCGGTGTGGTGCAACCACACCAGGCTCACGGTGTCCTTGGCGTTCCCGATGCCGTCAGCCAGGAAATCCCAGCGCAGGCCATCGACTCGGCCTTCGTTGGCATGGCATGACGCGCAGCTATGCCAGCGTTGGAAAGCATACGTGGCGTCATGGAAGATCCGCTCTCCCCGACGAACCGCGTCCGGCTCGGGCTGGGCTCCCAGAGAAAGCGTCGTATCCACGCGACCCGTCTCCGTCTGTAGGAGCGATACGCCTCCCGAAAAATAGTTGGCGACCCACAATCGCGTCCCGTCGGCCGACAGCGCCAGTCCCTTCGGACCGGTGCCGCCCGACGGCCAACGCTCGATGGCGCGAGCGATAAACAGGGCCGTGAGATCATCTTGCAGCACGGAAATCTTGGAACGGTCCCGCTGGATCTCCACCCAGATGTTGTCGCGCATGCCGTCTTTCAAATCGACGAGCCATTTCGGAACGTTGCCCTCGAACAGCTCGTGCAACAACCCGACATCGACACGCGACACCTCGTGAACTCCCGTGTGGCTGATCCACACGTAACGGCCATCGGGAGAGACGACGATCGAATGGGGGTCGGCAGCCCCTCGAGTCAATTCATCCAGCAGCACAGTCGCCCGACGATGCCCCTCGGCCACATCGATGATCGAAAGCGCGTACGTGTTGACCCATCCCCGCTCGAGCTGCGTAATCGGCGAAGTGAATCTCCCCAGTCCATGCACGACATACGCCCACCGGCCTTTCGGACCGACACACACGCCTCGCACCAAGGTGGAACCCGGAGGCAGCTTGACCGCATGAGCCACCGATAGGGTCTGGGTGTCGACGATGCTCACCTCGGCGGACAAGTCGGGATCCAATCCCGAACCGTGAGGCAGCAGGTTGGCTACCACGACATAGCGGCCGTCCGGTGTCACCTCCATGTCACTCGGTTCGCGAGAGACCGGGATCTCCTTCACCACCTGCGGGCCGTTGGCGTCCCATTGGACAACCGATACGGTGTGACGATCCTGGTTTCCCACGTACAACCGACGAGGAGTCCTCGCGGGGGCAGCGGCCAGGGCGGCAGGCCATTTCCCCACTCGGATCCTCGACCGCACCTCTCCCTTCGCGCCGTCGATCACCGCCACGGTTCCCGCGCCATGCTCGGCCGCATACAACACCGACCCGGCCGGATCCCACACGACCGCCGTCGGTCTTCCCGCTAGCGGGACTCGAGCCGCAATCTTCCACTTGTCGGCGTCGACCAGCACGACGGACCGCCGCGTCTGGTCCGCCACGGCAAGACGTCCTGCTCGAGCCGAAATGGCGAGTTGGCCGGGTGAGCGGTACCTCGTCGGATCCGGCGGCGAGTCGTCGGCACGACTTCCCATCGCGCCGGCTACCGTAACGATCAGCCCCCACACCCACCACCAACCCCGGTTCTGCGTTCGTCTCATCGTGCATTCTCTCCGCTCAAGTGGTGCAGCGGCTTGCGACGCAGAGCACGGCGATCCGGGACACTTCGGCGCCCCGCTCACCCAACGCTCCGCTTCCCATGCTCGGACTTGCTTCCCGCGGCCGAAAGGGCATGACCTGCCGGGGATGCATCGTGCATCGACCTCCTTTGAGAGGCTTTGCTGAGTATATACCATTTAAACGCGACTGTACATGATGGGTTTCCCGTCGCCAGCCGATTCCGCCAAGCCCGCGGCGACCTCCCCCGGCGGAGCCGCTTGGTCGAGTCCGCTTGCAATCGGCGGCAAAAAACTGTATAAGTAGAGTTGTGTTTCAACTGTATCCGGCTGTGCGGCAGGTTCCCGCCTTGGACATTCGACCCGCCGCGGCTCGCGATGCTCGCCGGTGAAGGGTGCCCATCCGGCCACCGGCCCAGCGGGATGGAGACGAGCGAGCGGCCGGCACGAGTCACCGCCATCAACCCCTGGAACAGGCGATGTCCAACGAACCACGGATTTCGGCGATCGAGGCGAATAAGGCGCGAAGTCGGTCGCTGCGAGGGACGATTGCCGAGGAATTGGCGACGGGAGACCCCTGTTTTTCTCCTCGAACCGCCCAGTTGCTCAAGTTTCACGGGATCATCCAGTACGCGGACCGGGATCAGCGCCGCCACCGGAGGGCTCGAGGTCTGCAGCCGCTATTCCGGTTTACGCTGCGAGTGCGTCCCACCGGCGGACGCCTCACGCCCGGCCAACTGCTGGGAGTCCTGGAGTTGGCGCAGTCCCACTCGTTGGACAGCCCTCGCATCACGTCCCGTCAGGGACTGCAGCTTTCCGGAGCCACGAAGGGACAGCTCAAGACCATCGTCCGGCAGTTGGCAGAGCTGGGACTGAGCACGTTCGCCAGTGGGGGCGACGTGAATTGCAACGTAATGTGCTGTCCCGATCCGCACTGTGTCGATCCCCTGAAGTGGCAGTTGCACTGGATTGCCGACCAGATCGCGACTTCCTTCATGCCCGATGACGGAGCTTACCGCGAGATCTGGTTGGCCGACGAGACGCACGGGGGAAAGGATGCCAGGTCTCGCCCCATCCCCATCGATCCGATTTATGGCCCCAGCTACTTGCCTCACAAATTCAAGATCGGGTTGGCGTTCCCCGAAGACAACTGCATCGATGTGCTTGCGCAAGATGTCGGTCTATTGGCAGTCGTGGAACGCGAGCGGATCAATGGTTTCGACATGTGGCTGGGAGGCGGCCTGGGAATGATCCCATCGGTCGCTCGCAGCGTCCCCATGCTGGCTCGGCCGTTCGCGTTCGTTCCACTGGAACAACTCCTTCCGACGATCTTCGCGGTGATGTCGGTGTATCGAGATTTCGGCAACCGATCGCGGCGAAGCGGCGCACGTCTGAAATACCTGCTGGCGGCCTGGGGCCTCGACGCGTTTCGCCAGCGAGTCGAGTCCCGTCTCTCGGCGAAACTGGCTGCACCGCGAGGCGTCCACGTTTGCGGCCGACACGACCACCTGGGTTGGCACCGAGCTCCCGAAGGAATCTGGAGTCTGGGCCTGGCCGTCGAGAACGGCCGCATCGGCGGGCCCAACCACCCTCAGTTGCCCGCCGCGCTCAAGGAGATCCTGGCCCACAACTGCGGCGAAGTCCGGCTCACGCCCTCCCAAGACTTGCTGATTGCTGGAATCGCCGAGTCTTCTCGCGCGAGCATCCAAGGCATACTCGATCGGCATGCCATTGCGGTCGGCGAGTCGTTGACTCCGCTGCGACGGGGCGCCCGAGCCTGTCCGGCTCTTCCCTCCTGCCGCAGCGCCATCACCGAGGCCGAACGGATCGTACCGAAGCTGGTTGCCGATTTGGAAAAGGAACTGGCGAGGCTGGGACTGGCCGACGAGCCCTGTTCGATCTGCGTCGCCGGCTGCCCTTGCGGGTGTACTCGCAGTTATCTGGCCGACATCGCCATTGTGGGACGCACCGTAGACACCCGGCAATCGATTGAGAAGTTTGCCATCTTCGTCGGCG
>Ga0256839_1003937_pt1 | contig 14888 bp, 12 predicted proteins | sample 354166metaG_FD_185968 | JGI IMG/M metagenome (GOLD analysis project Ga0256839, IMG submission 185968) | Hydrothermal vent microbial communities from Mid Atlantic Ridge, Atlantic Ocean - 354-166 | ecosystem: Environmental > Aquatic > Marine > Hydrothermal vents | place: Atlantic Ocean: Mid... | reverse complement strand
GCGGGCCGTCTGCTTCAGTTTCTGGTAGCCGGGCTTGGCCCCCAATTGGGCGTATTTGCGCCGCATCACCCGCATGTCCTCGGTGTCGGCGTAGATGTTGTCGCCCAGGAACAGAAACACCTGCGGACGGGTCTGCACGATGGCATCCAGGATCGGCAGCGGCCGCCCCTGCTGGGCGCAGGAACCAAAGGCAATCCGGCTCAGCACCACCTGCTCATCAGCCGCCGCCGAAACGGCCAAAACACCGGCGGCAACAAGCAGAGTCCCCAGCACAATCCCTAGCCTGGTGCGTCGCATGGATGGTTACTCCTTGGCGTGGGCAACAAGGGTGGGTACTTCTTCCGCAGGGGAACCAGCAGGCTGCACCGAAAACCGCCACCGCGGCCATTGCATGCCAGCGGCAGGCAGCGTCGCCCCTATTGTGCTTGCCTGCGACACAAGATGCCAGAACTTACGGCCCGATGGCACGCCGTCGTTTGCCAGGACGCGGCCCTGCCCATTACCGACACATCCCCTCGCCGGCACGAAGAGTTTTCTCCTTGCAGTTTCAGTTCCGCTCCTCCGAGGGCCGATGTTCCCGCAGGACCGGGTCGTGCCAGCGGGCCAGTTGTTCGCGCAGTACGCGCCAGAGCTTTTCTTTGATTTTCTGGTGGCGAGGGTCCCGGCTCAGGTCGTGCCGTTCGTGGGGGTCGCTCTCCAGGTGGAACAGTTGCATCCGCCCCAGCTTCGGATACCAGATGAGCTTCCACCGGGGGGTGCGGACCATCCGCTGCACCTGGCGGTAGTAGCCGAAGGTGTAAGGCTCTCCCGGGCCGGACGACTTGTCCCGCAGCAGGCGATCAAACGCCCGGGCACGGACCGTCCGTGGCACTTCCACCCCGCAAAGCCGACACACGGTGGGGTAGAGCTGGCGCAGGTGCACCTGGGCGGCCAGGCGGCGGTTGCGGGGGATGCCGGGTCCGGCCACGATGAGAGGCACGCGGATCGTGTGCTCGTACATGTTCTGCTTGCCGCGCAGTCCGTGGCTGCCCAAGGCCACGCCGTGATCGCTGGTGAAGATGATAATCGTGTTTTGCAACTGGCCGGTTTCTTCCAAGGCTTGCAGGATGCGGCCTAGCTGGCGATCCATCTCTTCGATCACCGCGTAATAGGCGGCCAGCTCGCGGCGTACTTCCTCCCGGGTACGAGGGAATCCCAGCAGCAACTCGTCCCGACCGCGTAGGTTCCCGTGATCGAACGGATGCCGGGGGAGGAAGTTGGGCGGCAGGGGCGGGGGATTTTGCAGGTAGAACCGCAGCAGCTCCTCCGGGGGCAGAAGGGGGTCGTGCGGGGCGGTGAAGTTCACGTGCAGGAAAAACGGCCGCCGCGGGCAGCGGCGGATGAGCACCACGGCCCCGTCGGCGATTTGTTCGGAAGTGCGCACGGTGAGCCCTACGCCCAGCTCGGGAAACTTGCGGCCCTGGTCGTCCTGGAACACCCAGCCGCGGTAACCCGTGACGGGGCGTCCGGCCCAGTCACGCTTGGCAGTCCACCAGCGGCCGCCGCCGGAGGCGAACAGCCGCCGGGAGAGTTCGTAACCGCGGGCCTGGGGCCGTCCGTCGTTGTGCCACTTGCCCACGTACCAGGTGTGATAGCCTGCGGCCCGCATCGCCTGCGGCCAGAGCACCAGCTGCGGGTCGATCCGCCCGCCGAAGCCCATCACTCCGTTCTCGAAGCTGCTACAGCCGGAAAGGATCTCCGCCCGGCTGGGCGTGCAGATGGGGTTGGCGCAGATGGCCTGCTGGATCACTGTACCGGTGCGCACCAGGCGGTCCAGATTGGGTGTGCGGATGTGCGGATTGCCCAAGGCGTGGATCGTATCGGGCCGCTGGTCGTCGGTGAGGATGAACACGACGTTGGGCCGCTGGGGTTCCTGTCCGGCGGCCGTGGGCTGCGGCCGGGCAAGCGCCAAGGCCGCACCGGCCATGAGAAGAAGAAAGCGTCGTTGGAACATGCTTTTTACCGATCCGGAAATTGGAATCAAGAAAACGGTGGACCCTACTGCCGGAGCTCTCGGTGGGAACCGGCTGCCCAAACCCCCGCCCGGGCGGTATGCTGGGAGCCGGGTGTTTTCCTGGCTGTTGCGGCTTGATGCCGAAAGGGCTTTTACAGTGTCGCTACTGGACAAACTCCAGCGCCGGCTGGGCCGATTCGCCATTCCGCATCTGACCTTGGCCATCTTGTCGTTGCAAGTGCCGGTGTACGTTATCAGCCTGTTTCAGCCACAGGTGCTGGAACCGATCCGGCTCGTCCCGTCACTGGTGCTGCAAGGGGAGTTCTGGCGCTTGTTTACTTTTGTGGCGGTGCCGCCGGAGGTGAACATTATCCTGGCCTACTTGCATTTCAACATGTTTTACTTCATGGGGACCATTCTCGAAGCGCAGTGGGGAACCTTTCGTTACAACGTGTTTATGCTGGTGGGCTATGTAGCCACGGTGGCTGCATCGTTTCTGGCCCCGGAGCTTCCGGCCAGTAATGCGTTTCTGCTACTGAGTGTGCTGCTGGCTTTCGCTTACCGGTATCCCGAGTTCGTGGTGAATTTGTATTTTTTGTTTCCGATGCGGGTCAAGTGGATCGCCATGCTGGCCTGGGGCGTGTTCGCCTGGATGATGTATGTGGGGGATTGGAACCTGCGATTATCGATCGGGGCTTCGGTGCTGAACTTTTTTTTGTTCTTCGGCCGAGAGATTCTGCACCGGATGCGGTGGTCGGCCCGGCAAATGGAACTGCGCCGCCGGGAGCTGGTGCAGCAGAACCAGCCGCGGCACCAGTGCCGCATCTGCGGCAAGACCGAGCAAAGCCACCCCCGGATGATCTTCCGCTATTGCAGCAAGTGCGCCGGCAATCCCTGTTACTGCGAGGAGCACATCTACGACCACGAGCACATCGAGGAGGTTTCCGTGTGAGCTTTCAGCCGGAGGGCTCTTCGGAAGGGCACTGCACCTGCACCCGCCATTGCCCGGGAGAGTGCTCGTGGAAGCTGAACTCCACGGGCAAAAAACGCCGGATCACTTCGGCGTTGGTCTGGGTGTGACGGGTGGGTCGGGTGGTCAAAAAGGCTCCCCGTCCAAGCAGGGCCAGGGGGATCAGCAATTGGTCGGCCAGGTGGGGCCCCACGGGCACGCGGGCCTGGAGGAACGCCTGCACCTGCTGGACCACCTCGGCGGCGACCCGCGGGGCAGGTTTTCCCCGCTGGCCGAAGCCGACAAACACCTCGCGTACCGGCCCGGCCTGTACGTGCACCAGCACGGCGTTTCCCGGCCCGGCGTCGTCGCGGGCAAGGATCTCCAGTTGATCCTCCTCCAACCGCAGCTTGCGCCGCAGTACGTCCAGCTCGCGGGTGGCAATGTGCCGGGGGAGCCGTGCCAGGAGCACCTGGGCCAGCACCACCCGGGGACGAACCGGCTCGGTCCACTGGATGCCCGGCCCTGGGGCGGTCGGCTCGATGCGGGCCTGAATCCGCCCGCCTCCGGCCGGGTAGAAGCCAGGCCGGAGCAGTTCCAGCTCCAGTCGGCCCAGGGTGCGGGCAAGCGCCGGGGCGAAGGTCTCTTTGAGGAACTCAAACGGCGGGGCCATTGGGTTGTGCGTGCCGCCGGTGATTTCCACCTGGGAGGCTCCTTCGGCCACCAGCAGCGGGGGCAGCACGGTTTGCAGCACCAGCGTGGTGCTGCCGGCGGTGCCGATGTCGAAGCGGTACCCTCCCGCGGTGGGCTTGCCCGGGATAAACTCAAGCCACCGGGAGCGCAGTTCCGCTCCCCGAACTTGGGCCTGGCACACTTGGGCCGCGGCTTGCACGGCGCAGAGGTGCTGTCGGGCCAGGCCGGGATTTTTCCGCCGGGCGCGGATGTTTTCCAGCAGCACGCCCCGGCCGGTCACTGCGGCCAGGGCCAAGGCGGTGCGCAAGATCTGCCCTCCGCCTTCGCCCTGCGAGCCGTCCAGATGCACTAGCTTTGCCTTGTCGCTCATCGCCGGTTGCTCCCCGCACGAGGTCTTTTCATGGTAAGAGGTCGGCAGCGGCGGAAAAGTTCTTCCCCATCCGAGCCGGTGGTGCGGATCATCGCCGGAGGCTGGCGCCGGCGCCGGCTCCGCGTTCCCCCGCCGGAGCTTTGCCGCCCGATGAAAGACCGCACCCGCGAAGCCCTGTTCAGCATCCTGGCCCCCGTGGTCCCCGGCAGCTACGCGGTGGACCTGTTCGCCGGCTCGGGTGCGGTGGCCCTGGAGGCGTTGAGCCGCGGAGCCGTCGGGGCCACGCTCATCGAGGCCCATCCCCAGGTGCTGGCCGTGCTGCGGCAAAACGTGGAGCAACTGACCGGTGCCGAGGCCCTTTGCCGCATCGTCTCGGGAGACGCCCTGGCACTTGGCTCCCGGCTGGATTATCCCCGGCAGCGGCCCTGGCTGGTATTCTTTTGCCCCCCGTATGCCCTGTTCGGGGAGAGGCAAGCGGAGCTGATGGGACTGGTGGGCTGGTTTGCCCGGCACGCCCCGAGGGAAAGCACCCTGGTGGTGGAGGCTCCGCAGGAGTTTCCGCCCGAGGCGCTGCCCCGAGGTCTGGCCTGGCAGCGGCGCAGCTATCCCCCGGCGGAACTTTTTTTGGGCGAGGTGGGCGGGTAACGGCGTGGCTTGGCAACCCCGCGGGCATCTTTGCGGTTGAAGCAATCCTCTGCGGCAGCGAACTGGCCAAAAGGTGGCAAACTCGCTAGGGTGAATCGGAACCGGGAGGGAGACAGCCTGCGGATTTTCCGGTTTTTTGTTTTCATCCTCGATTTCTCAAGGAGCACCCCATGCACGTGACCCGGTGGTTTAGGTTCCTGCGCGGGGCAATGGCGTTGCTGGTGCTTTCCGTTGTTTCTCTTGGCAAGGAGCCGTGCATGGCCGAACCGAAAGCCGCCGCCGGAGGGCAGGTGCGGCTGATCCCGCGGCGTGTGTTCCTGGGCGATCCGGACCGGGCCGCTGTGCGCATCAGTCCCGACGGCAAGCACCTGGCCTACCTGGCCCCCTGGCAGGGAGTGCTCAACGTCTGGGTGGCCCCGGTGGATCGGCCTCGAGAGGCCCGCGTGGTCACTGGCGAAACCAAACGCAGCATCTCGCGCTATTCCTGGCTCTACACCAGCCGGCACTTAATCTACTACCAGGACCAGGGCGGGAACGAAGACTGGCACATTTACCTGGTCGATTTGGAGACGGGCAAGCGGCGGGACCTGACGCCCCTGGAGGGCGTTTCGGCCCGGCTGGCTGCGGCCAGCCCCAAGTTTCCCACCCGCATCCTGGTTTCGCTCAACGACCGCGTGCCCCAACTGCACGACGTCTATGAGATCGACATCACCACCGGCAAGCGCCGGCTGGTGCAGAAGAACCCGGGTTTTCTGGGCTTTGTGATCGACGAGGATTACCGCGTGCGTTTTGCCATGCAGTTTGCTCCCGACGGGGGCACGGTGATGCTGCGGCCCGAGGAAGATGGCAAGTGGAAACCGTTCCTGAAGATCCCCCAGGAAGATGCGCTGACCACCTCGCCGCTGGATTTCGACAAGTCGGGTCGGGTGCTCTACCTGTTCGACAGCCGCGGTCGCGACACCGCCGCCCTGGTGGCCTGGGACCTGGAAACGGACCGCCGCACCGTGCTGGCCGAAGACCCTCGGGCCGATCTGAGCGGGGCCTTCCTTCACCCTCAGACTCACGAAGTGCTGGCCGTCACCTTCACCTACGAACGCAAGCACTGGAAGGTGCTGGACGAATCCGTGCAGGCCGACTTCGACTACCTGCAGCGCCTGGCCGACGGCGAACTGAGCATCACCAGCACCAGCCAGGACATGCAGCACTGGGTGGTGGCCTACATCATGGACAACGGCCCGGTGCGCTACTACCACTACGACCGCACGCGGCGCAAGGCCCGCTTCCTGTTCACCAACCGCAAGGAGCTGGAAGGGCTGCCCCTGGTGCGGATGCACCCGGTGGTGATCCCGTCCCGAGACGGGCTGAAGCTGGTCAGCTACTTGTCGCTGCCGCTAGAGGCCGACCCGGACCAGGACGGCCGGCCCCAGCGGCCTGTGCCCTTGGTGCTGCTGGTGCATGGGGGGCCGTGGGCTCGGGACAACTGGGGCTATCACCCCTTGCACCAGTGGCTGGCCAACCGCGGCTACGGGGTGCTTTCGGTCAACTTCCGCGGCTCCACCGGTTTTGGCAAGCGGTTTCTCAACGCGGGCAATCGCCAGTGGGGAGCCAAGATGCACGACGATCTGATCGACGCGGTCCGTTGGGCCGTCAAGCAGGGCATCGCCCCCCGGGACAAGGTGGCCATCATGGGCGGAAGCTACGGCGGCTATGCCACGCTGGTGGGGCTGACGTTTACGCCCGAGGTGTTCGCCTGCGGGGTGGACATCGTGGGTCCCAGCAACTTGATCACGCTGCTCAACACCGTGCCGCCTTACTGGAAGCCGGCGTTGAAGCTGTTCCAGACCCGCGTGGGCGACCACACCACCGAACAGGGACGGAAGTTCCTCCAGTCGCGCTCCCCGCTGACCTACGTGGACCGGATCAAACGCCCGCTTCTGATCGGCCAGGGGGCCAACGATCCGCGGGTCAAACAGAGCGAGTCGGACCAGATCGTGCAGGCCATGCAGAAAAAGGGTATTCCGGTCATCTATGTGCTGTTCCCCGACGAAGGGCACGGCTTTGTGCGCAAGGAGAACCGCCTGGCGTTCAACGCCGTGGTGGAGCTGTTTTTGAGTCGGCACCTGGGCGGCCGCTACGAACCGATCGGGGAGGATTTCCAGGGGGCTTCGATCCAGGTTCCGGCCGGGGCGGACCTGCTACCGGGGCTCAAGGAGGCCCTGGAGGCACGTTCCGGGCAATGAGGTTCGCACGCGACCAGCGAGCCCCCGCGTCAGCGGGGGAGAACGTTGGAAACGAAACTTGAACGGCGAGCCGCCGACTTCCATCGGCGGAAAAAAACGGCGAACAAGCGTTTGACTGAAAAGCCCCTGGCAAAGGCTTTACAGATTGGCCGTCAGGTAGTTGAGGATGTCGCGCACCGAGATAATACCGGCCACCTGCTGGGTTTTTTTGTCCAGGATGGGCAAGTGGCGATAGCCGCCCACGTCCATCTTGTGCAGGGCGAACACGATCGTGTCGTCCATGTAGAGGGTTTCCGGCTCGGGGGTCATGAACTCCCGCACGGGACGGTCCCCCAGGGTGTCCATTTGCGGGCCGATGCGCAGCAGCACGTCCCGCTCGCTGAAGATGCCCACCAGGCGGCCATCCTCCACTACGGGAACGCAGCCAAGCCGTTCCTGGACCATCATCTGCAACGCGGAACGGACGCTCTGCTCGGGGGAGACGGTGATGGCCTTTTTGGGCTGCAACACGCGCACCGGATCGGAAACCAGGCGCTGTTCGATCAGCGTTCCCGGTTCCGGCTCACTGAGGTGGTCCAGCGGCTGGTGGCATTCTTCGCAAGTGTCGGCCCCGGGAATGTTCTCATGATCGCAATGCGGGCATTTCATTCGTTCACTTCCCATACGTCACCGGAGTTGAACAGGGCGTTCAGGTCGCCGGGTCCACGTTTTTCGCGGGCCTGCACAAGTTGCTGGTTGATCCGGTCGTCGTAGATGGGACGTTCCACATCGCGGAACACGCCGATCGGTTCCGGGAACTCCGGGTAGCGCATGCGACTGAGCAGATAGGCCAGGGTGGGTTCTTCGGCTTTTTCGTCGTGGAACATCAGGTCGTCGGCCGTAATTCCCTTGCCCAGCTCCACCACCTCCGGCTCCATGCCGTTGAGGCGGATCCCCTTGTCCCGGTTCTTGCCGAAGATAAGCGGCTTGCCGTGCTCCAGCTCCAGCACGTGATCGGCCTTGGTCTGCCGGTCGGTGGCGTAGGAGTAGGCCCCGTCGTTGAACACGTTGCAGTTCTGGTACACTTCCACGAACGAAGTGCCGCGGTGCTCGGCGGCCCGGCGAAGCACGTACTGCAGGTGCGAGGTATAGACGTCGATGCTGCGGGCCACGAAGGTGGCCTCGCAGCCGATGGCCAGCGAGATGGCGTTGGCCGGGTTATCCACCGAGCCGAAGGGGGAGCTTTTGGTCACCTTGCCCAGCGGCGAGGTGGGCGAGTACTGGCCCTTGGTCAGCCCGTAAATCTGGTTGTTGAACAGAATGATGTTGATATCCACGTTGCGGCGGATGGCGTGGATGAAGTGGTTGCCGCCGATGCTCAGCGCGTCCCCGTCGCCGGTGATGACCCAGACTTGCAGGTCGGGTCGGGCCACCTTGATCGCGGTGGCGATGGCCGGAGCCCGACCATGGATGCTGTGAATCCCGTAGGTGTTCACATAGTAGGGGAAGCGGCTGGAGCAACCGATACCGGAGACAAACACCACCTTCTCCCGGGGGAGCTGGAGCGTGGCCAGGGTTTTTTTCATTTGGGCCAGGATCGAGTAGTCCCCGCAGCCCGGGCACCATCGCACTTCCTGGTCGCTGGCATAGTCGTTGGGCTTGAGCACCGGCAGGGGCATGTTCGATGTACTCATGGCACTTTCCGTTTATAGTTGCAACGCAGGGGTTGGTTCGTGGGCAAAGGGTTCCCTTGCCACGGACAACTTACAGGTAACGTTCGATTCCTTCCACCAGCTCGCCCACGGTAAAGGGCTTGCCTTGCACCTTGTTGATTCCCTGGGCGTCCACCAGGTAGCGGCCGCGGACCAGCAGCAACAGTTGGCCCATGTTCAGCTCCGGCACCACCACGCGCTGGTATCGGGCCAGCACTTCGCTCAGGTTGGCCGGGAAGGGGTTGAGCCATCGCAGGTGGCAGTGGGCCACTTCCTGGCCCTGTTCCTGCAAGCGTTTCACGGCCGTGGCACAGGCCCCGTAGGTCCCACCCCAGGAAAGGACTAGCACCTTGCCCTTTTCAGGGCCTTCCACTTCCACCGGGGGGATCAGCTTGGCCACGTTGGCCACTTTTTGCGCCCGCAGGTTGACCATCTTCTGGTGGTTGTGCGGATCGTAGCTCACGTTGCCGGTCACGTCTTCTTTTTCCAGGCCGCCGATGCGGTGCATCAACCCCGGAGTGCCCGGCAAGGCCCAGGGCCGAGCCAGCAGCTCGTCCCGCTTGTAAGGGTAGAACACCTGGCCGTTGTTGGGTTTGTCGGGATGGTGGACAGGGATAGGGGGAAGTTGTTCTAGCTCCGGAATCCGCCACGGCTCGGAACCGTTGGCGATGTAACCGTCCGAAAGCAGGATCACCGGCACCATGAACCGAGTGGCCACCCGCCAGGCTTCGATGGCCACGTCGAAGCAGTCGGCCGGGCTGCGGGCGGCCACCACCGGCAGCGGGCACTCCCCGTTGCGGCCAAAGAGCACCTGCAGCAGGTCGGCCTGCTCGGTCTTGGTCGGCAATCCCGTGCTGGGACCCCCCCGCTGCACGTCGATGATGATCATCGGCAACTCGGTCATCACGGCCAGGCCGATTGCTTCGGCCTTCAAGGCGATGCCGGGGCCGGAGCTGCCAGTTACGCCCATGCAGCCGGCGTAGGAAGCCCCCAGGGCCATGGTCACGGCGGCGATCTCGTCTTCGGCCTGGATGGTCACCACGTCGAAGTTCTTGTGCCGCGACAGCTCGTGCAGGATGTCGCTGGCCGGGGTGATGGGATAGGTGGCATAGAACAGCTTGCAGCCGCTCAGGTGGGCAGCGGTCATCAACCCCCAGGCCAGGGCCTGATTGCCCATCATGTTGCGGTATCGCCCGGGGGGGAGCTTGGCCTTGGCCACGCGGAACTGGCTGGCGAACGCCTCGGTGGTTTCGCCGTAGTTGTACCCGGCCATCAGCGCCCGGCGGTTGGCTTCGGCCACGGCCGGTTTGCTGGAGAACTTGCTTTCGATGAAGTGCAGCGTCGGCTCCAGCGGCCGGTTGTAAAGCCAATAAACCAGCCCCAGGGCGAAGAAGTTCTTGCACCGATCGGCGTCCCGGGTCGAAAGCCCTGTGCCCTCCACCGCCCGGCGGGTCAGCGTGGTCATATCCACCGGGAACACCTGGTAGCCTTCCAGCGAGCCGTCTTCCAGCGGGTTGCTCTCCAGCCCGGCTTTTTGCAGGTTGTTGCGGTCGAAGCTCTCCCGGTTGACGATCAGCAACCCTCCCGGCACCAGGTCCGACAGGTTGGTCACCAGGGCGGCCGGGTTCATGGCCACCAGGCAATCGACCTTATCGCCGGGGGTGAAGATGTCGCGGGCGGCAAAGTGAATCTGAAACCCGCTCACCCCGGCCTTGGTCCCTCGCGGAGCCCGAATCTCGGCCGGGAAGTCCGGGAAGGTGGCCACGTCGTTGCCGGCCAGGGCCGAGGTGTTGGTAAACTGCGTGCCGGCCAGCTGCATCCCGTCGCCGGAGTCCCCGGCAAAGCGGACGGTTGCCTCTACCAGTTCGCGGACCCGCTGCGAGGTTTGGGTGGGGGTTGGTGTTGCCATGGCTGGGTGGGTATTGCGCTTCAGGCGGAGCAGAACGGATTCATGAGGGACAAAACGCCTTCCCAGAGTCTTGATTTCTTACTGCAGTTCCATTGGCATTATTCAATTCCCCGGGCACCGGGGCAACGCGCCGCAGGCGATCCGGCCGCGGGAATCGGCCTTGAGGGTGTGCCCATACCGATTCGTAGCGAATGTTCCGCTTATAGTGGACACTCTTGGCTAGCAACATCGGCTCCCTTAGGCACCTTCACGTTCTTGCATCACCACGTTCGGATCCGGCGGGAGGTTGTAAACCGTCTGCGGGAAGAAGTCCACCAGGTAGTGGACGATGTGGGCCACCTTGATCACCCCTAGCGGACGCCCCAGCTCGTCCACCACCGGCACTCGCCGATATCCCCCCTGGCTCATGGTGCGGATGGCGTCAGCCACAGTGGCCGAGGCCGGCAGCGACACCGGATTGGGCGTCATCACCTCCTGGATCGCCTGGTCCAGGTCGGCCTCTTGGGCCAGCAGCCGCAGGGCGTCCCGCTCCGTGAAGATCCCCACCAGCCGCCCCTCCCGGCACACCAGGGCGCTGCCGGCCCGACGCTGCTGCAACTGCTGCAACACCTCGCGCAAGGGGGCCGTCGGCTCCACGCAGCAGGGCTCTTCCAAGCCCAACTGGTCCAGAGTGTCGGATGTTAGCTGGGTCTTCAAATCCACGGCCGAACCTCCTCTTGCCATCCTCGGGACTTTCCAGGCCGGGTCGTTGTCTCCTGGAAGCTGTGCAAGGATAGCTTACGACCGGCAGCCGCAACACATGCGAACAACACCGGCGCGGGCTGCTTCCGCCACGAACCAGAAACAGGAAGCTGGCCCCCCGCTGCCGGGAACAGGTTTTTTCTGTGGAACCGGGGCTTGGGTGGGCGCGACCTTGGTTTTCCACAGCATCGCGCCCTTCGTTTTAACATGATCGGCCCACCAGGAAAACCGGCACCAACGGATTTTTCCGCCTGCTGCTCGTGGGATCAGGGCTCTTGGGGTGGGGGTTCTCCGCCCCCCGCTCCAGGGGACTCCGGCCCGACGTAGAACCGCGTGATGTCGATCCCCCCCCGCTGTTCTTCTTCCAGCAGGCGAATCCTCGCCTCCAGCTTCTCCATCCGCCGCACCAGGGCCGGTAGCGACTCTTCGGTCCGTTGCGCCCGCCGCGGACGCGGAACCCGCGGATAGTTCAGGTGACGTTGCAAGGCGGCAAACAGCAGCAGCGGGTCTTTGCGTCGGTTGGCCAGGGCGATCCGTCCTTCCTTCTGGCTGAACAGTACCGGGGGCAGCTTCTCCACCGAGTGCCCTTTTTGTACCTGCGTGTCGTAGTACAACTGGCTGCGTACGTAGATCAGGTCCGAGATGTCCACCAGCCCCAGCTGCGAACGAGCCTGCAAGATGAACTCCCGCCACGGCTGGTCGTAGATGGGATCTTCGGCCATGGCGGCCAGCCCTCGTCCGTAGCCGAGTCGGTTGCGGGCAATGGCCTCGAACTGGTACAAAAACGCCCCTTGCGGCGTGGCCCCTTGTGCCCGGTAGCGAGCTTCGTGCTCCAGCACCCGGGCGGCGATGGTGAAGTCGAACCGTGAGCGTTCGTTCTCGGCCTCTTCGATCACGAACGTCTGGAAGGCGGTAAAATAATGCTTCAGCCGCCGCATGGCCGGGGCGAACGCTCCTCGCAGCTTCAGCTCCGCCACCAGGAAGTCGATGGCCAGAGGCAGCCGCGTGGTGGAGAGAATCTCCTCCTTGAGCGATACCATCAGCTCCTGAATGGCCCGGCCCCCTTCCAGCCGCTCGGCCAGCGACTGAAAAAAGTAAGCCTGCTCGATATATTCTTCCCGATCCAGCAAAGGCATCGGCGGCCCGTTTTCAGAGCTTACCCAGTGGGCGCTACAGGACTCGAACCCGTTGCCACAATGTACTGAAAACAAAGCACTTGTGCAATCCGCCCCGCAGCCGCGCTGCTGTGGCGCTGCTGCGGGAGCCAGTGTTGCGGCTTCGACAACGCCCCCCGAGGTCGATCTACGTGGGCTGCTGGACCACGTGGCCGGGCTGCTCAAGGGGGCCGGGCAAGCCGATCTGGCCGATCTGGTGCGGCTGTGGCCAGCCCTGGGCCAAGAGGTGCAGCAAGAGGTGCTGGAGCTTGTCTGGCAAGCCGTAGTGGCCCAAAGCCGGTAACAGCTCCGGCTCCCCCCACGTCCCCAGGACGCCCAGAATCGCCCTCTACGGCCCGCTTGGCCCAGGACGGCCAATCACACCCCCCAAGCCCCAAGTGGCCACCAGAGGCCAATCTGTGGCTTTCCAGGGGCAATCCCTGGCCATTTCGGACAAATATGTCCGGTATCACTGGAAAGTGGACAATCTTGTCCGATTTCCCGGGCGCTTCCGCGTGGGCGTGGATTCCCGGTGGATCAGCCGCCCCGAGGTGCCAGAAGATTTCCACGTGGGCGGAAAGAAAAGTTTCCCCTGCAAACTTCCCCCAAGATTTTCAGAGAACCCCTTGGGGATGCGAGAAAACTTTTCCCAGAAGCTTTAAATAAGAGTAAGCGCTTATTCTAGGGTTAAGGTATATACATACCCTTAAAACGAGAGTAAGCTTTTATTTTCAGAGTATAGCTTTCCCCAAGATTTTCTCTTGGATTTCCCCCACGTTCTGGGATTTTCTTGGGGAAATCCCCGGGAGATTTTCTTGGGATTTTCCCGGGAATGGGAGATTTTTCCGGGAAATCACCGGGATTTTTCCAGGATTTTCTTGGGCAGGAGATAATTTCCCCCTGGGATTATCCCAGCTCGGGGATTTTTCCAGGGAGATTTTCCCCCGGGGGGATATTCCCTCAGGTGTGCGCCGGCCAGGTTTCTTGGCCCACGTCCCAAGACCCAAGACCCAAGACCCACCACCCCCGTAGTACCTTTTGGCCAGGTGGGAGATGTTCTCGGAGTGGAAGATTGACGTTGTAGCAGGCCCCGTGGGGGCCCACGCCCCCCTGCTGCCGGAACCTGCGAGCCTACAGGCGAGCAGCGCCGGCGTAGCTGCCCGAGGCGAGCGCCCCCGCACACCGCCTGCGGCCCTGCGGGGAGCTGGTGCGCCCGGGCGCCGGGGGGTGTTCCCGTGGCCGTGGGGGGGATTCTCAATCCCACGTGGGCTGGAAAACAAACCAAGTGCCCCACGTGCTGCGGCGATTGAGGTGCCACGGCCACTGTGTTCTAAACCCTGCCGTTGCTTTCATTTAGAAACTGCGCGGAAAATATGTAGTACATTATTTTCCACAAAAGGTTGAAAGTGTTGCTGCCATTGCGCACAATGCTAGTGGTGAACAAGGATGTTCCGATTCTTTACACTTTTAGGAAAGGGATTTCCGCCATGTCTCAAGCTCAGTCTCAATTTCCTGACCGCTTGCTTTCGCAACGCGAAGCCGCCCAATTTCTCGGAGTGTCCAGCCGCTACTTGTGGACCCTTCGCGTTCAGGGAAAACTGCCCTACCTGCGCATAGGGAACCGCATCAAGTACCGCCCTGAAGACCTGCGGAAGTGGGCCGCGGAGAGAGTGCAAAACGCGTAGCCCTAGTTTAGATTTCTCTGAAACGGCCGGAGCTGCGCCCCGTGGCCCGAGTGCGCAGCTCCGGTACCCACTAATGTTTGAGGATTCAAGCCATGCGCAATTCTAGTGCTTTCCCCGCCACGTGTATAGACAATCCCATCGAAAAAGTGCTGGCCGCGTTGGAAGCGGCTGGCTGCCGCCCCTGCCCCTGCCGTGGCCGCCCCGGGCAGTGGACGGCCAGGTGCCCGGCCCACGATGATCGAAATCCTAGCCTAACTGTTGGCACGGGTGACGATGGGCGGGTTTTAATTTGCTGTCACCGGGACTGCTCGGTGGAAGATGTATTGGCCGCGCTCGGGTTGGAAGTGGCGGACCTGTTCCCCGGCGATTCCCGCCCTGCACCCCCACGGCTGCAGCTGCGGCCCAGAGAAAAGCCTGCCCCCACCCCCGAGGCGGCCGTGGCCGGGCTGGTGCGAAAGTGGGGTGAGCCCTCGGCCAAGTACGCCTACTGCGACGCCCAGGGCAAGCCGGTAGCAGCAGTGTTTCGTTGGGACGTGGACGGGGGAAAGGAAATCCGCCCCGTGCGCCGCGTGCCGGGCGGCTGGGAGCTAGGCGCCCCGGAGCCGCTCCGGCCGCTGTATCACCTGGCCGAAGTGGAACAGGCCGATGTGGTCCACGTCGTTGAAGGCGAAAAATGCGCTGATGCCTTGGCCAGCGTGGGCCTGGTAGCCACGACTTCCCTTGGTGGAAGTAATGCCGCCCATAAGAGCGATTGGGAACCCCTGCGGGGCAAGCAGGTGGTGGTGTGGCCTGACAATGACGAAGCGGGCCAGCAGTAC
>Ga0256839_1003936_pt1 | contig 14892 bp, 11 predicted proteins | sample 354166metaG_FD_185968 | JGI IMG/M metagenome (GOLD analysis project Ga0256839, IMG submission 185968) | Hydrothermal vent microbial communities from Mid Atlantic Ridge, Atlantic Ocean - 354-166 | ecosystem: Environmental > Aquatic > Marine > Hydrothermal vents | place: Atlantic Ocean: Mid... | reverse complement strand
ACCACGACCGACACCGCCAGACCGCCGGGCAGGGGGCCAAACACCCGCGCCATGGTGGTCAGCAGGTCGTTGGCGATTTTCGAACGCTCCAGCGTGATCCCCATCAGCACGAACATCAGCACCGCCAGCAGGGTTTCGATCGACTGACCGGCCAGCACGCGCTCGTTCATGCGGTTCACGAGGAACGAGATCTTCTGGTCCAGCGCCTTTTCCCATCCGTTCTCGAAAACATGCTGGGCAACGCGCGGCAGATCCTCGTATCGGAAAACCGATATCTTGTCCGGGTGGATACCGGTCGCAATCAGATCCCTGTAGGCTTGCGAAGACGTGTCGATCGCCTGATGGATCAACAGCCCCGAACTGTCCAGCGCGGCAATGATCGTGAACGAAAGCACCGCCGCGCCGCCGATGGCAAAGGCCACCGGAAAGCCCGACAGGATGCCCCCGAAGAGGCAGAGAAAGACGATGATCAGGCCAATTTCGACGCCATCAAGTCCGAAAATCATTGTAGTTCCGCCTCTGGATTAATGTGTGCCTTCGTAGGCTTCTTCGCCTTCGCCAAGCGTGTCTCGATCAAGATACTTGCCCTCGCTTTCGGGGCCTTCCTTGCGTTCAAGATACGAGCGGTAGAAGAACGCGATGGCGTGCAGGAAAACCAGCCCCGCGTAGGCCACGAGCAACGCCTTGAACAGGAAGTATGCGTTGAACCCGTTTGGTGAAAAGCCGATGGTTTCGACATTCCAGCGCAGGGCGCGCGATTTCAGCAACAAGCGCTCAAGCGTGTCGGACGCCGAGGGCTTTGGCACTACCAGGTGGCGCCACAGGAAATACCAGCCATACATCCAGGTCACCACGGCCACCGGCATCATGAAGATCAGCGAACCGAACATGTCGATTGCCTTCCTGGTCCGGTATCTGACCTTGGCATAGATCAGATCGACGCGCACATGACCGCCCTGAACGAAGGTGTAGGTCGCACAAAGCGTCACGATCAGCGCATTGTAGAATTTCAGTTCCTCGGCCCACCAGCTGATGTCTTTCACAAACACCTTGCCCAGCCCGACGCCGATATCGACTGAAACGAATATCCGCTGCATGAAAACGATGATGATCTGCTGCATCACCATGATCAGCCCGGCCCAGGCGAAAAACCGGCCGACCCGGTTGGCGAATCCTTCAAGAACCCGCACGGCGCCCCACATGATGGAATTGCGCCACATGCCGAGGGCTGTCAGCACCAGAAACGCCGTGAACACCACGAAGAAAAACTGGTGCGATCCACCATAGTAGATAAAGCGCATCAGGGCTTCTTTGGCTTCGGGGGTATCAAGCCCGCCGATCCAGCTCAGCCACATTGCCGGATGTGTCAGCGCATAGCCCAGGTTGTAAAACGCCAAGGCAATGTTCTGAAAAATCCAGACCAGACCGTCCAGCATCCCCAACCCCCATCTGTTGTCTGTGCTTGGTCCTGCATCAACATGCAGGCGCATCAATGGTCGGCCCCCGACATGCGCCGGAGGCCGAATTCAGTTCCAACCCGTCAGGGTCAGCCCATCACGCGGTCACGCTGGATGCGGTAGGCGCCTTCGCCCACGCTCAGCCAACCCGAAGAAGCGCGCATCGACGTGGTGTAATCGTCGAAGATTTCCTTGAACAGCGTGTCGCCCAGGAATTCGTCGTAGACCTTGCGCGTGCCCTCACCGAACGCATCCCAGACGCTGTCCGGGAATTCGAGAACCTTCACGCCACCGGCTTTCAGCCGCTCGAGCGCCGAACCGTTGTTCATCAGGAACTGCGCCAGCGACCAGCTGTTCGAATAGCCCGAGGCCCCTTCGATGATCTTCTGCTGCGCCGGTGTCAGTTCGTTGAACACGTCAAGGTTCGTGGCCAGCGAAAGGCCGGCACCCGGCTCATGGAAGCCGGCAGTGTAGAAGAACTTGGTGATCTCCTGGAAGCCGGCTTTCTCGTCTGCCCAGGGGCCGATCCACTCGGTGCCGTCCAGCGCGCCCGAGGCGAGCGCCTGATACACTTCCGAACCCGGAAGGTTCTGCACCGACGCACCAAGATAGCCAAGCGCCTTGCCGCCAAGACCGGGCATGCGGAACTTGAGACCGTTGAAGTCTTCGGGGCCGTTGATCTCCTTGCGGAACCAACCGCCGGCCTGTGCGCCGGTGTTGCCGGCCAGGAACGACTTGAGGCCAAAGATCTCGCCCAGGCTGTCGTGGAATTCGCGGCCCTTGCCGTGGTAATACCAGTTGAACAGTTCCTGTGCAGTCATGCCCATGGGCACCGACGTGAAGAAGGCAAAGCCCGGATGCTGGCTGATGAAGTAGTAGTCAGCGGCGTGATACATGTCGGCCTGACCCGAAGTCACGGCGTCGAAAACCTCGAACGCACCAACCAGTTCGCCGGCGGCCTTGATCTCGACTTCCAGCGAGCCGTCAGACATCGCGTTGATCGTGTCGGCCACATGTTGGGCCGCGTCGAAAACGCCGGCCAGGCCACGACCCCATGAGGTGACCATGGTCAGTTTGCGTTTGCCTTGTGCATAGGCTGGTGCGGCCAGTGTCGTGGCAGCGGCGGCACCGCCACCAAGTGCGGACGTTCTCAGAAATGAACGACGGTCCATATAGTTTCCTCCCATTGGAATGCGCCCGCCATCCTTGGCAGGCCCCCTTTCATAAGTGCGCTGACAGTAACGCGAAGTCGGCGCGCGGTAAAATACCAAATTCTGCGTAGATATCCGAAATTTCACGAGCATTCCCCGAAAAATCGGGTCCGACCGCATCGAAAAAGCCGAATTGACGGCTGCTTGCTCACCGGTCATTTTACGATTCGGACCCGGTGACAGGGAAGACTGACATGGCGAACCGGCTTTCGCGCCTTTGGCAGCGACTGCGACCGAACTACGGCCAAAAGGTATTCCTGATGGCGTCGCTGCCCCTTGTGCTTGCCATCACCGCCATTGCCCTGCTGGTCACGAACCAGTCGCGCCAGACCGCCGAAAGCGAGATTTCCTTTCTTGAAGAAGAGTTGATTTCCGCCAAGAAGGCCGAGTTGAAAAACTACCTTTCGCTGGCCAGGACCGCCTTCATCAACATCTATGGCCGCGCCCTGCCGAACGACGAGCAGGCCAAGCTCGAGGTGACGCGCATTCTTTCGGCCATGGTCTACGGGCGCGACGGATATTTCTTTGTCTATGACTATGACGGCACCAACCTTGTCAGCCCGCGCCGCACCGAACTGATCGGCCGCAACCAGATAGATCTTGCGGACGGCAACGGTGAACAGATCGTCAGGAAAATGATCGACATTGCCCGCCAGGGCGGTGGCTACCTGACCTATGACTGGCCAAAACCCTCAACCGGGCAAACCGAACGCATGGTGTCCTATGTCGTCGGCCTGCAAGACTGGCAATGGGCGGTCGGCACCGGGATTTTCATCGACGACGTATTGGCCACCATCGCCAATGAGCGCGCCGAGGTTCAGGAACGCGTGCGCCAGACCTTCCTGACGATCGGCGCCATCGCGCTGGCCGCGCTCTTGCTGGTGTTCACCTCGGGCATGTTTATCAACATACGCGAGCGCCGCCTGGCCGACGCCAAGCTGAAGAAGCTCACGCAACGGGTGCTCGACACCCAGGAAGAAGAGCGCGGGCGCGTCGCCCGCGAACTCCACGACAGCATCAGCCAGTTGCTGGTCGGGGTGCGCTACAAGCTGGAACTGGCGCGCCGCCATTTTAGCAAGGGCGACAGCCGGGCCGCGGAAAACCTCGACCGGGGCATCGATTCCCTGTCGGGCACCATCCAGGAAGTGCGCCGCATCAGCCGCGACCTGCGCCCCGGCGTGCTTGACGACCTCGGACTCGGCCCGGCGCTGAAATCGCTGATGGATGATTTTTCCGCGCGCACCGGGATCGAGACCGACCTGGAAACCGTGGTCTTCCGCAACCGGCTGGACCAGGACGCCAAGATCGCGCTTTACCGCGTGGCGCAGGAGGCGCTGACCAATATCGAGCGTCATTCCGGCGCGACGCGCGTGCATCTCGTGCTCAAGGGCCACCGCAACGGCGCGACGTTGCGCATTGCCGACAACGGGCGCGGCATCGCCCCGGACGAACGCACGGGCAAGGTGCCGGGGCTTGGCCTGCGCAACATGCAGGAGCGCATCGAACAGCTCGACGGGCATCTGCGCATCCTGTCCTCGCGCTCTGGCAAGAACCGCGGAACCGTGATTGAAGCCGTGATACCGCTTTCGCACATGCTGCCCCCGGAACAACAGACAAAGGCCAGTGCATGACCGCCGCCGCCCCCGTTCGCGTTCTGATCGTCGACGACCACCCGATGGTGGCCGAAGGCATTCAGGCGATCCTTGAGACCTATGACGACATCCAGGTCGTCGCGACCCTGTGCAACGGCCAGAGCGCCATTGACCAGATCGAAACGCTGAACCCGGACGTTGTGCTGCTCGATCTCAACATGCCGGGCATCGGCGGCTTGCCGGCCACCGAGCTGCTGCTGGAAAAGCGTCCGCAAACGCGCATCCTGATCCTGTCGATGCATGACAATTCCGAATATATCTCGATGGCGCTCAGCCACGGCGCACGCGGCTATGTGCTGAAAGACGTGCCGACCGAGGAAATCAAGCAGGCGATCGACACCGTGATGGCGGGCGAGCAATACCTGTGCACCGGCGCCCAGGTGGCGCTGAAGCCGCGCACCATCGACAACCGCGAGCCGCTGACCTCACGTGAACAGACCATCCTCCTGCAACTGGCGCAGGGCAAATCGAACAAGGACGTGGCCGCCGATCTCGGCATTTCCGTGCGCACCGTGGAAACCCACCGCAAGAACATCAAGGCCAAGCTGGGCATCTCGTCGACCGCCGGGCTGACACGCTACGCGATGGAACATGGTGTTCTGCAGGGAACCGGTGTAAAATACTGACATGGCCACCGAACAGAAAACACCCGCCGGCACCAATGCCCCTGCTGGCCCGGAACGCATTTTTGTCACCGGCGGCACGGGTTTTGTCGGCCGCCACCTGATCCGCGATCTCGTTGCAAAGGGCCACGAGGTCACCGCGCTGTCACGCAGCGCCGAGGGGGATCGGCTGCTGAAGGCCATGGGCGCCCGCCCGGTGCGCGGCTCACTTGACGACATCGCAAACTGGTCACACGCCTTGTCGGGCATGGACGCCGTGGTCCATCTGGCGGCCCCGATCAGCGTCTGGGGCGATGCGCGCGAGCTGACCCGCCAGATCGCCGATGCCAGCGTCGAGATCCTGCGGGCCTGCAACCGCCAGGGTGTCGGCCGGATGATCTACCTGTCGTCCGAAAGCGTGCTCCAGGATGGCCCCTCGCTTGACGGCATCGACGAAAGCCATCCCTACCCCGACCGCCCCAACTCGCGCTATGGCGCGGCCAAGAAAGCCGCCGAACTGGCGCTGCTGGCCGAGCCGCGCACAACCGAGCTGATCATCCTGCGCCCGCCGTTCATCTGGGGTGACGGCGGCCAGATCGGCGACGTGCTGGACGCCGTGAAATCGGGCAAGTTCGTCTGGGTCGACCAGGGCCGCGCCCCGATGGAAATGGTGCATGTCGAAAACCTTGTCCACGCCATTGAACTGGCCCTGACGCGCGGCCACGACGGCGACATCTTCATCATCACCGATGACGCCGAGCTCAGCGTGCGCGAGTTCTTCACGGCGCTGTTCAACGCCTTCGGGGTTGCGCCACCACGCAAGAACATGCCCGGTTGGCTGGTGCGCCCGCTCGCGCGCATTACCGAGACCGTCTGGCGCCTGTTGCGTCTGAAATCCACGCCGCCGCTGTCGCGCTTCCAGCTCGATTTCGTCGCCCTGCCCCGGCGCTATGACATCAGCCGCGCCAAGCGCGAACTGGGCTATGCGCCGCCGGTCAGCGTCGAACAGGGCATGGACCGCATCCGGCGCATCCACGCGCGCGAAAACAACAGCGCCTGAGTTGGCAAAATTTCGCCCGTCCGGTCCATTTTGTAATTTTCGCACCCGTTATGCGACATTCGCGACACATAATTCCCGAAATTGCCGGTTGACGCCCCCGAAACCCGCCCGTAGTCTTTCGCGCACGAACATGGGAACCTTGAAATGAAACACCTTGTGGTCATTGTAGGAAGTTGGCGCATGGGCCGGTAACGGCAACCATTCAGGTTCCCCATGCGCCCCCGAAAATCGGGGGCTTTTTTATGACGGACGACAAGCGAACGACAGTGAGACGGAGAAGAACATGGCACGTCAGATGACCGGTGCGAAAATGGTGGTTCAGGCGCTGAGGGATCAGGGCGTGGACACGGTATTCGGCTACCCCGGCGGCGCTGTCCTTCCGATCTATGACGAAATCTTTTTGCAAAATGACATCCGGCACATCCTGGTGCGCCACGAACAGGGCGCGGTTCACGCCGCCGAGGGCTATGCGCGCTCGACCGGGAAACCGGGCGTCGTGCTTGTCACCTCCGGCCCCGGCGCGACGAACGCGGTTACCGGGCTGACCGATGCGTTGATGGACTCGATCCCGATCGTGGTTCTTACCGGGCAGGTTCCGACCTTCATGATCGGCACCGACGGCTTTCAGGAAGCCGACACCGTGGGCATCACGCGCCCCTGCACCAAGCACAACTGGCTGGTCAAGGACACCGACAAGCTGTCGGACGTGCTGCACCAGGCCTTCCATGTGGCCACAACCGGCCGCCCCGGCCCGGTTCTGGTCGACATCCCGAAAGACGTGCAGTTTGCATCGGGCGGCTATGTGACCCCGAAACAGGCCAACACGCGCCACTACGCGCCGCAGGTCAAGGGCGACATGGAGCAGATCAAGGCGCTGGTCGAAGCGATGGAAACCGCCAAACGCCCGGTGTTTTACACCGGCGGCGGCGTGATCAATTCCGGCCCGCACGCCAGCCAGCTGTTGCGCGAACTGGTCGAAGCCACAAACTTTCCGATCACCTCGACCCTGATGGGGCTTGGCGCCTACCCCGGCACCGGTGAAAACTGGATCGGCATGCTCGGCATGCACGGGCTTTACGAAGCCAACATGGCGATGCACGACTGCGACCTGATGATCAACATCGGCGCACGGTTCGATGACCGGATCACCGGGTTGATCTCGGCCTTTTCGCCCGGCTCGCGCAAGGCGCATGTGGATATTGACCCCAGCTCGATCAACAAGGTCATCCATGTGGATTTCCCGATTGTCGGCGATGTCGCCCATGTGCTGGAAGACCTGCTGCGCATCTGGAAGTCGCGCGGGCGCAAGACCGACCGGGCCAGCGTCAAGGACTGGTGGGCGCAGATCAACGAGTGGCGCAAGAAAGACTGCCTGAGCTACAAGAACGCTTCCGGGGTGATCAAGCCGCAACACGCGCTGGAGCGGCTCGAAGCGCTGACCCGCGACCATGACCGCTATATCACCACCGAAGTGGGCCAGCACCAGATGTGGGCCGCGCAATACCTGACCTTCAACGACCCGAACCGGCTGATGACCTCGGGCGGTCTGGGCACCATGGGCTACGGGTTTCCGGCGTCCATCGGGGTGCAGATGGCGCACCCGGAGGCACTGGTGATCAATGTGGCCGGCGAAGCGTCCTGGCTGATGAACATGCAGGAAATGGGCACCGCCGTGCAGTATCGGCTACCGGTCAAGCAGTTCATCCTGAACAACGAACGCCTCGGGATGGTGCGCCAGTGGCAGCAACTGCTGCATGGTGAGCGCTATTCGCAAAGCTGGTCCGAGGCGCTGCCCGATTTCGTCAAGCTGGCCGAAGCCTTCGGCGCCAGGGGCATCCTGTGCACCGACCCGGCCGATCTGGATGACGCGATCCTGGAAATGATCAACCACGACGGACCGGTGATCTTTGACTGTCTGGTGGAAAAACACGAAAATTGCTTCCCGATGATTCCGTCGGGCAAACCGCATAACGAAATGCTTCTTGGCGAAGCCTCCACCGAAGGCGCCATCGAAGCCGGCGGCGCGGTTCTGGTTTAAGAAAGGCTCATAAATGTCTGCTTTGAAAATCAAAAAAGGGTCTACCAGCCATTCGGCCTACCAGCTACGCGACCCGAATGCCGAACTGGTGGAACGCCACACGCTTGCCGTGGTCGTCGACAACGAGGCCGGCGTGCTGGCCCGCGTCATCGGCCTGTTTTCCGGGCGCGGCTACAATATCGAAAGCCTGACCGTGGCCGAGGTCGACCACACAGGCCACCAGTCTCGCATCACCATCGTCACCAAGGGAACGCCTTCGGTGATTGACCAGATCCAGGCGCAACTCGGCCGCATCGTGCCGGTGCATGAAGTGCACGACCTGACCGACGAAGGCCCCTCGGTCGAGCGCGAACTGGCGCTGTTCAAGGTGGCCGGCACCGGCGACAAACGCGTCGAAGCGCTGCGGCTGGCCGATATCTTCCGCGCCAACGTGGTTGATTCGACGCTGGAAAGCTTCACCTTCGAAATTACCGGCACGCCGGAAAAGGTCGACGCCTTTGCCGAGTTGATGCGCCCGCTCGGGCTGGTGGAAGTCGCCCGCACCGGGGTCGCCGCGCTGTCGCGCGGTCAGGACTGACGCACCGAGATGGCCGGATTATCCCTCACCGCCATTGCCCTTGGTGTTCTGACCGGCATCATCGCCAGCGCCATCGCCGGACTGATTTTCGGGATCGGCTTTTCAATCGATGCCGCAAACCGGATGCGCGAGAAGGGCACGGATCCGCTGGAAGAAGAAGCCGACAAGCTGTTTGATCAGGCCTTTGGTGACGCCAGCCAGAAACGCGGCTTCGCTGTGCAGTTGGTCGTGATCTCGATCGGCACGGCCATCCTGTCGGGCGCGGTCACGGCCTGGCTCGCGGCGCAGGCCCCCATGGCCAATGCCCTGGTGGTCGGCCTCATTGGCACCGGCATCTCTCTGGCCTCGGTGCCTTTCACGCACGGGCTGCCCAAACCCCTTGCGCTGACCGGCGCGCTTGTCACCTTGCCGGCAACCCTGATCGGCGCCGCCCTGTTGTCATAGGGCCGTATCCCGGCAAGAGCGCCCCGCATTGCATGCAATGGGAAGGGGAAATCAGGGAGCCCTTGCCGGGGTGCCGGTCAGCCGTCAGTGGCAGGCAACAGGCCCGCCTCCACCGCCGCAGCCACTTCATCGGCATCGAGCATGCCATCCGCATTGGTGTCCATCTGGGCGAAAGCATCCTCGGTCAGGTCCGGGTAGCCAATCACCAGTTCGGCGTAGCTCAGCAGGCCATCTCCGTCGGTATCGAGTTCTGCCTGCGCAAAGGCAACCTGCATCGACACACCCAGAATTGCGGCCCCAGCCAGCGGCATAAGTAGTTTCTTCATTTTTTCAGTCTCCGTTTGGTCTTGGCGATCATCGCCGTGAAGGCCCGTTCTCGCGCCTTCACAAGACAAGAGAGTCGGGGCGCGGGTTTATTCCCGCCGTTTCAGCCATCGACCTCGCACACGCAAACACCCGCCGACCATCTGCCGCCGTTTTTGCGGGATACGGCCGAAATCGGCCGGGGGTTTCCGCTCGGCAAGAAACCCCGGGTTGTGTCGGGTGGCTCCCATGCGACTACTGCGGGCGTCACACTGGAGGCTGTCATGACGAGTATCCCGAAACTTTCCCACCGGGCGCGCCATGCCCGTGCTTTGCTTGAGCATATCGACCCACTACGAAACCTTGCGCGCATTCTGGCCCCGACCCCGGACCGCGCCGAAGACATGGCCCAGGAAGCATTGGCCCAGGTCTGGGCGCAACTGGAAAAGGGCCGGGAAATCAGGGACCTGCGCCCCTATCTCATGTCCACCTTGCGCAATCTCAACCGCAAACCGGGCCAGACCACAGCGGAACTGAACGAGGTCAACATGCCCACAACCCCGCCCGAGGTCTGGCCCCGCATGATGGTTTGCGAGGTCAACGAGGCGATTTCACAACTGCCCAAAGACCAGCGCGCGCTAATGCGGCTCATGGTGCGTAACGGGGCATCTTACCAGGAACTGGCCGACCGGTTCGGTCTGCCGCTTGGCACCGTGATGTCGCGTATTTCACGCGCCCGCGCCCGGTTGCGCGAAGAATTCAACCTGCCAAAGGATCACGCCGTCGATGAACTGATGGATGATGCGGGTTGACCCCCAAGAAAATGGGGAACCCGAAGGCTCCCCTAGTTTCGCTTATCAGGCTCATCATTGTTACCGCTCGGTACTTCTGCCTGCGGCCTGATCCGCGTCAAGGGCGAGCGCACCCGCCCCGGAAAACCGGCCGCCGCCCGAAGGGACCGCGACCGATAGCTCTCAACTGCACCCGCTGGTCGCCCCGCAGGTGTTGCACTTCATGCAGGTGCCGTTGCGCACCAGCGTATAGTTTCCGCAGTCGCCGCAAGGGTCGCCCTCGTAGCCCTGCATTTTCGCCTTTGCCCGCGCATCCAGCGCCGGCGCCTTGCCATAGGGCGCAGCCGACTCGGCCATGCCCTGCGCCGCTTCGGGCACAAGTGTCTGCAAGGTGGCAACCGGATCGACCGCCCCGCCAAGCGCCGTGGCGCCAATACCGCCCTGCAGCACAACCAGGTCTTGCGGCACCCGCTTGCGCAGGTATCCGGTGGAACTGATCTGCTTGAGCACTTCCAGCGACTTCGACGCGGCAACATCGCTCAGGTCGCGCACGTTCGACGCCCCCTCTTCCTCACCGCGCCCAAGGCTGTCAAAGCTTTCGCCCTCGGGCTTCACATGCGCAAGATCGGTGCGGTCCAGATAGCTGATCGCAAGCTCGCGGAAGATGTAGTCGAGGATCGAGGTTGCATTCTTGATGCTGTCGTTGCCCTGCACCATTCCGGCCGGCTCGAACCGGGTGAAGGTGAAGGCGTCGACGAACTCGTCCAGCGGCACGCCGTATTGCAGGCCGACCGACACCGCGATGGCAAAGTTGTTCATCATCGCCCGAAAGCCCGCGCCTTCCTTGTGCATGTCGATGAAAATCTCGCCAAGCTGGCCGTCTTCGTATTCACCGGTGCGCAGGTAGACCTTGTGCCCGCCGACGATCGCTTTCTGGGTGTAGCCCTTGCGCCGTGCCGGCAGTTTTTCGCGATGGCTGCGCACGATCTCCTTGACGACGACCTTTTCGACGATCTTTTCGGCCAGAACCGCCGCCTTTTCCTGCAGCGACCCGCTGGCGAGAATCTCCTCGGCCTCTTCGTCATCCTCGATCAGCGCACTTCCCAGCGGCTGGCTCAGTTTCGAGCCGTCACGATACAGCGCGTTTGCCTTGATCCCCAGCTGCCAACTCAACTCGTAGGCCGCCAGGCAATCCTCGATGGTGGCGTCGTTCTGCATGTTGATCGTCTTGGAAATCGCACCGGAAATGAAGCTCTGCGCCGCCGCCATCATGGTGATGTGGCTTTCCACGCTCAGGAAGCGCTTGCCCTTCTTGCCGCAGGTGTTGGCGCAGTCGAAAACGCTGTAGTGCTCTTCCTTCAGATGCGGCGCGCCTTCCAGCGTCATCGTTCCGCAAACGTGGTCGTTTGCCAGTTCGATATCCTTCCGGCTGAAGCCCAGGTGGCGCAGCAGGTCAAAGCCCGGATCGTTCAGCTTTTCCGCCGGGATGCCAAGCGTTCCGGTGCAGAACTCTTCGCCCAGGGTCCACTGGTTGAACACGAACCGGATGTCGAACGCGCTCGGCAGAGCCGCTTCGATCTTGTCCAGTTCCGCCTGCCCGAAGCCGTGGCCGACAAGCGAGGTGTGGTTGATCCCCGGCGCGTTGCCCATGGTGCCGTGGCCGACCGCATAGGCGATGATTTCCTCGATCTCGGCCGAACCATAGCCCAGCTTTTCCAGCGCCGCCGGCACCGAGCGGTTGATGATCTTGAAATAGCCGCCGCCGGCCAGTTTCTTGAACTTCACCAGCGCGAAATCCGGCTCGATCCCGGTGGTGTCGCAATCCATCACCAGCCCGATCGTGCCCGTGGGCGCGATCACCGTGGTCTGGGCATTGCGGTAGCCGTGCTTTTCGCCAAGGCTCAGCGCTTCGTCCCAGGCGGCCTTGGCCAGGTCCACAAGGTTGTCCTGCGGGCAGTTGCCGTGGTCGAGCGGCACCGGGTTCACCGCCAGCTTTTCATAGCCCCTGGTCTTGCCATAGGCCGCCCGGCGGTGGTTGCGAATGACGCGCAGCATGTGCTCGGCGTTGCGCTCGTGGCTCGGGAAGGCGCCCAGCTCACCGGCGATCTCGGCGCTGGTGGCATAGGCAACCCCGGTCATGATCGCGGTCAGCGCGCCGGCCATGGCGCGGCCTTCGTCGCTGTCGTAACCATAGCCCATGTTCATCAAGAGCCCGCCGATATTGGCGTATCCCAGCCCCAGGGTGCGGAAGTCATAAGACAGCTGCGCGATTTCCTTCGACGGAAACTGCGCCATCATCACGCTGATTTCCAGCGTCAGCGTCCACAGCCGCGTCGCGTGCATGTAGTCCTCGGCGTTGAACACGCCGTCGTCCAGGAAGGTCAGCAGGTTCATGCTTGCCAGGTTGCAGGCAGTGTCGTCCAGGAACATGTATTCCGAACACGGGTTCGACCCGCGAATGTCACCGTCGGCCGGGCAGGTATGCCAGGAATTGACCGTGTCGTGATACTGGATGCCCGGATCGGCGCAGGCCCAGGCGGCGTGGCCGACCTGCTCCCACAATTCGCGCGCCTTCACGGTCTTGGCGACCTTGCCGTCGGTTCGGTTCAGCAAGTCCCAGTCGGCATCATCCTTGACCGCGCGCAAGAACGCATCGGTCACCCGCACCGAGTTGTTGGAGTTCTGGCCCGACACCGTCGAATAGGCCTCGCTGTCCCAGTCGGTGTCATAGGTCGGAAATTCGATGCTGGTATAGCCCTGCCTGGCATAGTCCAGCACGCGTTTCACATAAGTTTCCGGGATCGCAACCTTTTTGGCTGACTTGATCGCCGCTTTCAGCGCATCATTCTTGGCCGGATCAACCGCATCTTCGCCCGAGCCGTCCCAGGTGCGGATCGCGGTGAAAATCTCGTTCAACTGGCGCTCATGCATTTTCGAGCCGGCAACCAGGCTCGCCACCTTCTGCTCTTCGATGACCTTCCAGTTGATGAAATCCTCGATATCGGGGTGATCCATGTCGCAGATCACCATCTTGGCGGCGCGGCGCGTGGTGCCGCCCGACTTGATGGCGCCTGCTGCGCGATCGCCAATGCGCAGAAACCCCATCAGGCCGGACGACTTGCCCCCACCCGAGAGCGACTCGCCATCGGCACGCAGGGAGGAAAAGTTCGTGCCAGTGCCCGAGCCGTATTTGAACAGCCGCGCTTCGCGCACCCACAGGTCCATGATCCCGCCTTCGCTCACCAGGTCGTCCTTGACCGACTGAATGAAGCAGGCATGGGGTTGCGGATGCTCGTAGGCGCTGTCCGAACGGGTCAACTTGCCCGTTTTGTAGTCCACATAGAAATGGCCCTGTCCGGGGCCGTCGATGCCATAGGCCCAATGCAGCCCGGTGTTGAACCACTGCGGGCTGTTCGGGGCGCCGCGCTGGCTGGCCAGCATGTGGCGCATCTCGTCATAGTAGGCGCGCGCGTCGGATTCGCTGCTGAAATAGCCGCCCTTCCAGCCCCAATAGGCCCAGGCACCGGCCAGACGGTCGAACACCTGCTTGGCGCTTGTTTCGCCGGTGATGCGCTCATCTTCCGGCAGGTCCTTGAGCGCTTTTTCATCAGCGACCGACCGCCACAGGAATTCGGGCACACCCTTTTCGCGCACCTTCTTCAGGCGCGCCGGCACACCGGCCTTGCGGAAATATTTTTGCGCAATGACGTCGCTGGCGACCTGGCTCCAGTCCGCGGGCACTTCCATGCCTTCCAGACGGAACACCACGGTGCCGTCAGGGTTGCGAATCTCGGAAGTCGTGGTGGTGAAGTCCAGCTCTGCGTAAGCGTCTTTGCCTGCCTTGGTAAACCTGCGCTCAATTCTCATTTTTTTCAACGTGCCCCATACTGTCGTTCTTGGTAACGCGCTGCCCGTCTTTTGCGCGGGCAAACGCACGATCTTGCGTCAAATCGACAGGAAAGAAGCTGCACAGCGCATGACGGCGCCTGTCCGCCACGCGTCTCTCGCCAAACCGTTTCTGAACGGCTTCGGCTTTGAAATATCTGTTGTCTCTCCCGCCATCCAAACCACTAAATGTTGTGGTCTGTCTCTCGGCCTGCACAACTTGGCGTATGTAGCCCTGCGTGGTCAACGGGTTTTTTGACGGATTGTGATAATTTTCCAGTTGACCGCAAGCACCGATTTTGCGTGGTAAAATTAACCTTTCGATTCACCCACCGGCTGCCATCGGCGCAGGCATCCGGAAATCATCTTGGAACTGGCACATTTAGCCCGGCCTGCTCACGATTCGGTTGAAGTTATCCACAGGCTGTGGACAAAACTCCGGCCAATACCGGGCATCTGGCGCCCCGTCACATTTTTGCGCCACCCCGGGCCGGACGATCCGGCGACGGGCGGCATGCGAATTCTGCAATTTTCAGGAAACGGGCGCATCTGGCCCAAGGTGGTCGGGGCGGAGAGATTCGAACTCCCGACCCTCTGTTCCCAAAACAGATGCGCTACCAGACTGCGCTACGCCCCGACTAGGCGCATCCAATATAGGCACTTTTCCGGCTTGAAAAGAGGCGATTGGTGATTTCCAGGCACGATCGCATGATTTCCCGGCCGGACGAACGAAACCGGACAGGACTCAGTCGGCGCAGGGCCAGGCAGCGGCTTCGGCCGCGATCGCCGGATGTTGCAACTCGCTGCCCAGGTTCAGTCCGAGCAATTCCGACATGCCGCCATTGATCTCGAGCACATACTTGACCGAATCG
>Ga0256839_1003935_pt1 | contig 14900 bp, 14 predicted proteins | sample 354166metaG_FD_185968 | JGI IMG/M metagenome (GOLD analysis project Ga0256839, IMG submission 185968) | Hydrothermal vent microbial communities from Mid Atlantic Ridge, Atlantic Ocean - 354-166 | ecosystem: Environmental > Aquatic > Marine > Hydrothermal vents | place: Atlantic Ocean: Mid... | reverse complement strand
CTCTGACCGCCTTCCAACAGGATGCTGCCGAGGAAACGCCCAGCACGAGCGCCGAAAGGAACAGCCCATGCACCGGCTCCCCTCGATCGACACCTCACGCCTCACCTATCTTCTGCTCTACGAGCTGAAGCTGTTTGCGCCCGCCCGGGTCAACGGCCAAAGCACCTTCGCCTACCTGGACACAGGAGCCAACCAGATCACGGTCTCCCCCCAGGTCGCGGGCGATGGCCCCCGCACAGGCTCGATGGCCATCCGCGGTGCCTTTGGCCAGGAGGAGTTCGAGAGAACAGCCGTGGACGTGGAGTTCCTCGGCCATGCCCGGCGATCCGTACAGGCACGTATCCACGAGGGCCAGGCCGAGCTCCCCTTTGACTCGGCCCTCACGTTGGACGCGCCCACCCTGTTTGCCCAACCGATCGTCCTCGACTTTCGCCTGATAGCCATATACCGCCCCGGTCCGGAGAGGACCGAGAACGGATGGGCCGAGGTCCCCGGACAGTTCACGGCCCAGGGGCTCTGCCTCGTCCAGGGCACGTCCCCGGAAGGCCGACCGATATGGGCGCTGTTCGACACCGGCGCAGGGCTCTCGGTGATGAACGCGCGGCACCTGGATGCGAACGGGCTGGCCTTGTCCCCGGCGTATACCATCGAGATCAAGGATGCCACAGGGGCCAAGAGCATCCAGGAGGTGGCCCTCTGTTCGGGCCTCCGGCTCCACGGGCTCTCCCTGCCCCCATTCGACGGCTTCGCCACCGACCTCCAGGGCATCGAGGAGGCCCTGGGCCACCGGATCGACGTGATCCTCGGTGCCAACGCCATGCTGAAGAGCGGTCTTCGGTGGCGGTTCGATCCGCAGGCTGGCCAGGTGCGAGTGGCCCCTTGACCTGGCCGTCGAGAGCGCCCTCCCCGGGCACCGGCGGCGGTCGGAGTGCCACACACTGCAGAGGGCTGGGGGAACCCGCGGGGAGCTCTGGCCGTCCTATCGTGGTGTCCCAGTCCACACAATGGACACCCAACCACACATGGGAGGTGAACCATGGCAGCAACCAGGATGTTTTCCACCCAGATGGATCTGTCCCAGGAAACCCGGGAGAGGATGGTCGCGCTGTTGAACCAGCAGCTCGCGGATGCCTTTGACCTGTACAGCCAGCTCAAACAGGCCCATTGGAACGTGAAAGGGGCCCAGTTCTACCCTCTCCACGAGCTGTTCGATCGGTTGGCAGGGGAGCTGGAGGAGTACCTCGACCTGATCGCGGAGCGGGCCACGGCCCTGGGCGGCATGGCCCAGGGGACCGTCCGCATGGCTGCCGGGGCCTCGCGCCTGCCGGAATATCCCCAGGAGACCGTGGAGGGCCTCCAGGTGGTGGAGGCATTGGCCGCGCGCTATGCCCTGCTCTGCGCGTCCACCCGGAAGGCCATCGACCTCGCGGCCGAGGCCGGCGACATGGGAACATCCGATCTGTTCACCGAGATCTCCCGAGGCCTGGACAAAGGGCTGTGGTTCTTGGAGGCCCACCTGCAGAAGGGCTGACCGGCCCGCAGATCGGGCCCGTGGCTGAACGGTCACGGGCCCGGTCCCAGGGCCATGTAGCCTGGGGCCCCGCTCTCTCTCCTCGGCGCCGCCTCGCGCGTGGCTTTTCTCCCCGTGACCGGAGTGGTACAATACGCCACACCGTGGGAACCCTCGTGCCGAGGAGACGGCCATGGCCCGCATCCTGGACCGCGTGGTCCGCTTCCTGACCGGAGAGGACGCACCCCGAGAGGAGGATCCCCTCTCCCATACTGGCTCCGAGGCCGAAACCCGGACGGAACCGTCCTCGCCCCCGGAGAACGACGCCGCGGCCTACGGTGTCACCGTGGAAGAGGCCCACCCCGCGGCAGGAACCCTCTACTGGCAGGTCCGGAGGGTCCATCATCTGACGCCCGAGGAGAACCGGGGCCGCCACCACATCTTCATCGAGGCCTGGAAACCCGACGGCACCCGGGCCTTCGGCAGCCGGGCCCGGGTGACCTGGGAGGGAGGGGAACAGGTGGTCCCGGTGGACAAGCCCCTCACCGAACCCGGCGCGAACTTCCCCATGTGGAAGTGGCAGGTCTGCAGCGTGGAGATGTTGGACCTGCCCAGCGACAAGGTCCACAACCTGCGCACCGACCACCCCGACGAACCCAATCCCGACGGCACCACCAGCGGCAACACCCTCTTCCACCACTCCTTCCTGGTGGAGTTCCAGCAGGCGGTGGCCCCAGCTCAGGTGGGCCAGATCCAGGGACGGGTGGAGAACGGGCTCCCGGGCCTGCCCGTGCGCCTGTGGCCCACCCCGAAGGGCGAGAGCCCAGTGGCCGAGACCCGCCTGGCTCCAGACGGCACCTTTGGCTTCGCGGAGGTGGCCCCAGGGGACTACCTGGTGGCGGTGGACGATGTCCAGGAGCCGGTGACGGTGGCGGCCGGGGCCACGACCCCCGTGACCCTGGTCCTCCTCGCGGCCGGCGTGATCCAGGGTGTGGTCCACGGCGGCCAGGGCCGTCTGCTCCGACTGCTGGCCGGGGAGGAACGGGTGGCCGAGGGCATCCTGCCCGCGAGTGGGCGCTTTCGGCTGCGCAACCTGCCTGCCGGGACCTACTTCCTGGAGGTATGGACTCCCAATGGCCAGGAGCGCCTGCTGCGCTCCCAGCCCCTGGCCATGGATGGTCGCAGCACCCTGGAGCTGGAGCTGCCCCTGGAGGATCCGACATCGGAGAAGCCCTCTGTCCCCCCGGCCCCTCGCGTCTTTGTCCTCTTCGGGGACCCGACCCAGCCCCATGTGCGGGAACAGGTGGAGGCCCTGGCACCGGCGCTGGCTGCCTGGGGGCTGGACTTCGGCTTCGACCCCGAGATGGCAGCCCGGGCCCAGGAGGTCTTCGTCGTCGGCGACGGCCACACGGTGTCCGAGTTCGAGCTCATCTCCCTGTGGCATCGGGGCGTGAAGGTCCACCGCCTGACCGGTCCACGTGAGGCCCTCCTGCAGGAGCTGGAGAAGCTGGCCACCCCATGAGCGCCGTTCCATCCGCTTCCCTGCCCCGGGTGGTGAGCCGCAACGGCCACCTGATCCCACCCGAAGAGGCCACCCTTTCCGTGCTGGGCGAGACCCTCTACGGGGCCTACGGGGTCTACGAGAGCATCCAGCTCTGGAACGGGACCCTCTTCCACCTGGCCGATCACCTGCAGCGGCTGGCCCATTCCGCGGCCCAGATCGACCTGGCGCTGCCCGGCACGCTCCCCGCGCACGAGGCGTGGATCCGGGCCGTGATCGCGGCCGAAGGGGTGGAACGGGCCCTGATCCGGCTGGTGGTGCTGGGGCCAGACGGGAAGAACGGCGCCCTGGCCTTTGCCTGGCTCACCCCGCCCCGGATCCCCACGCCGGAGATGGTGGTCCGGGGGGTGGGGGCCATCACCTACCTGGGAGAACGGGCCCTGCCCACCGCGAAGACCCTGAACACCTTGGTCAACACCCTGGCCCGTCGGCGGGCCCAGGCCGCGGGGGAACACGAGGGCCTGCTGGTGGATCGGGAGGGGTGTGTGCGGGAGGGGGCCACCAGCAACTTCTACGTGGTGCGAGACGGGGGCCTGTTTCTGCCCCCAGCCGACACCATCCTGGAAGGGGTGACCCTGCAGATCGTGGTCCAGCTCGCCGGGGCCCTGGGCATCCCCGTGGAACGGAGACCCCTGCCTCTGGCGGAGCGAGACACCTGGGACGAGGCCTTCCTGACCAGCACCAGCCGCCACGTGTTGCCCCTGGTGCGTCTGGACGGCCATCCCATTGGGCCGGGGACACCGGGCCCCATCACCCGGGAACTGCAGCGGCGTTTCGAGGACTACTTCGAATCTGTGGTGGGTGCTCCGTACATGGAGAGGGTCTCCGCGAGGACCGCTTCCCACGAGAAGCGTTCGCGGGCGTAGGCGTACCCCCCATCCCCCAGGCGCCGGGCCAGGTCAGCGTCCTGGAGCACCCGGCGGATGGCCTGGGCCAGGGCCGCGGGATCCTTCTCCGGCACCAGCAGCCCGTTCCGGCCCTCCTGCACGATGTCCGGGATCCCCCCCACCCGGCTGGCCACCACAGGCTTGCGGTAGCGCATGGCCTCCAACAACACCATCCCCAACATCTCCGTGTCCCCGGTATCGTCCACGATGGCCGGCAGGACAAAGAGCTGGCAGGTACGGTAGTGCCTCTCCAGGGCCTCGTCCGAGATCCGTCCTGTGAGGGTGACCCGGTCCTCCAGCCCCAGCCGTCGCACCTCGGCCTGGATGGCCTGGGCCTCGGGGCCCTGGCCCACCATCACCAGGCGGACCCAGGGCAGGTCCTGCAACAGGGCCAACGCGCGGACCAGGTAGACGCCGCCCTTCCGGGGGATGAGGCGCCCCACGAACAGGATCTTGCCGGGCTCGGCCGGCCAGGAGGCCTGCGGAGGGGGCAGGGAGATCCCGTAGGGGAGGAGCCGTGCGGCGCGCCCGCTCAGCCGTTCCAGTTCCCGGCGGGTGTAGGTGGAGATGGCGGCCACGTCGTCGCATCGGGCCACGAAGGCCCGGACCAGCCGGTCCATCCCGGGAAAGCGCCGCACCAGCACCAGATCCGCGCCGTAGAAGGTGGCCACCAGCCGAGGGGTATTGGGGGCCAGGGTCCGGGCCGCCCAGCCCAACAGGCCCTGGGGCACAGGCCAGTGGACATGGATCACCTGGTAGGGATGGCGACGGGCCAGCCGTGCCGCAGCCCTCAGCCCGCCCAGGAGATACAGGGGGACCAGAAGCATGTAGAGGGGCTGGCGTCGGATCTTGGCCGGCGCACCCTCCTCGTGGGTCAGGGTCTCCCAGGCCCCGGGCCCGTACCGGAACCGATGGACCGGAAATCCGTAGACCCGGTGGCTGCCCAGGCCTCGAAAGCTCGGGGCCAGCACGTCCACCTGGATGCCCCGACCCCGGAGCCGGGACAACAGCTCCACCAGCCAGGGCGAATGGGGGTCTCCTTCCCAGCGGGGGAAGTTGGTGGTGACGACCAGGAGCCTCATCCGCCGCCCAGCTCCCGGCGCAGGAAGGCCTGGAGGGAGACGGGTTCCCGTTCCAGGAGCCAGCCCAGGACGTTCGGGTTGCCCCAGAACCCGTAGGCGTTGTAGTAGCGGAACATGGCCTTCAAGGTGGCCACCGCCTGGTTCGTCAGCCCCGCCTGGCGGGCCCCCAGCTCCCAGTCCACCAGGGAGAGCTCCCAGGCCTTCACCGGTTTTCCCAGGATGAGAGCCAAGTGCCGGGCCACATCCGCGGGGGAGAGAGGCTCCGGGCCGGCCAGCTCGTAGATCGCGCCCAGATGTCCGGGCTCGGTGAGGACCCGAGCGGCCACCTGGGCCACATCCTCCAGGTCCACCATGCTGATGCGAGCCCGAGGGCCATAGGGCACCGCGTAGACCCCCTCCCGGAGGACCCGGTCCAGGTAGGGCAGCAGGTTCTGCATGTAGGCGCAGGGCTGGAGCACGGTGAAGCCCAGGCCGCTGCGGAAGAGGGCCTCCTCCACCCGGAGCTTCCGCCAGTGGTGGGGCATCTCCTCGGTCTGGGGATGGAGGACCGAGTGGTAGACCACCCGGGGGACCTGGGCCCGGGCCATCTGCGCCAGGGCCCGCTCCCCCATGGCCTGTTCCTCCGGGTGGAGGTTGGGGAAGATCAGGTAGACGGCCTGAACCCCCTCCAGGGCCCGGGGCCAGATTCCGGGGTCCAACAGATCCCCCACCACCCAGTCGGTGGCTCCCTGGACCTGTCCACGCTGGGCCTCCCGAAAGATCCAGGCCCGCACGGGGATCTCCCGGGCGGCCAGAGCCCGGATCACCGCCCGGCCTGTCTTGCCCGCAGCGCCGGTCACCAGGATCATCCTGCCCCCCTCGTCTGTCCCGCCCTGGGGGCTCCTAGGCCCACAGGATGTCGTCCTCGTCCCGTTGGAGCTCCCGATCGGCCGGGAGCGCGCTGTCCTGCTGCTGGGGGCCCTGCTCCTCCTCGAACCAACGGAGCCACTCCCGGGGCGCGTCCAGGTCCTGGCCGCCGTGTTCCGTGTAGCGGGTGCGGACCTTGAGCATCACCGGTGTGTTGACGCTGGCCCCGGCCACGATGACCTGCCCCTTGCTCAGCGCGGGGAGCTCCCGGAGCAGATCCCGGCCCACGCTCTCCACCGACTCCGCGATGCGGCTCTGGTCGATGGGGTTGACGATGCGCATGATGCACTGGGTCATGCACTGGCTGAGGACATCGCTGTCCAGCTTGCCTGGCCGCTGGCTGATGAGGCCCACGCTCACGCCGAACTTCCGCCCCTCGGCCAGGATCTGCTTGAGCACCTCGGAGCTCACCGCGTCCGCGTTGGCCGGCGCGTAGTTGTGGGCCTCCTCCAGCAGGCAGAAGACGGGAAAGGGGACGTAGTTCCGGTCGCCCCGGACGACCTTGCCCTTGGCCGTGTCGATCCGGGCCTGGTAGACCCGCCGCAGCAAGGTGGCCACGATGACCTGCTGCTCTCGCCGGTCCACCTCGTTGAGCTGGACGATGGTGCACATGCCCGGCCGGAAGAGCTCGTCCAGCTCCATGTGCTCGAAATCGTGGAAGATCCGGCTGTTGCCCAGGGCGGCTCCCAGCCGCCAGATGAGCGCCCCGGTGGTGGGGTCGTCCTCATCCTCCAGCTCCCCCTCGCCCCGAGCCCCGTCGGCCACCTGGCGCACCGCGTGCTCGAGCTGTTTCAGGGTGTACCGCTCGCCCCACTCCCGCTGGGCATACCTGTAGGCCCGGCCCAACTGGTAGTGCATCTTCTCCGTCAGGTTCGGCAACAGGTAGCGCAGGTCTGCCAGGGTCAGGCTGCTGATGCGGACCCGCAGATCGTCGGGGCGGAAGATGCGCACCCGGGGACGGTAGTTGCCCTCCTGGAAGGCGGGGTGGTTCTGGACCTGCTGGAGGGTGTCGTACTCGCCGTGGGGATCCACGATGAGCACCGCGGCCCGGTTGTAGGGCATGAGCAGCTCCTCCAGGAGGACTCCGGCCAGGTAGCTCTTGCCGCTCCCGGTGCTGGCGATGATGGCCAGGTGGGTGCTGGTGAAGCCGGACACGCTCAGGGCCACCGGCACCGCCCCAGGGGGACGGCTCAGCAGATCACCGATGTAGGCGCTGCCTCGCTCCCCCTTGTGCCCTCGGCCGAGGACCTGGACCAGCCGATGGTCCTCGGCGATGTAGACCGGCGCGCCGATCTGGGGCGGCACCCGGGGGTTGACGAAGTCCTGCAGGGTCTCGTCGTGGTAGCCCAGCACAGAGACCGTGATCTCGAAGAGCTCTCGAGAACCTCCCTCGTAGCCCAACAGGCTGGCCACTGTATCCGGCGGGACCGAGGGATCGGCCAGGAAGGTATCGGGAAAGAGTTTCACCGGCACACGGCCGGTCACCCGGCCGAGGATGGCCCGTTCCTGGCCGTCCACAGGGGCCAGGTAGTAGACGAACTCGCCGTGGCGGATCCGCCGTTCTGGATCGGGCGCGATGAAGGTGAACTCGTGGGGGCTCTCGCCGGGCCCTTTGACAGTGCCTACACAGGTCCTAGCCATGGCGTTGGCGCTCTTCCCACATCCGTTCCAGCCTTCGCAGACGCTGGAGCAGCTCCTCCAAGCCGGTGTCTGCCTCCCGGTAGACCAGGCCCAATCGCTGCGCCGCGGCCTGGGCCCGTTCCGACTGGTCGTTCTCCGACATCTGACGCAGGTAGAGGAGCTCCCGGTAGTTGCCGAAGTAGAGGTCCTGGAGATGGGGATAGCGGTCCAGCCCCAGGGCCTGGACCACGAGTCCGTCGAAGTGGCGGGCCAGGAAATCGGTCAGGTAGAAGGTGCCGGGCTCCCGCGCGGCCTGGGCGTGGAAGGCCGCGCCCCCGAAGAACTCGTAGCAGTGGGGGCCAGGGATGCGGACCACGTGGGGATAACGGGCGAGGAGCTCGTCCAATCGGCCGCCGGTGCCGCAGTCGCCGTATCCCACCAGGATCCAGTCGAAACGATGGGCCCATGCGTCCAGCCGGGCCTGGACCGCCTGGGGGATCCGCTCGGGTCGGTTGTGGAGCTGGGCGGGAATGGCCGTGAGCTCGTAGTCCCACCCCAGAGCCCGGGCCGCGGCCACCAGTTCCCGCACGATGGCGCCGCACGCGACGATGCCCACCTTGGGGCCGCGGGCCCTTTGGGGCCTCTGGCCGTTGCCGGGGTCCTCAAGGGGTGGCTGCAGGCGGTTGTCCATGGGTGTCTCGCTAGGCCTTCCGTTGGCGCCGTGCCGCCCGGCGAGCTTCCCGCCGGGCCGTGCGGGCCTCTCGGCTCTCCACCGGCGTCCGGCTCTCCTCTGTCGGCGGCCCTGGGATGGGCTGGTCCCTCACCTGTTCCAGGGCCGCGTGCATGGCCTGGAGGTGCTCCGGAGTGGTGCCGCAACATCCTCCGATGACGTTCACCCCCAGGTTGCGCATCGCCACCGCGTACTGGGCCATCACCTGGGGGGTCCCGTCATAGCGGATCGCTCCCTGGTGGTACCTGGGCAGGCCCGCGTTGCTCTGGGCCATGAGGAAGACCCCCTCGGGCCGATATCGGGCCATCTCCGTCATCACCGCGCGGATCTCGTCGGGGCCGTTTCCGCAGTTGGCCCCGATGACCCGGATGCCCCAGGAGGCCAGGGTCTCCACCGCCTGGCGGGGGCTGACCCCCATCATGGTGTGGTAGTTGGTGTCGAAGGTCATGGTGACCACCACGGGCAGGTTCGTGGCCCGACGGGCCCCCTGCACCGCGGCCTCCACCTCCCGGAGGTCGCTCATGGTCTCCACCAGCAGGAAATCCGCGCCGCCCGCGGCCAGGGCCTGGGCCTGCTCCGCGAAGATCTCCATGGCCTCCGCCATGGTGAGCTCCCCCAGGGGTTGGATGAGCTCGCCGGTGGGCCCCATGCTGCCGGCCACCAACACCCCGCGGGGATGGGCCACCTCCACGGCCAGGCACACGCCGGCCCGGTTCAGCTCGTGCACCCGCCCCTGGAGGTCGTGGAGCTTCAGCCGGGCCCGGGAGCCCCCGAAGGTGTTGGTGGTGATGATCCGGGAACCGGCCTGGATGTAGCCCCGGTAGACCGACTGCACCCGTTCGGGATGCTCCACGTTCCACAGCTCCGGCGCGCCGCCGTCCGTCAGGCCAAGCCGCTGGAGCATGGTGCCCATGGCCCCATCGCTCATCAGAAGGCCCTCCTCCTGGAGGCGGGCCACCAGGGCGTCTTCCTGGCCTCGAGTGCTCATGCAGCCTTCTCCTTGGGTGCTTCGCGCGGTCCAGGCCCCAGGAAGCGGCGGGCCCCTCCGCTCTTGTGGGCCGGCCCGGTCCTCGCGGTGGGGCCATCGGCCCCCGCGGCCACGTGGACAGGGCCCGCGATCATTGTAGCAGAGCGTCCAACATCTGCCGGATCCGCTCTCGGCTGTAGGTGGCCTCCAGCTCCGCGGCCACGGCCTGGGCCACCTCCTCGGGGCTGCCCTCCCGAGCCATCCACTCGCTGCGCCGCCAGAGCCGGAGATATTCGTCCGAGCCAATGAGGCCCAGACGCATCGCGGCCTCGTCGATGGCGGCCTGGAAACGGGGCGGCAGCTCCACCTTGACCCGGCGACGTCCCTCCCGGGCGGTCACCATCGCGGGGAACTCCCGCCAGTAGGTGATCTGGTACTGGGCCATGGGGACTCCTCCTGGCAGGACATGGGCACGTCTCCCTTCCCTATGCCGGCCGACGGGCCGCGCGTCGGGCGCGGCGGGCCGCGCGGGCCTCTGGGCTGGTTCGCCGGCCGGCGCGCGGCCCTTCCTGCTGCTCGGCCACCGCGGCCACCCGCTCGGGGCTCCAGCGCGTCTGGGCTCTGGCCAGGACCTGGGCCACGTGGGGGAAGGGATCCCGGGCGTGGGGGATGGGAATGGCCTCCACGAACGCCTCCTGGAAGGAGGGCTCCACCGCGGTCTCCACGTAGGTGACCCAGCGAGCCGCCCACTGGGCCTCGGCCCGCTTGGAGCGATCCAGCAGGATCATCCGGGCGCCGTCCCCGGCCGCGTTGCCCACCGCGGTCACCCGCTCCAAGGGGCAGTCGGGGATCAACCCCAGGACCATGGCGTGGAGGGGGTCGATGTAGCTGCCAAAGCCCCCGGCCAGGACGATCCGGTGGACCTTCTCCAGGCCCAGTCGGTCCATGAGCAGCCGGGTCCCCGCGTAGAGCGCGGCCTTGCCCAACTGGATGGCCCGCACGTCGTCCGAGTGGACAGTGATGGCCTGGCCGGTCCGGGTCTCGTGGGGGTAGGCCAGGATGAACTCGGCCTTGGCACCGCCCTCCCCCAGGCCCCGACGGAGCCGGGGGTGGTGGATCTCCACGAAGCGGCCGCTGGGCCCCAGCACACCGGCCAGGAAGAGCTCGGCCACGGCCTCGATGATGCCCGAGCCGCAGATGCCCGCGGCCTTCAGAGGGGCCTGGCGGTCCCGGCGACGCCTTCGGGCCCGGGGCCCTGCTTCCTCCGAGGCGGGGTCCTGGGAGTCGGGCCGGAGCGGATCCGGGCGGCTCTCGATCCACTCCTCCTGGCCGATGATCTTGTAGCGGACCTCCAGGGTCTCCGGATCGATGCGGACACGCTCGATCGCGCCGGGAGCCGCCCGCATGCCATGGCGGATCTGGGCCCCCTCGAAGGCCGGGCCGGTGGGGCTGCTGGCGCTGAAGATCTCCTCCCGGCTGCCCAGCAGGATCTCCCCGTTGGTGCCCACGTCGATGACCAGGGTGGCCTCGTCCTGTCGGTAGGGGGCCTCCGCGATGAGCACGGCCACGTTGTCCGGGCCCACATGGCCGGCCTCGCAGGGCGGCACGTGGACGTTGCCCCCTGGGGCGATGCCCAGGCCCAGGTCCCGGGCCTTCAGGTCCAGGGCACTGTGGGTGGCCAGGCTGAAGGGCGCGCCGCCCAGCTCCCGGGGATCGATGCCCAGGAAGAGGTGGTGCATGGTGGTGTTGCCCACCACCACCAGCTCCACCACCTCCTCGGGGGCGATGCCCGCCTGGTCACAGGCCTGCCGGATCAGCTCGTTGATGCCCTGGACGATGGCCCGATGCATCCGCTCCGTGCCGTCCGGGTGGAGCATGGCGTAGCTGACCCGGCTCATCAGGTCCTCGCCGTAGGGGACCTGGGGATTCATGGCGCTGACCGTGGCCAACACCTGGCCGGTACGCAGATGGCAGAGGTACCCGGCCACGGTGGTGGTGCCGATGTCGAAGGCCATGCCGTAGAGGTCCTCGTGGAAGCCCGGGCGCACCTGGATCACCTGGCGTTCGTCCCACACCGTGGCCGTGACCCGGCGCTCCCCCGCGGCCAGGGCGGGCTGCAGATCCGGGAGGATGGCCGGATCGATGGCCAGGGCCTCCAGGCCGTGGACCGCGGCCAGCTCGTCCCGCAGCCGCTCCCAGTCGCCCCGATGGTCCTTCAGGTGGGCCGGAGGGAGCTCCACGTAGTACAGCCGCACCGCGGGATCCACGGTGATGGCGCGCTGGGTGCTCGCGGCCTTGCGGATCACCTGTTTGCGGAGCTGGCTCTCCGGAGGCACCCGGATCACCAGGTCGCCCTGGACTCGACAGGCGCAGCTCAGGCGCTCCTCCGGCCGCAGGCCCCGCCGTTCCGCGTAGGCTTGCTCCCGCTCCCCGGCAGGGGTCAGGTGATCCGCCCGGGAGGTGAGGCCGTATTTGGCAAAGCTCCCCTCCTCCACCACCACCCGGCACTTGCCGCAGGTCTGGTGGCCGCCACAGATGGACTCGATCTCCACGCCCAGGCGGCGCGCGGCCTCCAACAGGGAGATGCCCACAGGCACCTGGCCCTGTCGGCCGTCCGGCTGGAAGACCACCCGCGCCGTGGGTGTCTCCGGCTGGGTAGAAGGGGGTTGCTCGCTCATGCTGCGTCCATTATGGCCCATGTGGATGGTCGGGTCAAGAGGCGCTCTGGAGCCATCGCCGGCCCGCAATCAGGAGGGGGAGCCCCATGGCAAAGGCGGCGATGAGGCCCAGATCGGGGCGGGAGAAGAAGCGCACCATGACACTGGCGTAGATCCACAGGGGCAGTGCCACGGCCCAGGCCGGCACCGCGGACGGAGCCTGCCAACCACTCCAGTGCCACAGGCGCCGGGCCAGCCCCACGACGAGGAAGCCGGTGATCACCCACCCCACGTAGTTCTGGATGGGCACGCCGAAGTAGGGGCCGGGACGTTCCCACACCCACATGCCGTGCTCCACCATCACCGGGTCCAGGGCCAGATCCCAGGCCGTCATCACCAGGCCGGCCAGGAGGGCCAACCACAGGTCGTCGCGCCAGCTCTGGGAGCGAGGAGCCGGCTGTCCCGTGTCGATGAGGTGGGCAATGACCGTGCTGGGGTAGAGCATCATGAACCAGGCCAGGGGGATCAACAGGGGCACGTGGCCCAGCCAGGGCCCTGCCATGCGTTCGTAGCGATAGCCCCCATAGATCCATCCCGTGGCCACCCCCACCTGCTCCAGAGCCCACGGGATGCTCAGGGCCAGGACGAAGAAGAGCCCCAGCCTTCGCCCACCCCACAGGACCACCCCGTGCAGAAGGCTGAAGAGGAGCAGGAGAAAGGTCTGCCCAAAGCCCACCGGCCCGGAGATGGCCGGCTCCAACAACACCGCGACGGTCAGAGCCCCGTGGAGCCCGGCCAGGAGCGCCGCCACCCCCAAGGCCACCCCCCGCCTGTCCAGCCGGATGGTGGGGGCGTCGGCCGTTGCCCTCCCGTCCATGGCCTGCGACTCCCGCATCCGTGTCCTCCTTCCCAGCCAGCGCCCCGGGCGTACCCGGGGAGACCATCCTTGTCCCAGGGGACCGGGGGCCGTCCAGAAGGCTCTCCGCCGGATCAGCTCGGGCCGGCCCCGGGCCCACGTTGCCCGATCCGCCTGGTCAATGGCAGAATACCCCCAGGAATGGGGCCGGCGCAAATCCTCGGGACCCCGAGACGCGCACCCGACCGGGCACTCCCGGGCCGGCATCGGGCCCCACCCCGGAGCCCCATCCATCCACCAGAACCCCAAGGAGCTTCTCCCATGGCCGAATTCGATGTGCTCATCCGCAACGGCCGGGTCGTGGACGGGACCGGCAGCCCCTGGTTCTACGCGGACGTGGCCCTCCAGGGCGAGCGTATCGGGGCCATCGCGCCGCCGGGCAGCCTCGCCGAGGCCCAGTGTGGCGAGGTGGTGGACGCGACCGGCAAGGTGGTCTGCCCGGGCTTCATCGACATCCTGAGCCACTCCATCCTCTCCCTCATGGTGGACGGCCGCAGCCTCTCCAAGATCACCCAGGGGGTGACCACCGAGATCCTGGGCGAAGGGTGGACTCCGGCCCCCTTCGGCGGCCAGATCGAGGAGCCGGTGAAACACAGCCTCTTCGCCCAACAGGTGGGCGAGTGGAAGGAGCGGATGCGGGAGTGGACCCGTTTCCGGGATTGGCTGGACGCCATGATGGAGCACGGCGTCTCGCCCAACATCGGCGCGTTCCTGGGCGGCGGCACCCTGCGCATGTACGCCATGGGCATGGCCATGGGCGATCCCTCGGAGGAGGCCCTGGAGACCATGCGCCGGGTTGCCCGAGAGGCCATGGAGGACGGCGCCCTAGGGATCTCCTTCGCCCTCATCTACCCGCCCTCGGCCTACACCACCACCCGGGAACTCGTGGAGATCGCCCGGGTGATCCGAGAGCACCACGGCCTCTACATCACCCACCTCCGCTCCGAGGCGGATCAGTTCCTGGAGGCCCTGGAGGAGGCCATCGCCGTGGGGCGGGAGGCCCAGGTGCCGGTGGAGATCTACCACCTGAAGGCCGCGGGCCGCCGCAACTGGTGGAAGCTGCCCGGCGCCATCGCCCGGATCCACCAGGCCCGGGCCGAGGGCGTGGACATCACCGCGGACATCTATCCCTACACTGCGGCCGGCACCGGCCTGGCCTCGGTGTTGCCCCCCTGGGCCGCGGCCGACGACAAGTTCTTCGAGAACGTCCAGGATCCGGAGATGCGGGCCCGGATCAAGGCCGAGGCCCTGCACCCCTCGGGCGACTGGGAGGCCCTGGTGGACCTGTGCGGGCCGGAAGGGGTCATGCCCATCGGCTTCGAGAAGGAGGAGAACCGGCCCTACATCGGCAAACGTCTCTCCGAGATCGCGGCCCTGCGCGGCCAGGACTGGCCCGACGCGGTCATGGACCTCTTCGCCAGCGAGGGGCAGCGCATCAGCACCATCTACTTCATGATGAGCGAACACAACCTGCGCTTGAAGCTCCAACAGCCCTGGATCACCGTGGGCACCGACGCCGGGGGCTTCGATCCCGCATGGGCCGAGCCCCTGGGCCCCTACCATCCCCGGGCCTACGGCAGTTTCCCCCGCATTCTGGGCCGATACGTCCGGGAGGAGCGAGTCATCCCCCTGGAGGACGCCATCCGCAAGTTCAGCGGTGCCGCGGCCGCCCGCCTGGGCATCCGAGACCGGGGACTGCTCCGGGAAGGGCTCTACGCGGATGTGGTGGTCTTCGACCCTGAGACCATTCGGGATCGGGCCACCTACGAGCGGCCCCACCAGCTCTCGGAGGGTGTGCTGGAGGTCTGGATCAACGGCGTGCGGGTGCTCCGCAACGGGGACCACACCGGCGCCACCCCGGGCAAGGTGGTGACCCGCTAGCTCGCTGGAAAGGGGCGGAAACCGTACCGGATCCCCCAACAATCCCCAACAAATTGTCGCACCTGGCCATCCGGACCCTGAAAGGAGCCGGGAAGATGTCCGCTACGACCCCGTCGCCCCGCCGCTGCTTCCTCTTCATGCCCGGCGACAGCCCCCGCAAGCTGGAGAAGGCCACCACCCTGG
>Ga0256839_1003934_pt1 | contig 14901 bp, 13 predicted proteins | sample 354166metaG_FD_185968 | JGI IMG/M metagenome (GOLD analysis project Ga0256839, IMG submission 185968) | Hydrothermal vent microbial communities from Mid Atlantic Ridge, Atlantic Ocean - 354-166 | ecosystem: Environmental > Aquatic > Marine > Hydrothermal vents | place: Atlantic Ocean: Mid... | reverse complement strand
GCTCAGGCCGGTCAGCTTGCTCTGGTAAAGCCCCGGGATATGAGAATGGCGCCGCTGCTGATGTTTGTCAAGATAACGGGCTATTACACGGAGGAAGCGGCCAGGGTGTGCAGGTTTTTCATGTCCACGAAAAATGCGAATCATTCGTGTGGTCACATAAAGACAGACATGCGTTGGGGCCTGCCAGATGTTTGTGTCGTCGTCCAGGCCATAGACCTTCTTGCCCGCGTTGTTATTGGATTGAGAGTTTTCCCGACCTGAAGCGGCGCTATTTATTGGGGAAGGCGTTTTTGGGCACGTGGATATTTTTGTGTTACGTCGGGGGAGCTGACGGAAGAGATGATAAAAGAATATTTGGAGCATCACTTTGAGCCAAAGGTTGATGATAATTTTAGAACCGAAGACTAAACGGGTCTTTCGACCCGTATCCGGACTTTCAGTCCATAATACTAACCCACCAGCTTTAGCTGGTGGTTGTTGAGTTATCACCTTTCACCCTCCCGCAACCCATCCAGATAATCCACCCACCACTGCATCATCCGCCGCCGTTCCGCCAGATGTTCGGCGTAGTTGTAGGCTGCCCGGACGTTGTTCCGCTCTCCGTGTGCGAGCTGGCGCTCGATAGCATCGGTATGCCATCGCTGTGATTCATTCAGCCGGGTGGATGCCATACTGCGGAAGCCGTGGCCGGTCATCTGCTCCTTGGTGTAGCCCAGCCGACGCAGGGCGGCATTGACGGTGTTTTCACTCATGGGGCGTTCTGCTGATCTGGCACCGGGAAACAGATAGCGCCCTCTGCCTGTCAGTGGCCTCAAGTCGTCCAGTACGGCCAGTGCCTGACGGGACAGGGGGACGATATGCGGGGCGTTCATCTTCATCTTGTGGGCAGGGATCCGCCACTCTGCGGCTTCCTGGTCGATTTCAGGCCATTCTGCATAACGCAGCTCACCCGGCCGGACAAAGGTCAGCGGGGCCAGCTTGAGAGCGCAACGGGTAACGTGATCGCCCTGGTAGTCTTCGATAGCCCGCAGCAGTGCGCCTATCTCGACGGGGTCGGTAATGCTGGCATGGTGCCCCTTCTTGCGGGATTTCAACGCGCCGCGCAGGTCGGCGGATATGTCGCGCTCTGCCCTTCCTGTGGCGATGGCATAGCGGAATATCTGCCCGGCTGTCGTCTTGACGCGGTGCGCTGTCTCTACCGCTCCCCGTGACTCGATACGCCGCAGGCAGGCCAGCAACTCCGGGGCGGTAATATCGCCAGCTGGACGGAAACCAATCCAGGGGAATATATCTGTCTCCAGCCGCCGAACCACCTTGGTATAGTAGGAATCTACCCAGTCGGCGCGCATGTTCTGCAGCCATTCACGGGCCACTGCCTCGAAGGTATCCTTTCCTGCTCCCTTCTCAGCCCGTCGGAGTGCTCCAGGGTCGATACCATCAGCCAGCTGCAAGCGTGCCTCGTCCAGCCGGTTCCGCGCCTTCTTGAGCGATACATCCGGGTAAACCCCCATGCTCAGCGTCTTGCGCTTGCCACCGTAACGGTAATCGAAACGCCACCACTTGCCGCCATTGGGACGAACCAGCAGATACAGCCCTCTGCCGTCGGTCAGTTTATAGGATTCCTCCCGGCCTCTGGCCTGTTTTACCTTCAATTCAGTCAACGCCATAACCCACCCCCTTGCTGACGGTAACAGCAAATGACGGTAACCCCTGCAGCGGTAACGGCATTACCGCCGGATCTACCGTCAAGTTACCGTGTTTTACATTGGAGTGTAATGGACTATAACTAGACACTGCAAGCGGGGGAATTGCAGAAGTAACATAGGGTTAAAGTGCTTTATGGGACGTTGCCGGATGGGGTGATGGTGGCTATGGGTGGATTCGAACCACCGACCCCAGCATTATGAGTGCTGTGCTCTAACCAGCTGAGCTACATAGCCATACTTGTACCGCACGCGCATTTTCCGGTTTCAGGAGAGTTCTGTCAAGATGAACTTCCACTCAATACCGGCCATGCTGCCCGGAGATAGACCGCCATGGACCATAGCGTCAGCCCGGCTGCAATGTAAAGCAACCAGAACCCGACTTCCACCACGGAAACAGCACCAATGGGAGAACGGTAGAGCAGCAGAATAATTGCCACCATCTGTAGCGTGGTCTTCACCTTTCCGATGTAGGACACGGCTACCTTGGTGCGGGCACCCAGTTCCGCCATCCATTCACGCAGGGCGGATATGGCTATCTCACGGCCGATAATAACAATCGCCGGGATCGCGATGTAGATCCCGGCATAGTGGGTCGGGTTATGCTCCACCAACAGTACCAGGGCTGCCGCCACCATCAATTTGTCAGCAACCGGATCAAGGAAGGCTCCAAATGGTGAGGTCTGTTCCAAACGGCGGGCAAGATAGCCATCCAGCCAGTCCGTCACTGCCGCCAAGGTAAACAGTAATGCACTGGCGGCATGCGCCCAAGGTACGGGGAGATAGAAGCAAATAACAAAGATCGGGATCAGCGCAATACGCAGCAGGGTAAGGATATTAGGGATATTTGACCACATATTGCTTATTCACTATCCGGGTGAAAACTGTCGTAAATCCGTTGCGCCAAGGCGCGGCTTATGCCATGTATCCGTGTCAGATCCTCAACACCGGCTCGTGCCACCTCCTGCAGACCACCAAACTGTTGCAGCAGCTGCCGGCGCCGTTTCGGACCAAGCCCGGCAATCCCCTCCAGCACCGAGGTGGATCGCGCCTTTCCACGCTGCTGGCGGTGTCCGGTGATGGCGAACCGGTGGGCCTCGCCGTCCAGCTGCTGAATCAGATGCAGCGCCGCTGAATCTCCCTGCAGTATAAGGGGCTGTTCCTGTCCGGACAAGAACAGCGTCTCCTGCCCCGGCTTGCGTGCCGGACCCTTGGCGATTCCCAGTACGGTAATGCCGGTAATCTGCAGTTCCTCCAGTACCTTGTCCGCCTGGGTGATCTGTCCCTTGCCTCCGTCGATAATCAGCACGTCCGGCAGTTTGCCCTCCCCCTTTTTGATGCGGGTATAACGGCGACTGAGCACCTGTTCCAGTGCGGCATAATCATCACCGGGCGTTATGTTACGAATATTGAAACGGCGATAGTCCGACTTCACCGGACCATTGAGGTCGAACACTACGCAGGCACCCACCGGCAACTCACCGGCAGTATGGCTGATATCGAAACACTCAATCCGTTGCGGCAGCTCATCCAGCTCCAGCGCCTCCTGCAGCGCCTCGAAACGACTGCGCATATTTGCCTTGCCGGCCAGATTGCTCTCCAGCGCTCCCACAGCGTTCGCTTCGGCCAACTGCACCCAGCGGGCACGTTCACCCCGCAGCCGGTGGCGGATTTTTACCTTGTGCCCGGCCTGTGCCGTTAATACGCCAGCCAGCCACTCCCCCTCCTCCAGTGGCCGGTTGAGCAGAATGTCAGAAGGAATCTCCCGGCAACGGCTGCCTCCGGAAAGGTAGTACTGCGGCAGAAAGGCCGCCAGCAGCTCTGCTGTATCGCTGTTGTCGGTATGACGGGGAAACCAGGTCTTGTTACCGAGATTACGGCCATCACGGATAAAAAACACCTGGACGCAACCAATCCCGTTTTTCACTGCGGCGGCAATCACATCCAGATCACCCCCTGCGCCACTGACATACTGGCGCTCCTGTACCCGCCGCAGGCTGGCAATCTGATCCCGGTAACGGGCAGCCAGCTCGAACTCCAGTGCTTGCGAAGCTGTTTTCATCCGCTGTACCAGATCATCGATCACTGCACTGCTTTTTCCCTCCAGAAACATCTCCGCATGCCGCACATCCTCCTGATAGCGCTGCTCTGAAATCAGCCCGGTACAGGGCGCGCTGCAACGCTTGATCTGGTACTGCAGGCAGGGACGACTGCGATTTCCGTAGAAGGAGTCCTCGCACTGACGCACCAGAAACAGCTTCTGCATCAGGTTGAGCGTTTCACGCACGGCTCCTGCGCTGGGGTACGGCCCGAAATAGCGGCCCTGCCCACTCCTGGCACCACGATAGCTGCTCAGGCGTGGATGTTTGTGATGGCTGGAGAGATAGATGTAGGGATAGCTTTTATCATCGCGCAGCAGAATATTGTAACGAGGCTTCAGCTCCTTGATGAGATTGTTCTCAAGGATCAGCGCTTCATTCTCGGTATGGGTGATGGTGATATCAACCCGCCGGATCTGTGCCACCATACTGCGGGTTTTGGGGCTGGAAATATTTTTTCTGAAATAACTGGAGAGACGCTTTTTCAGATTACGCGCCTTGCCCACATAAATAACCCTTTCCGCCGCGTCCACCATACGATAGACGCCAGGGCGGCTGGTTAATGTTTTGAGAAACTCTTTGGGATCAAAAACGGCCGCTGTCATGAGTTCAGGCTGCCAGAAGCTTTTTTATCTCCCGAAACACATCATGAAACATCTCCTCGGTAAGGCGGCGTGTCTGTGTGTTGTAACGGCTGCAGTGGTAGGAATCAATCAGCCAGCGCCTTCTGTCCAATGCATATTTTTGGCAGTGGCCGAATGGATAGTCCTTCATTTTCAATTCTAGCGCCCGCACTACAGCGCGATGGGCAACCGATCCCAGCGCCAGAATTACCGTTCCATCATCAAGATCCGCCAGTTCCGCGCGCAGATAGCGGTTGCACTCATTGACCTCGCTACCTATCGGCTTGTTCTGTGGCGGCAAGCACTTTACCGCGTTGGTAATACAGCAGCCGTTGAGTGCCAAACCGTCATCCCGTGCTGTGGAGACGGGTTGGCTGCTGAAGCCAAACCGGTGAAGCGTTTCGTACAGCAGAATTCCAGCATAATCACCGGTAAAGGGGCGCCCGGTCGCGTTGGCACCGTGCATGCCCGGTGCCAAACCGACAATCAGCAGGCGAGGCGCCGAATCACCAAACGGCTCTACCGGCCGCGCATGATAGGTTGGATGCTCCTGTCGAATCTCCGCCAGAAAATCGGCGAGACGCGGGCAGGAACGACAGTCCGGATCAAAGTGGGTCAACTGTGTCATAAAACCATTATCCCGGATTCCACGCCGTATAGAAACGGCAACAATAAACAAAGCTCCAATCAACGGATAGCTGGTACACTCTAGAATGGAGCTTTGTTATTGTTTGTCTTGATAGCTATTGGAAAAGCTGTTGAAGAGAACCCGGAATACGCCGCTGAATAGCTGCAAAAATCAAAAGAAGAAAAGGGATAAACGGGAGTATTTACCCCTCTGTGTGATTGGTGGGCCGTGTAGGGATCGAACCTACGACCCGCTGATTAAGAGTCAGCTGCTCTACCAACTGAGCTAACGGCCCTGCGTGAACGGTTATTCAATCATAAATAGAGCACCGCGGCAACATCCCACATACCAACTGATTCTGCCAACCACACTATCGACTCCATCTGTGTCCGGCAGTGGTGTTTTGGCTAATGATGATGGTGGTGTTCCACGTTATCCGCGGATCGAACGGTGAAAACAACAGGGGAGCTTTTCCGTTGCTCGAATTTGACAATGATTTCCACTGTATCACCTGCCTTGAGTGGCTGTTTTGGGTTTACCAACATCAAGTGAAGACCACCGGGGGAAAGCTCCAGCTTGCCACCGGCAGGAATTTCCACTTGTTTCTGCCGTTCCATCCGAGCCATGCCATTTTCCAATATGGAACGGTGCAGCTCTATTTTTTCGAACAGGGGGCTTTCCGCACTCGTCAATACCACTGTTTTGTCTGCCGGGTTGCTGATACTCATAAAGCCAGCCAGAACCTTTACCACAGGAGGCGCCTCGCGAATCCACGCATTATCAATGATAGGCTCGCTGTGATGCTGGTCACTGTTCGCATGCCCTGCATTGCTGAACAACAAACTTGCTGTGAAAGCCCATATGAATGGCAGTTTTTTCATCCCGTTGCACCCTTTATCCTATACATTGAAGCGGAAATGCATTACGTCTCCATCCTGCACTATATACTCTTTGCCTTCCAGACGCAGCTTGCCCGCCTCTCGCGCACCCTGCTCTCCGGCATAAGCGATATAGTCATCATACGATGTCACTTCGGCGCGAATAAAGCCTTTTTCAAAATCGGTATGAATCACTCCTGCTGCCTGGGGTGCAGTTGCACCAATCGGAATTGTCCAGGCACGAACCTCTTTAATCCCGGCGGTGAAATAGGTCTGCAGGCCCAGCAACTGATAGCCGGCACGGATTACCCGGTTCAAACCCGGTTCTTCCAGCCCCAGATCTGCCAGAAACTCCGCTTTCTCTTCCTCTTCCAGCTCGACCAGTTCCGATTCGATGGCCGCGCACACGGCCACTACAACAGCCCCCTCCGCCTGCGCCAGACTATGCACCTGCTCTAACCAGGGATTATCCTCAAAGCCGTTTTCGCTAACATTTGCTATGTACATAGTGGGCTTGATAGTAAGGAGGTGGAGGTCATAGATCAATTTCAATTGTTCTTCATCCAGCCCCATGGCGCGAACCGGCTCACCCCTGTCCAGGTGAATACGCACCTGTTCAAGCAGCTCCAGCTTTGCTCTGGCCTCTTTTTCGCCACTCTTGGCAATCTTGCCAACGCGCAGCACTGCCTTCTCGATACTCTCGAGATCAGCCAGCGCCAGCTCGGTATTGATAACCTCGATATCGTTCAGCGGATCGATCTTCCCTGACACATGAACGATATCCTCATTCTCGAAACAGCGCACCGCTTGGGCGATAGCATCTGTCTCGCGGATATTGGCCAGGAACTTGTTCCCCAACCCTTCCCCGCGCGAGGCCCCCGCCACCAGACCGGCAATATCCACAAACTCCATCGTGGTGGGAACGATGCGTTCCGGGTTGACGATTGCTGCCAGCTTTTCCTGGCGCGGATCCGGTACCGGTACCACGCCTACATTCGGCTCAATAGTGCAAAACGGGTAGTTTTCCGCCTGAATACCCGCTTTGGTCAACGCATTGAACAAGGTAGACTTGCCCACGTTTGGCAATCCGACGATGCCACATTTGAATCCCATAGATTATCCTGTTGTCTGTTTCAAACTTGGTGGGAATGGAGCCGGTTCATGGCTTTCTGATAGTCACCGTGTATGATATGTGGTAACTCATTTACCGCTCTTTCGATAGCGCCCTCTATCAGCTGACGCTCTGCTGCCGGGGGTTTGCCCAGTACAAAACCGGTAACATCCCCGCCGCTTCCAGGATGGCCGATACCGATACGCAAACGGGAAAAACCGTTTCCGCCCATCAGGGAGATAATATCCCGCAATCCGTTGTGCCCGCCGTGACCGCCGCCCTGTTTGAGACGTACGGTTCCCGGTGGCAGATCCAGTTCATCATGGGCTACCAGAATCGCTTCCAGGGGAATTTTGTAAAACCTGGCCAGACGCGCAACCGCCTGGCCGCTGCGGTTCATCCAGGTGTCGGGCTTAAGCAACCAGACGGACTCTCCCTGCACCGAAATACGGCACACCTCACCATGAAATTTTGCTTCCCGACGAAACGGTGTGTTCCAGTGCCGGCTCAACGCATCGACAAACCAGAAACCGGCGTTGTGCCGCGTCTGCTCATATTCATCACCTGGATTTCCCAGACCTGCGACAAGCTGAATGTAGGACACTAACGCCGGTTACCCTGTTGAACGATATGTATCAAGAACATTTGATTTTTTCGCGAAGGCGGGGAAGCCCCGCATACGAAACCGCAGTGTACAAGAAATACCTGAGGATTCGAATACGGAGCTGGCACCGTAATCGCGGAAAAGTGCATTCCTAGAGATGGAGGTACCCTTAAGTGAGGGGAATTACTCTTCCCCGCTCTCGGCCTCACCCTCTTCGCCAGCTGCCGCTTCAGTCTCCTCGGCTTCAGCAGCACCACGGGTAGCCTGGATTGCCGCAATTGCCACATCATGCTCCTCGCCCTGCAGCAGCTGTACCAGCTCCACCCCCTTCGGCAGCGTGATATCGGAAAGGTGCAGGGATTGCCCCAGTTCCAGTTCGGAGAGATCAACATCGATATATTCCGGCAGATCCTTCGGCAAACAGTTTATCTCTACCTCGGTAACCGCATGGGTCGCTATTCCGCCCCCGATTTTCACCCCTGGAGCCATTTCGGCACCCCTGAAATGCAATGGAACATTCACCCGAATCTTTTCACCGGCGCTCACTCGCATAAAGTCCATGTGCAGGATAAACGGCTTGGCCGGATGACGCTGCATATCCTTGAGAATGGCCTGCTCTTTTTTTCCGCCCATATCAATGGTAAGAATATGCGAATAAAAAGCCTCTTTTTCCAGCTGTTTGAGAAGCTCGTTATGATCCAGGGTCAGGGGGACCGGCCCCTTTCCGGCTCCGTACAATATGGCCGGTACCTTCCCCGTACGACGCAGGCGGCGGCTCGCACCCTTGCCCTGGTCCTTGCGAGGTTCTGCTGATACGACAAATTCACTACTCATCTCTTTCTCCACACTAAATGTTATATCCATCCCGGCCTGAGCCAGAATGAATAACAGACAACCTCCCCCGCGACCAGGTTCGGCAAAAAACGTTTACGGCCATCACTCCATGTACAGGGAGCTGACAGACTCTTCATTGCTGATACGGCGCATGGTTTCCGCCAGCATTCCGGCAATACTCAGAACACGGATGCGGCCGCACTCCCGGGCATCGGGACGCAGCGGTACCGTATCGGTCACCACCAGTTCATCCAGCTGCGACTCCATCAGGTTTTTCACTGCGGGGCCGGATAATACTGGATGGGTACAGTAGGCTGTAACACTGGCTGCATCATGTTCCTTGAGAGCCCCGGCAGCCTGACACAAGGTACCGGCAGTGTCCACCAGATCGTCAACCAGAACGCAGTTGCGACCAGCTACATCACCAATAATATTCATCACCTTGGCTTCGTTGGCGCGCGGGCGGCGCTTGTCGATAATGGCCAGTTCGGCATCATCCAGTTGCTTGGCCACCGCCCGCGCCCGAACCACACCGCCAACGTCCGGGGAAACAACAATCAGGTTTTTGTGCTTCTGGCGCCAGATATCACCAAACAGAATGGGAGAACCATAAACATTGTCCACAGGAATATCGAAAAATCCCTGGATCTGATCGGCATGGAGATCCACGGTCAGTACCCGGTCGGTGCCCACCGCCTCAATCATATTGGCAACCACTTTGGCGGTAATCGCCACGCGCACAGAACGCGAACGCCGATCCTGACGCGCATAACCGAAATAGGGTATCACCATGGTGACGCGCCCTGCCGATGCACGGCGCAGCGCATCCACCATTATCAACAGTTCCATCAAATTATCATTGGTCGGCGCGCAGGTGGGCTGGACGACAAAAACATCCTTGCCACGGACATTTTCCATAATCTCGACCATCACCTCACCATCACTGAAACGGCCAACGATGGCTTTACCCAGCGGCATGTTGAGGTGGCTGACAATGGCACGGGCAAGTTGAGGATTGGCGTTGCCGGAAAACACCATCATCCTGTTGTCGGACACGGCTGCTCCTTTGGAACCTGGCAAGAAATTTTCCGAAATCATGCGGGTAACCATTTGTTTATACGCACGATAACGGTCTCGGCCAGAGGCAGGGAGTTGATACGTATATGCAGATTAATCACAAATGGATACCAAAATGGTTGGGGCGCCAGGATTCGAACCTGGGAATGCAGGGATCAAAACCCTGTGCCTTACCGCTTGGCGACGCCCCAGTTAAACTTCATTGAACGGTTTCTGCTTCACGCAACCGTTCCAGCAAAGGCGAGCAGTTCCGACCCCTGGCCACGAACCCCCGCCACTCAGAGGGGATCTGGCGCAACACCCGTTGCGCTTCCGGCTCATCTTTGAATGAGGCGAATACACAACCACCGCTGCCGGTCATTCTGGCCTGTCCATGACCATTCAGCCACGCCAGCGCCTTTGCAACTTCAGGGTATCGTTCTACAACGACTCGCTCGAGGGTATTACATCCTTTCCCTTCAAGAAAGGCGCGTATTGTAATAGGGTGGGCGTCACGTATCAAATCCGCAGCAGAAAAAACTTCAGCGGTAGCAACGACAACGGGCGGTATTATAACCACAAACCAGGGTTCAGGCAGCTCTACGGGGCTGAATTGCTCGCCGATACCCTCGGCCCACGCGGCATGGCCGTGGACAAATATGGGAACGTCGGCACCCAGGCGCAGCCCCAGGGCTGAAAGCTCATCCGTATTCAGGCCGGTTCCCCACAAATGGTTCAGGGCCACCAACGTAGTTGCCGCATCAGAACTCCCGCCCCCCAGCCCGCCGCCCAAGGGCAGACGCTTGTCCAGCCGGATCTCCGCACCAGCCTCAACACCGCACTGCTGCTGCAGCAGCCGGGCCGCCCGGATAACCAGGTCCTGTTCCTCATCGACCCCCGGCAGGGACGAACGACGGTGAATCAAACCACTATTGTTTACCCGAAAGTGTAGCTCATCACCATAATCAACAAACTGGAAAACCGTTTGCAACAGGTGATAGCCATCGGCGCGCTGTCCGGTCACATGGAGAAACAGGTTAAGCTTGGCTGGAGCGGGCCAGGAGTTCATGCCGGTCGCGGAATCTCGATCCGTTGCGGCAATCCCGGCAGAGCAGCCAGCACCCAGCGGTCAACAACCACTCGCACCTTTAGCCGGCGATTGTCCAGAAACAGCTTGGCAGGCAGCATCAATCCACGGTAACGGCTGTAGCGTTTGTAGTGTATCTTCCAGCCGGACTGCTGCAGCTCTTTCAATCTGCCCTGGCTGTCCAGCATCACCTTCGCCTTGACACCCTGCTGTGGAATACCCCGCACCCAGTAACGCAACGAACTGACTGGCAGCTGCACACCTGTCTGCTGCAGGAGCAATGCCTCTGCATCGTCATGATGGAACACGGTTTCACCGCGATTGTGAAGCGCCACGCCATTGGAGTCACCCGTCAGTGTCAACGCACCGGCACCGAAGGGGCCGCTCAGCTGGATCCGGTAATCATCATCCTGTTGACGCCAGGAAAAATTCGCATTGAAACCGTCACTTTCGGTTTGAATGGCAATGCGACCGCTCAGCTCCCAACTGGTCAGCTTCTCCACTGCCTTTTGCTGCAGGCGCCACACCTGAACGGGATCCTTGACAGTTGTCCGCACCTGCTGGCCGCTGCAGGCAACCAGCAGCGTCAGGCTGAAAAGCCATGGCAACAGCCGTGTCAACTTCATTTCAGATAGCGCTGCATAACGCTACGGAGTTTGTCATCATCAGGAAACTGTTTTTGCGCCTGCTCCCACACCTTGCGGGCGCCTTCCTGATCGCCGGAGACCCAGAGTACCTCTCCCAGATGTGCGGCTATCTCGGGATCACCTTCTTCAGCCTTTTCCAGCGCACGGCGCAAATACTCTATCGACTCCGGGTAGCGGCCCAGCCGGTAAAGCACCCATCCCATGCTGTCCAGGATAGCGGCATCTTCCGGCTCAAGTTCCACGGCGCGCTTAATATACCGGTAAGCCTCATCGTATCGATCAGTACGATCAGCCAGCGTGTAACCCAGGGCATTCAGGGCATGGGCATTATCCGGGTCAGCCTGCAATATCCTGTTCAGATTCTGTTCAAGCACATTAATCCGGCCAAGCCGTTCTGCAGCCATCGCATGAGAGTAGAGCAGCTCGGGATTGTTCGGGAATTTTTCCAGACCACGGCCTAATACCTCGTAGGACTCACTGTCCTGACCGGATACCCGAAGGATATCCCCTTCGACAAGGATGGTACGCACCTCCAGCCGAGGGTTGTCTTGTGCCAGGTCATGCAGAATCTGTCGGGCTCCTTCCATATCTCCCAGTCGTGCCGTCAGGATGGCAATACGGATCTGTGCCTCTGCAAAATTTCCGCCGCCGCTTACCTTCCTGTACCAACGCAAAGCTTCTAAATGTTTCTCTTCGATTTCTGCCAGACGACCGAGGAAAAAACTCGCATCGGGAATACGCTGTCCATTATGGATCAGGCGGGAAAAATATCTTTCAGCCTCATCCGGATGCTCGGACTGGAGCGCCAGTAATCCCAGCGCAAACAGGACATCCGGATTGTCGGGCGCCAGTTTTTCAAGTTGCTTGAACTCGCGCCGCGCCTGCGCAAAACGGCGCTCATCCACCAGCATGCGCGCATATGACAAACGCACATCGAGATCATCGGGCTTGAGCCGGATGGCTTCCTGAAACGCCTTTGAGGCTGCATCAACATCATCCTCGGCCTGATACAGATTGGCCCGCAGTACATAAACATCACTCCAGTCGGAACGCAGTGCTGTCACCTTGTCCAACAACTGATGGGCCTTGGTGTACTGCTCAGCGCGCGTAGCCAGATGCGCAAAGGCAAACAGGGCATCCGCATCCTCGGGATGTTTCTCCACCAGTCGCGACATGGCCTTCAGGGCAGTTTTTCTGTCCTGCTCGCGGCCCAGCAGCTGGGCGACAAACATGAACCCCTTCTGCGGCTGTTCCATGTGCGATACCCGCACCTTCTCCAGAAACAGCACCGCTTCATCCACTTGCCCGTTGCGAAGATACATGACGGCAACCACCTGCTGCGCTTCGGTATCATCGGGCGCAAGCGTTAGCCATCTCCGGGCCGCTTCCAGCCCCTTTTCATCATCGCCGGCGAATACCGCAATTTTGGCAGCCCGTTCCGCAATCCGCGGATCATCAGAGTGCCGGGCAGCACGGAGATAATTTTCGGCAGATACATCAACTGCCCCCCGTTGACCGGCGATCTCCCCGACCAGCAACTCATACAGCAATTCAGCCTTGGGAGGCTGTTCTTTCGAAATCCCGTCTTGCCTGATCAACGAACGCTCACTGTTTCCGACAGAAGACGAGGATGTGGCGCATGCTGACAGCAAAACAGAAACCAGAACAAGAAAGAGCACCAGCAGACTTGTCCACCGTGGACGGGGTTCCGCGGTAAAAAGCGTCATCTTCTTCATGGCGGAAACCTGTCCGCAATGGATATATACTCTCATTTAACAAACAACTCCCGATTACAGCGAATGCACAACTATACCCAACTTCCCACCCGGTTTTCATTAAAATCGTTAATTCTGATACATCAACCTTGTATTCGGGCGGTGCATAGCGCAAAATTTACACTATCTCACTCTGCAAGATAATTTATGTCGCTGCTGGCATTTGGTGTTAATCACAAGACGGCCCCTGTCGAAATTCGGGAAAAGGTAGCTTTTGCCCCCGAACGGCTTTCTGGCGCGCTGCATGAACTGACGGCGCGTAACGGGTTGCGCGAGGCTGCCATTCTGTCCACCTGCAATCGTACCGAGCTCTACTGCGGAACAGCGGATGACGGTGACAGTATTGCAGACTATAGAGAAATACTGTTGCAATGGTTCTGTTCCTACCACAATCTCGACATTAAACAGGTTGAACCCTATACCTACCTCTATCCGGATAAGTCCGCAGTACGGCAGATTATGCGTGTAGCCAGCGGTCTGGACTCGCTGGTATTGGGTGAACCCCAGATTCTGGGGCAGATGAAAGCGGCATACGCTACCGCCTATCAGGCAGGAACCATCGGCAGTCATCTCAACCGGCTGTTTCAACACACATTTTCCGTTGCCAAACGGGTGCGCACCGATACAGCCATTGGCGCCAGTCCGGTTTCAGTGGCTTTTGCGGCGGTCAGCCTGGCACGCCAGTTTTTCAGCGATCTCAACAAACACACCGCTCTGCTAATCGGTGCGGGTGAAACCACAGAGCTGGTGGCACGCCATCTGCGTGAAAACGGCATTGGCCGAATCATTATCGCCAATCGCACTCTTGAAAAGGCCCATCTACTGGCCAGCGAGGTCAACGGCTATGCCATTGGCTTGTCCCAAATCAAGGGGCATCTGGCCGAGGCCGATCTTGTCGTATCATCCACCGCCAGCCAGGAACCCGTTGTCTGCAAGACGGATGCCCGGCTAGCACTCAAAGCCCGCAAGCGGCGGCCAATTCTGATGATTGATATTGCCGTACCGAGGGACATCGCCACCGACGTAAGCGAGCTGGATGACATCTACCTGTACACAGTGGATGATCTGCAGGACATTATCCAGGAAGGACTTCGCTCCCGTCAGGAGGCTGCCAAACAGGCCGATGAAATTATCGACACTCATGTTTCGCATTTCATGGGTTGGCTCCGCTCCCTGGACGCGGTGGATACTATCCGCTGCTATCGTGAAGATGCGGCGCAAATCCGTGATACGGTACTGGAAAAGGCACAGCGCCATCTGGCTGCCGGCTGTGATCCCGAGCAGGTACTGCATGAGCTGGCCTATAGCCTGACCAACAAGCTCATCCATACCCCAACCGCCCAGATGAGCCAGGCGGCTTATGCAGGGCGGGATGAACTGCTGGAAGCAGCGCGTGAACTTTTTAACATTAATAAAACTGACAGTCCCAAATCTTGAAACCCTCCATTCGCAGTAAAATAGACGGCCTCGCCGAACGGCTGGAAGAGATAAACGCCCTGCTCGCCGACCCCGATGTCATTACCGATCAGAACCGCTTCCGCGCGCTCTCCCAGGAGTATGCGCAGCTTAATCCCCTAATCAGCGCCTGGCAGGAGTACCAGCAGCTTCAGGAGGATATCGACAGCGCCAAGTCCATGCTCAAGGAGGAGGACAAGGAGCTACGCACCATGGCTGAAGAGGAGATCAGCCTGGCGCAAGAGCGACAACAGGTTCTGGAAAAAGAGCTGCAACGCCTGCTGCTGCCTACCGATCCCAATGATGAAAAGAACATCTATCTGGAGATCCGGGCCGGAACCGGCGGCGATGAAGCGGCCCTGTTTGCCGGTGACCTGTTTCGGATGTACTCACGCTATGCC